>Ga0073934_10000259_pt1 | contig 160143 bp, 168 predicted proteins | sample LarsenN4metaG_FD_76834 | JGI IMG/M metagenome (GOLD analysis project Ga0073934, IMG submission 76834) | Hot spring sediment bacterial and archeal communities from British Columbia, Canada, to study Microbial Dark Matter (Phase II) - Larsen... ... | reverse complement strand
TCGATGGGTGTGGCTCGCACCCCTCATCTACCACGGCGGGAGCCCTCTTCGTGCGGCATTCCCCAACCTCCCGGCGATCCCGAGCGCACGTCTTCACCTCGACCCCTGCGAAATCGAGGATCAATCGATCAGGGGGGCCGCCGAGGCCCCCCGACAATCAATCGATCAGGGGGGCCGTCCAGTTCCCCCCAACAATCAACCGGATCAGGGGGGGCCGTCCAGGGGGAGCTGCCGCGGCCACCACCAATCAATCGGTCCGCGAAACCGATGGCGGGACCGCCGGCGTCCCCGCACCAATCGATCAGGCCGCCGAGGCCTGCATCAAGCGAGCGGATCAGGGACCGCCGGGGCCCGGGCACGCGATCGGCGCCGAGCCCATCGATCAGTTGCTGCGGACGCGGTCCGGGGCGGCCCGCGCGAGCGCGTCGAAGAGCTTCTCGCGCGAGAACGGCTTGGCGAGGATGACGTCGACGTGGGGCGCCGACTCCCGATCCAGCTCGTCGGCCCAGCCGGTGAGCAGGACGATCGGCACGGGGCGCTGGCGCTTGAGCTCGGCCGCGAGCGCGAGGCCCGTCATGCCCGGCATCCCGAGATCCGTGATCACGACGTCCACGGGCTCGCGCGCGAACAGCGCGAGCGCCTCGCGCCCCGAGGCCGCCCCCAGCACGGCGTGGCCGGCGTGCGCGAGCATCGCGCGCACCAGGTCCAGCACCTCCGGCTCGTCCTCCACGGCGAGGATCCGGAGCGGCTCGAGCACCGGCAGGAAGACCACCGCCCGCGCGGCCTCCGCGGCGACGGCGGGGAACGTGAGCGTGAACGTCGTGCCCACGCCCTCGCGGCTGTTCACCGCGATGGCGCCGCCGTAGCGCTGGACGATCTCCTGCGCGAGGCTCAGCCCGAGCCCGCTGCCGCCCTCCGCCGCGCGGGTCGTGAAGAACGGCTCGAAGACCAGCCGCTGGACCTCGGGGCTCATGCCGCGCCCCGTGTCGCTGATGGCGACGATGGCGCCGTCGTCCCGACCCCGGATCTCGATGGTGAGCCGCCCGCCGCGCGGCATGGCGGCGAAGGCGTTCTCGAGGATGTTCAGCAGCGCCTCGCGGATCTCGCTGGCCACGGCGAGCACCGGCGGCGCCGTCTCGATGCGCAGGTCGATCTCGTAGCGGACGCCCCGCCGCGCGGCCTCGTTGTCCCACTGGGGGCGCGTGAGCGCCAGCAGCTGCTCGACGACCTCCCGCAGGTGCACGGCCTCGGGCCCCTTGACGCGCGTCGGCCGGGAGTACTCCTGGAGCCGCCGCACGGTCCCGACGCTGTCGGAGGCGCCCTGGTGGATCACCCGGAGGGCGTGGGCCAGCTCCTCCCGGTCGATCTGCTCGCCGTCCGCGAGGCGCTCGAGCAGCATCTCGGTCCAGCCCAGGACCGGGGTCAGGCGGTTGTTGATGTTGTGCGCCACGCCGGCCGCCAGCGAGCCCAGCGTCCGGAACTTCTGCTCGCGGATGACGCGGAAGCGCAGCTCGTGCTCGCGGCTGATGTCGCGGAAGACGCCGATCCGCTGGAGCCCGCCCTGCGGGCGCTCCAGCGTCGACAGCGTGAGGTGCACGGGGCGGGGCTCGCCGGCCGCGGTGATCACGAGCAGCTCGCCGTGGAACGACGGCTGTCGCATCTGGGCCGTGAGCGCCTCGATGTCCTGCGCCGTCGACAGGAAGTCGGTCCAGCGCCGTCCCGTCAGCGCCTCCGGCGTGGTGCCGACCATCTCGACGAACGCCCGGTTGGCGAAGACGACCCGGTCCTCGGCGTCGGCGACCACGACGCCCTCGCCGATCCGCCTGACGACGTCGGCCAGCTCGCGCGCCTCCCCCTCCAGCCGCGCGTGCTCGATGGCGACGGCGACCCGATCCGCGATGATCTGGAGCAGGCTGTCGACGCGCGGATCGATGCGACGCGCCCGGCGCGCGATCTCCAGCGCGCCGATCGGGGCGCCGGCCACGACGAGCGGCGCCGCCAGCACCGACCGGACGCCGGCGCTGCGGAGGACCGCGCTCGCCAGGCGGGGATCGCGCGCGGCCCCGTCCGGCAGCGTCACCGTCGCCCGCGACGCCAGCGCCCGGCCGGCCACGCCGGCGCCGAGCGGCACCGACAGCCCGGCCAGATCGCCGCCGACGCCGACGGCCGCGCGCGCCCGCAGCTCGCCCCGCGCCTCGTCGACCAGCAGCACGGCCGCGATGTCGGCGTCGACCGCCTCGGCGACGATCTCGACGATGCGCTGGAGGAGGCGGTCCACGCTCGGCGCAGTGAGCCCCGCCTGCGTGATGTGGGCGATCGCCTGGATCTCCTTCGTGCGCCGCTCCAGCAGCCGCGCCGTCACCAGCGTGCGCGCGCGCGCCACCAGCTCCTCCGGAAGGAACGGCTTCGTCATGTAGTCGTCCGCGCCGTCGCGGAGGCCGCGGATGCGGGCGGACGTGGAGGAGAGCGCGCTCAGGACCAGGATCGGGATGCGGCCGAAGTCGGACTCGGCGCGGAGGCGCTCGATGACGTCGTAGCCGCTCATGCCGGGCAGCATCAGGTCCAGCACGAGCAGGTCGACGTCGGGAGCGAGATCGAGGGCGTCGAACACGGCCTCGCCGGTGGCGACCGTGTCGACCTGGTAGCCCTCGGCCTCGAGGAGGTCGCGGAGCAGCGCGGAGGTGTCGCGGTTGTCCTCGACGACGAGGACGCGCGCCGACTCGCCCTTGATGGGCCCCGCCGTCACCGCGCCGGCACCCCCTCGCTCAGCAGCGTCGACGTGACCACCCGGGCCAGCTCGTCGGGCAGGAACGGCTTCGCCAGGTACGCGTCGCAGCCCGCGTGCAGCGCCGCCTCGCGCTCCTGCGGCCGGGCGAGCGCCGACACCGCGATGATCGGCAGGCTGCGCGTCAGCGGGTGCTGCCGGAGGCGGCGGGCGACCTCCCAGCCGGACACGAGGGGCAGCATCAGGTCGAGCAGGATCAGCGCGGGCGGCCGCTCGATCGCCTCGGCGACGGCGCGCTCGCCGTTCTCGCAGACGCGCGCGCGGCCGCCCAGCACGTCCTCGACCACCGAGCGCATCAGCGTCCGGCTGTGCTCGTCGTCCTCGACGATCAGCACGTCGCGCCCGGCGAGCACCGGCTCCAGCGACGCCTCCGGCGCCGCGACGACCTCCTGGTGGCGCGGGCCCGTCGCCACCGGCAGCGTGAAGCTGAAGCGGCTGCCGCGGTTCTCGCCCTCGCTCTCCGCGCGGACGAGCCCGCCGTGGAGCTCCACCAGGCGGCGGACGATGGCCAGCCCGAGCCCCGATCCGCCGTGGCGGCGGCGCATCGGCGACTCCACCTGGTAGAACGGGTCCCAGATCCGCGCCAGCTCCTCGCGCGGGATGCCGACGCCGGTGTCCTCCACCGCGATCCAGACCTGGTCGCCCTGGCGCGCCGCGCGGACGCGCACGGCGCCGCCCGCCGGCGTGAACTTGATGGCGTTGCCCACCAGGTTGACGAGGATCTGGTGCAGGCGCGTCGGGTCGGCCTCCACCGGCGGCAGCGACGTCTCCACCTCGTTCACCACGCGGATCTGCTTGGCCTGCGCGGCCACCCGCACGACCGCCATCACCTGGTCGACGATCTGGCGCGCGTCCGTCGGCCGCGGGTGCAGCTCGATGCGCGCCGCCTCCAGGCGGGAGACGTCGAGCAGGTCGTTGATCAGGTCGGTGAGCCGCTGCGCGCTCCGGTAGATCGCCTCCTGGTACTCCACCTGCTTCGGCGCCAGCGCGCCGTGGACCTGTCGCAGCAGGAGCCGGCTGTAGCCCACGATGGCCGTCAGCGGCGTCCGCAGCTCGTGGCTCACCATCGCGAGGAACTCCGACTTCAGCTCGTCCAGGCGGCGCAGCTCCTCGTTGACCTGAGCGAGCGCGCGCGCCTCCCGCTCCTTGGCCGCGTAGCCCGTCTCGTACTCGCGCACCATGTCGGCGCTCTCGATGAACATCGCGTACCGGCGCCGGAGGCCCAGGAACGCGACCAGCGCGGCGGCCGCGAGGACGTCGGCGACGAGGAGCGCCCAGCCCCCGTCGGTCGACCCGCCGGCCGACCACAACCCGCGCAGCGCGCTGCGCACGCCGATCGCGAGGAAGATGGCGCTCAGCGTCAGACCGACCGGCTCGCGCCGTCCCGAGGGCCGGCGGACGATCTCGGCCACGACGAGCGCCGCGACGGCGAAGGCGGCGGCGGCGAGCAGGACGTTGGTGACGCGGATCAGGAGATCGACGGTCGGATGCGGCATTCGGGCGATACCCGGACGCGATGCTATCACCGGCCGGCCCCGGCGGAACCCCTGAAGAGAATTTCCCAGCCAGGGGAAGAAATTACCGGCGGCGTACTTCTTACATCAACGCAGGCGGACGGTCACGCCGGCCGACATCCCGGCGCGCAGCACGTGCGGGTTGCCCGCGTCCTTGCCGTCCAGGGCGATCTTCACGGGGATCCGCTGGACGACCTTCACCCAGTTGCCCGTCGCGTTCTCCGGCGGCAGCAGCGAGAACCGCGCGCCGGTTCCCGCGCTGATCGAGTCCACCACCCCGGCGTAGGCGCGGTCGGGGAACGTGTCGACGACCACCTCGGCGCGCATGCCGGGCCGCACGCGCCGCAGCTGCGTCTCCTTGAAGTTCGCCACGACCCAGACGTCGTCGAGGCTCACCACCGCGAGCAGCGGCTGCCCCGGCTGGACGACCTGGCCGGCCTCGACGGACTTGCGCGAGATCATGCCCGCCGCGGGCGCGCGGATCTCCGTGTGCTCGACGTCGAGGAGCGCGAGCGCCAGCTGCGCCTCCGCCTGCTTCAGCTGGGCCAGCGCCAGGTCCCGCTCGGCCTCCCGCACGCGCACCTCCTGCGCCAGCGCCTCGGCGTGGATGCCCGCCGCCCGGGCCTCGACGGCGCGGGCCTCGGCCGTCCGCAGGCCGATCTGCTGGGGCTCGAAGCCCGACTCCCGCATGCGGGCGTCGGCCTCGGCGGACTCGAGGTCGCGCTGGGCCTGCGCCACGCGCTCGCGGGCCACGCCGAGCTGCGCCGTCGCGGCGCGCGCCTCGGTCTCGGCGTGGTCGACGAACTGGCGGGCGACGAGCTCGCGGGCGAACAGCTCGCGGGCGCGCGCGAGGTCCCGCTCGGCGTTCTCGGCGAGCGCCTGCGCGCGGTCCCGCTCGGCGACGGCGGACGCGAGCGCCGCCCGGCGGGCGTGCGCGGTGGCGCGGCTGGCCTCGAGCATGCTCGTCGCCGACTCGCGCGCCGCCTCGGCGCGGATCGAGGCTGCCCGGGCCTGGGCGCGCTGGCTGGCGGCCATCTCGCGGCCGAGGCCGACGCGCTCGGCGGCGGCGCGGTAGCGGCGGTCGGCGATCAGGACGGCGGCGCGCGCCTCCTCGGCCCGGGCGCGGTAGTCCCGGTCGTCCAGCCTCACCAGGACCTGCCCCGCGGCGACCGCCTCGTTGTCGCGCACCCGCACCTCCACGACCTTCCCGGGGATCTTGGCGCTGATCGGCGTCACCGTGCTCTCGACGTACGCGTCGTCGGTGAAGACCGTGTGGCGCGACCGGTACCAGGTCCAGCCCGCGGCCGCGATTCCGGCGAGGGCCAGGACCGCGAGGGCGACGATCACGCTGCGGCGTCTCACGGCTCAACTCCTTAGCACAGCGGCGGAAGCGTTGTCACGCCGCTGACACCCGACGTTCCCCGACGCGGGCGTTGAAAAATCGGCGCGGCCGGCGCGCTGCAACGGCGCGCACTTGAGCCGGGGCACGGGAGTTGCTGGGACGCGCGCCGTGATGCGAACACGACCCGTCTGGATCCGCGATTTACGTATCTACCACGCCCTCGACGACGTCGGCGCCGCCCCGGGTCCCGCCGGAGCCGGCGCCCCGCGCGCCCGCTCCCGCTTCCGCAGCCTCTCCGATCCGCAGCGGATCGCGGAGTACGCGGTGCGCGAGGCGGCCGCCCGGCACGCGGACGACGTCCCCCTCCTCGCCGCCGAGACGCACACGCTCGCCGTCGTGCGCGAGTTCCGCCGCGTTCCCCTGGACGCCTCGGGCCTGGCGCTGATGCTCTTCACGGCCCGTCCCGGTTGCGCCGCGCGCGCCGTCGCGACCCTCGCCCACTGGGCCGAGGGCGCCGTCAGCGCGTACCAGCCGGCCTACCTGCTGCTCGCCCGCTCGCTCGACCAGCCCGGCGTCTCGACGCTGATCGCCGGCGTCCGCGAGCGCCGCGCGCTCCAGGGCGCCAGCCGCAGCCCCCTCGGCGTGGAGGGGTTGATGCCCGAGCTGGCGCCGCTGCTCGCCCTCGAGCCCGAGGTCTACGGGTACTTTCCCGACGGCGCGCTCGTCCCGCGCGCCGTCTCTCCATACGCCGTGTAGGGCCTCAGGAGCCGCGGGAGAACGCGCGCCCGAACCACTCCAGGCTGGCGGCGACGGCCTGCTTGCGGTGCGACGGGTCCGTGAAGCGGTGATCGGCGCCCTCGACGAGGACCAGGCCGCAGGGATCGCCGGCCCGCGCGTGCAGCGCGACGCCGTGCTCCAGCGGCACGACCTCGTCGGCCTCCGCCTGCACCACCAGGTGACCGGCGACGCCGCGCGGCGCCTCCAGGTACGTGTGCTCCGCCAGCTCCAGGAAGAACGGCACGCCGAGCTCCGGGCGCTCCTCGCCGGAGCCCTCGCCGAGCGCCTCCAGGGTCGACGGCGCGTTCCACGTCACGACGGGCGCGCCGTCGCCCCGGGCCGACGCGACGTGGAGGGCGACGAAGCCGCCGAGGCTCGACCCGAGGAGGCCGAACCGGCCGTCGAGCCGGCGGTGCGAAGCCAGCCACGCCAGCACGGCGCGGACGTCCTCGATCCGGGTGGCGATCGTCGTCTCGTCCTCGCGGCCGGACGACTCGCCGCAGCCGCGGAAGTCGAAGCGCGCCAGCGCGAGGCCGGCGGCCGTGAACTCGGCGGCGAGCAGGAGGTACTTGTCGCTGTCCTTGGAGGCGCCGAGGCCGTGACAGGCGACGACGCACGGCGCGCGGCGGCGCGACTCCGGCAGGTGCAGCACGAGAGCGAGGCGGGCGTCGCCGACGACGACCCGGTGGCGCTCGGCGCGCGCGGGCGGCCCCTCGTGGGCGGTCACGGGGTCTTCGGGGCCCGTGGCCGATGAGCCTCGCGGGATCGGATGACGACCCGACGCGACTGCCCCCGGGCGAGCCTCCTCCGGGGGACGGGGGGTCGCGCGAGCCCTACCCGAGCGAGCGTCGGCGGACAGGCGAGCCATCCTCGGCGCGACCGGCGCTCCCGCTGCCGGGCGCGGGCGTCAATCGATTCCGCGAGGATCATCAGACCCACGGCAGGCCGAAGAGCCGGCACGCGTTGGCGGACACGCGCTCCACGACCTCCTCGACCGGCCGCCTGACGATCTTGGCGACCTCCTCGGCCACGCGCCCGACGAGCCACGGCCCCGACGGCACGCCCTCGAACTCGCCCGCGTAGCGCCAGGGCCCGTCGCTCTCGACGAGCAGCGACGGCAGCGGCACCGCCGCCACCAGGTCGCGGTCGCGATCGCGATGGACGACCTCGGGCGTGACGGAGACCATGTAACCGGCGTCGACGATGGCGCGCGTGACGTCCGCCGGCGCCTTGTGCCAGTGGAACACGGCGCGCTCGACGCCGTGGCGCCGCAGCGCCTCCAGCGCGCCGACGGCGGCCCCGTGCGGCGCGTGGAGGGACACCGCGAGGTCGTAGCGCGCCGCCAGCGCCAGCATGCGGTCGAGACGGCGGCGCGCCCGCGTCATCAGCGCCGCCGCGTCCGCCGCGCCCTCGAGCGAGTACCACGGCAGGCCGACCTCGCCGACGGCGACCAGGCGCGCGTGGTGCTCCGCCACCTGCGCCTCGACCCGCTCGAGATCCTCGTCGGTGAGGTCGACCCGCTCGGGATGGAAGCCGAGCGCGGGCCACACCGACCGCGGGCTCGCCGCGGCGGCGGCCAGCGTGGCCGCGTTGGAGCGCGGGTCGCAGCCGACGCCGACCACGCCCCAGACGCCGGCCGCCCTCGCGCGGTCGAGCGTGGCGCGCAGGTCGCGGTACGCGTCGTCGTGGAGGTGGCAGTGCGTGTCGATCACCACGGTCCCGGTCCTCAGTCGCCGGCGACGACCATCCGGGCGATCTTCAGCGTCGGCGACGCCGTCCGCTCGCGGAGCACCAGGTCGTTGCCCACGCCGTCCACGGCGGCGAGCATGCCGAGGAGGTTGCCGGCCACCGTCACCTCCTCCACCGGGTACGCGAGCCGGCCGTTCTCGATCCACACGCCCGCCGCGCCGCGGGAGTAGTCGCCGGTGACCGGGTTGACGCCGAAGCCGATCAGCTCGGTGACGTAGAGGCCGCTGGGCACCGACTCGATCAGCTCCTCCGGCGTCGCGGTCCCCGGCTGCAGCACCAGGTTGGTGGTCGACACCCCGACCCCGCTGCCGTCGCGGGCCGCGTGGTGGGTGGAGGCGAGCCCGAGCTTGCGCGCGCTGTACGTGTCGAGCAGGTAGGACTCGAGCACGCCCTCGCCCACGACGACCGTGCGGCGGGTCGCGAGCCCCTCGCCGTCGAACGGCCGGGAGCCGAGCGCCGCCGGGACGAGGCCGTCGTCGACGATCGTCACCGAGGGCGCGGCGATGCGCGAGCCGAGCCGGTCGACGAGGAAGGAGGCGCGCCGGTACAGCGCCGGGCCGCTGGCGGCCGACGCGATCGCCCGCACGAGGCTCGCCGCGGTCTCCGGATCGAAGACGACCGGGACCTCGGCGGTCTTCACCTTGCGGGCACCCAGCCGCCGCAGCGCGCGGCGCGCCGCCTCGCGGCCGACGGAGACCGGGTCGTCCAGGCGCGACCGCTTGCGCGCCACCGTGTACCACGAGTCCCGCTGCATCTCGCCGTCCTGCGCGGCGACGGGCGAGACGCTGATGCCGAACGACGACGTCCGGTAGCCCGCGGCGAAGCCGGACGACGTCGCGTAGGCGTAGCGCGCGCGCCGGTCCCACCACTCCGCGCCCTCGGAATTCGTCACCCGCGGGTCGGTCTCGAGCGCCGCGGCCTCGGCGCGGCGCGCGATCTCGATCTTCTCCTCGGGGGGCGGCTCGGCGCCGGCGGCGTCCTCGAGGTCCAGGTCGGGCACGCGACCGATCAGCTCGCCGGCATCCGGCAGCCCCGCGTGCGGATCCTCGGCGGTGACGCGCGCGAGCCGCGTGGCCTCCTCCACGACGCGCTCGAGCGAGGCGCGCGAGAGGTCCGACGTCGACGCGGCGGCGGAGGCGCGGCCCGCGAAGACCCGGAGCGAGAGCCGCTGGTCGTGGGCGTGGGTGACGTTCTCCACGTCGCCGAGCCGCACCGAGGCGCTGAAGTGACGCTCCTCGACGAGGAAGCCGTCGGCCGCCGTGGCGCCGAGCGCCGTCGCCCGCCTCAGGACCGAGACCAGGAGGTCGGTGTCGGGCTCGCTCACACCGCGGTCCCCCCGACGGTCATGCCGTCGATGCGGATCGTCGGCAGGCCGACGCCCACGGGCACCGACTGGCCGTCCTTGCCGCAGGTGCCGATGCCCTCGTCGAGCGCCAGGTCCCGCCCGACCCGGGTCACGCGCGTGAGCGCGTCGGGGCCGTTGCCGATGAGCGTGGCGCCCTTCACGGGCGCCGTGATGCGCCCGTCCTCGATCAGGTAGGCCTCGCTGGCGGAGAACACGAACTTGCCGCTGGTGATGTCGACCTGCCCGCCGCCGAACGCCACCGCGTAGAGCCCGCTCTTCACCGAGCGGACGATGTCCTCCGGCTCGTCGTCGCCCGCGAGCATGAACGTGTTCGTCATGCGCGGCATCGGCGGATGGGCGTACGACTCGCGGCGGCCGTTGCCGGTGGGCGCCATGCCCATGAGGCGGGCGTTGAGCCTGTCCTGCATGTAGCCGGTGAGCACGCCCTTCTCGATGAGGACCGTGCGGCCCGTCGGCGTCCCCTCGTCGTCGGCGTTCAGCGAGCCGCGGCGGTTCGGGATCGTGCCGTCGTCGATCACCGTGACCAGCTCGGAGGCGACCTTCTGCCCGAGCCGGCCGGCGAAGGCCGAGACCCCCTTGCGGTTGAAGTCGCCCTCGAGGCCGTGACCGACGGCCTCGTGGAGCAGGATCCCCGGCCAGCCCGGCCCGAGCACGACCGTCATGGCGCCGGCCGGCGCGTCGACGGCGCCCAGCTTGAGCGCGGCCTGGCGCGCCGCCTCCCGGGCGAACCGCTTCCAGCGCTCCTCCTCGCGGAAGAAGTCGAACCCGACCCGGCCCCCGCCGCCGTAGGTGCCGATCTCCCGCCTGGCCCCGTCCTCGGCGATCGCCGTCACGTTCAGGCGGGTGAGCGGACGGATGTCCCCGACCGTCCAGCCCGACGCCGTGACGATGAAGACGACCACCTCCTCGCTCGTGAGGCTCGCGATCACCTGCTTCACGCGGGGGTCCCAGGCGCGGGCGGCGGCGTCGACCTCGCGCAGCAGGGCGAGCTTGCGGTCGAGGTCGGCGGCGATGGGCGGCTCGGGGAGCGAGTAGAGGTCGTGGGGCCGGCCGGCGGCGACGGGCACGGTCGCCGAGGTCGAGGCCGACGTCGCGATCGCCCGCGCCTGGCGGGCCGCCTCCTCCAGGGTCCGGAGCGAGATCTCGTCGGTGTGGGCGTAGCCCGTGCGGGTGCCGGCCTGGGCCCGGACCCCCGCTCCCTGGCTGACGTGTCTCGACGCCTTCTTCACGACGTTTTCCTCGAGTACCAGCTCCTCGTTCACACGGTACTCGAGGTAGATGTCGGCGTCGTCGACCCTCCCCTTGAGGGCCGCGCCGATCAGGCGCTCCATGAGCGAGGGTGTGACGTCGAACCGGTCGGCGAAGAAGCGCTCCGGACGCACGCGGACGAGATCGGCCATCGGGTTTGTCGACTCCCTGGGAGAGGTCACGGAGGGCCCAATCGTAGCCCGGCCCGTGCCGGGTCCCCAACGTTATTGGAGCGACCGCGAGCGAAAGCCCGGGGATGATTGTACCGCCCCGGGCCAGTGGACGCCGGCGGCCTGTCAGGCCCGGGCCTGGTAGCGCTGGATGATCTCGTGGATCCTGCGCAGGCCGACCATGAGCGACGGCCCGGGGGACAGCACGTCGGCCCCGTCCAGCTCGTGGATCTCGCCCCGGGCGACCGCGGTCACCGAGCTCCAGCCGGGGCGGGCGGCGATCGCGCCCCGGTCCACGGGCTTGCCGCACCACGAGGCCAGGATGATCTCGGGGTCGCGGCGGGCGACGTCGTCCGGGCTGACGACCCGACCGACGGCGTCGTGTCGGTCCCGCAGCTCGGCGAAGACGTCGCGCCCGCCGGCGACCTCGATCAGCTCGGAGACCCAGCGGATGCCGGCGATCAGCGGCTCGTGCCACTCCTCGAAGTAGACGCGGGGCCGGTCCGGCCACACCGAGGAGTACTCCCGGACCTGCTTGATCTCGTCCCGCATGTCGTCGACGAGCGCGCGCGCCTGCGCCTCGCAGCCCAGCGCGCCGCCCACGACGAGCACGGCGCGCGCCACGTCGTCGAGCGAGCGCTGGTTGGTGCAGAGCACCGCGATGCCCGCCCCGATCAGGTCGCGGACGACGTCCTTCTGGAGGTCCGAGAACGCCAGCACGAGGTCGGGCTCGAGCGCCAGGATCCGGTCGAGCCTGAACGTGGTGAAGCCGCCCACCCGCGCCTTCTCGCGCACGGCCTCGGGGCGGCGCGCGGTGCCCGGAACGCCGACGACCCGGTCGCCCGCGCCGACCAGGTGGGCGATCTCGGCCGTCTCGGCGGTCAGGCACACCACGCGCCGGGGAAAGTCGACGGGCGTCCTGCCGTACATCGGTGTGCCGCGGCGGACCGCTACGCCGGCAGGCGCCCTCCGTCGTACACCTCGCGGCGCGCGATGCCCCGCTGGAACGCGAGGTACTGCTCGCGCGTCATGGGCGGGCGGCTCGACCCCAGCACCTCGCGCGCCCCGGCGGCGCCGTCGGCCAGCATGTCGACCACCATCGCGGCCAGGGCCTTGGCGGTGACCAGGTAGGCGAGCGGCTTGTCGACGATCGCGTAGTCGGCGCCGTGGCCGGTGCCCTTCGCGCCGCCGACGTACGGGTGGAGCACCGGCATCACCTGGCTCAGGTCGCCCATGTCCGTCGAGCCCGTGCGATGGCCGATCTGCCGGTAGTGCTCCTCGCCGACGAGCCTCGCGGCGATCTCCCTGAAGCGCGCCGCCATCGTCGGATCGCACTGCATCGGCATGTAGCCCGGCAGCGTCTCGATCTCGACCGTCGCCCCCAGCGCCAGCGCGCCGGCCCGCAGCGCACGGTCCACGCGGGCGTTGGCGTCGAGGATGGCCTCGACCGTGCGGCCGCGGACGTACGTCTCGATCCTCACCTCGCCGGGAATCACGTTCACCTGCGAGCCGCCGTGGGTGATGATCGGGTGGACGCGGATCGTGTCCTCGTCCCTGAACGTCTCGCGGATGGCGTTGATCGCGGCCAGGCCGATCTGGGCCGCGTAGAGCGCGTTGACGCCCATGTGCGGCGCGCCCCCGGCGTGGGCGGCGCGGCCGACGTAGCGGACGGTCTTCACCACGCAGCCGTTGTTGGAGGCCGGGACGCCCGCCTTGCCGTCCTCGGGGCGCGACGTGGTGTGGATCATCATCGCGAGGTCGACGTCGTCGAAGTGGCCCAGGCGCAGCAGCTCCGGCTTGCCGCCGAGGAACTCGAGGCGTCCCTGGCGGGCCTGGCTCACCCGCCACTCCACGTCGCCGTACTCCTCGGCGGGGACCGCGAAGAACGCGACGCGTCCTGCGAGGTGCTCGAGGGCGCCGGCGTCGAGGAGCCCCATCGCGCAGCCCAGCATGCCGGCGACCTGGGCGTTGTGGCCGCACGCGTGGGCGGCCCCCGTCGCCGGATCGGCCTCCGGGTGGCCGGCGACGACGAGCGCGTCGAGCTCGCCCAGGACCGCGAACGTCGGCCCCGACCCCGCCCTGCCCGCCGCGTCGGCGCGGACGCCCGTCAGCGCCAGCCCGGCCTTCGGCGCGAGGCCCAGCTTGCCGAGCGTCTCCTCGACCAGGCGCGAGGTCCTGACCTCCTTGAAGCCCAGCTCGGGGTGGCGGCGGATCTGCTCTCCGAGGCCGACGATCTCCTCGCCCCGGCGGTCGATGGCGTCCCAGACGCGGCGCTTCAGCTCGTCCCTGGTCATGTGGCCCTCCTGGAGGGAGGATTATGCCCGAGCCCGCAGGAAGCGGTCGGGAAGGAAGTCGGCGACGTCCGCGCCCGCCGCGCCGCGCGTGATCCACCCGGTCATGACGCGGGCGGTGATCGGCGCCAGCAGGATGCCGTTCCTGAAGTGCGCCGTCGCGACCCAGAGCCCCTCCACGCCGGGCCAGGGACCGAGGATCGGCAGGCCGTCGGGCGCCCACGGACGGAACCCGCACCACGTGCGCGTGATCGGCAGCCCGGACAGCGCGGGCACCAGCTCCATCGCCGAGGCGAGCAGGCCGGCGATGCCGAGCGCCGTGACCGCTCGCTGGAATCCCGCGCGCTCGACGGTCGCGCCCACGAGCAGCTCGCCGGAGGGACGCGGCACCAGGTACGCGGTCTCGCCGTGGATGCAGTGGGTGATGACGGGCGGCACGTGGGCGAGCGCCACCATCTGGCCGCGGCGCGGCTCGACGGGCAGCCGGGCGCCGAACGACGCGGCCAGCGCCGCGCTCCACGCGCCGGCCGCGAGCACCACGGCGTCGGCCTCGTAGCGCTCGCCCTCGGCCACGACGCCGCGCGCGCGACCGTGCTCGACGACCAGCCGGGAGACGGCGGCCCCGGTGACGAGCGACGCGCCGGCGCCGACGGCGGCCTGGGCGTAGGCGACGACCAGGCGCTGGTTGTTGACCCAGTGGTCGGCCGCGACGAACATCGCCCCGCTCACCCTCGGCGAGAGCGCCGGCTCGCGCGACCGCACCTCGGCGGCGTCCCAGGCCTCGATCCCGAACTCCCGCCCGAGCGCCCAGCGCGTCCGCGCCTCGGCGTCGCGCACGTCGGCGGCGGTGTAGAGGGGGTAGATCGTGCCGCGCGTCACCAGCTCGACGTCGATCCCCGTGCGCTCGCGCAGCTCGCGCGCGACGTCCGGGTAGAGCCGCCAGCTCGCGACCGCCAGGTCGCGGAACCTCGTCCCCGACGACTCCCCGAGCGGCGCCAGCATCCCCGCGGCGGCGCCCGACGCCTCGGCCCCGGGCATGGAGCGCTCGAGGACCGTCACGGCGCACCCGGCCTTCGCCAGTTCCCAGGCCGTGGCGCAGCCGATGACGCCGGCGCCGACGACCAGGACCTTCACGCCAGCCGGTCGAGGAAGCGGCGCGTGGCGTCGGCCGGGTCGTCGGCCGACAGGATCGCGGAGATGACGGCCACGCCGCGGGCGCCCGCCTCGCGGACCTCGCCGACCCGCGCGGGCGTGATGCCGCCGATGGCGATCACCGGCACGGAGACCGCGCGCGCGACGTCCCGGAGCGCGGCGAGGCCCTGCGGCGGGCCCCAGGCGCGCTTCGACGGCGTGTCGTAGACGGGCCCGAAGACGATCCAGTCGGCGCCCTCGCCGGCGGCGGCCACCGCCTCGTCGAGCGAGTGCACCGAGGCGCCGACGGCCAGACGCTTGTCGACGACGGCCCGGATGTCGGCGACGGGCAGCGACGTCGACGTGCGCTGCACGCCGTCGGCTCCGACGGCGAGCGCGACGTCGGCGCGGTCGTTGACGACGAGCCGCGCGCCGTGCCGGGCGGTCAGCGCGCGGAGCGCGCGGGCGAGCCGGGCCAGCTCGAGCGCCGAAAGGTCCTTCTCGCGGAGCTGCACGGCGGGCAGCCCGGCCCGCAGGCACGCCCCCACGACGTCGAGCAGGTCGCGGCCCCGGGTCTGCGCCCGGTCCGTGACCAGGCAGAGCCTCAGCTCGTCCAATCCGGCACGCCCTCGAGCGGCGAGGACGCCGTCGCGTAGAGCTTCTTGCCGATCCGGCCGGCCTTGCAGGCCAGGCGCCCGGCCTCGACGGCCAGCCGCATCGCGCGCGCCATCGCCACCGGGTCGCGCGCGCCCGCGATCGCCGTGTTCATGAGGACGCCGTCGCAGCCCAGCTCCATGGCGATCGCGGCGTCCGAGGCGGTGCCCACGCCGGCGTCGACGATGACGGGGACCGACACGGTCTCCAGGATGATCTTGATGTTGTACGGGTTCCGGATGCCGAGGCCGGAGCCGATCGGGGCGCCGAGCGGCATCACGACGGCGGCGCCGGCGTCCTCCAGCCGCCGCGCGACGACCGGGTCGTCGTTGGTGTACGGCATGACCACGAAGCCCTCGCGCGCCAGCGTCCGCGTCGCCTGGAGCAGGCCCTCGACGTCGGGGAAGAGCGTCCGCGAGTCGCCGATCACCTCCAGCTTCACCATGTCGCCGAGCCCGGCCTCGCGCGCCAGGTATGCCGTCCGCACGGCCTCGTCGGCCGTGTAGCAGCCGGCCGTGTTGGGCAGGATCGTGAAGCGCTTGGTGTCGATGTGGTCCAGGATCGACTCCCCGCTCGGCAGGCCGACGCGCCGGATGGCGACGGTCACGATCTCCGCGCCGGACTCCTCGTGCGCCTGGCGCATGACCTCCATCGACGAGTACTTGCCGGTGCCGACGATGAGCCGCGACGTGAAGTCGCGGCCTCCGATGACGAGCGGCGTGTCGTACATGGCTAGCCTCCACCCATGGGCCGGACGATCTCCACGCGATCCCCCTCGCGCAGGACGGTCTCCGCGTAGCGGGCCCGGGGCGTCACCTCGCGGTTCACGGCCACCGCCGTGAACTGGCGCGGCACGCCGAGCCGGCCGAGCAGGTCCTCCACCGAGGACCCGTCCGTCACCTCCATCGGCTTGCCGTTGACGACGATCGTCACCGCCCCACCTCCCGGAGACACGAACGGCCGCCTCCCACGCGGGGTGCGGCCGTCAGGCTCCGTCCGCCGCGTTCCCTTCGCTGGCATTACCCAGATCAGGTTCGAGGGGTCCCGGGCCGCACCCGGTTCTCAGGAGTCCTCCCCCCACGGCGACGAGCGAAGTATATCAGGCGGGAGCGGTCGCTTCACGGCGGCGGAGGCGGCGCCTCAGGGCGCCGCGCCCGGCGCGCCGTCCAGCAGCCTCGCGGCCTGGGCGCGCCGCGCGCGCTCGAGCGCCTCCGGGTCGCCGTCGAGGAGCACGGCGTAGAGGTGCTCGGCCGTCAGCACGGGCGGGATGAGCACGTAGTCGGCTCCCTCGTCGTAGAGCCGCCGGGCGCCGGCCGCGGAGTCGGCGGTGACGATGACGCGCGCCCCGGGGGCCAGGCTCCTGGCCTGGCGCAGCAGGCGGCAGTTGTCCGTTCCCTGCAGGAACCAGTCGGAGATGGTGGAGACCACCACGGCGGCGCGCTCGATGCCCGCGTGGCGCAGGGTCTCGGCGTTGCTGATGTCGCCGTAGTGGCTCTCGACCCCGTGGCGCTCGAGCTGCTCCAGGGTCTCCGGGTTGAAGTCGACGGCGACGATGCGGCGCTTCATCTCCGAGCACTCGCGGTCGAGGTGGCCGAGCAGCGCGAGCCCCTCGCGCGAGACCCCGAGGAAGAAGACGTCGCGCCGCGCCTCGCCGGGCTGCCGCGCGTCGCCCGCGGGCGGGCTCCCCGCGGGCGCCGGCCCGCCCCAGCGGCGGAGCCCGACCGCGGCCAGCCCGGCGGCCATCGCGCTCGCCACCCGGTGGTTGAAGAGGATCGCGTAGGTCGACGTCACCGCGGTGACCAGCAGGGCGAAGAGCACGATGGACGAGAGCGCCGGGCTCACGTGTCCGTGGCCGGCGCCGAGCGTCACGATGACCAGCGAGAACTCGCTCACCTGGCCCAGGTTCACCGCGACCACGCCGGCGGTGCGCGAGTCGAGCCGGAGCAGCCGGAAGATCGGCACGATCGCGACGAAGCGGCTCAGGACGACGAACGCCGCCACGCCGGCGGTGGCGAGCAGCAGCCCGGCCGACGGCACGGGGACCTTCATGCCGAGGGCGACGAAGAACAGCGTCACGAAGAAGTCGCGCACGCCGGAGAGCCGGGTGACGACCTCCACCCCGTAGGGGAAGGCGGCGATCACCATGCCGGCGATCAGCGCGCCCATCTCCTTCGAGAGCCCCAGCCAGCCGGCGGTCCCGGCGACGAGGAAGCACCAGCCGATGGCCGTGATCAGCACCAGCTCGTACGAGCTGGCGATGGCGCGGAAGAGCCGGGGCAGCACGAGCCGCGACAGCACGACGGCCGTCGCGACGAGCGCGACGCCGGCGCCGAGCGAGGCCAGCAGCGGCGCCGGCCTGAGCGCTCCGAGGCTCGGCTGGAGAGCGAGGAAGGCGATGGCCCAGAGGTCCTGGAAGATGAGGATGCCGAGCGTCAGCCGCCCCGCGAGCGTGCCCATCTCGAGCTTGTCGAACAGGAGCTTCACCACGATCAGCGTCGACGAGAGGCTGAGCGCGACGGCCGCGTAGAGACGGTCGAAGGGGCCGCCGGTCCGCGCCGCCAGCCCCTCGAACGCGAGCCAGGCGAGGCCCGCGCACACCGGGAACTGCAGCAGGCCGCTCGCCGCCATGGAGCGCCCGGCCCGCGCGAGGCTCGGCACGTTGATCTCGAGCCCGATGATGAAGAGCAGCAGGATCAGGCCGATCTCCGAGATCGTCTCGATGCTGGCCTCGTCGGTGACGACCCCGAGGCCGAGGTGCGGGCCGAGGACGACGCCGGCGAGCACGTAGCCGAGGATGAGCGGCTGGCGGACGACCCGCGCGAGGAGGGCGAACGCCGCGGCGGCGACGATGCTCGCGCCGATCGCGGTGAGGAGGTCGTGGCTCACGGGGCGGCCGGGCCGCCGGCGTCAGCGGCCGGAGAAGACGTCGCGGAGGATCTCGGTGACGCGGGCCGCCGGGTCGGTGCGGATCCGCCGCTCCTCGTCGGCCAGGACCACGAACAGGCCGTCCAGGGCCTTGCCGACGACGTACGAGTCGATGTCGTAGGCCGTGACGTCGAGGAACGGGATCGCGCGCACCTGGGCGACAAGATCCTTATACTGCCGCGTCACGCCGACCTCGTTCAACCGGGTCTCGACGATCGGCCGGAAGGCGGCGACCAGGCGGTCGGTGGTCCTGGCCCTGAAGTGGTCGGTGGCCGCCGTCTCGCCTCCCGCCAGGATCCGGCGCGCGTCGTCGAACGTCATCTCGGCGATGGCCTGCCAGAAGATCCCGCGCGCCTCGGGCGCCGCGCGCTCCGCCGCGCGGTTCATGCCGAGCACGAACGCGTCGACCTGGGCGCCGAGGCCGACGGCCCTCAGCGCGCTCTCGAGTCTCCCGAGCTCGGGCGGCATCAGGATGCGGATCGCCTGGTTGGCGAAGTAGCCGTCGAGCCGGCCGGTGAGGCCGACGGCGTTGTCGGCGCCGACCCGGAGCGCCTCCTTGAGTCCCTCCGCGATGCGGGCGTCGCCCGGCCCCGCGCCTGCGGGACCGCGGGGCGGCAGCCCCCGGAGGAGCCGGTCGAGGTCGAGCTGCGCGCTCGCGGGAGCGGCCGTCAGCGCGACGAGGGCGAGGACCAGGGCGGCTCTCGCCACGTCAGCCGTCCGGCGCGAGCTGGCGGGCGAGCGCGGCCGGCTCGGTGACCGGCAACTCGCAGGCGTAGTTGCGGCAGACGTACGCGGTCGGCCTGCCGTCGATCGCCCGGCGCCCCTCGAGCAGCGGCAGCCCCCCCGCCCCGTCGCCGTCCACCGCGCCGGCCACCACGCGGTTCGGCAGGTAGCGGCCGAAGACCTCGGCGAGCAACGCCGACCCGTCGGCGCCCGGCGGCGTGACGAGCGCCACCTCGACGATCGGCCCCAGGTTGAAGTCGTGGGCGCACAGGAACCGCCCGAAGCCGGACGGATGGCGCGACATCAGGTCGGCCATCGACCGGAGCGCGGCGACGCCCTTCATCCAGTACCGGTCCTCGCCGGTCAGCACGCGCAGCCGCAGCAGGGTCTCGATCGCCATCGAGCTGCCGCTGGGCACGGCGTTGTCGAAGAGGTTGCGCGGCCGCACGATCAGCGCCTCGTGGTCGCTGCCGGTGTCGAAGAAGCCCTCGACGGCGTCGTCCCAGAACAGCTCCAGCATCCGGTCGGCGAGCGCCCGGGCCTCGTCGAGCCAGCGCCGCTCGAACGTCGCCTCGTAGAGGTGCAGCAGCGCGCCCGCGACCATCGCGTGGTCCTCCAGGTAGCCGAGGACCTTCGCCCGGCCGTCCTTCCACGTGCGGAGGAGCCGCCCTTCCGGGCGCATCTGCCGGAGGACGAAGTCCGCGTTGCGCGCGGCCGCCGCCACGTAGTCCCCGCGGCCGAGGGCGCGGCCGGCCTCCGCCAGCGCCGCGCACGCGAGCCCGTTCCACGCCGCGAGCACCTTGTCGTCGCGCCCGGGATGGACGCGCCGCTCGCGGGCCTCGAGGAGGCGGCGGCGAAGCGGCGCGACGCGGTCGGGATCGGGCTCGCCGGGCACCCAGAGGATGCTCCGGCCCTCGAAGTTCGGGCCGCGGTCCACGCCCCAGTAGCGGAGCGCGACGTCGGCGTCGGCGCCCAGGACGGCGCGGATCTCGTCCGGCGTCCACACGAAGAACCTGCCCTCCTCGCCCTCGGAGTCGGCGTCCTGCGCGGAGTAGAAGCCGCCGGCGGGATCCGTCATCTCGCGCAGCACGTAGTCGAGCGCGTCCTCGCAGACGCGGCGGTACTCGGGGTCGCCGAGCGCCAGCCAGGCGTGGAGGTACAGCGAGGCGAGCTGGGCGTTGTCGTAGAGCATCTTCTCGAAGTGGGGCACCAGCCACTCGCCGTCCACCGAGTAGCGGTGGAAGCCGCCGCCGAGCTGGTCGTGGATGCCCCCGCGCGCCATGCGGGTCAGCGTCGTCGCCACCATGTCGCGCGCCTGCGGGTTGCCGGTCCGCCGCCAGAACCTCAGGACGAACTCCCAGATCATCGGCTGGGGGAACTTCGGGGCGCGGTCGAGACCGCCGTGGCGCTCGTCGAACTGGGCCGAGATGCCCTGGAAGGCCGCGAAGAGGACGTCGTCGGTGAGCAGCCGGGCGGAGCCGCGGAGGGCCGCGGTCCGACCCAGCTCTGCGGAGATCTGCTCCGACGACCGGAGGACGTCGGCCCGCCGCTCGCGCCACGCGTGGGCGATGGCCTGGAGGAGCTGGGGGAACGAGGGCAGCCCGTGGCGGGGCACCGGCGGGAAGTAGGTGCCCCCGTAGAACGGCCGGCCCTCGGGCGTGAGGAAGACCGTCATCGGCCACCCGCCCTGCCCGGTCATCGCCTGCACCGCCTCCATGTAGATCTGGTCGACGTCGGGCCGCTCCTCGCGGTCGACCTTCACGTTGACGAAGTGCTCGTTCATGATGGCCGCCGTCGCGGGATCCTCGAACGACTCGCGCTCCATCACGTGGCACCAGTGGCAGGCCGAGTAGCCGACGGACAGGAGGACCGGCCGGTCCTCGCGGCGGGCGCGCTCGAACGCCTCCTGGCCCCACGGATACCAGTCCACCGGATTGTGGGCGTGCTGGAGGAGATAGGGGCTGCTCTCGGTCGCGAGTCGGTTGGCCACGTGAGGCTCCCGGGACGCGCCGTCCCGTCAGCGGGGGATCGGCAGCCCGGTGACCGTCGCCGCCAGGACGCCGGCCGGCGAGCGCACGCTCACCGGCGTGCCGGGCTCGGCGTGCTGGCGGCGGACGAAGGCGAGGGCGACCGGACGCTTGGCGCCGTACGACCACGCGGCGCTCGTGACGCGGCCGACCTCCTGGTCGCCGGCGAGCACCGCCGCCCCGGGCGGCGGCACGGCGTCGCCGTCGAGGACCAGGCCGCGCAGGTGGCGGTTGACGTGGCCGCGGTCGCGGATCCTGACGACGACCTCCTGGCCGATATAGCAGCCCTTGGTGTAGGAGACGAACGGCGCGAGCGGGATCTCGGGAAGCAGCACGTCGGGCCCGACGTCGCGGCCGAACCTCGGCGTCCCGGCCTCGATCCTGAGCGCCTCCAGCGCCTCGGCGCCGACGGGCCGCGCTCCCGCCGCCAGCAGCGCCTCGCGCAGCGTCCCCCCCGCCGCGGCCTCGCAGAGGAACCAGACCTCGGGCTCGCCGGTCTCGCCCGCGCCCCGGACGAGGCGCACGGGCACGGCGCCGGCCGCCGCCGTCACGCTCGACCACGCCTCGGCCGGCGGCGCCTGGGCCGCGACGCGCTCGGCGACCGCCGGGGCCGCGGGGCCGGCGAGCATCAGCAGCGCGGACTCCCCCGTCGCGTCGCGGAGGTACGCCTTCTCGCTGAAGAGGTAGCGGTCCAGCATCTCGAGCGTCGGCGCGGCCATCCCGGGCGGCGTCAGCACGAGCAGGCGGTCCTCGAGGGCGAGGACGACGAGCAGCGCCTGGACCTTGCCGTGGACGTCCAGGAAGCTCGCGGCGCAGCCGCGGCCCGGCGCCAGCGCGTTGATGTCGTTGCTCAGCATCGCGTGGAGGAACGCCGCGCGGTCGCGCCCGCTCACCTCCAGCACGCCGGCGTCGCCGCGGTCGACGAGGCCGACCGCCGTGCGGACCGCGTGGTACCCGGACGCCGCGTCGGTGCCGGTCATGGCGTCATTGTACCCGCGCGCCCGCCGATCGTCCGCCGCCGCGGCCGCGGTCCGCGCGGCGCGTGCTAGACTGCGCGCCGTGCGCCCGCCGGACCGCCGCGCCGTGCTGCGATTCCAGCGACGGCTGCTCGCGTGGTACGCGCGCCACGGCCGCGACCTGCCGTGGCGCCGCACCCGCGATCCCTACCACGTGCTCGTGTCCGAGATCATGCTCCAGCAGACGCAGGTCCACCGCGTGCTGCCGAAGTACCGGGAGTTCCTCGACCGCTACCCCACGATCGAAAGCCTCGCCCGGGCGCGCGTGGCCGACGTCCGCCGGCTCTGGTACCCGCTCGGATACAACGTCAGGCCGGTGAGGCTCCGGCAGATCGCCCGCGAGGCGGTCGCCCGCTACGGCGGACGGCTGCCCGACGACGCCGAGCGGCTGCGCGCGCTGCCGGGCATCGGGCGCTACACGGCCGGGGCGATCCTCGCCTTCGCCCACGGGCGCGACGCCGCGATCCTCGACACCAACGTGCGCCGCGTGCTGGGCCGGGTGTTCCTGGGGCCGCGCCGCGCCCGGCGCGTCCGCGGCGACAAGGTCTTCTGGGACCTCGCCGAGCGCCTGGTGCCGCCGGGCCGCGCCTACGACTTCAACCAGGGGCTGATGGACTTCGGCGCCACCTGGTGCACGCCGCGGCGGCCACGCTGCGGGCCGTGCCCGCTGCGGACGCTCTGCGCCAGCTACCCGCTCCGCCGCGAGCCCGCCCGCGCATGACCCTGGTGGAGGTCGCCGCCGCGCTCGTCCGGGACGAGGCGGGCCGCTACCTGATCACGCGCCGCCGGGCGGGCACCCATCTCGAGGGGTACTGGGAGTTCCCCGGCGGCAAGCGCGAGCCCGACGAGAGCGTCGAGGAGTGTCTCAGGCGGGAGCTCTCGGAGGAGCTGGGCGCGGACTTCGCCGTCGGCGAGCGCGTCGAGACCGTGACGTGGCAGTATCCCGAGAAGACCGTCGTCCTGCACTTCTACCGCTGTCGCGTCGCCGGCGGCGTCGTGGAGCCGCGCGAGGCCCAGGCGATCCGCTGGGTCGAGCCCGCCCGGCTGCGCGACTACGAGTTCCCGCCCGCCGACCGCGTCCTCCTCGACCGCCTGGCGCGGGACTGAGCCACCGCGCCTGCCGGAGACCGGCCGGCTCGATCAGAACATGGTCGCCTCGGCGGTCGCCGCGCCGCGGGAGAAGCGCCGCAGGTCGAGCGCCGCGACGTCCATGGACGCCGCGCGGCCGTCGACGATCAGCTCGGCCACGAGCCGGCCGATCGCCGGCGAGTGCATGAAGCCGTGCCCCGAGAACCCGCACGCGATGTAGAAGCCGCGGACCTCCGGCGCCTCGCAGAGGATGCCGTGGTAGTCGGGGGTCAGGTCGCGGACGCCCGCGTAGGCGCGCATCACCCGCGCCTCGGCCAGCGGCGGCACGCGGCGGGCGGCGGCGTCGAGGACGGCGCCGAACGCGCTCCAGTCGACGGTCGTGTCGTGGCCGGGGTGCCGGTCCTTGTCGGTGCCCCCCATCAGCACGGCGCTGCGCTGTGAGTGGACGTACCAGCCGGTGTCGAGGTCCACGGTCAGCGGGAAGACCTCGGGGAGCGCCGCCACGCGCTCGGCGACCAGCACCTGGCGCCGGTAGGGCCGCGACGGGATCGCGACGCCCGCCATCGCGCCGACCTCGTCGCCGTGCGGGCCGGCGCAGTTCACGACGACGGGAGCCTCGACGGCTCCCCGCGGCGTCCCGACGCCGGTCACGCGCCCGCCGCTCACCGACACGCCGACGACGGGCTCCCCCGTGCGCACCGCGAGGCCGCGCCCGCGCGCCAGGGCCAGGAAGGCGTGGAGCAGCGCGTACGGGTCGGCCGAGCCGTCGTCGGCGCAGAAGGTGCCGCCGGCGAGGTCGGCGGTGACGAGCGCCGGCAGGAGCCGCCCGCACTCCGCGGGCGCGAGGACCTCGCTCGCCACCCCGAGCGAGCGCTGGAGATCCACCCCTCGCCGCGCCGACTCGAGCGTCGCCGGGCTCGCGGTGACGAACAGGTAGCCGTGGCGGACGAAGTCGACGGGACGCCCGAGCCGCTCCTCGGCCTCCGCGAAGCAGGGATAGCTCAGCAGCGTGAGGCGGACGTTCGCCTCGGTCGAGAACTGGTGGCGCACGCCGCCCGTCGCCTTCGACGTCGCGCCGGTTCCGACGTCGGGCTCGCGCTCGAGGAGCAGGACGCGGAGCCGCGGCGCTCGCTCCAGGAGATGGTGGGCGACGGAGGCGCCGATGACGCCCCCGCCGATCACGACGACGTCGAAGGTCTCGCTCACGACCGGACTCGCCCCCGGCCGCTCAGCGCCCGAGCTCGGCGAGATACTCCCTGATCCGCGGGACGTCGGGAGCGTCGGGCCGGAGCGCGACGTAGCGCTCGAACGCGGCGCGGGCGCGCTCGCGGTCCCTCTCCTGGTAGTGGAGGAGGCCGAGCTGCCGGTACGGGTCGGCGAAGTCCGGATCGAGCCGCGCGGCGCGGGTGTAGCGCTCGAGCGCGTCGCGGAGCAGCGACGCGCGCTCCCCGGCGCTCCGCGCGCGCTGGGCCTGCAGCCGGCGGAGGTCGCCGTCGTAGAGGTGCGCCACGGGGTCGTCGGGCGCGGCGGCCAGCACGCGCGCGAGCTGGGCCCGCGCGAGCTCGAACCGCCCGAGACGCAGGTCCTCGTGGGCGTTGTCCCGCACCGCGACGCGCACGCGCTCGCGGAAGTCCGCGGTGTCCGTCACCCGCCCGGGCCCGGCGGCGGCGGCCGCGAACTTCCCGGCGACGATGGCCTTCGCCGAGTCGACGCGCTCGCGGAGCCGCGCCTGGCTGCCGAGGAAGAAGACCTCGACGGGCCCGCGCTCCCGGCGCGCCGCGAGCAGCCGCTCGAAGGCCGTCCGCGCCTCGCCGGCGGCGTAGCCGGCCTTCACCAGCCGCTCGATCCCCTCCCGGTCGGCCTCGCGCTCGAGGTCGCGCCCGTGGCCCTGCACCGCGGCGACGGTCGCGAGCGGGAGCCGGAGCCCGAGGATGGCGTTGGCGGTCTCGCTCAGCACCGCCGAGGCGGCGCCGCCCGGGGCGGTCTCCGCGGCGACGGCGAGGCCGAGGTTCGCCGCCATCTCCGCCATCCGCGACAGCGCCCGGGTGCCGCGTGCCTCGCGCTCGGAGCGGAGGGCGTGGCGGTGGGTCACGTGCGTGATCTCGCGGGCGAGGATGGTCGCGAGCTGCGCCTCGTTCTCGAGCGCCGCGAGCAGGCCGGTGTGGAGGAAGATCCGGCCGGTCGGCAGCGCGAAGGCGCTCAGCGTCGGGTCGCGGACGACGGTGACGGTGGGGGCGGGCGCGCCGGCGGCGCCCGCCGGATGGAGCCGCGCGACGACGGCGCCGAGGTAGCGCGCGAGCGCCCGGTCGTCGTGGGTCCGTATCCGCCCGAGGAGCGCCTCCTGCTCTCTCTCGGCCCGGGCCACGAGGGCGCGCTCGTCCGGGTCCGGCGTGTACGGCCGGTCCCCCGCCCCCATCGGCGCCACGTCGCCGCGGGCGCAGGCGCCCGCGGCGAGGATGGCGGCGAGGACCCACGCGAGGCCGCGCGGGGTCCGGGGCATCAGTTCAGCCTGGCCAGCCGCTGGCGCACCCGCCGGAGCTGCTCCTTCACGTCGTCCGCGTCGCCGGCCTGCGGCCGCGACGTCAGGTACCGCTCCCAGTCGGCGACGCCCTGGTGGTAGCGGCCGAGCTTGACGAGGACCGTCCCCCGATCGCGCAGGTGCGGGCCGCACGCGCCGTCGAGGACGAGCAGCCGGTCGAGGACGGCCAGCGCCTTGTCCCAGTCGCCGCGGCGGCAGTAGATGCCGCGGAGGTTCATCAGCATCCGCGTGAGGATCTGGCGCTTCGTCACCGGCGCGAAGTGCTCCTCGGCGAGCGGCACGCGCCGGCCCAGCGCCCGGGCGACCAGCTCGGCCGCCCGCTCGCGGGTGACGACGGCGCCGGCGTCGAAGGGGTCGAGCAGCACCGGCTCGGGGCCGACGTCGGCGCGCACGATGAAGTGCCCCGGCAGCCCGACGCCCACGAGCGAGAGCCCCACGCGGCGCCCGACCTCCAGCAGCACCACCGACAGGGTGATCGGGATGCCGAGCCGGCGCTCGAGCACGTCGTTCAGGCAGCTGTTGCGGGGATCGTAGTAGTCCTCGGCGTTGCCGGCGAAGCCCTCCTCCTCGAAGAGGAACTCGCGGAGCCGGTGGAGCGCCTTGACCCGGTCGCGCTCGCTCGCGACCCCGGACGCCGCGGCCAGCTCGTCGAGCCGCTTGAGCCACGGCGCGGGCGCCAGGTGGGAATGCTCGACGCGCGCGACCAGCAGCGCGCCGACGCCGAGGTCCAGCGCCGCTTCCGAGCACCGGAGCAGCGCGGTGAACTCGGCGAGGTCGGCGTCCATCAGCAGCCCGGCGCGTGGTGGATGCCGGCCGTCGCGAGCGCGGCCCGCTGGAGCTCGTCGGCCAGCTCGAGCGTGCGGCGCGCGGCGCGCGCCGCCGCGGCCTGCGCCTCCGGCGTCGTGGCGAGCCGCAGCAGCAGCTCGCGGCCCAGCTGGTGGTGGTAGCGCTCGTCGGGCTCGATCACGTCCCGGTACAGCGCCGCGGTCTCCCGGTCGCCGGCGCGCTCGCAGAACTCGATGAACTGGCGGTTCTTCACGACCGCGATCGCCTCGCGGGTGAACTGGCCGGCCGCCACGCGCTCGACGGTCGTCGCCAGCGTGTCGAGGTAGCGGAACAGCGGCCCGTAGCCCTTCGCCAGCGGGTCGTACGACTCCGGCGGCGCGCCGAGGGCGCGGAGCCGGTCGCGGATCATGCGGTAGTGCCTGGCCTCGTCCCCCGCCTGGCGGGCGAAGGCCATCTTGACGTCGAGGTCGTCGGTGGTCACGAGCCAGCGGGCCGCGATCTCCGTCGCCTCCACCTCGTTCCTGATGGCGACCTTCAGGAGGTTCACGACCGTCAGGTCGCCCTCGACCTCCGGCTTCAGCGTCTCGTCGGGAGCGAGCCGGTCGAGCAGCGCCCGGTTCTCCTCGTCGAGCCTGGCCACGAACTCCCGGGCCGTCATCGCGCCACTCCTTCCCTCAGCAGCGAGGGCAGCTCCGCGGTCAGCGTCTCCTTGGTCACGACCCGCGCGCAGCGCGAGTGCCACGGCCGCGTCCGCCGGGCCGCCGCGTGCGTCGTGAAGCCGAGCACCGGCGCCCCGCGCGCGGCGGCGGCGTCGAGCACGCGGTCCTGGTCGACGTCGCCGGTCAGGTCCAGCAGGACGAAGCGGCAGCCGCCGGCCGCGGCCTCCACCTCCTCCGCCGAGCGGGCCATCACGAGCGGGACCCCGGCCAGCCGCGCGGTCTCCCGGATTCGCGCGACGAAGAAGAGGTCGCGCACGACGGCCAGCACGGGGCGTCCGGCGTCCGCCGGGCGGGCCGCGTCGGCGTCGGGCTCGGGGATCGCCGTCGACGGGCTGCGGGGGGCGCCGGGCGCGCCCCCCACGGGGTCAATCGGACTGCTCCCTGATGCCAAGCCAGTGCTTCTGCCACTCGGCGATGTGCGACAGCGTGGAGAGGTCGCGCATCCGGTCGAGGTAGACGATGCCGTTGAGGTGATCGGTCTCGTGCTGGATCACGCGGGCGAAGAAGTCCTTGGCGACCAGGTCGACGGCCTCGCCGTGCCGATCGAGGCACTGGAGCCGCACCGCCGTGTAGCGGGGCACGACGCCCCGCATGTCGGGCACGCTGAGACAGCCCTCCCAGCCGTCCTCCGTCTCCTCGGTCAGCGGCGAGACGACGGGGTTCACGACGACCATGAGGGGGATCGCCGGCGCGTCGGGGTAGCGGGGGTTCTCCTGGACCTCGATGACCGCGATCTGCCGCAGCGTGTGCACCTGGTTCGCGGCGAGCCCGGCGCCGTCGTACTCGCGCATGGTCTCGATCATGTCGTCGATGAACCGCTGGACCTCGGCCGTGCGCAGCGCCGCCGCGGAGACGGGCGCCGCCCGCTGCCGGAGCACGGGATGGCCGAGCCGCGCGACCTTCAGGATCGCCATGACGCGGAAAATTGTAGCACGCTACTTCTTCTCCTCGATCCGGCCCACCCGGCGCACGCCGTCGGCCAGGCGCCTGGCGTCGGCGTCGAAGAACTTCCTGAACTCCTCGCCCTGCTTGAAGGCGATGGGCGTCTGCATCTTCTCCATGGCGCCCGTGAACTCGGGCTCCTTCACCGCCGCGCGCACCGCGTCGCGCAGCTTCGCGAGCGCCGGCTCCGGGACGCCCTTCGGCGCGAAGAGCCCGGCCCAGATGTAGAACTCGGCGTCGGGGTAGCCCAGCTCCTTGAACGTCGGCAGGTCCGGCATCGACGCCAGCCGGCGGTCGCCCCACGTGGCGAGCGGGCGCAGCTTGCCGGACTGGATGTGGGCCACGACCGCCGCGGGCCCCGAGGCGAGGGCGTCGACGTGGCCGCCCAGGATCGCCGTGATCGCCGGCCCGGCGCCGCCGTAGGGCACGTGGCGCATCTTGATGCCGGCCGCGCTCGACAGCAGCTCCATCGCCATGTGCAGGGTGCCGTAGACCCCCGACGAGCTGAACGAGATCTGTCCGGGGCGCTTGCGGGCGTCCTCGATGAACTCGCGCGCGGTCTTCCAGGGGCTCTCCGCGCGGACCACGAGGATCGTCGGGTCGGCCGACAGGAGCGCGATCGGCTCGAACTGGTCCACGGTGAACGCCGGCTGGCGGCCGAACAGCCTGTCGGCCTCGGGGATGATGGAGATCGACGACAGCGCCAGCAGCAGCGTGTAGCCGTCCGGCCTGCTGGTCGCGACGAACTGCATGCCGACGGCGCCCGCCGCGCCGGTCTTGTTGACCACCGCCACGGGGTTCTTGAGCACCTTCTCCATCGCGGCCGCCAGGGGCCGGGCGTGGAGGTCGGCGACGCCGCCGGGCGGGAAGGGCGCCACGATCGTGATCGGCCGAGAGGGATACGCGTCCTGCGCCGCGGCGAGCGGCGCGAGCGCGCACGCCGCGAGGAGGGCGAGCGCCAGCGCGCGGAGGGCGGTCATAGCTCTTCTCCTTTCTCGACCATGGCCAGGCGCGTGCGCCAGTCGAGGGTGCGGGTGACGAGGGGGCGGAGGCTCAGGAGCACGAGGACGAGCCCCACCGCGAGCAGCGTGGCGGCGATGGGCCGCGTCAGGAACACCGCGTAGTGGCCGTCGGACATCGCCAGCGACTGCCTGAGGCTCATCTCGATCATCGGGGCGAGGATCAGCCCCAGGACGATGGGCGCGGGCTCGAAGTCGAGCTTGCGGAGCACGTAGCCCAGCAGGCCCATGGCGACCATGATCCACACGTCCACCACGCTGCTGTTGACGGCGTAGACGCCCAGCACGCAGAAGACGATGATCCCCGGATAGAGCAGCGGATAGGGCACCCGGAGCAGGTTCACGAACAGCCCGACGAGCGGCAGGTTCAGGATCAGGAGCACGACGTTGCCCACGTACATCGAGGCGATGAAGCCCCAGAAGAGCGCCGGCTGCTGGTTGATCAGCAGCGGGCCCGGCGTCACGCCGTGCACCATCATGGCGGCGAGCATCACGGCCGGGATCGGGCCGGACGGCACCCCGAGCGCGAGCATCGGCACGAACGCCCCCGACGTCGCCGCGTTGTTGGCGGACTCGGGGCCGGCGACGCCGGCCACGGCACCCTTGCCGAACGCCTCGGGCGTCCGCGACAGCCGCCGCTCCACCGCGTACGACACGAAGCTCGAGATCACGTGGGCGGAGCCCGGGATGATGCCGATCAGGAAGCCGAGCCCCGTCCCCCGCCAGATCGCGCCGAACGACTCGCGCCACTCGCGGCGCGACGGCAGCAGCTCGCGGAGCCTCGGCTTGAGGACTTCCGGCGGCCTGGCCTGGCCCGCGGTCGCGAGGATCTCGGAGATGCCGAAGAGGCCGACGGCGACAGGGACGACGCCGATGCCGTCGCCCAGCTCGACGACGCCGTAGGCGAAGCGGAAGTACCCCGTCATCTGGTCGATGCCGACCATGCCGAGGAGGAGCCCGAGCGCGGCCATGGCGAGCGACCGGACCATCGAGCCGCTGCTCATGTAGGCGAGCACCAGCAGGCCCAGCAGCAGCAGCGCGAAGTACTCGGGGGGGCCGAAGCGCAGGGCGAACGAGGCCAGCGGCGGGGCGAGGAACATCAGGGCCACGATGCTGACGGTGCCGGCGAGGTACGAGCCGACGGCGGCGACGGCGAGCGCCGGCCCCGCCCTCCCGCGGCGCGCCATCGCGTAGCCGTCGATGCACGTCATCACCGAGGCCGCCTCGCCCGGGATCCGCATGAGGATCGACGTCGTCGACCCGCCGTACATGGCGCCGTAGTAGATCCCCGCCAGCATCACGATGGCGCGCGTGGCGTCCAGCCCGAAGGTGGCCGGCAGCAGGAGGCTGATCCCCGCCAGCGGCCCGACGCCCGGCAGCACGCCGACGACGGTCCCGATGAGACAGCCGACGAAGGCGTAGAGCAGCACCGAGGGGGCCAGGGCCACGGCGAAGCCGAGGTAGAGGTTGTGGAACGTCTCGAGCATCGGCGGCGGCTAGAATCCGAGCGGACCGCGGGGCAGCGGCACGCGCAGCATCGTGTCGAAGAGGAAGAAGGCGCCGAGGGAGAAGACGGCCGTGAAGACCGCCGTGAGCAGCAGCGGCTTCCGCTCCACGACGCCGACCAGGAACGCGAGGATCACGGCCATCGTGAGCCGGAAGCCGATCCGCTCCAGGGCGAGCGCCGCGAACGCGCAGGCGCCCAGGATCGCGACGGCGTGGCGCCACTCGGTCCACTCGACGGTGCGCATGCCCTGGGCGCCGCCGCCGAGCGCGGCGACGGCGGCGCCGAAGCCCAGCAGGATGAGCGAGAGGACGACGGGCGTGTAGCCGGGGCCGGGGTTGTGCAGCGTCCCGAGCGGCAGCCCGAGGCGCCACGTCTCCTCCAGGACGACCAGCCCGACCAGGGCGAGCACGCCACCGGCGACGCGATCGGTCGTCCACATGGCGCTGGATTCTACTATCAAGAGGGCGCGGGCGCCCGGGCTGTCGCCCGCCCGCGCCCCGCCGCGATCCCCCGCGGCGCTCCTTCCTCCACCCGATCAGCGTCCCGCCGACCGTGTCGCCCGCCCGCGCCCCGCCGCGATCCCCCGCGGCGCTCCTTCCTCCCCCCGATCCGCGTCCCGACGATCCTGTCGCCCGCCCGCGCCCCGCCGCGATCCCCCGCGGCGCTCCTTCCTCCCCCCGATCCGCGTCCCGCCGACCGTGTCGCCCGCCCGCGCCCCGCCGCGATCCCCCGCGGCGCTCCTTCCTCCACCCGGTCAGAACCCGGCTCGCCGAGGGCGGTGCGCTCTTCAGCGGTACCCGATCAGCTCGAGCAGGTTGCCGTCGGGATCCAGGAAGTACAGGCAGTCGTGGTCGCCCCAGTCGATCGGCGAGTGGTACGGCACGCCCAGCGCGTCGAAGACCTCGCGGGCGCGGGCGAGGTCCTCGTGGGGGACGCGGAAGGCGTGGTGCGCCTTGCCGAGCGGGTCGGCGATCTGGTCGAGCCCGCCGGGCGCGCGGTCGGGCTTGAGGAACAGCGCGCAGGATTCGTCGCCGTAGGCGAGCAGGACCTGCTCGGGCAGCCGCATGCGCACCCGCATGCCGAGCACCTCCGTGTAGAAGCGCTCGGCGCGCTCGAGGTCGGCGACGTCCACGCCGAAGTGGTCCAGGCGCTCGAGGCGTAGCGGCGGCATCCGGCGACGAGGATACTCCCGATCAGTCCGCCCCGTCGCCGAGCATGCGGAGCGCCGAGCGCGCGGCGCCGGCCACGACCGGATCGGCGTCGTCGCGAAGCCGGCGGAGCGCGGGGGCGGCGGAGCGGACGCCGCGGGCGCCGAGGGCGAGCGCGACGTTCCTCACCAGGCCCCGCCGGCGCGCGCGGCCGAGCGCGCTCTCCCGGAAGCGCTCGCGGAACGCCGCGTCGTCCAGCTCCAGCAGCGAGGGGAGCGGGCCGAACGGCGCCCGCGGCGCGAGCTCGGGCTCCCGCGTGGCCGGCGCCTTCCTGTTCCACGGGCAGACCTCCTGGCAGACGTCGCAGCCGAACACCCAGTCGCGCAGCGACGGCGCCAGCTCGTCGGGGACGTCGCCGCGGTGCTCGATCGTCAGGTAGGAGATGCACCGCCGCGCGTCGAGGACGTAGGGCGCGACGAACGCGCGCGTCGGGCAGGCGTCGAGGCACGCGGTGCAGGTGCCGCACCGGTCGGCCTGCCGCTCGTCGTGGTCGAGCTGCGCCGTCGTGATCACGATCCCGATGAAGAACCAGGAGCCGAGCGCGGGCGACAGGAGGTTCGTGTTCCGGCCGATCCAGCCCAGGCCGGCCGCCGCCGCGAGGTCGCGCTCGAGCACGGCGCTCGTGTCCACGGCCGCGCGGCTGCGCGTCCCCCGTCCCGCCGCCTCGTCAATGAAGGCTGCGAGGCGGTCCAGCCGCGGCTTCATCACGTCGTGGTAGTCGCGGCCCCACGCGTAGCGGGCGACGGGCCGCCAGTCGTCGCGCTCGCTCGCGGGCTTGTAGACGAGCGCCGCGGCGACGACCGAGCGGGCGCCCGGAAGGAGCCGCCGGGGGTCGGCGCGCTCGGCCCGCGTCCGCTCCATGTACTCCATGGTCCCCGCGTAGCCGCCCTCGAGCCACGCCTCGAGCGCCTCCGCGTGCTCGGCGCGCGCCGCCGGCCCGACGCCGACGGCGTCGAAGCCCAGCTGGAGGGCCCGCTCCTTCACGGCGGCGGTGAGCGCCATGGTCGTCAGGCTCACGGCCGCTTCCTCGCCTTGACGATCAGGTGGCTGCGCGTCAGCGAGCGGCCGCCCTTCTCGAGGTACTCGATGTACCTGAACCACCGGCCGTCCTGCCGCCAGCGGTCCTCGAGCCCCACCACCGCGGCGAGGGCGTGCTCCACCGACGCGAACGTGCTCACCTCGGTGTCGACCTCCAAGTGGGCCACGGAGAAGCCGTGGCGCTCCAGCGTGTCGACGGCCTGGTCCTCGTCCCACGCGAAGCGCGAGCGGCGGCCGGTCTCGCGCCACTGGTCGGCGTGGAAGCCGAGGAACGCCAGCACGCCCCCGGCGGGCAGCGCCTGCGCGGCGCCGCGCACGAGCCCCTCGGACTGGTACAGGTGGGCGACCACCATCGTCGGCCTCGCGGCGCTGAAGTCGAACGTCTCGGCGTCGGCGACGACGAACTCGGCGTTGCGCAGCCCGGCCGCGCGCGCCAGCGCCGAAGCGTCCTCGATGGCGCCGGCGTCCGAGTCGACGCCGACCACCGCGGCGCAGCGGGGCGCGAGCGCGAGCGCGAGCCGGCCGCGGCCGGTCCCGACGTCGAGGACGGCGTGACGGCGGAGCGGCTCCTCCACGAGGAGCCGCCAGAACTTCGGGCTGACGCCGGGCGGCCCGCCCGCGGGAACCGCCGGCGACCCGGCGGCCCCGCCGCGGGCTCCGGTCACCCCGTGACGGCGCCGTCCGAGGCGCTGGAGACGAGCCGGGCGTACTTCGCCATCACGCCCGAAGTGTAGCGCGGCTTCGGCGGGCGCACCGCCTTGAGGCGCTTGCGGATCTCGGTCGCGGGCAGGTCGACGTCGAGCCGCCGCTTCTTGATGTCGATCACGATCGTGTCGCCGTTGCGGAGCGCGGCGATGGGGCCGCCGTCGCTCGCCTCGGGAGCGATGTGGCCGATCATGAATCCGTGCGTGGCGCCGGAGAACCTGCCGTCGGTCATCAGCGCGACGCTGTCGCCGAGCCCAGCGCCCTGGATGGCGCCCGTGACGTGGAGCATCTCGCGCATCCCGGGGCCGCCCTTGGGCCCCTCGTAGCGGATCACGACCACGTCGTTGGCCCTGATCTTCCCCGCCTTGACGGCCTGGAAGGCGTCCTCCTCCCGATCGAAGACGCGGGCCGGCCCGCGGTGGAGGTCCTTCTTCTGGCCGGACACCTTGGCCACGCAGCCGTCGGGAGCGAGGTTGCCGCGGAGGATCACGATCCCGCCGTACCCCTTCAGGGGGTCTGCGAGGCTCCGGATGACCTTCTGGCCCGGGCGCTCGCGCGCCGCGCGCGCCTCCTCGCCGATGGTCCGGCCCGTCACTGTGATCTCGTCGGGCGCGAGCAGGCCCGCCTCCAGCAGGCGGGCGGCGACGACCGCCATGCCGCCGGCCTCGTACATCTCGGGTGCCGTGTAGGCGCCCCACGGCTTCATGTCCGCGAGCAGCGGCGTGCGCCGGGAGATCCGGTCGAACTCGTCGATCGTCAGCCTGACCCCCGCCTCCTTCGCGACCGCCAGGAGGTGGAGGACGGCGTTCGTCGAGCCGCCGGTCGCCATCACGCCGGCGATCGCGTTGTGGAGGGCCTTCCGCGTGATGATCCGTCTGGGCAGGAGCCCCTTGCGCAGCACGTCCATGACGAGCCGGCCGGTCTGGTAGGCCACCTCGGCCTTGTCGTGGTGGACGGCCGGCACGTCGTTGAAGCCCATGGGCGAGACGCCGAGCATCTCGAACGCCGTCGCCATGGTGTTGGCGGTGAACTGGCCGCCGCACGCGCCGTCGCCCGGGCATGCGGCGCACTCGATGGCGTGCAGCTCCTCGTCGCCGATGCGGCCGGCGTTGCGGGCGCCGATGGCCTCGAAGACATCCTGCACGGTGAGCCGCCGCCCCCGGTACTCGCCGTACATGATCGAGCCGCCGTAGAGCATGACACTCGGCACGTCGAGGCGCGCCATCGCCATGACCATCCCGGGGATCGTCTTGTCGCAGCCGGAGATGCCGACGAAGGCGTCCAGCAGGTGGCCGCGGACGACCAGCTCGACGGAGTCGGCGATCCAGTCGCGGCTGATCAGCGACGCCTTCATGCCCTCCGTGCCCATGGCGATGCCGTCGGTGACGGAGATCGTGTTGAACTCGATCGGCGTGCCGCCCGCCGCGCGGATGCCCTCCTTCACCTTCTCGGCCATCTTCCGGTGGTTGGAGTTGCACGGCGTGAGCTCGATCCAGCAGTGGGCGACGCCGACGAGCGGTCGCGCCAGGTCCTCGTCGGTGAAGCCGACGGCGCGGAAGTAGGACCGCGCGGCGGCGCGGTCGGTGCCGTCGAGAAGGGTCCGGCTCCTGTGACGGGGGTCGAAAGCCATGGCGTTCTCCTATGGGGTGGGCGGGCGCCGGGCGACGAGGAAGGTGAACCGGCCGCGCTGCACCACGTCGTCGCGCTGGTCCACGACCTCGTGCTCCTCCACGATCACGCCGCCGTCGCGCATCGCGCGCTTCTGAGCCACCCGGGAGCGGCCGCGGATGGTGTCGCCCACCCGGAGGGGCTTGACGATCTGCCACTCGAAGCCCATGAACGCCCGGACGGCGAGGGGCGGCCGCGGCACGCGCCAGCCGAGGCCGGTGCTCAGGCACAGCGGCAGCAGCTCCGGCACCGCGCCGGGGTCGTCGTCGGGCTCGGCGGCGAGGCCGCGGTAGAGGCTGACGTGGGCCTCCGTCACCGTCAGCCCGGGCGACTCCACGTGCTCGCCGACGTGGACGTCGTCGTAGAACGTCTCGTCAGCCGCCACGGCGTTCCACCAGGAGGTCGGTCTCGCCCTCCTGCACCACCTCGCCGCGCTGGTTCAGCACGAAGCGCTCCACGGTGACGAGGCCCCGGTCGGGCTTGGACGTCGGCTTCTTGGCGGCGACGCGCGCGCGCAGCCGGATCGTGTCGCCGATCTTGATCGGCCCCTTGAACTTCCACCTGAGCCCCACGAAGGCGAGCGTCGCGAACGCGGCCGTGGCGCGCGTGAAGAGCCCCGACTGGATCGCCAGGCCGAGCAGTCCGTGGGCGATGCGCTCGCCGAAGATCGACGACTTCATGAACTCGGCGTCGGTGTGCAGGACGTTGTAGTCCCCGGACAGCCCCGCGAAGAGCACGATGTCGGTCTCGGTGACGGTGCGGCCCGGCGACTCGTACTCCTCCCCCACTTCGATGTCGTCGAAGTAGCGCCTCGGGGCGGTCATGGCGCGCGTAGGATAGCACGCCCCCGGGAACCTTCCGGCGCCGCCGGTCATTTGACCCGAAAAGAGGCCCGATGCTATTCTCCGGCCACCGTTTAGCGGCCACTCTCGCACTCGAAACTGGAGGTGCTTCCATGGAGCGACGCAGGTTCATCGTGAAGGCCGGCGGCGTGCTGGTGGCCGCCGGGGCGACGGCTGCCGTCGACGCCCCGAACGTCATCGCCCAGCCGAAGTTCCAGTGGCGGATGGCGACGAGCTGGACGCCGGCGCTGGACGTGCTGCAGGGCAACGCGCAGCGGTTCGCCAAGATGGTCGACGACATGAGCGGCGGCCGGCTCAAGATCCAGGTCTTCGCCGCCGGCGAGCTGATCCCGGCCTTCGGCGTGTTCGACGCGTGCTCCCAGGGCACCATCGAGATGTACAACTCCGCCGCCTACTACTACGCGGGCAAGGAGCCGGCCACGCAGTGGTTCACGGCGGTGCCCTTCGGCCTCAACGCCCAGGGCACGTACGCCTGGTACTACTACGGCGACGGCCTCAAGCTGTGGGAGGAAGCGTACAAGCCCTTCAACCTCCGCCCGCGTCCGTCGGCCTCGACCGGCGTGCAGATGGGCGGCTGGTTCCGGCGCAAGATCAACACGATCGCCGACTACAAGGGCCTGAAGATGCGCATCCCCGGCCTCGGCGGCAAGGTCGTCGCCGCGGCGGGCGGCACCGTCGTCCTGACGCCCGGCGGCGAGATCTACACGGCCCTCGAGCGGGGCGTCATCGACGCCTCCGAGTGGGTCGGCCCCCACGACGACATGAAGCTCGGCCTGCACCAGACGGCCCGCTACTACTACTACCCGGGCTGGCACGAGCCGGGGACGACGGGCGAGTTCGTCTTCAACCAGAAGGCCTACGACGCGCTGCCGGTCGACATCAGGAACATCGTCGACTACGTCGCCACCGCGCTGCACACGCTCGAGTTCATGGAGTACGAGTCGAAGAACGGCATCGCGCTCAACAAGCTCCGCACCGAGTTCAAGGGCAAGGTGGAGCTGACGGCCTTCCCGGCGCCGGTCATGAAGGAGCTGAAGAAGCTGGCGCAGCAGGTGAACAAGGAGGAGTCGGAGAAGAGCCCGATGGCCAAGAGGGTCTACGCCTCGTACAGCAAGTTCCAGGAGTACATCCAGGACTGGGGCCAGGTCTCGGAAGGGCCCTACCACGCGCTGATCGCCGGGTGAGGCGGGATCCGTGGGGCGGCGGGGCCTCGGGCCCCGCCGCCTCCTCGGACCGCAGCGCGGCACCACCGTGACGATGCGCCGTCCGCCGCTCGTCCTCCTGCTGTTCCTCTACGTCGCGCTCGACTTCTCGAACCCGCTCATGCCGGGCGCCGTGAACTTCGGCGCCGAGGAGTCGGTCGAGGGCGTGAGGGCCGAGCGCCGCCTCGCCCCCGATCTTCCCGACGTCCGCCCCGCGACCCCGGCCCCGGAGCCGGCCGCTCCCGCGGTCGAACCGGCGGACGCCAGGCCTCCCGGCCCCCGCCCGGTCCGCGTCACGTGGCTGCCGGCCTCGCGCCGGACGCCCGTGCACGCCCGAGACGCCGCCCCGCCGGGCGACGACGACTAGCCCCACGTCTCCCCAGCCGACTCGAGAACGCCGCCGGCCCGGCCGGCGGCCACGGCATCCCCGTGCTCGCTGGAGGAGCGTGGAATGGGCAAGAAGAACCCCGGACTCCTCGTGGCCCTCGGCATGCTCGCCGTGGGGCTCACGGTGATCTTCGTCCTCAGGCTGCTGACGTCGTAGGATCTGGCATCGTGGCGTCGAGGCTCGCGCTGCTCGCTGCCTGCCTGGCGTTCTGGCTCGTGCTGTCCGACCAGCGGACGGTCGTGCACCTGGCGCTGGGCGTGGCCGCCGCGGCCGGCGTCGCGCTCGCCACGAGCGATCACCGGCTGCCGGGGGCCGCCCTCCGGGCGGCGCCCCGGCTCGCCCTCTACGTGCCCTGGCTGCTCGTCGAGATCGCCCGGGCGAACATCGACGTGATGCGCATCGTCCTCCACCCCCGGCTGCCCATCGACCCCGTCGTCATCCGCCTGGAGCCCGGGCTTCGCGACGATCTGGCCCTCGCCACCTTCGGCAACTCCATCACGCTCACGCCGGGCACGGTCACGCTCGACATCGACCGCGGGACCGTCGTCGTCCACGCGCTCACCCGCGAGGGCGCCGCGTCCCTGGAGTCCGGGGAGATGGCTCGACGGGTGGCGGCCGCCCTCGAGCCGCGACGCGGGTGACGGTGGCCACCGCGTTCCTGGCCGTGACGCTCGCGCTGCTCCTCGTCGTGCTCGTCTACGTCCACCGACTGGCCGCCGGTCCGACGGTCTTCGACCGGATCCTCGGCGTCAACGCGTTCGGCACCACGTCGACGGTGGTCCTGCTGCTCCTCGGCGTCCTCTACGACCGCCTCGACATGTTCGTCGACGTCGCGCTGGCCTACGCGCTGCTCACCTTCATCAGCTCGCTGGCCGCCGCGCGGTACTTCGAGCGGACGGGGCACCAGCGGTGACCGAGGTCGCGGTCACGGCGCTGCTGGCCGCGGGTCTCTTCTTCCACGCGGTGGCGGCGCTCGGCGTGGTCCGGATGCCGGACTTCTACACGCGCCTCCATGCCGTGAGCAAGGCGGAGACCCTGGGAGTCTCGCTGACGCTCCTGGCCGTGGCCGTGTGGTCCGGCGCCGGACTCGTCGCGCTCAAGGTGCTGGTCGTCGTGGCCTTCCTCTTCGCCGCGAACCCCACCGCCACCCACGCGCTCGGCCGCGCGGCGCTGCGCACCGGGCTCAGGCCCTGGAGCCGCAGGGAGCCGGGCCGTGAGTGAGCCCGTGCTGGCCGGGCTGCTCGGGCTGCTCGTCGTCCTGGCGCTGGTCGCCCTGACCGCCGCCGACCTCCTGCTCGCGGCCATCGCTCTCGGAGGCTACGGCTTCGTGATGGCCCTCATCTGGGCCGCGATCGGCGCTGTCGACGTGGCGTTCACCGAGGCCGTCGTCGGCGCAGGGGCCACGACCGTCTTCTTCCTCGCGGCGCTCCTGAGGACGGCCCGCCACCGCTCGCCGGTGCCGGGCCGGATGCGCTGGCTGGCGGCCGTCGTGGCGGCGGGGACGGGGCTCGCGCTCGCGGCCGTCAGCAGCGCGCTCCCGCCCTGGGGCGATCCCTCGTCGGCGCCGGCCCGGCACGTCTCGCCGCGCTACCTCGAGCGCGCGCTGGCCGAGACCGCCACGCCGAACGTCGTCACCGCGGTGCTGGCCGACTACCGCGGCTACGACACGCTGCTCGAGACCGTCGTGATCGTCACGGCCGGGCTCGGCTGCTGGCTCCTGCTGAGGCGGGACGGCGAATGATCGAGCGCGACGACAGCGTCATCGTCACGGTCTTCGTCCGGTTCGTGGCGCCGCTGGCGAACCTCTTCGCCCTCTACGTCCTGCTGCACGGCCACTACAGCCCGGGCGGCGGCTTCCAGGCGGGCGTCATCCTGGGCGCGACGCGGATCCTCCAGGCGCTGGCGCTGGGACGGGAGGCGCTGGGCGCGCCGTGGCACGGGCCCCGGCTGCTGGCGGTCGCGGCGGCGGGCGCCCTCCTCTACCTCCTCACGGGCGTCGCGGGGTTCCGCGACGGGGGGGCGTTCCTCGACTACGGCGTCCTGCCGCTGCCGGCCACGCCGGTGAAGGCGCGCTACATCGGCATCCTGCTGATCGAGACCGGGGTGACGGCGGCGGTCGCGGCGACGCTCATCGCCATCTTCGACCGCCTCGCCGTGCGCGAGCGGCGTTGATCTCGCCCTACTGGGTCGCGATCGGGCTCCTGATGCTCGGGCTCTACGCGATGATCGCCCACCGGAACTTCCTGAAGAAGTTCGTCGGCATGACGATCTTCCAGACCGCCATCATCCTCTTCTTCCTGCTGCTCTCGGTGAAGCGCGACGCGACGCTGCCCATCCTCGTCCCCGGCGTCGCCGACCCGCGCGCGTACATGAACCCCCTGCCCCACGCCCTCATGCTCACGGCCATCGTCGTGATGGTGGCGACCGCGGGCGTGGCGCTCGCGATCCTGATCCGGCTCCACGCCGTCGCGGGCTCGCTGGAGGAGGACCGGGTGGACGGGCCGGAGGCGGACGGCCCGCCCGGCCGCTGAATGCGCCAGCACCTCCCCATCCTGCCCGTCGTGGTGACGCTGGGCGGAGCGCTGCTGATCCCCATCGTCGCCCTCGGCGCCCGTCGCGTGGCGGCGCCGCTCGCCTGCGTCACCGCCGGGCTCGCCGCGGTGACGGCGGCGCTCGCCCTCGCCGACGCCGTCGCCTCGGGGCCGCTGCGCTATGCCGTGGGCGGCTGGGCGTCGCCGTGGGGCATCGAGGTCGTCGTCGACGGGCTGAGCGGCTTCGTGGCCGTCGCGATCGCCTCCGTGGCGACGGTGGTCCTGACCGCGTCCGGTCCCGCCGTCCGCGCCGGGTACGGCCCCGCCGGGCCGCTCTTCTACACGCTGGCGCTGCTGGTCCTCCTCGGCCTGCTGGGCATGGTGGTCAGCGGCGACCTGTTCAACGTCTTCGTGTTCCTCGAGGTGAGCTCGATCGCCAGCTACGCGCTCGTCGCGAGCGCCGGGGGCCGCGCGCTGGCCGCCGCGTTCCGCTACGTCGTGCTCGGCACCGTCGGCGCCTCCTTCTACCTCCTGGGCGTCGGCTTCCTCTACGCGGCGACCGGGACGCTGAACATGGCGGACGTCGCGCGCCTGGCCGCCGGCGTGTCGGCCTCGCCGCTGCTGGCCGGCGGGGCCGTCTTCGTCGCGGTCGGGCTCGCCATCAAGATGGGCCTCTTCCCGCTCCACGCCTGGCTGCCGGACGCCTACACCCACGCGCCGGCGCCCGTCGTCTCCTTCCTCGCCCCGGTCGCGACGAAGGCCGCCGCCTACGTGCTCGCGCGGTCGCTGCTCCAGGTGATCGGCCAGGCCGACGTGCCGGTCGCGGCGGCGGTCGCGTGGGCCGGGGGGGCCGCCGTGCTGTTCGGCGGCGTGATGGCGGCGCGCCAGACCGACGCCCGGCGGCTCCTGGCCTACTCGAGCGTCAGCCAGGTCGGCTACATCGCCGTCGGCCTCGGGCTCGGCAACGCCCCGGGCGTCGCGGGCGCGTACCTGCACATCCTCAACCACGCGCTGATGAAGGCCGCGCTCTTCGTCGCCGTCGGGGCCGTCGCCGCGCGCGGCGGCGGCGTCGCGGTCGGGGCGCTCGGCCGGGAGATGCCGGTGACCGCGGCGTGCGCCGTCGTCGCGGCGCTGTCGATGGTCGGGGTGCCGCCCGCCGGCGGCTTCTTCTCGAAGTGGTACCTCCTCGAGGGCTCCCTCGCCGCCGGCGAGCCCGTGCTGGCCGCCGTCCTCCTCGCCGGCAGCCTCCTCGGCGCGGTGTACATGTACCGGCTGACCGAGCGCGTCTGGTTCGCCGGCGCCGAGCGGCGGGAGCGCGGCGAGGCCCCGGCGCCGGTCGTCGCGGGCCTCGTCGTCCTCGCCGTCGCCTCGGTGGCCGTCGGCGTCGCGAGCGCCCCGATCGTGGCGCGCGTGCTCGGGCCGGCGCTGCCGGCCCTCGACTGATGGACGCGCCCTCGCTCCTGCCGGCGCTGGCCCTGGCGCCATCGGCGGCCGCCGCGATCCTGATCGTGGCGCTGCGGCGGAGGCCGGCGGCGCGCGACGCCGTCAGCGTCGCCGCCGCGCTGGCGCAGACGGCCGTCGTCGCCGCCATGGCGCCGCCCGCCCTGCGCGGGGCGCCGCCCGTCTGGGCGGCGATCGACCTCGTGCCCGGCGTGCCGCTGATGCTCCGCGCCGACGCCCTCGGCGTCCTCTTCGCGCTCGTCGCCTCGGCGCTCTGGGTGCTCACCACGATCTACTCGATCGGCTACGTGCGGGCGCTGCGCGAGCCGTCCCAGACGCGCTACTTCGCCGCGTTCGCCCTCTGCCTGCTCGCCACCGTGGGCATCGCGCTGTCGGCGAACCTGCTCACGTTCTTCTGCTTCTTCGAGGTGCTGACCGTGGCGACCTACCCGCTCGTGGTCCACGCGGGCACGCCCGAGGCGACGCGCGCCGGGCGCGTGTACCTCGCCTACACGCTCGGCGGCGGCACCGCGCTGCTCGCCGCCGTCGTGTGGACCCACGCGCTGGCCGGCACGCTCGACTTCGTCCCCGGCGGCATCGCGGCCCTCGCCGCGGCCGGGCCCGGGACCCTGTGGGCGCTCCTCGCCCTCTTCGTGATCGGGTGCGGCGTGAAGGCCGCCATCGTGCCCCTGCACACGTGGCTGCCGCTCGCGATGATCGCGCCGACGCCGGTCAGCGCGCTCCTGCACGCCGTCGCGGTCGTCAAGGCGGGCGTCTTCGGCCTGGCGCGCGTGGTCGGCCACGTCTTCGGTCCGGCGCCGCTCCACGCCCTGGGCGCCGACACGGCGCTCGTCTGGATCGCGGTGGCGACGATCGTCGGGGGATCGCTCGCCGCCCTGCCCCAGGACAACCTGAAGCGGCTGCTCGCCTTCTCCACCGTGAGCCAGCTCTCCTACGTGGTCCTGGGACTCGCCGTCGGCGCGCCCCAGGCCTTCGCCGGCGCGCTGCTCCACCTCGCCAGCCACGCGCTCCTGAAGATCACGCTCTTCTTCTGCGCCGGGGCGATCCACGTGGCGGCGCACGTCGACGCGATCAGCGCGATGAGGGGCGTCGGGCGGCGGATGCCGCTCACCATGGGCGCCTTCGCGGTCGCGGCCGCGATGCTCGCCGGGCTGCCGCCCGGCGCCGCGTTCGCCAGCAAGTGGCAGCTGCTCGGGGGCGCCGCCTCGGCCGGCGCCTGGGCCGGCGTGGCCGCGCTGCTCGCCAGCACCGTGCTCACCATCGCGTACTTCGCCCCGATCGTGGTGCGCGCCTTCGCCCCGGACGGCGGCGAGGACGGCGACGGCGGCCACGGCGGCGAGGCGCCGGCGAGCCTCGTCGTCCCGCTGCTCCTCACGGCCGCGGCCGGCGTCGCCCTCGGGCTCGCGCCCGATGGCCTCGCGCGGATCGAGAGCCTGGCCCGCGCCGCGGCACACGCGGTCGGAGCCGGCCGGTGACCTCCACGCTCGCCGCGCTCGGCGCCCTGACGCTCGCGCTCGTCGTGGTGGAGGCGCTCCTCGGCGCCTCGGCCCACGGCGTGCGCGGCGGCGCCGCGCTCTCCGGCTTCGCGGGCTGCGTGCTGATCGTCGTGGTCTCGAAGTGGCTCGGCAAGCGCTTCCTGCAGCGGCCGGACGATGGCGACTGAGCTGCTCCACCCGGCGTGGCCGCTGCTGCTCGGCGCCGTCCTCCTCGCGGCCGGACCTCGCCGCGCCCGCGTGCCGATCCTGCTGGCCGCCCCGGCGCTCGCCGTGGCGCTGGCGTGGACGCTGCCCGACGGCGCCCGCGCCGGCGGGCGGCTCTTCGGCCAGGAGATCCTGTTCCTCCGCGTCGACGCGCTCGCGCGCGTGTTCGCGGTGGTCTTCGCCCTGGTCGGCGCGCTGGGGTCGCTCTACGCGCTGCCCGGCGGGAGCCGCCGCGGCGACTGCGCGGCGCTCGCCGCCGCCGCCTCGGCGCTCGGGATCGCGCTGGCCGGCGACTGGCTGTCACTCTACGCCGCCTGGGAGTCGCTGGCGCTGGCGTCCGCCGTGCTCGTGCTGGACGGCGGCGGCGGGCGCGCCGCGAGGGCCTCCTACCGCTACCTGCTCGTCCACCTGGCCGGGGGCGCCTTCCTGCTCGGCGGGATCGCGTGGCACCTGGGAGCCGGCGGCGCGCGCGAGATCGGGGCGCTTCCGGCGGCGGGCGCCGGGCTGCTGGTCCTCGCCGGCTTCGCGGTGAACGCCGCGATCCCGCCGCTGCACGCCTGGCTCACCGACGCCTACCCGGAGTCGTCGCCGGCGGGCGGCGTGTTCCTGTCCGCCTTCGCCACGAAGGCGGCCGTCTACGCCCTGGCCCGCGTGTTCCCGGGCCTCGAGCCGCTCGTCTGGGCCGGCGTCGCGATGGCGCTCTACGGCGTCGTGTTCGCGGTGCTGGAGAACGACATCCGGCGGCTGCTCGGCTATCACATCGTGAGCCAGGTGGGCTACATGGTGGCCGGCATCGGCCTCGGCACGCCGATGGCGCTGAGCGGCGCCGCCGCCCACGCCTTCTCTCACATCCTCTACAAGGGGCTGCTGTTCATGGGGGCCGGCGCCGTGATTCACGCCACCGGGCGGCGGAAGCTGACGGAGCTGGGCGGCCTCGGCCGCGCGATGCCGGCGACGCTCGCCCTCTACATGGTCGGCGCCTTCTCGATCTCGGGCGCCCCGCTGCTGAACGGCTTCGTCAGCAAGTCGCTCGTCGTCGCCGCCGCGGAGGCCGAGCACCGGGCGGTCGTCGCCGCGCTCCTGAACCTCGCCTCGGTGGGGACGTTCCTCCACACCGGGCTCAAGCTGCCCTGGTTCACGTTCGGCGGCCCCGAGCGCGGGCTGACGCCCTCGCCCGTTCCCGGGCCGATGCTCGCGGCGATGGCCCTCGCCGCCGCCCTCTGCGCGCTGACGGGGACCTTCCCCGGCATCCTCTACGCGCTGCTGCCGTTCCCCGTCGGGTGGGAGCCGTACACCGCCGCCCACGTGCTGGAGTCGCTGCAGCTGCTCGCCGGGACGGCCATCGCGTTCGCGCTGCTGCGGAGGCACCTCGGGGGCGAGCCGACCATCACGCTGGACTTCGATCGGGTGTACCGCGCCGCCGGCCGCCTGGTCGCCGCGCAGCTCGCCCCCGCGGTGGCGAAGGGGGCGGCGGCCTTCGAGGCCGGGGCGCTGGGTGCCGTGGCTCGCCCGGTCGCCGGCGAGGCGCCGAGGACCCGCCTGCCCATCGGCTACGCGGTCCTCACCGCGGTGGCGACCGTGGGCATCGGCCTGGTCGCTCTCGGCCTGGCGCTGCGCTGAGCCGTCCCGGGGCGTCGACGCCCCCGGCGGATCAGCCGCGGAAGAAGCGGATGAGGGCGAAGACGACGTCGGGGTAGGCGATCACGAGCGTGAGGCCGATCAGCTGCAGCGCGATGAACGGGATCACGCCCCGGTAGATGTCGCCGGTCGTGATCTCCGGGGGCGCCACGCCGCGCAGGTAGAAGAGCGCGAAGCCGAACGGCGGCGTCAGGAACGAGGTCTGCAGGTTGACGGCGAGCACCACCGAGACCCACACGGGATCGAAGCCGAAGTGCTTCACGAGCACCGGCGTCAGGATCGGCACGTGGATGAAGCAGATCTCGAGGAAGTCGATGAAGAAGCCCAGGAAGAAGATGACGCCCATGATCACGGCCAGCACGCCGTAGGGGCCGAACGGCAGGTTGAGCAGCAGGTTCTGCACGAGGTGGTCGCCGTTGAGGCCGCGGAACACGAGGCCGAAGGTGTTGGCGCCGACGAGGATGATGAACGAGAGGCTCGTGATCCGCGTGGTGACGCGCATCACGTCCAGCAGCATCCGCACCGAGAACCGCCGCTTGACGATCGTGAGGATCAGCCCGCCGGCGGCCCCGACGCCGGCCGCCTCCGTGGGCGACGCGACGCCCATGAAGATCGACCCCAGCACGCCGACGATGAGCACAAACGCCGGCAGCAGGGCGATCGCCACCCGGCGGATCGCCTGGGCGCGGAACTGCGCGATCTCGTCGGCCGGGATCGGCGGCGCCAGCTCCGGCTTCCACTGGGCGAGGATGAAGAGGTAGACGAGGTAGAGGCCCACCAGCACGAAGCCGGGCAGGAACGCGCCGATGTAGAGGTCGCCGACGGAGACCCCCAGGATGTCGCCGAGCAGGATCAGGATGATGCTGGGCGGGATGATCTGGCCGAGCGTCCCCGAGGCGCAGATCGTGCCCGTGATCAGCTCCTTGTCGTAGCCCCGCCGCATCATCGTCGGCAGCGAGACGAGGCCCATCGTGATCACGCTGGCGCCGACGATGCCCGTGGAGGCCGCCAGGATGGCGCCGACGATGACGACCGAGATCGCGATGCCGCCCCGCAGCCAGCCGAAGAGCAGGGCCATGGTGTCGAGCAGCTCCTCGGCCAGCCCCGACTTCTCGAGCGCCACCCCCATGAAGACGAAGAGCGGGACCGCGAGCAGCGTGAAGTTCGTCATGGTCCCCCAGATGCGCAGGGGGAGCAGGTCGAAGAACGGCAGCCCGAAGCCGATCAGGCCGAACAGCATGCCGGTGAACGTCAGGCTGAACGCCACCGGGAAGCCGAGGAACAGGAAGACGATCATGCCCACGAACATGAGGGCGCCGAGCGTCTGGTCCCACGGCAGCCCGAACATCAGTGGACCTCCTGGACCCGCTGCTCGGGCGCTTCCCACCCCATCGCCCAGTAGAAGGTCTTGATGGCCTGCGACACGCCCTGGAGCGCCATGAGGCCGAACCCGATGATGATGACCGACTTCAGCGCCCACCGCGCCGGGATGCCGCCGGGATCGGGCGATCCCTCGTTCACCAGGAACGCGTTCCGGACGAAGGGCCAGCTCGTGTAGATGATGAGCGCGCAGGACGGGAAGTACATGACCCACAGGAGGACGAAGTCGAGCCAGGCCTTCCGGCGCGGCGGAAGCTTCGCGTAGATCACGTCGACGCGGATGTGCTCGTTGTGGAGCGTGACGTACCCGCCGGCGAGCAGGTACACCATGCCGAACAGGTGCCACTCCAGCTCCTGGACGAAGACGAAGCTGCGGTTCAGGAGGTAGCGGAAGAGGACGTCGCCGAAGACGACGACGACCATGCCGAACATCAGCCACGACACCGCCTGGCCCCAGCGCTCCTGGAACGCGTCGATCTTCCTGGCCAGCTCGCGGAGCATCCCGCCCCCTCTTCGTGCCCGGCGTGGCAGCGGCCACGACCATTAGCACGGCCGTGGGGGCCGGTCAATCCTTGACACGCGAGAAGACGCGACCTTAGCATCAGACCGACCGGTCGGTCTGGCAGTCGACACCGGAGCCGGGAGGTGGCTGTGCGCTTCAGCGACGCGCGTCTTCAGCCGATCTGGGAGAAGGTCCGCGCGGGCGAGCGCCTGGACCGCGAGGACGGGCTCACGCTCTTCGAGACCGACGACCTCCTCGGCGTGGGCCGGATGGCCGACCACGTCAAGACGCGGCGGGAAGGCGACCGCGTCTACTTCGTGATCAACCGCCACATCACGCCCACGAACGTCTGCGTGCTCTCCTGCCGGTTCTGCGACTTCGCCCGCAAGAAGGGCGAGCCCGGCGCCTACGAGCACACGATCGAGGACATGGTCGCGATGGTGAAGGACGGGGTCCGCGAGGTCCACATCGTCGGCGGCCACCACCCCGACTGGCCGTTCGAGTACTACGAGCGAGCCGTCGCGGCCGTCCACGCCGCCCATCCCGGCGTGCAGATCAAGGCGTTCACCGCGGCGGAGATCGACTACTTCTGGCGGCGCTTCAAGATCGAGCCCGAGGAGGCCCTCGCCCGGCTCAAGGCGGCGGGGCTCTCGTCGATGCCCGGCGGCGGCGCCGAGATCTTCTCGGCCAGGCTCGCCCGCGAGCTGCGCTACACGGGCAAGGCGGATCCCGACCGCTGGTGCGAGATCCACGGCATCGCCCATTCGCTGGGGATCCCCACCAACGCGACGATGCTCTTCGGCCACGTCGAGACGCTGGCCGAGCGCGTGGACCACCTGCTGAGGCTGCGGGAGCAGCAGGACGCCTCCGGAGGGTTCCTGACGTTCGTCCCCCTCGCCTACCAAGTCGGCACGGCGCGGCTCCGGGAGCGCCAGACGCCGCCGACCGACAGCCTCAGGACGATCGCCGCCTCCCGCCTGCTCCTCGACAACTTCCCGCACGTCGAGGCGTACTGGGTCGTCCTCGGCGAGGACACGGCGTCCGTGGCCCTCCACTTCGGCGCCGACGACGTCAACGGCACGCTCGAGGACGAGCGCATCCAGCACATGGCCGGGGCGCAGACGCCGGCGGGGGTGGCCCGCGAGCAGCTGCTCCGGATGATCCGCGACGCGGGAAAGACCGCCGTCGAGCGCGACGCGCTCTACAACACGGTGAAGGTGTGGAGCTGACGGCGGGCGGCGCCGCGGCCCTCGAGCGGATCCGCGAGAAGGTCCTCGGCGGCCGCCGCCTCGACCGGGACGACGGCCGGTGGCTCCTGACCGGGGCGCCGCTGCTCGACGTCGGCGCGCTGGCCGCGGAGGTCCGCTTCGCCCGCATCCCGGAGCGCCGCGTGACGTTCGTCGTCGACTCGAACCCCAACTACACGAACGTCTGCGTCACCGACTGCCAGTTCTGCGCGTTCTACCGGAAGCCCGGCGATCCCGAGGCGTGGACGCTCACCGTCGACCAGGTGCTGGCGAAGATCGAGTCGGCCGCGCGCCGGGGCGCCACGACGGTGCTGCTCCAGGGCGGCCACAACCCCGCGCTGCCCCTCGAGTACTACCTGACGCTCGTGCGCGAGACGCGCCGCCGCTTCCCCGACGTCACGCCGCACTTCTTCACGGCGTCGGAGATCCGCACGATGGCCCAGGTGGCCGGCCTGGGCGTCGGGGACGTGCTCGACCGCCTCCGCGAGGCGGGCCAGCGGACGATCCCCGGCGGCGGCGCCGAGATCCTCTCTTCGCGCGTGCGCCGGCGCATCGCGCCGAAGAAGGGCGGGCCGGAGGCGTGGCTCGAGGTCCACCGCGAGGCCCACCGGCGGGGCTTCGTCTCGACCGCGACCATGATGTACGGCCACGTCGAGTCGCCGGAGGACGTCCTCGACCACCTCGACGCGATCCGCGCGCTGCAGGACGAGCACGGCGGCTTCACCGCGTTCGTCCCGTGGTCGTTCAAGCCCGGCAACACCCTGCTCGAGAAGTGGATCACCCACTACCAGGGGCCGGGCGCCTACCTCCGGATGCTCGCCGTCGCCCGGCTCTACCTCGACAACTTCCTCCACGTCCAGGCGTCGTGGTTCTCGGAGGGCAAGCGCACCGGCCAGATCGCGCTCCACTTCGGCGCCGACGACTGGGGCGGCACGCTGTTCGAGGAGAACGTCCACCACGCCGCCGAGTACGTGAACACGATCGAGGTCGACGAGATGGTGGCCCTGATCCGCGACGCCGGCTTCACGCCCGCCCAGCGGACGACGACCTACGAGATCCTCCGCGAGTGGTGACCGCACGGGCCGCGCGTCGCGGGCTCCGTTCCGGCGGCCCCGGCGAGCCTCGTGAAGTGTCCTGACGCCCCGGAGGCCGGGCGTCACCGGAGGACGCGCGGCCCCTCAGACCGGGTCGATGGCGGGGACGGCGGGGATGAGGCCGCGCTCGTGGGCCATCGCGTACAGCCGCTCCAGCGCCGCCCTGCCCTCCGCGCCCAGCGTCCGCGTGTACTCGTTGACGTACATGAGCACGAACCGCCGGCACGTCTCCTTGTCGATCCCGCGGCCGTAGCGCATCGCGTGCTCGAGGGCCTCGTCGACGTTGGCGTGGGCCCAGGCGATGGACTCCCGCAGCCCCCGGGAGAGCGCGCGGTGCGTGGCCTCGCCGAGGTCCCGCCGCATGACGTTGACGCCGAGGGGCAGCGGCAGCGCCGTCTGTCGCTGCCACGCCTCGCCGAGGTCCAGCACCTTCACGAGCCCCATGGACGGATGCGTGAGCTGCCCCTCGTGGATCAGGAGGCCGAGGTCGGCCTGGCCCTCGAGGACGGCGTTCGGGATCTTGTCGAACGCGACCTCGATGAGCGGCGGCTCCTCGGGGACGAAGAGCCTCAGGAGGAGCGAGGCCGTCGTGTGGCTGCCCGGGATGGCGACCACGCGCTCCGGGATCTCGGCCGGGGCGATCGGCTCGCGGGCGACGAGGACCGGCCCGTAGCCCCGCCCCATCGAGGCCCCCGCGTCCATCAGCCGGTAGCGGTCGGCGACGAGCACGTACGTGGCGGCGGACACCGCGGTGACCTCCAGCTCGGCGGTCCGCGCCCGGCGGTTCAGCGACTCGATGTCCTCCAGCACGTGCTCGATGCGGGCGCCGGGGATCGCCACCTTGCCGGCCGTGAGGGCGTAGAACATGAAGGCGTCGTCCGGGTCCGGGCTGTGGCCGATTCGGAGCGTCTGCATCGGGGGCGCCTCCGGTGAGCAGGGTCGCGACGCGCGAGCGCATCCTCGACGCCGCGCTGAGCGTGTTCGCCGGCAAAGGCTACCACAGGGCCACCGTCGACGACATCGTGCGCGCCTCGGGGACGTCGAAGGGCGCCGTGTATCACCACTTCCCGAACAAGGAGGCCGTCTTCCTGGCCCTCGCCGACGCCTTCGCCGAGCGGCTGGCCGGCGCGGTGGCCGAGGCGATCGCGGCCCGTCACGGGGCGCTGGCGAAGGTCGAGGGGGCGCTGAGCGCCGCGCTCCGCACGTTCGCGGGCGAGGAGCGCCTGGCGCGGCTGATCCTGCTGGAGGCGGTGAGCCTCGGCGCCACGTGGGAGGCCAAGCGCAGCGAGGTCCACGAGCGCTTCGCGGCGCTGATCCGCGGCTACCTCGACGAGGCGGTGGCCGAGGGCGCCATCCCGCCGCTCGACACGCGCGTGGCCACGCTGGCGTGGCTGGGCGCCGTCAACGAGGTCGTGATCCAGTGGCTCCACCGCCGCATCCCTGACCTGGACGCGATGATCCCGGCGCTGACTCGGCTGCTGCTGCGGACGATCGGCGCCGGCTGACCGCCGGCCGCCGTCAGGCGCCGGGCTCGGACGAGCGGAACCCCAGGCGGAAGTCGCCCGCCCGGATCGCGCGGATGATCGCGTCCCGGTCGCGCGTGGCGTCGACCTCGATCCAGGCGCGGCCGAAGTGCACCGGCTTGTGGGCGTCGTCGGTGGCGATCTTGGCGAGCGGGATCGACTCGGAGTGGTAGGCGGCGCGGTAGAGCCCGGTATCGGTGACCTCGACGGCGTCGAGCGCCAGCCCGGCGGCGGCGATCGTCCGGATCCGCGCCACCGTCTCGTCGAGCGAGAGCCTGTACCGCGCCGGGTGGTTCAGCACGTGGAGCGTCTCGCGGTCGCCGACGACCTTGCCGACGTGCTGGGGGAATTCCGGCCACGACAGCTCGATGCCCTGGAAGAGCAGGAGCCGCGGGGCGAGCCGGCCGAGCGCCCGCCAGTAGTCCGCGCTCACGAGGTCGTCGTGGTCGGTGATCGCCAGGAAGTCGTAGCCGAGGCGCTCGTACTCCTCGACCAGCCGGTGGGGCGGCAGGACGCCGTCGGAGAAGGTGGTGTGGGCGTGGAGGTTGCCGCGGAGGATCGCCATCGCCGCCGTCAGCGCGAGCGCTGGCGGCCGGCGGGTGGCGCGGCCGGACGCGCGGGCGGCCCCCCCCACTCGAACGCGAAGCCCAGGGCGAACCAGCCGTTGACCTCGCGGAACCCGGTCTGCTCGGCGCCGACGGGCGCCGCGGGCGCCGTCCAGCCGGCGACGCCGGCCCGGCCCGCGGGCGTCTTCGTCGAGAGCGGCCCGATGAACGCCGGGTCGTGACGCACGCGCGGCCCGCGCGGGTAGTAGCTCTCGTCGCTCGGCCGCGTGGCGTCGTCGTGGTCGCCGGGTGGGACGACGAGCGGCTCGCGCGGCCGCGTCGGCGCCGGCGCCGTGATGTCCACCTGCTGCGCGGAGCCGGTCGCCGGGATCCACAGCGATGCGGCGAGGGCGAGCGCCACGGCCGTCGGCAGGGTTCTCATGAACCCATCTTACTCCATCGCGCGCGCCCGCCCATCAGTCGCTCCCGGCGGGCCGGACGACCGGATTCCGGGCGCGCGCGATCAGCGCGTCGCGACGACCGCGTCGGCGTCGATCTCGATCAGGGCGCCGTCGCGGATGAGCTGGTCGACGCGGACCAGCGTGCTCGCCGGGTAGCGCCCCTCGGTGAAGTAGCCGGACCGGACCTCGTGGATGTCGCGCAGGGTCGCCTGGTCGAGCTGGGTCACGTAGACGCGGACGCGCACCACGTCGTCCATGGCGGCGCCCTCGTGCTCGAGGGCCCGCCGGATCTTGTCCAGCACGATGCGGGTCTGCTCGCGCATCGTCCGGGCCGTCACCTTGCCGGTCTCGTCGGTGGCCACCATGCCGGAGACGAAGAGCAGCGCGCACTCCGACATCTGGACGCGGACGAGGTCGCAGAAGACCGCGGGGACGCCGGTGCCCCGGAGCGCCTCGATGCCGCGCGAGCGGTCCCTGGCGAGGTCGATCGACGTGCGCTGGATCGGGCTCACGGGCTCACCTCCTCGCGGGCCTCGCGGAGCCGGGGGGCGTCGCGGCGGCGCCGCGACGTCACGGCCGGGACGAGACGATCCGCCGGTAGAGCGCGGCCTGCGCGAAGAAGTGGCGCAGGACGTAGTGCTCGTTGACGTCGTGCTGCTGGTTGTCGCTGTTCGCCGACGGCAGCAGGAACGCCGGCATGCCGAGGATCTCCGTGAAGACGTGGGTCGGCAGCGTGCCGCCGAGGATGGGCAGCGCGACCGGCTCGCCCTCGCCCTGCCCGGCGAGGAGCCGGAGGAGCCAGGAGAACTCCGGGCGGGACGGCGACGTGTAGCTCGCCGGCTGCCCCTCCGTGCGGACCGTGAACCTGACGCCGTCGGCCGCCCGGTCGTGGTCGGCGACCGCCCGCTCCACGAGCGCCACCATCGCGTCGAGCGGGGTGTCGGGAGTGAGCCGGATGTCGAGCCGCGCGTGCACCGATCGGGGGATGATCGTGCGCCGCCGGCCGGGCGAGGCGCCGTCGGTCATCAGGTGGTTGACGTTGACGGTGGGGCGGAGGTACGGCGTCCAGACCGCCTCCTTCTCCCAGCGGGCGAACGCCGACGCCGCCTCGGCGCGGAACGCGTCGTGGGTGTCGGCCCACGAGCGCACGCGCTTCTCGATGTCGGCGACGAGCCTCGCCAGCGGCATCACCGGGTTCGGCACGATGTTGCCGTAGTTGCCCGAGTGGACCGAGGCGGCCTGGCCGTTGCCGGCGACCAGGTCGACCATGAGGAGTCCGCGCACGCCGGCGACCAGCGTCGGCCGGTCGTGCTGCTTGGGGCCGTCGGAGCAGACGAGCGCGTCGGCGCCGAGCCGGTCGCGATGGCGGCGGGCGATCGCCCCGAGGTTCGGGCTGCCGTGCTCCTCCTCGCCGTCCAGGATCACCTTCACCGACCACGCCAGCGCCCCGTCGCGCCGGGCGTCGAGGGCGCCCAAGATGTTCGCCGTGTGCTGGCCCTTGTTGTCGGCGCCGCCCCTGGCCACCATCGTCAGCTCGCCGAGGCGGTCCGCCGGCACGCTGGCCGGCTCGACGGGCCGCCCGTCGAGGAAGTACGTCGGCTCGAACGGCGGGCACGGCACGCCCCGCCAGCTCCATCGCGCGGGATCGCCCGTCGGCTGGACGTCGTAGTGGCCGTAGAGCAGCAGGGTCGGCGCGCCCGGCGGCCCCGGGATCTCGCCGAAGAGCGCGGGGGTGCCGTCGCCGGCGGGCGGCGCCAGCGTCTCGAGCGCCAGCCCCTGATCGCGCCACAGCGCCTGGATCTCCGCGATCATCGCCGGCGTCACCTCGCGGCTCAGCGTCGCGATCCTCACGTACCGGTCGAGGAGCGCGACGCGCTCGTGGCGGCTCGTCGCCGGCCTCACGCGGGCCCGACCTTCCCGACCACCGGCGCGGACGACCGGCGGCGCGGCACGCAGCCCGCCACGCCGACGAGACCGACCTCGCGCTCCGCCATCGCGGTCCCTCCCACCCGGCGCGCTCAGCCGAGGAAGTAGCGGCGGGGGTCGAACAGCCGGATCAGCCGCAGCTCGTCGGCCGACGGCGGCGGCAGCGACGCCAGGTCCGGCGCGACCCGGAGATCCCACCCGCACGCCGCGCGGGCGGCCGCGACGGCCTCGGCCAGCGGACGCCCGGCGTGGACCGCGGCGAGCACGAGCTCCGACCGGGGCTCCGGCTTGACGTAGACCCCGAGGTCGGACACGACGGCCGTCACCCGCGCGCCGGGCGCCGTGATGTACGGGACCTTGTCGACGAACCGGGCGGGGCTCTGGGCCAGCGTGACGACCACCTCGCGCGCCGACGACGCGATGTCGTTGGCGCCGCCCGATCCCGTGATGTACATGGCGCCCGGCACGATCGTCGAGTTGACGTTGCCGTGCTTGTCGATCTGCCCCGCCGCCAGCGAGCCGATGCAGCGGTTCTCGCCGCCCCCCATGAAGACGCCCATCACGTGGAGGATGTCGGTGAGCATCTTCGACGTCGGGAAGTTCCGGAACGAGAAGACGAACGGCTCGGCGGGCCGCGGCAGGTAGCCGACCATGCCGGTCTCCGCCATCAGCTCGACGTCGACGCCCGCCGCCTTGAGCTCGCAGGCGGCGAGCCAGGCCGCGAGGTTCGAGTTGCCGACGCCGGCCAGGAACGTGCGATGGCCGTTCGCCCGCACCTTCTCGGCGAGCACGCGGGCGGCGGCGACGACCATCGCCTCCGCGGGCGTCGGCGCCGGGTCCTCCGGGATGCCGCCCTCCAGCATGGCGAGCTCCGGCCGCCAGGCGTCCGTGTGCGCGCGCCCCCCGATCTCCATGAGCCGCCGGTAGCCGAGCTTCGCCACGTACGCGGCGTGGTCGGGCGGCCCGAGGATCCACTCGTCGATCCACGCCTGCGCGGTGTCCGGCCTCCTGAAGGCGCGCCGCAGCTCGACGATGAAGTCGAGGTCCTCGGCGTAGCCCTCGAGGCCGGGGACATCCATCGCGTACATCCCGCCCGGGTGGGCGCCGAAGCGCGCCTCGACGACGGCGGCGACGTACTGCGCGGGCAGCCGCACCAGCGCCGCATGGCGCCGGACGAACTCCGTGGAGACGATCTTCTCGACGGTGACGATCGCGCCGCGACGGGCGGCCATCGCCGCGTAGAAGTTCTCGTTCAGCGGCGCGGCGGTCAGCACGTTGCCGGCGGGGTCGGCGGCCCAGGCGTGGAACAGCGCGAGGTCCGGCGCCAGCGAGCGCACCATCCCGACCCGTGCGGGCGGCGACGGGTGCGGCGCCGGGTGGAACGGGTCGTCGGCCGCGATGAAGTCGCCGTCCCGGGCGTTGTCCTCCTCCATCGAGGAGCCGAGCAGCGAGCGCGTGGGCATGAACGGCACGCCGAGCGCGCCGCCCAGCACCCGCAGCGGCAGCGTCAGCATGGACCAGTTCTGCACGGCGAGCCGCCCCTCGAGCACCGCCCGCCCGATGAGGGGCTGCGGCACCGGGTACGGATACCCCTCGCCGATGAACGTCGTGACGAGCCGGTCGACGAGGCCGCCCAGGACGAACGCGGTGAGCGGCGAGCCGAAGCCCGTCGACACCAGCGTCCAGCCCGGCCGGCGGCCCCACCATTGCCGGATGATCTCGCGGGCGAGCGCGACCGGACGCCCGTGGGCCGCCCCCACGAAGATCGTCTGGCCGGGGGCGACCAGGCGCTGCACCGCGTCGGCGAGCGTCGTGACACGGTCCGGCCCCTCGAACGGCGACAGCGCGAGACGGCGCTGGATCAGCTCCGCGTGTTCGGGGCGCATGCGCTTCCTCCGTCGCGCCGCGGCGTCAGCGGCTCGAGAACACCCGCCGCTTGATCCGGCCCGGGACCCACGCGGCGAGCAGGCGCGCGATCCGCGCGAGGCGCTCCAGCGACTCCGGCGTGCCCGGCCAGTACTTCAGCACCAGCGCGCGGTCGACCCAGTTCAGGATGCCGTCGAGGAGCACGGCGGCCAGCAGCACGTCGTCGAGGTACCCGAGCAGCGGGATGAAGTCCGGCAGCAGGTCGACCGGGCTCGCCAGGTACACGGCGGCGGCGGCCAGCGCGATCTTCACCGAGCGGGGCAGCACCGGGTCGCCGACGAGACGGGCGACCAGCCGCGCGATGTCCGGCAGCGCGCGGAGCAGCGCCTTCCCCACTAACGGGGCTCGCGGAACACGGTGACAGCGCGAATCGATCCCGCGAGCAACATCAGTCCAGGCTCTCGGCGACCAGCTCGGCCACGTCCTTGACGGCGAGCCGCTCCTCCGCCTCCTTGACCTTCCGCCCGAGGTCGACCATCGCCAGGCAGAACGGGCAGGCGGTGCCCACCATCGTCGCCTCCGTCGCCAGCGCCTCCTCGACGCGGATGACGTTGACCCGCTTCTCCGACGGCACCTCCATCCACATGTGGCCGCCGCCCCCGCCGCAGCAGAGCCCACGCAGCCGGTTCCGCGGCATCTCGATCACGCGCAGCCCGGGGACCGACCGCGCCACCGCGCGCGGCGCCTCCGTGATGCCGTTGTACCGGCCGATGTAGCACGAGTCGTGGAACGCGACGGTGGCGTCGATCGGCTTCTTCGGCTTGAGGCGCCCGGACTCCAGCAGCTCGTGGATCAGGACCGAGTGGTGGACGACGTCCCAGCCACCGCCGAACTGCGGGAACTCGTTCCGGATGGTGTTGAAGCAGTGCGGGCAGTGCGCCAGCACGCGCCGGAACCGGTACCGGCCGATCGCCTCGATGTTCTCCTGCTGCACCGTCTGGTACAGGTACTCCTCGCCGAGCCGGCGCGCGACCTCGCCATGGCACCGCTCCTCGGCCATGACGCCGAACGAGACCCCGGCCGCCCGGAGGATCTTCACCATCGCGCGCGCGATGGCCTGGTTGCGCTTGTCGTACGAGGCCGAGCAGCCGACCCAGTAGAGGACGTCGACCTCGCGCCCCGGCTCCATCAGCGGCACGTCGAGCCCCTCCGCCCAGGCCAGCCGCTCGGCGGCGGGCAGGCCCCACGGGTTGCCGGCGCGCTGGATGTTCTGCAGCGACTGGGGCGCCGTCGACGGCAGCGCGCCCTCGGAGAGCGTCAGGTACCGGCGCAGGTCGATGATCGTGTCCACGATGTCGATGAACGCCGGGCACTCCTGGACGCAGGCCATGCAGGTCGTGCACGCCCACAGCTCGTCGGCGGCGATGAGCGTGCCGTGGATGGGGCCCGGCAGCTCGCCGTGCATGTGGCGCTTGAGCTTCACGATGACCCGCTTGGGGCTGAGCGCGCTGCCGGCGAGGTACGCCGGGCAGACGGCCTGGCAGCGGCCGCACTCCACGCAGGCGTCGAAGTCCAGGCGCCGCTTCCACGAGAACTCCTCGAGCTTCGACACCCCGAGCGATTCCGCCTCCTCGATGTTCTCGATCTTCCGGATCTCGCCCCGCGGCGTCAGCTTCGAGAAGAAGATGTTGAGCGGCGTCGTGATCAGGTGGACGAAGTAGGAGTACGGGATGATCGCGATGAACCCGAGCGAGATCACGGCGTGGAACAGCCAGATGGAGAGGTGCGTCGCCCGGAGCGCGTCGTCGGACATCCCGGCCGCCAGCATCGCCTGGCCCAGCGCCCAGCCCACCGGCGACCACGGCGCCCACGGCGGCCTGACCGCCGCCAGCCGTGCCGCCTCCATCACGAAGCCGGTCACGTTGATCACCAGAAGCAGCGCGAGCACGCCGGCGAAGCGCGCGGTCGGGTCGATGCGATGCGGGCGGACGACGAACCGCCGCCACACCGCCATGCCGAGGCCGATGACGAAGAAGAGCCCGAAGAGGTCGAGGGTCGTCTCGTAGACCAGGTAGAAGGGGCCCTTGAGCAGCTTGTAGTCGAGGAGCGGCAGCGTGATGTCGTAGTCGACGGTCGCGAGGACCGTCCCCAGGAACAGCGCGAGGAAGCCCCAGAACATGATCGCGTGCATCACGCCGGGATAGGCCTGGGACAGCGTCCGCACCTGGCCGAGGGCGTGCCTGGCGACCAGGCCCACGCGCTCGGGGATCCGGTCCAGCCGCTGCTCGGGCCCCCCCGCGCGCCAGAGGCGCACGCGCTGCCGCATCCCGTAGGCGAAGATCGCGATGGCGAGCGCGCCGCCGACGTACAGCGCGATCTGCGCCCAGACGGGGACGTTCCAGAACGTGTCGCGGAAGGGGACGGTCGGCGTCATCGGGGCCTCAACGATAGCACGCCGAGGACGGCCTCGGCCGCCGAATAGGGGTCGAGGCGCCCCTCCGCGACGTCCTCCACCGTGCGCGCGAGGTCGTCGGCGGCGAGACGGCGCTCGAGCGCCGCGCTCACCTCCTCGACGAGGAGGCTCCTGAACTCGTCGCGCCGCCGCGCGCGGCGGCGCACGGCCAGCGCGCCCGCCGCCTCCTGCGCGGCGCGGTGGCGCTCGATCGTCGCCAGCAGCGCGCCGATGCCGACGTCGTTCTGCGCCTCCGCGGCGAGCACGGGGATCTCCCAGTCGAAGTCCCGGCGCCCCGTCGCGCCCGTGTACTGCAGGTGCGCCGAGAACTTGAGCTCGGCCATCAGCGCCGGCGCGCCGGGGCGGTCGGCCTTGTTCACGACGAACACGTCGGCGGCCTCCATGAGGCCGGCCTTCATGGTCTGGATGGCGTCGCCCGACTCCGGCACCAGCACCACCACCGTCGTGTCCGCGAGCTTCATGATGTCGAGCTCGGTCTGCCCCACGCCGACGGTCTCGACCAGCACCCAGTCGAGCCCGAACGCGGCCAGGAGCTTGATCACGTTGCCGGTGGCGCGCGCCAGCCCGCCGAACGCCCCGCGCGTGGCCATGCTGCGGATGAACACGCCGGGGTCCAGCGCGTGCGCCTGCATCCGGATCCGGTCGCCGAGCACGGCGCCGCCCGTGAACGGGCTCGACGGATCGACGGCCACGATGCCGACGGTGCGCCCGCCGGCGCGCAGCGCCGCGGTGAGCCGGTCGACGATGGTGGACTTGCCGGCGCCCGGGGGGCCGGTCACGCCGAGCACGTACGCCTGCTGCGCGCGCTGGTGGACGGCGCGCATGATCGCCGGCACGGCGCCGGTGCGGTTCTCGACGTGGGTGATGAGCCGGGCGAGCGCCAGGCGGTCGCCCGCGAGCATGCGGGACACGAGCGTGGCGGGATCGGGTCGGCTCGTCATCCGGTGGAGTCGCGCAGTGGCGGCGCGCGGATTCTAGCAAAAAGACGACGGGGAGGGCAGCGCCGCCCTCCCCGTCCGGCGTGGGCCCCCGGTGCGCGCGGGCCGGGCCCGGCGCGCCGCCGCCTACTTCTTGATCTCGGGACCGCGGAAGGCGTTGTGGCAGGCGCCGCACGTCGTGCGGCCGAGGTCGGCCACCGCGGCCGCCGTCGCGTCGGCGCTCGCGGTCTTCGACGACGACGCGAGCTGGCTCGCCTTGGTCTCGAGCGTCTTCGCGTACCCCTCGAACTCGGACCACTTCTGCCAGATCTCCGGCTTCGCGCGCGACGTGTTCGGGTCGAGGCTGCCCTGGGGGAACAGCGGCGCGATCTGCCTGGCGGTCCTCGCCAGCTTCTCGGCCTCCGGCCCGATCGCCTGCGCCTGGCCGCCCTTGACCTTCTCGTTCATGGCCCGGAGGGCGGCGCCCTGCTCCTTCATGAGGTCCTGCCGGGCCTTGATCGCGTCGGCGGTGCCCATCTTCGAGCCGCCGGTGGCACAGCCGAGAAGCACTGTGGCGCCCGCGAGGAGCGCCCCGGTACGCAACGCCAGCTTCATCGTCTGACCTCCTGTCGAGGGCGATGGCCGTCGGCCGGCGCCCGTGGGGGTGTGCTGCTACGGCTTGCCGGAGACCCGGTTCCTCACCGCCGGGATCGACTTGAGGTACTGCGCGATCGCGATCCGGTCGGCCTTCGTGAGGTCCTTGTACCCGGCCAGCGTTCCCTGGATCACCTCGTCCATCAGCCCGGCGGCGACGTCGCCGTCGGGCTTCACGCCCGTCCCCAGGTACTCCGCGATCTCCTCCACGGACCACGTCAGCCCCGTCTGCGGGTCGGGAGTGATGTTGGGGACGGCGGCGTCCTCCGGTCCCTTCGGATTGCCGGCGAGGAAGCGCGTGTTGTCGGTCGCCTGGGTCACCGTCCGCGGCGTGTGGCACTCGCCGCAGTGGGCGACCGCGCGGACGAGGTACTCGCCGCGCGCCAGCCCGGACGTGGGAGCCGTCGGCGGCGGCGTCTCGCGCGGCGCGAAGGCGGCGAGCCACGCCGGCAGGAACACGGTCTCGAACAGCGGCACCGCGATCTTCTTCGGCTGGTTGGCCCGGTTCACCGGGGGCACCGTGCGCAGGAAGGCCACCAGCGCCCGGAGATCCTCCGCGGCCATCCCGTTGAACACGGGGTACGGGTGGACGGGGATGAGCCGCTCGCCGTTCGGGCGCCGGCCCAGCCGGATCGCGGCGACGATCTGCTCGTCCGTCCACGCGCCGATCCCCGTCTGTCGGTCCGGCGTGATGTTGGTCGAGTACACGGTGCCGAAGGGCCCGTCGTACCTCCGGCCTCCGGCGTTCACCGCCTGCCCCGGGACCGTGTGGCAGCCGCAGCCGCCCGTCGCCCCGAAGACGTACCGCCCCCGGGCGACCTCGGCGGTGCTCGCCTGGGCGCCGGCGGGCGCCGGGGCGAGCCCGGCGGCGGCGAGCGCGGCGCAGGCGACGGCGATGACGCCGGGACGGGGGATCCACATACCAGGACGACCCGGATAACCGCTCAGCGGTAGCCGCGGTTCCCGCCGGAGGCCTCGCGCCCCTCGCTCCGGTCGAGGCTCGCCTCCATCACGAGGGCGTCCTCCCCCGTGTCGTAGTAGTAGCCGCGCCGGCGGCCCACGACCTTGAAGCCGAAGGACTCGTAGAGCGCCCGGGCCTCGGTGTTGCTCGGGCGGACCTCGAGGACGACCAGCCTCAGCGACCGCCCCCTGGCGTCGTCCAGCGTGCGCCCGAGCAGGGTCCGCCCGAGGCCGCGGCGGCGGGCGGTGGGATGCACGGCGATGTTCGTGATGTGCAGCTCGTCGGCCACCTCCCAGAGACAGATGTAGCCGACGACGTGCCCCTCGTCGCGCATGACGTAGCACCGCGCGACCTGGTTCTGCTCCATCTCGTAGAGGAAGGCCCCCCGTGACCACGGCATCGAGAACGAGGCCCGCTCGATGGCGAGGACCTCGTCGAGGTCGGCCGGGCGCATCCGCTCAATGGACGGCGGTGCCACCGCGCTTCAGCTCGGCCTCGGAGGGGCGGAGATAGATCGGGAGGAGGTCCGCCGGGGCGGTCGTCTCGCCGGCGGCCAGCCTCGCGCGCCCGAGGACGGCCACGGCCGCCGGAGACGGCTGGCGCCTGTGCGGCGGCGCGAGCAGGGCGACGCGCGACGGGACCGACGCGGCGCCGTCGCCGAGCAGCACCACCGGCTCCGTGAGGCGGCGCGCCAGGGCCTCCCGCGTGAGCGCGACGTAGTCCCACTCGCGGCGCATCGCGCCGCCGTCCCAGCGGTAGAGGCATGCGTAGACCTCGCCCTTGCGCGCGTCGAGCACGGGGCAGACGGGCAGCGAGGCGAACGGCAGCGACGCCGCGAGGGCGTCGAGCGTGGGGACGGCGGCCACCGGGATCCCGAGCGCGATCGCGAGCCCCTTCACGGCGCTCAGGCCGACGCGGAGTCCGGTGAACGAGCCCGGGCCGACGGCGACGGCGAGGCCGCCGAGATCGGCCGGGGTCCACGCGGCGTCGGCGAGCAGGCGATCGATCGCGGGCATCAGGCGCTCGGAATGCGTCGCGGACACGTCGAGAAGACACTCGCCGCGCACTCGCTCCCCGTCCAGCAGCGCGACGCCTCCGGCCAGCGTCGACGTCTCGACCGCGAGGACGCGCACGCCGGCAAGTCTATCACGCGGCCCGCGGGCCCGCCGGGCGCGTGCGATAATACGCGCCGAGGAGGATCCGGATGAGCGCCGCCCCGAAGAAGGACCCAGCCGCCGTCGAGGCGGAGGTGCGCGAGAAGATCCACCTCGAGATCCTCAAGCGCACCGGCGCGTACCATGCGAACGACCACGTGCTCCTCCCGTCGGGCCAGCACACCAGCGAGTACATCGAGAAGACCCTCGTCACCACCGAGCCGTCGTTCACCGAGGGGCTGGGCGCCGTCATCGCCAAGCACTTCGCCCCGTGGCCGGTGGACGCCGTGCTCTCCACCGGCCCCGGCGCGCTGATCCTCTCCCACTGCGTCGCCCGCGCCCATCCCTCGCGGCCGATCGTCATCTACGGGACCAAGGGGCTCACCGGCGGCAAGCGACGCGTGACCCTTCCCGTCGAGTTCCAGCGGCTGGTCCGCGAGGGCACGAAGGTCCTCCTGATCGAGGACCTCGTCAGCACGGGCTCGACGCTGACGCTGCTCATCAACCTGGTCGAGCAGCTCGGGGCCGAGGTCGTGGGCGTCGGGTGCCTCTGGCGTCGGACCTCCGTGGACCTGGACGGCAAGCCGGTGTTCAGCCTGGTGAGCCGTGACTTTCCGACATACAGCCCGTCCGAGTGTCCGTTTTGTAAAAAAGGGGTGCCTCTCAACGAAGAATTCGTGCGCAGGCGAGCACATCGACGTCCTTCTACGGTGAGAGAGTCCAACCAGGAGTGATCGCTAGCTTTTAGGGCATCTGGACCGGGACCGGACAGCCCGGTTTCCTTCCCTGGCACCGATCTTGCCCTACCCTGGGGCGCCGGCCCCCCCATACGGGCCGCTAGCGAGGTGTCCCATGATCCTCAAGGGGTGTGCGGCAATCGGATCGCTGGTCCTGACGCTGCTCCTGGCGCTGCCGGGAGAGGCCGGCCCCATCGTCGTCAAGTACTCCGAGGGCGTCACCCGCGCCTTCCCGATCCTCCGCGGCCTCGACGGCGAGCGCCTGGCGCACGGCGACTTCGTCCAGGTGCCCCGGGGCGACCGCGTGGAGAGCCGGATGACGTTCCGGTTCAAGGACGGCTCCCTCTACGACGAGACCGTCGTCTACTCGCAGGACGACGTCTTCCGTCTCCTCAGCTATCGCATCGTGCAGCGCGGCCCGTCCTTCCCCGAGACCCTCGAGGCCACGGTGGACCGGGCCTCGGGCCGGTATCACGTCCGGTACCGCGCCGACGAGGACAGCGCCGAGGAGGTGCTCGAGGGCAAGTTCGAGCTGCCGGACGACGCCTACAACGGCATGCTGTCCCTGGTCCTCAAGAACCTGCCCGCGCGGAAGAGCGAGACGGTCAGCATCGTGGCGTTCACGCCGAAGCCGCGGGCGGTGAAGCTCCAGCTGATGCCGGTCGCCGAGGACCGCGTCACGGTCGGCGACCTGCCGCTGCACGCCGTGCGCTACGTCCTGCGGCCACAGCTGGGGCTCTTCGCGTCGCTCCTGGTGGTCGACGTCCCGGACGTGAGGGTCTGGATCGCTCCCGGCGAGGCGCCGGCCTTCATCCGTGCCGAGGGCCCGCTCTACTTCATGGGCCCGGTCTGGCGCATCGAGCCGTACTAGGTCGACGGCCCGGGGAGGCCCGGCCTCCGCTCGCGTCGGCAGGGCGGCGAGCGCCGCGTGACCGCGGCGCTCGCCGCTTTCCTGCATCCCTCCCGGATCAGGCCGCTTCCCAGAGCCCCTCGGCCGCGCCCGCGCTCCGGTAGGCGGCGCGGATCCGGTCGAGATTCCGCGTGAACAGGAGCCCGATCTTCGCGAACGGCTCAAAGACCGGCCCCTGGCCGTCGATGAGCGGGAACGAGACCCGCGGCAGGCGGTCCAGCTGGCCCTGGAGCGCGGCGCTGACCGCGGTGAGACGCGCGTAGAACTCCTCGCGCTCGTGGGCCGCGCGCTTGACGATCGGGGTGATGAGGCAGTCCACGGTCTGGCGCGCCCGTGACGTGGCCCCCTCGACCGCCGCCTCGGCCAGCGGCACGACGGTCACGTCGAGCTCGGCGAGGAACCGCTGCAGCAGGCGGCCGACCGAGTCCTGGAGCAGGACCTCGGGCAGCCCGACGCGCTTCAGCGGCCGGTGGCCGACCTGGTTCGCCTCCGCGAAGAGCTGGTCCCGGAGCCACTGCACGTACTCGCGGTTCTCGTCGTCCTTCCACCAGTCGCGGATCATCTTCTTGCCCCAGTAGCGGATCGTCGCGTAGTACACGTCCCGCTTCAGGAGCTTCTGGGCGATGCCCCGCCAGGAGTAGAACTTCGCCATCGCGTTGATGGCGCTCATCTGCAGCTCGTAGGGCGACATGCGGCGCGGCTGGTGCACGGCGTGGTGGCCGTCGTAGAAGGACCAGTTCCTGGAGATCACGTACTTGTCGCCCCGCGCGTAGAGGCTGTCCCAGTCGGGCGAGCCGGGGATCGGCGTGAGGATCATGAACTGGATCGAGTCGATGTCGTGCTTGAGCGCGAAATCCGCCGTCGCGTCGATCGTCTCGACGTCGTCCTCGTCCGAGCCGACGACGAACATGCCGTGGATCCGGATCTTGTGGGCGTGGAAGCGCTCGATGGCCCGCTCGATCTTCGCCAGGTCCTGCTTCTTCTGGAAGAGCTTGAGCGTGCGGGGGTTGATGGACTCGAAGCCGACGTAGACGTTGAAGCAGTTCGAGTCGCGCATCAGCTCGAGCAGCTCCGGGTCGTCCACGGTCTCCGTCCGCACCTGCGCGCCCCACTCGGGCGTCAGGCCGCGCTCGATCATCTGGCGCAGCAGCTCCTTCACGCGCTTCTTGTTGGCGGTGAAGATGTCGTCGGCGAAGAACGTGTAGAGGTTGCCCTTGTGCACGGCCAGCTCGTCGAGCACGCGGCCGACCGAGTGCGTCCTGAACGCGTGGCCGTACATGCCGGGCACCGAGCAGAACGTGCACGAGAACGGGCAGCCGCGCGAGGTGGCGATCGAGATCACGCCGCCCGGCTTCCACCCGGTGATGAGCGTGTAGTCGGGGATCGGGTTCACGTCGAGGTTCGGGATCTTCGGCCGCTCGGGGTTGTGGACGGCCCGGCCGCGGTCGACGTACGAGAGGTTCTGGATCTTCTCGAAGCCCTCGCCGCGCTGGATCGCCTCCACCAGCTCCTGGAACGCGAACTCGCCCTCACCGCGGACGACGAAGTCGGCGTGCTCGAGCCCCTCCTCCGGGAGGAAGCTCGTGTGCGTGCCGCCGAGCACCGCGATGCCGCCCGCCTCGCGCACCTGGTCGGCCAGCCGGTACGACTGGGGCGCCGTCGACGTCAGCGCCGAGATGCCCACCAGGTCCGCCGAGAGGACCTCCTTCATGTCGACGGGATGGATGTCCTCGATGTAGACGCGCACGTCGTAGCCGAGGTTGCGCATGATCGTGCCGAGCAGGACCGACCCGAGCCGCGGGATGCAGACGCGGGAGTACACGTGGAGGTGGGTCGACTTGGGCTCGACGAACACGAGTTTCCGGAGCGCGCGCTTCATGGCTGGTGTCTCCCAACGCTGCGAGAGGTGGAGGTTCCTTGTAGAAGTTGCGCCAAACGCTACCACCGGATTCGGCGCATTGTCAACGTGGCGCGCCGAGCGGTCACCCTACATCTGGGGTTCGTCACGCCACCTGAACCCATCATGTTGGATTTTGCACTTGACACGGATCACGACGCGCAACTAGCATGCCGGCGACGCGAGCGCTTCCCGGGAGGGGGTGAGTCCGTGGCGAAGAAGAAGGCCGCCAAGAAAAAGAAGAAGTAGGTAGGCGCCGCTGAGGCGCTCGGCCCTGTCCAACTCCCGTTCGGGCAGGGCCGACGCGTCTATGGATCATCGAGGGAGACCTCCCGGGCTCCCGCATCATGATGGCACGGCGCCACGGAATGGGACCCACTCTTCGCACGCCCGGCGCGGCGGGCGCCGCTCCGGAGCGACGGGGCGGCAGGCGGGTCTCGAGGCGCTACTTCGTGGTGGTCCTGGCGGCCAGCGGGCGCGGCTTGACGGCCGCCGGCTTCGCCTTGTCGTCCTTCAGCAGGCCCTTCAGCTGGTTCACGGTGTCCGAGAACTGAGAGACGTCCTGGAACTGGCGGTACACGGAGGCGAAGCGGACGTACGCCACCTGGTCCAGCTTCTTCAGGTGCTCCATCACCAGCTCTCCCAGCTCGTTCCACTTGATCTCCTTCTCGGAGCGCTCGTGGAGCTGGGCCTCGATCTGCGCCACGATGTCGTCGACCTTCTGGACCGCGACCGACCGCTTCTCGCACGCCTTGAGGATCGAGTTGCGCAGCTTCTGCCGGTCGAACGGCTCGCGCCGGCCATCGCGCTTCTCGACGTGCGGCAGCACGTCCTCGATGTACTCGTACGTCGTGTAGCGCCGGTGGCACTTCAGGCACTCGCGGCGCCGCCGGATGAACTCGCCCTCCCGGCCCACGCGCGAGTCCACCACCCGGTCCTCGGTGTGACCGCAGAACGGACACTTCATCGCGCGCCTCCGCTCACGTCACGCGGTCTGGGTAGAGGGGGAACCGCCCGGTCAGCTCCTGCACCTCGCCGCGCACCGCGGCCTCCACCGAGGCCGAGCCCGGGCTCGACAGCACCCGGTGGATCAGCTCGGCGATCGTCGCCATCTCCGGCTCCCGCATGCCGCGCGTGGTGACGGCCGGCGTGCCGAGCCGGATGCCGCTGGTGACCATGGGGCCGCGGGTGTCGAACGGGATCGTGTTCTTGTTGACGGTGATCCACGCGCGGTCGAGCGCCTCCTGGGCGTCGCGCCCGGTGACGCCGCGGTCGCCGAGGTCCACGAGGAGCAGGTGCGTGTCGGTGCCGCCCGTCACGAGCCGGAAGCCGCGCGCCACCAGCGCGTCGCCCAGCGCCTTCGCGTTCTTCACGACCTGCTGCTGGTAGGCGCGCCACTCCGGCGTCAGCGCCTCGCGGAACGCCACCGCCTTCGCGGCGATGACGTGCATCAGCGGCCCGCCCTGCACCCCGGGCATGACGACCTTGTCGAGCGCCGCGGCATCCCGGGCCCCGCACATGACCATGCCGCCGCGCGGACCGCGCAGCGTCTTGTGCGTCGTCGTCGTGACGAAGTCCGCGACGCCGACCGGCGACGGGTGGAGCCCGGCCGCGACGAGGCCCGCCGGGTGCGCGATGTCCGCCATCAGCACGGCGCCGACCTCGCGCGCGATGTCCGCGAACGGGGCGAAGTCGATCGCCCGCGGGAACGCCGAGCCGCCCGCGATGACGAGCCGGGGGCGGTGCTCCTTCGCCAGGTCCCGCACCTGGTCCAGGTCGATGCGCTCGGTGTCCTTCCGCACGCCGTAGGGCACGATCCGGTAGAACTTCCCCGAGTAGTTGACGGGGCTGCCGGCGGTCAGGTGCCCCCCGTGCGAGAGGTTGGGACCGAGCACGGTGTCGCCCGGCTTCAGCACCGTGAAGTAGACCGCCATGTTGGCCTGGGCGCCCGAGTGGGGCTGGACGTTCACGTGCTCGGCGCCGAACAGCTGGCGGGCGCGGGCGACCGCCAGCTCCTCGGCCACGTCGACGACCTCGCAGCCGCCGTAGTACCGGCGCCCCGGGTAGCCCTCCGCATACTTGTTGGTGAGCACGGAGCCCAGCGCCTCCAGGACGGCCTCGGACACGAAGTTCTCGGAGGCGATCAGCTCGAGGTTGCGGTCCTGGCGCCGCGCCTCGTCGCGCAGCGTCCTGGCGATCTCCGGATCGACGTCAGCGAGCCGGCGCATTCGGCAGGCGCTCGAGCGCGCTCAGCTTCTCGACCCGCCGGCTGTGACGGCCGCCGGCGAAGTCCGTCTTGAGGAACACCTCGACGATCGCCATCGCCTCCTCGCCGCTCACGATCCGCGCGCCGAGCGCCACGACGTTGGCGTCGTTGTGCTCGCGGCTGAGCCGCGCCGCCTCGGGGTCGTGGCACACCGCGGCGCGGATCCCGGGGATCTTGTTCGCGGCCATCGCCATGCCGACGCCGGTGCCGCAGACGAGCACCCCGCGCGCGGCGGCCCCGGTCGCCACGGCCTCCGCGACGGGCGCGGCGTAGTCGGGGTAGTCGACCGGAGCCAGCGAGTCGGTGCCGTAGTCGAGCACGCGGTGTCCCAGGGCCCCGAGCCAGACCCTGAGACGTTCCTTGAGGGTGAATCCCGCGTGGTCCGCCCCGACGGCGACGACGATCATACCCGCGCCACCATACAGGTTGGGGCGCGCCAGTGTCAAGCCACCAACATATCGGGGTATGCCGGCCCCGGTGTCCCTTCAGGGGGCGGCGTCGCGGTCGGCGAGCACCACGCACCGGTGATGGAGGCGCAGCATCGTGGCCGGCACGTCGGGCCCGACGGGCGCCTCGAGGAGCCGGCGGAGCGCCTGCCGCTTGGCCGCCCCCGACACGAGCACCACGACCTCGCGGGCGCGCGCGATCGTGTCCAGACCGAGCGTGACCGCCAGACCCGACGCCGCGCCGCCGGCGGCGGCGAGGTTGACGCCGTCGGTGAGGATGTAGTCGACGGTCTGGGGCAGCAGCGGCACCGGGCGGACGCGCGAGTCGAAGGGGCTGCCCGGCTCGTTCGACGCCAGGTGCGCGTTGGGCCCGAGCCCCAGCATCACCAGGTCGAGGCCCCCGGCCTCTTCGATGGCGCGCTCGTACGCGCGGCACATGTCGTGGAGGTCTTCCGCCGCGACCGCGAACGGCCGGCAGCGGACCTCCGGAACGCCCGCCCAGTCGAGGAACTCGCGGCGCACCTGGCTCCAGAAGTAGCCCTCGGGGGGCGCCGGCGGGCACAGCTCGTCGACCGAGAAGATGCGGACCCGCGAGTAGTCGACCGGATCGGCGGCCTGCAGCTCCCGCATGCGCGCGTACATCCGGCGCGGCGTCCGTCCCGCGGGGGCCGCGATCGCCAGCTCCGGGCGCTGGCGGACGCGGTCCCTGAAGAGCGCCGAGGCCAGCTCGGCCAGCTCTTCCCCGTCACGGCAGACGACGAGCTTCATCGGGTCGTGCACGTGGAGCGCGCGCGGCGCCGTCCGCTCATCGCGGTCAGGCGCTCGCCGCGGGCGGCGACGCCGGGCGCGCGCGGCCGGAGCCGGACGCGGCGGGGAACTCGAACGTCTCGAGCGCAGCGCCCTCGACGCCCATCGCGGTCAGCCCCGCGATGTCGAGCCGCGCCTCGGCGGCGGCGATCTCCTCGGGGCGCACGCGCGTCGACGGGTGCCTCGGGACGAACAGCGTGCAGCAGTCGGCGTCCGGCTCGATCGAGATCTCGAACGTGCCCAGACGCTGCGCCTCGGCGGTGATCTCGATCTTGTCCATGCCGATCAGCGGGCGGAGGATCGGCAGCGTCGCGACCTCGTCGACGCGCGCGATGTTGGTCAGCGTCTGCGAGGCCACCTGCCCCAGGCTCTCCCCGGTGGTCAGCGCCTGGGCGCCCGTGCGGCGGCCGAGCGCCTCGGCGATGCGAACCATCATCCGGCGGTAGACGATGACCCGCGCCGACGGCGGCACCGCCAGGGTGACCTCGCGCTGGATCTCGCCGAGCGGGACGAGCAACAGGTCCGAGCGGTACTGCCACCGCGTGAGCCGCTCGACGAGCGCGCGCGCCTTCTCCTGCGACGTGGCGGGCAGGTACGGCACGCTGTGGAAGTGGACGAACAGGACGCGGCAGCCGCGCTTCATCATGCGCCACGCCGCCACCGGCGAGTCGATGCCGCCGGAGAGGAGGGCGGCCACGGTGCCGCTGGCGCCGACCGGCAGACCGCCCGGGCCCGCGACCCGGTCGAGGTACACGAACGTCTCGGCCGGCAGGACCTCGACGTGCACCGTGAGCTCCGGCCCCTCGAGCCGGACGCGCGGGGCGAGGGCCGCGTAGCGCTCGAGGACGAACGCGCCCAGCTCGCGGTTCAGCTCGACGGACGTCATCGGGTACGTCTTGAAGGCGCGGCGGGCGGAGATCCGGAAGGTCGCGAACCGCCGGCCGTCGAGCAGCGAGGCGATCGCCGACTTCATGGCGTCGACCGACGACGGGACGCGGAGCGCGAGGGCGACGCTCGCCACCCCGCACACGCGCGCCGCGCGCTCGAGCACCGCCTCGGGGTGCGGGTGGCCCCCGAGGTCGAGCAGGATCCGCCCGGTGAGCTGGCGCACCGCGACCGGTCCCAGGTCGGAGGTCGCGCGCGCCAGGTTGCGCCCGAGGTGGCGCAGGAACAGCGGCCGGTTGCCTCGCTTGAGGCCGACCTCGTGGTAGTGGACGACGACGGCGGGCCGCGCGCGGGTCATCGGTTCCCGGCGGCCCGACACGGCCCCCGGCTCCCCGCCAGCGCCCGGGCGCGTCCCCGCCGGGCCGCGGCGCGCCGGGGGATCGGTCGATGCCGGCTCATCGCTGTCAGTAGACCGCGCCCGGGAACGTGGTGACGCCGGCCGGGCGGCCGGGCACCCGGTACATCTTCACGTTGACGCCGCGCCCGCCGTCGCAGAAGGGCTGGCCGAGGATGCCGTCGTGGATCGCCCAGCTGCGGCCGCGGACCGAGGCGTGGAAGCCGCGGCGCCTGAACGGCGTGGAGTCGTCGAGCCGCTCGTACAGCGCGCCGCCCGGCTGGAACGCCTCGTGGATCGCCTCCATGCGGTCGCGGCCCATGAAGTAGTCGCAGCCGTGGCGCTCGTAGAGCAGCGCCGAGTGGTAGAAGAGCGGCTCCACGAGGTAGAAGTCCTGGCCGAGCAGCCGGCAGAAGCCGTCCATGCACTCCAGGACGCGCGCCAGCATGCGGAGCCCCCGTCGCACCTGCCCGGGCGCCAGGCCGTCGGCCGCGGCGCGCGCCTCCTCCCGGACGTTGCGCGAGGCGGTGCCGAGCAGCGTGTCGTGCCCCTCGTCGTCCCGGTCGATGCCGTAGCGTGGCGCGTCGGGATCGTTGATCTGCACCAGCGACAGCTCCGGCGGCCCGAAGGGCGACGTGCCGAGGTCCACCAGCAGCATCGGGTCCCGGTCGTGCTCCCGCGCCCTCAGCTCGACGCGCGCCCAGGAGCCGTCCTCGCCCGTGGTCACGCGCACCAGGCGCTCGCCGCCGGCGCCGCGGAGCCGGCGCGCGTCGACGCCGCACCGCCTGAGCAGCTCCACCGGGATGAGCCGGACGTAGAGCTGCTCGCGCACGCTCGTCGGCAGCGCGTTGAGGCCGATCAGCGAGTCCACCGGCCCTCCCGCGCGGCGAGCGCCTGCGCCCGCTCCAGCTCCTCCGGCGTGTTGACGTTCATGAACACCACGCGCGGGTCGGCGAGGCGCGCGAGCTCGGCCTCCTCGACGACCGCCACGCGGACCCGGTCGAAGAAGCCGACGATCCGCAGCTCGCCGGCCGCGAGCCGCCGCTCCATGTGCGGCAGGCACGCCCGGCCGTAGACCGCGTGCAGCGTCTCGTACTGGCCGTCGACCCGGGGGACGACGACGTCGGCCTCGCCGGCGCGGCCCACGACCAGCCGGGCGACCTCCGTCGAGAGGAACGGCATGTCGCACGCGACCGTGAACGCCGCGTCGCCGGCCGCCGCGCGGAGGCCCGAGTAGATCCCGCCGAGCGAGCCGCCGCCGGGCACGGCGTCGGGCACCATCGGCAGCCCGAGGAAGCCGTAGAGATCCGGCGTGTTGGTGACGACGAGGACGTCGTCGACCGCGGGCGCGATCGCCGCCAGCACGCGCTCGATGATCCGTCGGCCGCCGAGGTCGATCAGCGCCTTCGGACGCCCTCCCATCCGCGTGCTCCTGCCGCCCGCCTGGATCACGCCGCTGACCCTCACGGCGCCGCCGCGCCCGCGACGCGCACGGGCCCCTCGCGCAGCACGCGCGGCGGGTCGACCGTGGCGTCGAGGATCGTCGACGGCAAGCCGCCGGGAGTCGGGCCGCCGTCCAGCAGCAGATCGATGCGCCCGTCCAGGTCCCGCAGCACGTCGGCGGCCGTCGTCGGCGGCGCCCCGCCGGCGAGGTTCGCGCTGGGTGCCGTGACCGGGTCGCCGAGGGCGGCCACGAGACCCGTGGCGACGGGGTGGGACGACATCCGCACGCCGATCGTGCCCGTGCCCGCCGTGACCTCGACGGGGACGGCGTCACGCGCCGGCAGCACCAGCGTCAGCGCGCCGGGCCAGTGCGCGTCCATCAGCCGGCGCGCCGCCGTGGCGACCAGCGCGACGCGCTCGGCCATCGCCGGCGAGTCGACGAGGACCAGCAGCGGCTTGGACTCCGGCCGGCCCTTGGCCGCGAACACGCGGCGGACGGCGGAGGCGTCGAGGGCGCGCGCGCCGAGCCCGTAGAACGTCTCCGTCGGGAACGCGACCAGCTCGCCGCGCCCCAGCGCGCGCGCCGCCCGGGCGAGCGCGGCGCCGTCCGGGCGGACGTGATCGACCCTCAGCGTCTCGGTCCGCACTCGCCCGCCGCTACCCCCTCGCCTTCATCTGCTCGGCCACGCGCCGCGCGCGCTCGTCGACCTCCTCGGCCAGGCGGCGGCGGTACGCGGCCAGCCGCTCGGCGAGCGCGGCGTCGCCGGTCGCGAGGATCTGGGCCGCCAGGATCGCGGCGTTCGCTGCGCCCCACTTGCCGATCGCCACGGTGGCCACCGGCACGCCCTTGGGCATCTGCACGATCGACAGCAGGGCGTCCATCCCGCCCAGCGGCGTGGAGGCGATCGGCACGCCGATGACCGGCAGCGGCGAGACCGCCGCGACGACACCGGGCAGCGCCGCGGCGCCGCCGGCCGCCGCGATCAGCACGCCGAGGCCCCGCGCGTGCGCCGTGGCCGCGTAGTCGTGGGTGCGCCGGGGCGTCCGGTGCGCCGACGCCACGACGACCTCGCTGCCGATGCCGAGCGCGTCGAGGACCTTGACGGTCTCGAGCATGACCTCGAGATCGGAGTCGCTCCCCAGCACGATGCCCACGCGAACCGGTCTGTCCATGTCCCGATCCTCCCGCGCTCGTCAACCGTCGACCACCGGCCCACCGCCCGGCGGCTCGACGACCTCCAGGTGGGCCCGTGCGATGCGCGCCCACGGGCTGCCGGAGTCGAGGTCCAGGTAGCGCTGCCAGTGACGCACGGCCTCGGCGTTGCGCCCGGCCCGCGCCAGCGCCGCCGCCAGGTTGAAGTGGGCGTCGGCGTAGTCCGGCGACAGGTGGAGCGCGCGGCGATAGTGCACGATGGCCTGCTCGACGTCGCCGCAGTCCTCGTCGAGCGAGCCCAGGTTGTAGGCGGCCTCCGCGCACCGCGGATCCTGCTCCAGGGCCCGCCCGTAGGCGCGCCGCGCCTCCTCGTACTGTCCCATGCGATGCAGCAGGAGCCCCAGGTTGTTCCACGCGGCGGCGTACGTGGGGTCCAGCGCGACGACCCGCCGGTAGGCGTCCAGCGCGTCCTCCCAGCGGGCGGGGTCGGCGTCCCACTCGCTCGCCCTGTCGAACCACGTCTCGGCCTGCGAGGACGGTGGCTGCAGCGGCCGCACGAGCCCCGTCACCAGCGTGGCGGCGGCGTCCTTGGTGAGGCTGCCGGCGTCCAGCGCGAGCACCGTCTGTCCCGTGCGCGGGTCGAACCGGACGCGGTCGGACTGGGCGAGCAGCCGCCCGCCGTCCATCACGAAGCGCACCTCCGACAGCGGGTCCTGGAGGTCGGGGTCCTGGCGGCGCAGGGCCTGGAGGGCGTCCTTGATCTGGCGCACGGAGGCCCCCGCGTCGAGCAGCGCGCTCGCCGCCCTGAGCGCCAGCAGGTCCCTGAAGGTGTAGCCCGAGTCGCGCCGGAGCAGCTCCAGACGCCGCAGCTGGGCCGCCCGCCGGGGCGTCAGGCTCAGGATGCGGGTCAGCTCGCGCAGGCCGTAGACGCGCTGCCGGCTCGGTCGCTCCATGGCGCTCAGTGCCTGAAGTGTCTGATGCCGGTGAACACCATCGCGATGCCGCGCTCGTCGGCGGCCGCGATGACCTCCTCGTCGCGCACGGAGCCGCCCGGCTGGATGATCGCGGTGACGCCCGCCGCGGCGACGACGTCCACCCCGTCCCTGAACGGGAAGAAGGCGTCCGAGGCACAGACCGTCCCCTCGGTCGCGAGCCCGACCTCGCGCGCCCGCGACACCGCCAGGCGCGCCGAGTCGAGCCGGTTCATCTGTCCCGCGCCCACGCCCACGAGCTGCCCGGCCGTCGCCAGCACGATCGCGTTGGACTTCACGTGCTTGACGACGCGCCACGCGAACCTGAGCGCCGCCAGCTCGGCGGCGTCCGGCGACCGCCGCGTGACGACCTTCAGCGCCGACTCGTCGAGGTCGACGTCGTCGGCCGACTGCGCCAGCAGCCCGCCGAGCACGCTGCGGTACTCCATCCGCCGCGACGGGACCCCCCGGGGGTCGCACGGCACCTCGAGCACGCGGCACTTCTTCTTCGTCCGCCGCAGCTCCTCGAGCGCGTCGGGGGCGAAGGCGGGGGCGAAGAGGACCTCGACGAAGATGCCCGCCAGCTCGGCGACGACCGCCATGTCGAGGACCCGGTTGACGCCCACGATGCCGCCGTAGATCGACACCGGGTCGGAGGCCTTCGCCCTCGCCATGGCGGCGCCGACCGAGGGGCCGACGGCCGCCCCGCAGGGGTTCGTGTGCTTGACGACGACGGCGGCCGGCTGCTCGAACTCCAGCAGGAGCCCGAGGGCCGCCGACAGATCGAGGAGGTTGTTGTAGCCCAGCTCCGGACCGTGGAGCTGCCTCATGGCGGCGAGCCCGTGCCGCGCCGCCCGCTCCCGGTGGAACGCGGCCTCCTGGTGGGGGTTCTCGCCGTAGCGCAGCGGCGCGGCCGGCTCCAGATCGAGCCCCGGCGCGGGGGGAACCGACGCCCCGCGCTCCCCGGCGAGATACGCCGCGATCGCGGCGTCGTAGCGCGCCGTCCGCGCGAACGCCTCGGCCGCCAGCCGCGCGAGGGTCGTCTCGCCGAGCGCGCCGCCGCTCTTCCGCAGCTCGTCGATCACGGGCCCGTACTGGGACGGGTCCGTGACGACCGCCACGCCGGCGTGGTTCTTGGCCGCGGCGCGGATCATCGCGGGCCCGCCGATGTCGATCTGCTCGACCGCCTCGGCCCGCGTCACGCCCGGCCGGCTCGCGGTCGCCTCGAACGGATAGAGCGACACGACCACGAGGTCGATGAGCGGGATCCCGTGCCGCTCGAGCGCGGCCATGTGCTCCGGCGAATCGCGCCGGGCGAGGATCCCCCCGTGGATCCCGGGGTGGAGGGTCTTGACCCGCCCGTCGAGCATCTCCGGGAACCCGGTGACGTCGGCGACCTCGCGGACGGCGACGCCGGAGTCGCGCAGGAGCCGGGCCGTCCCGCCCGTCGAGAGGATCTCGACGCCGAGGGCGTGGAGGGCCCGGGCCAGCTCGACGACGCCCGTCTTGTCGTGGACGCTCACCAGCGCGCGACGGACCTTCATCGACGGTCTCCCTTCACGAGGACCCTCCTGCCGACGATCTCGAGCCGCCCCTCGGCGAAGAGGCGCACGGCCTCCGGGTAGAGCCGGTGCTCCTCCACGAGGATGCGCGCGGCCAGGGACTCCTCGGTGTCGCCGGGCTCCACCGGGACGGCAGCCTGCAACACGATCGGCCCCGTGTCCACCCCCTCGTCGACGAAGTGCACCGTCGCGCCCGACACGCGGACCCCGTGCTCGAGCGCCTGGCGCTGGGCGTTGAGCCCCGGAAACGCCGGCAGCAGCGACGGGTGGATGTTCAGGAGCCGCCCCCACCAGGCCCGGACGAACGCCGGGCCCAGGATCCGCATAAAGCCGGCGAGGCACACGAGCCCGACGCCCCGCTGCTCCAGCAGCGCGGTGAGCGCCGCGTCGTACGCGGCCCTGTCGCCGAAGCCCTTCGGGTCGAGCAACGCCGCGGGGACGCCGGCGCTCGCGGCGCGCTCCAGCGCGGGGGCGCGCTCCCGGTCCGCGACGACCAGCGCGATCTCGGCGGGGTACTCCGGGCGTGACGAGGCGTCCAGGAGCGCCTGGAGGTTCGTGCCACGTCCCGAAGCCAGCACGCCGACCCGCAGCCGTCCGCTCACGCGGCGTCACGCTCCGTCGCGCCGGCGACGTGGTTGCAGCGCGGACAGCGCGGCGGCTCCCGCATGATCGCCGAGTCGCGGGGGAAGAACTGGGCGAGCGCCCAGTCGAGGGCGACCTGGATCTGCTTCCTGAGGCCGACCAGCTTGTAGAGGTGGAGGGCGTTCCAGAAGAGCCACGCGAGGTAGCCGGAGAAGCGGAGTCCCATCACCTCCACGACCGCGTCGCGCTCGCCGAGCGAGACCAGCATCCCGCGGGGCGCGAACTCGATGCTTCCGGGCGGGCGGCCGGCGAGGTCGGCGAGGATGTTCTCGGCGGCGAGGCGGCCGTGGGCGAGCGCCGCCGGGATGATGGGGATCGAGGCCTCCGGCTTGCCCTGGATCGTGACCGCGTCCCCGGCGCCGTAGATCTCGGGGTGTCCCGGCACCTGGAGCCGGTCGTCCACCACCAGGCGGCCCAGCCGGTCGGTGGGCAGGGAGAGGCTCGCCAGCGTCGGATGGCCCTTCACGCCCGCCGCCCACACCGTGAGGCCGACGTCGATGCGGCCGCCGCCGTCGATCTCCAGCGCCCCCGGCAGCACCCGCGTCACGCGGGTCCCGGTGCGGATCTCGATCCTCTCGCGGTGGAGCCGCCGACGCGCCCGGCCGGCGAGCGTCGGATGGACGCCGCGCAGGATCTCCTCCCCGGCCTCGACCAGCACGAGCCGGTAGTCGCCGGGATCGATGCCCCGGTAGCGCGGCACCAGGTAGGAGTGGAAGAAGTCCTGCAGCTCGGCGATGAGCTCGACGCCCGTGTAGCCACCGCCGACGACGCAGATGGTGAGCATCCGCCGGCGGGCGGCGGTGTCCGCCTCGTGATCGGCGTGCTCGGCGAGGTCGATGATGTGGTCGCGCAGCAGCACGGCGTCGTCGAGGCGCTTGTAGTTCAGCGCGTGCTCGTCGACGCCGGGGACGCCGAACGTCGCCGTCGTGCCGCCGAGGGCCACGACGAGCCGGTCGTACGGGATGCGGCCCTCGGCGAGGACGACCTCGCGCGCCTCGAGGTCGACGTCGACGACGCGGTCCCGGCGGAACCGGAAGTGCCGGGCCCCGCGGATGTCGCGGATCGGCTGGACGATGTGCCGGGGCTCGACCAGCGAGGAGGCGACCTGCGGCAGCAGCGGCGTGAAGAGCAGGTAGTTCCTGTCGCTCACCAGCAGCAGCTGGACGTCGGCGCGCCCGCCGAGACGCCGCTCGAGGACCCGCATGGCCTCCAGGCCGGCGAAGCCCCCGCCCAGCACCACGATGCGCGTCACGGCACCAGCTCCACGCCGCGCTCGCCCTCGACGATCTCTCCCAGCCGGTAGACGCCGAGGTCGCCCAGCGTGGTCATGGCGGCGGCGACGGCGCCCTCGCCCGGCGGCACGACCACGACGAAGCCGATCCCCATGTTGAACGTGCGGAACATCTCCACGTCGGCCACGCCGCCGGCCTTCCGGAGCGTCTCGAACACCGGGGGCACGGGCCAGGCGCTCCGCCTGATCACCGCCCGGCACCCCTCCGGCAGCACCCGCGGCAGGTTGCCGACGAGCCCGCCGCCGGTGACGTGCGCCATGGCGCGCACGCGCGTCCGGCCGAGCAGCGCCAGGATCGGCCGCACGTAGATGCGCGTCGGCTCCAGCAGGACGTCGACCACCGGGCGGCCGGTCCCGGGGAGCTCGGCGTCGAGCGGCAGCCGGAGGACGTCGAACACGATGCGGCGGGCGAGGCTGTAGCCATTCGAGTGGAGCCCCGACGACGCCACGCCGAGGACGACGTCGCCGGGGCTGACGCCGGCGCCGTCCACGATCCGGACGCGCTCGACGACGCCGACCGCGAAGCCGGCCAGGTCGTACTCGCCGGGCGCGTAGAGGCCGGGCAGCTCGGCGGTCTCGCCGCCCACCAGGGCGCAGCCGGCCTGGCGACAGCCCTCGACCACGCCGCGGACGATGGTCTCCACCCGCGCGGGGTCGAGCGTGCCCATGCCGATGTAGTCGAGGAAGTAGAGCGGCTCGGCGCCGTGGACCAGCACGTCGTTGACGCTCATCGCGACCAGGTCGACGCCGACCGTGTCGTGACGGTCCGCCGCGAACGCGACCTTGAGCTTCGTGCCGACCCCGTCCGTCGACGAGACGAGGACGGGCTCCCTGAAGCCCGACGGGACGCGGACGAAGGCCGCGAACGCTCCGATGCCGCCCAGCACCTCGGGCCGCGAGGTCGCCCGGGCGAGCGGCGCGATGCGGCGGACCGCCTCGTCGCCCGCCTCGATGTCGACGCCCGCCCGCCGGTACGTCAGCGGGTCCACGTCACCGGCACGGTGGGAACGCCGGCCGCGCCCGGCGCGAGGCGGCGGCGCGGGCGGCGGGCATCGTCATGGCGCGAAGAGGCGGAGCTGCGGCGTGGCGTCGGGCTCGATCCCGACGCGGTAGCTGCCGGTGAAGCACGCGTGGCAGAAGCCGGCGGGGTCGGCGCCGGTCGCCTTCAGCATGCCCTCGAGCGACAGGTAGCCGAGCGAGTCGGCGCCGAGGTACCGGCGGATCTCGTCGATGCTGTGGCTGGCGCCGATCAGCTCCCGCCGCGTCGGCGTGTCGATGCCGTAGTAGCACGGCCACTGGATCGGCGGCGACGAGATGCGCATGTGGACCTCGCGGGCGCCCGCGCCGCGGATCATCTTCACGATCTTCCGGCTGGTCGTCCCGCGGACGATCGAGTCGTCGACGACCACCACCCGCCGGCCCTCGAGCATCTCCCGCATGGGGTTCAGCTTCACCTTCACGCCGAAGTGGCGGATGCCCTGCTTCGGCTCGATGAACGTCCGCCCCACGTAGTGGTTGCGGATCAAGCCCATCTCGTAGCGGATCCCGGACTGCTCCGAGAAGCCCAGCGCTGCGCTCGTGCCGGAGTCGGGCACCGGGATCACGACGTCGGCCTCGACGGGATGCTCGCGCGCCAGCTCCGCCCCGAACGCCTTGCGGACGGTGTGGACGTTGCGCCCCCACAGGACCGAGTCCGGGCGCGCGAAGTAGACGTACTCGAAGACGCACTGCAGCCGCTCGCCGGCCGGCGCGATCCGGAAGCTCTGGAGCCCGTCGTCCGTGATCTTCAGGGCCTCGCCGGGCTCCACGTCGCGCTCGAAGCGCGCCTCGATCAGGTCGAGCGCGCACGTCTCGGACGCGACCACCCACGCCTCCCCCGCCCGGCCGAGGACCAGCGGCCGGAACCCGCCGGGATCGCGGATGGCGTACATGGCGTCCGGCGTGAGCATCAGCAGCGAGTAGGCGCCGGTCACGCGGGCCAGCGCGTGCCGCAGCTGCTCGTCCAGCGGACCGGCCGGCGCGCGGGCCAGCAGGTGGAGGATGACCTCCGTGTCGGAGTTCGACTGGAAGATCGCCCCCGCCGCCTCCATCTCGCGCCGCAGCACGTCGGCGTTGGTGAGGTTGCCGTTGTGCGCGATCGCGATGGGGCCGCGGGCCGTGTTCGCGGTGATCGGCTGCGCGTTCCGCAGCTTCGAGGCGCCGGCGGTCGAGTAGCGGACGTGGCCGATCGCGCGGTGGCCGGTCAGCCGCCGCAGGCGCTCGGGATGGAACACGTCGGCCACCCACCCCATCGCCTTCTCGGTGTGGAAGCTCGTCCCGTCGGTGGCGGCGATCCCCGCGGACTCCTGGCCGCGGTGCTGGAGCGCGTAGAGGCCGAGGTAGGTGACGTTCGCGGCCTCGGGATGGTTCCAGATGCCGAACACGCCGCACTCGTCGTGGAACCGGTCGTCGTCACGCCACGTGACGCTCAAAGCCACTCCTCCAGGCGTCCTCGAGCCCGCCCAGCGCCGCGTCCACCACCGTGGTCGGCCCGCGCCGGATGCGGAGCCGCCCGCCGCCGGTCGCGCCGATCCACCGCCAGGGAATCGCCGACTCGGCCATCAGCGCCTCGAACTCCAGCGTCCTCGCGGGATCGACGGACACGATCACCCGCGACGGCCCCTCGCCGAACAGCGTCAGGTCGGCCCGGCCCTCCGCGGGCAGCGCGACCGAGCACCCGACCGGCTCCGGCCCCGTGATGCACGACTCGGCGAGGGCGACGGCCACGCCGCCCTCGGAGCAGTCGTGCGCCGAGAGCACGAGCCCCGCGCCGATCGCGGCCCGCAGCGCCGACTGCACGCGACGCTCGACGCCGAGATCCAGCGGCGCCAGCGCCCCGGCCAGGCGTCCGTGGAGCGCCCACAGGTACTCGCTCGCCCCCAGGCTGACCGCGTCCGGGCCGAGGAGCGCGACCCGGTGGCCCGGGCCCTTGAACCACTGGGTGGCCAGGCGCCCGGCATCCTCCAGCACCCCGACGACGCCGATGATCGGCGTCGGGAGGATGGCCTGCGCTCCGACGCCGGGCTGGACGGTCTCATTGTAGAGGGAAACGTTGCCCCCCACTACCGGCAGGTCGAGCGCCCGGCACGCCTCGGCGATGCCCTCGACGGACTCCGCGAGCTGCCAGAGGATCTCCGGGCGCTCGGGCGAGCCGAAGTTCAGGCAGTCCGTGACCCCGATCGGCTCGCCGCCCGCGCAGGAGACGTTGCGCGCGGCCTCGGCCACCGCCATGGCGGCCCCGCGCCGCGGGTCGACCATCACCTGACGGCCGTTGCCGTCCGTCGCCACCGCGAGCGCCCGGCGCGTGCCCTTCACGCGGAGCACCGCGGCGTCGGAGCCCGGCAGCACGAGCGTGTTGATGCCCACCTGCTGGTCGTACTGCCGGTACGCCCAGGCCTTGGAGGCGATCGTCGGCGAGGCCAGCAGGGTCGTGAGCGTCCGGTCGTGATCGGCGGGCTCGGGGAGCGTCAGCGGATCGAACGCGCGCAGCCGCTCCAGCACGGCGGGCGGCGCAATGGGCTTCTCGTACTTGGGCGCCTCCGCCAGGGCCTGGACCGGCACGCGGGCGACCACGTCGCCGTGGTGCCGCACGGTCAGCAGCCCGTCCGCCGTGACGTGGCCGATCTCGACGGCGTCCAGCTCCCACCTGGCGAAGACGCGGCGGACGTCCTCCTCGCGTCCCCGCGCGGCCACCAGGAGCATCCGCTCCTGGGACTCCGACAGGAGGATCTCGTAGGGCGTCATCCGCGCCTCGCGCTGGGGCACCCGCGAGATCTCCACGTCCATGCCGGTGCCCGCGCGCGCCGGCATCTCGGACGTGCAGCACGCGAGACCGGCGGCCCCCATGTCCTGGATCCCGACGATCGCGCCGGTCTGCATGGCCTCGAGGCAGGCCTCGAGCAGGAGCTTCTCCGTGAACGGATCGCCGACCTGGACGGTCGGCCGTCGCTCCTCGGCGCGCTCGTCGAAGGTCGCCGACGCCATGGTGGCGCCGTGGATGCCGTCGCGCCCGGTCTTGTTGCCGACGTAGAAGACGGGGTTGCCGGCGCCCTCGGCCCGCGCGCGGAAGATCCGGTCGGCGCGGACGAGGCCGACGCACATGACGTTGACGAGCGGGTTGCCCGCGTACTCCGGCGCGAACGCGATCTCGCCGCCCACGGTGGGGCAGCCGAAGCAGTTGCCGTACCAGGAGATGCCCGAGACGACACCCTCGACGAGGCGGCGCGTGCGCGGGTCGGCGGGGTCGCCGAACCGCAGCGAGTCGAGGAGCGCGATGGGGCGGGCTCCCATCGTGAAGATGTCGCGGAGGATGCCGCCGACCCCGGTGGCCGCGCCCTGGAACGGCTCGATGAACGACGGGTGGTTGTGGCTCTCGATCTTGAAGACGACCGCCCAGCCGTCGCCGATGTCGAGCGCCCCGGCGTTCTCGCCCGGGCCCTGGAGCACGCGGGGACCGCGCGTCGGCAGCCGCGAGAGGAAGACCCGGGAGTGCTTGTAGGCGCAGTGCTCGGACCAGAGCGCCGAGAACAGCCCCAGCTCCGTCCAGGTGGGCTCCCGGCCGAGTCGCTGGATGATCCGGTCGTATTCGTCGGCGGTGAGCCCCAGCTCGCGGGCGACTTCCGGCGTCGCCTTCGGCTCCGAGCCCGTCAATCGGCCTCCAGCGCTACCGCTTCAGGAACGTGCCATCCTCGACCAGGCTGCCGAGGAGCGAGTGGAAGATCAGCAGGCCGTCGGTGCCTCCCACGGCCTGCTCGGCCGCCCGCTCCGGATGCGGCATCAGCCCCAGCACGGTGCCGGTCTCGTTCACGACGCCCGCGATGTTCTCCAGCGACCCGTTCGGGTTGGCCGCCCGCGTCACCTCGCCGTCCGCGGTGGCGTAGCGGAAGACGATGCCGCGGCGCTCCCTGAGGGCGGCCAGCGTCTCGGCGTCCGCGTGGTACTTCCCCTCGCCGTGCGAGATCGGCATCGTGAGGACCTGGCCCCGCCGCATCCCGCGCGTGAACGGCGTGTCGGCGTTCTCGACGCGCAGGTGTGTGGTCTGGCAGCGGTACTGCAGGCACTCGTTGCGCATGAGCGCGCCCGGCAGGAGCCCCGCCTCGCACAGGATCTGGAAGCCGTTGCAGGAGCCGAGCACGTGGCCGCCGCGGGCCACGAAGTCGCGCAGCGACTCGACCACCGGGGAGCGCCCCGCGACGGCGCCCGCTCGCAGGTAGTCGCCGTAGGAGAAGCCGCCGGGCAGGATGACGCAGTCGAACTCGTCGAGGTTGCGGTCCCGGTGCCAGACGTACTTGACCGGCTGGTGCAGCACCTCCGAGATCACGTAGTGGAAGTCGCAGTCGCTCCACGTTCCGGGGAACACGACCACGCCGAATTTCATGGGATCGGCCTCTCCTCTCCGACTCCGACGGCACCTCATCTTACCGTCCCCGTGGCCGTCGCGGCAAGGCGATCACCCGTCACTCGATCGTGTAGTCCTCCAGGATGGGGTTCGCGAGGAGCTTCCTGCACATCTCGTCGGCGCGGGTCCGGGCGGCGGCGGGGGTCGCGGCGTCAACGTCGACCTCGATGACCTTCCCGATCCTGAGGTCGGCGACGTCGGTGAAGCCGAGGCCGGCCAGCGCGCGCTTCACCGCCGCGCCCTGCACGTCGAGGATCCCGGGCTTCAGCCTGACGAGGACGCGGACCCTAGCCACGCCCGCCCTCGACCAGGCGCCGGTACACTTCCTGGTAGGCGTCCTCGACGCCGCCCAGGTCCTGGCGGAAGCGATCCTTGTCGAGCTTCATGCGGGTGCGGGCGTCCCAGAGGCGGCACGTGTCGGGCGAGATCTCGTCGCCCAGGTACAGCCGGCCGCCGGCCCGGCCGAACTCGAGCTTGAAGTCGACGAGGAGCAGGCCGCGGCGCCTCAGGTGCCGCTGCAGGACCGCGTTGATCCTGAGCGCGGTGCGCCTCATCCACGCCAGCTCCCGCGGCGTCGCCAGCCTGAGCATCCGGACGTGGTCGTCGTTGATCATGGGATCGCCGAGGGGGTCGGACTTGTAGTACAGCTCGACGATCGGCGTCCTGACCGGCGTCCCCTCCTCCAGCCCCGTCCGCTTCGCCAGGCTGCCCGCCACGATGTTCCGCACGATGGTCTCGATCTTGATGATGTCGAGCCGCCGGCACAGCATCTCCCGGTCGGACAGCGTGGCGAGGTAGTGCGTCGGCACGCCGGCGCGTCCCAGCAGCTGGAACATCGCCGCCGACATCCGGTTGTTGACGACCCCCTTGCCGACGATGGTCCCCCGCTTGAGCGCGTTGAACGCCGTAGCGTCGTCCTTGAAGTACTGGACGATCAGGCCCGGCTTGCTCGTGGCGTAGACGATCTTCGCCTTGCCCTCGTAGAGCTTCTCGCGCTGCTCGACCTGCGGCACCGCCTTCGCCTTCATCGCCCGCTCGCCTCCCGCTGTGGTCACGTCGTCCGGAGTCCCGCCCGCTCGAAGATCTCGTCCACCCGCCTCAGGTACCAGGCCGGATCGAAGCACGCCTTCAGCTCGTCCGTCGACAGCCGCGCCGTCACCTCCGGGTCCGCCGCCAGCAGCTCGAGGAACGAGCGGCGCTCCCGCCACGCGCGCATCGCGTTGCGCTGCACGATCTCGTAGGCCGCCTGGCGCGCCAGCCCGGCGTCGGTGAGCCGGAGCAGCACGCGCTGGGAGTACACGAGCCCGTACGAGCGCTCCAGGTTCTCGGCCATCCGCGCGGGGTCGACGTCCAGCCCCGAGACGACGAACGTCGTCAGGTCGAGGAGGTAGTCGAGCAGGATGGTCGAGTCCGGCAGGACGACCCGCTCCACCGAGGAGTGGCTGATGTCCCGCTCGTGCCACAGCGCGACGTTCTCGAGGGCGGCGAGCGCGTTCGCGCGCAGGAGCCGGGCGAGCCCGCAGATGCGCTCGGCCAGCTCCGGGTTCCGCTTGTGCGGCATCGCGCTCGAGCCTTTCTGGCCCTCGCCGAACGGCTCCTGAGCCTCGAGCACCTCGGTGCGCTGGAGCCCGCGGACCTCGAGGGCGATCTTCTCGAGCGAGGCGCCCGCGACGGCGAGCGTCGCGCAGAACTCCGCGTGGCGGTCGCGCTGCACGACCTGGTTCGACACGGGCTCCACGCCCAGCCCCAGGGCCCGGCACACCTCGTCCTCGATCTCCGGCTCGACGTGCGCGAAGGTGCCGACCGCCCCCGAGAGCTTGCCCACCGCGACCGCCGCCCGCGCGCGGCGCAGCCGGTCGAGGTTGCGTCCGGCCTCCACGAACCACACCGCCGCCTTGAGGCCGAACGTCGTCGGCTCGGCGTGGACGCCGTGGGTGCGACCGACCGTCAGGGTCTCCCGGTGCCGGAGCGCCAGCGCCCGCAGGGCCTCGCGGAGCCGCTCCTGGCCGGCGATCAGCAGGTCCGCCGCCGCCGCCAGCTGGAGCGCCGTCGCCGTGTCCCAGACGTCGCTCGACGTGAGCCCGACGTGCACGAAGCGCGAGTCCTCCCCGAGCTGCTCCTCGAGGCTCGTCAGGAAGGCGATCACGTCGTGCTTCACCCGCCGCTGGAGCTCGGCGATGCGCGGGACGTCGACCCTGAGGCCGCGGATCCGCGCCATCGCCTCCGGGGGGATCCGCCCGCGGCGCGCGTAGGCCTCGCAGACGGCGACCTCGACCCGCAGCCACGCCTCGTACTTCGCCTCCTCGCTCCAGAGGCGGCCCATCGCGGGACGGGTGTACCGCTCGATCACGCCCACACCTTAGAGCAAAACGGAGACGAGTGGAAGTGGAGGCCGGCCCGTCCGATCACGGTCGCGGCGCGGCGGGATCGAGGACCGCCACGGCTCGGCCGGGGCGGTCGTCCGAGCGCTGGGGGTATGGGGGCCATTCCGGGGCCCCCATGTCCATCAATGCCTCAGCAGCTCGCGCGGCAGGTTGCGGCGGTCGAGCGGTCCGTACGTCGTGAGCGCCAGCCGGTCCTCGTCCAGGAGCTGGCTCACCAGCGCCTGGACCTCCTCGTGGCGGACGGCGTCGATCGCCGCCAGCATCTCGTCCATCGCGAGGAACGAGCCGAAGTGCATCTCCTGCCTGGCCAGCCGGGTCATGCGGTTCGAGGTCGACTCGAGCGACAGCATCAGGCTGCCCTTGAAGTGGTCCTTCGCACGGCGCAGCTCGTCCTGCGTGACGCCGTGCTTCTTCAGGTCGCGCAGCTCCTTCAGCGTGCACTTGAGGACCTTCGAGAAGTTCGCCGCGTCCGTGGCCGCGTAGACGTACAGGAAGCCGGTGTCGCGGAAGGACTGGACGCCGGAGTGGATCGAGTACACGAGCCCCTGGCGCTCGCGCACCTCCTGGAACAGCCGCGACGACATGCTGCCGCCGATCACGTCGTTGAGCAGGAACAGCGCGTAGCGCTCCGGCGCCGCGTGGCTCAGCCCCGGGAACCCCATGACGAGGTGGACCTGCTCCAGCCCCTTGTGGACGATGTTCACGCCCGCCTTCATCGCCGGCACGCCGTCCGCCGTCTCCAGCGCGGGCCGGCCGAACCCGTCGAACCGGGCGCCGAACAGGTCCACGACGCGCTCGTGGCTCACGTTGCCGGCGACGGCGATCGTGATCCGGGACGGCACGTAGTGCTCCTGGAAGTGGCCGTGGACGACGGCGCGGCCGTACGCGGAGACGGCCTCGCGCGTGCCGAGGATCGGCCGGCCGAGCGGGTGGCGCTCCCAGATCTGGGCGGCGAAGAGGTCGTGGATGAGGTCGTCCGGGGTGTCCTCGACCATCTTGATCTCCTGCAGCACGACGGACTTCTCGCGCTCGAGCTCCTCGGCGTCGAAGAGCGGGTGCAGGAGGATGTCGCTGAGGAGATCCACGGCTATCGGCAGGTGCTCGTCGAGCACCTGGACGTAGAAGCAGGTGTGCTCCTTGGTGGTGAAGGCGTCCATCTGGCCGCCGACGGAGTCCATGGCGCGGGCGATGTCCTCCGCCGTGCGGGTGGCCGTGCCCTTGAAGACGAGGTGCTCGATCAGGTGGGAGACGCCGCCCCGGTCCTCGGGCTCGTGGCGCGAGCCGGTCTCGACCCAGACGCCCACCGCCACCGACCGGACGTGCGGCATCCGCTCGGTGACGACGCGGATCCCGTTCGGCAGGACGCTCTTGGCGTAGGCCTCACTCACGGGGCGGATTCGCCGCGTTGGGATTCTTGAGCTTCTCCCGGCCCGCCAGCGCCGGCTGGTCGCGGAGCGCCATCTTCCGGCTGAGCCGCATCTTGCCGTTGCCGTCGATCTCGATGACCTTCACCGCCACCTCGTCGCCCTCGGTGAGCACGTCCTGCACGGACCGGATGCGGGTCTCGGCGATCTGCGAGATGTGGAGCAGCCCCTCGGTGTTCGGGATGACCTCGACGAAGGCGCCGAACTCGACGATCTTCTTCACCTTGCCGACGTAGATGCGGTCCAGCTCCACCTCGCGGCAGATGTCCTGGATCATCGCCACGGCCTTCTGGACCGACGCGGCGTCCGGCGAGAACACCGTCACCCGGCCGTCGTCCTCGATGTCGATCTTCGTGCCGGTCGTCTCCTGGATGCCGCGGACGACCTTGCCGCCGGGGCCGATGATCTCCCGGATCTTGTCCGTCCTGATCTTGATGGTGACGAACCGCGGCGCGTACGGCGACAGCTCGGGCCGCGGCCGGTCGATCGCCTCCCGCATCTTGGCCAGCACGAACAGGCGCGCGTCCCGGGCCTGCTGGAGGGCGGCGCGCATGATGTCGATCGACACGCCGGAGATCTTGATGTCCATCTGGAGGGCCGTGACGCCCTGCTCGCTGCCGGCGACCTTGAAGTCCATGTCGCCGTAGTGGTCCTCGGTCCCCATGATGTCCGTCAGGATCCCGAACCGGTCGCCCTCCTTCACGAGCCCCATGGCGATGCCGGCCACGTGGCGCTTGAGCGGCACCCCGGCGTCCATGAGGGCGAGCGACGCCCCGCACACCGTCGCCATCGACGACGAGCCGTTCGACTCGAGGATGTCCGAGACGATCCGGATCGTGTACGGGAACTCCTCCTTGGCGGGCAGCACGGCCGACACGGCCCGCTCGGCGAGCGCGCCGTGGCCGATCTCGCGCCGGCCTGGCGACCCGAACCGCCTCACCTCGCCGACCGAGAACGACGGGAAGTTGTAGTGGAGCATGAAGTGGCGGTACGACTCGCCCTCCAGCGCCTCGATCTTCTGCTCGTCGGCCTTCGTGCCCAGCGTGGCGCTGACGAGGGCCTGGGTCTCGCCGCGGGTGAACACGCACGAGCCATGGGCCCGCGGCAGGTACGCCATCTCGATGGTGATGGGCCGGATCTCGCTCACCTTGCGGCCGTCGACGCGGATGCCGCGCTCGACGATGAGCCGCCGCACCTCGGCCGCCTCGACCTCCTCGAAGGCCTCCCGGATGGCGGCCTTCCGCGACTCGTCGCCGCCCAGCGCCTGGAACGCCTCGTCGAAGGCCCTTCCCACGGCCTCGGCGCGCGCCTGCTTCTCGTGGACGGTGAAGGCCTGAGCGAGCTTGTCGCTCACGAGCCCGCGCACCCTCGCGACCAGCTCGGCGTCGCGGCCGGCGCCGGGATCGAAGGCCCAGCGCGGCTTGCCGGCCCGCCGGACGAGGTCCTTCTGCAGGCGCGCCAGCCGCTTGCACTCGGCGTGGCCGAAGGCGATCGCCTCCAGCATGGTCTCCTCGGGGACCTCCCTGGCTCCGGCCTCGACCATCAGCACGGCATCCTCGGTGCCGGCGATGACGAGGTCGAGCGACGAGACGGTCTGCTGGGCCGTGGTGGGGTTCGCCACGAACCGGCCGTCGACCAGGCCGACGCGGACGGCGCCGACGGGGCCGTCGAACGGGATCCCCGACAGGCAGAGCGCCGCCGACGCCCCGTTCATGGCGAGGATGTCGGGATCGTTCTCCTGGTCGGCGGAGATCGCGAGGCAGATCACCTGCACCTCGTTCCTGAAGCCCTTGGGGAACAGCGGGCGGATCGGCCGGTCGATGAGGCGGGACGTCAGGATCTCCTTCTCGACCGGGCGCCCCTCGCGCTTGAAGTAGCCGCCGGGGATCCGGCCGCCCGCGTACGCGCGCTCGCGGTACTCGACGGTCAGGGGGAAGAAGTCCTGCCCCTCGTTGGCCGTCCGGGCAGCCACGCAGGTCGCCAGGACCATCGTGCCGCCGAAGCGGACCACGACCGCGCCCTCGGCCTGCTTCGCGACGCTGCCGGTCTCGATGGAGAATGCCGAACCGTTGATGTCGAGCTCGACTCGGTGGGTCATCTGATGCGTTGTCCTCGTGCCGGAGTCCGGCGGTGTTGGGCGGGTCGCGGGACCCGCGCCAGGGCCCCCGGAGTCTTCGCGTCCGAGGACCGGTCGGTTGAGTTGCGGTCCGCCGTCACCGGCGGATTCCGAGCTTGTCGATGATCGCGCGATAGCGCTCGGGGTTCTTGGTGCGCAGGTACTCGAGGAGGCCGCGGCGCTTGCCGATGAGCATGAGGAGCCCGCGCCGCGAGTGGTGGTCCTTCGCGTGCTGCTTGAAGTGCTCGGTCAGCCCGTTGATCCGCTCGGTCAGGAGCGCGATCTGGACCTCGGGGGACCCGGTGTCGGCCTCGTGGACGCGGTACTGCTCGATCAGGCTCTTCTTCCTTTCGAGGGGCAGCGGCATGCGAACGATCCTCCTCCGGCAATCGCCACGCCCGGAGGAGGGGCCTCCCCCGCGACGGGTTCAAAACGCCTTTTTCCGCTCGTAATTACGCATCGATGCTACCACCGACGCCCCGGGGAGTAAAGCGTTCGGCTCAGAGACGGCGCCGCGCCTCGGCGACGTCGTCGGCGATCTGGCGCCGGAGCGCCTCGGGCCCGGGGAACTTCCGCTCCTCCCTGATGCGCCCGACGAACTCGAGCCTCAGCCGGCGGCCGTAGAGCGAGGCGCAGAAGTCCAGCAGATGCGCCTCGACGACCACCTCCCGCTCGCCGAACGTCGGGCGGACCCCGACGTTGACGACGGCGCCCGCGCCGTGGCCGTCCACGAGGGCGCGGCAGGCGTAGACCCCGGTCGGCACCAGCAGCTCGCGGTCCGGCTTCACGTTCGCGGTGGGGAAGCCGAGGGTCCGTCCCCGGCCCGCGCCGGCGACGATCTCGCCCGCGATCGCGTACGGCCGCCCGAGGTAGCGCGCCGCGCGCTCGACGTCGCCCGCGCGCAGCCTGGACCGGATCTCCGTCGACGAGACCGGGACCCCCTCGACCATCAGCGGCGGCACCACGTGGGCGCGGAAGCCCAGCCGGTCGCCGAGCGACGCCAGCAGCGCGGCGTCGCCACGCGCTCCCCGGCCGAACGTGTGGTTGTAGCCGACGACGACGTCGCGCGCCCGCAGCCGCTCCATGACGACATCCTTGACGAACGCCTCGGGCTCGATCGCCGCCAGCTCCTCGGTGAACCGCAGGACCACGGTCGCGTCGACGCCGCGGGCGGCGAGCAGCGCGAGCCGCTCCTCGAGCGTCGAGATCAGCGCCGGGCCGCGGCCGGGCTGGAGCACCGACAGCGGGTGGGGATCGAAGGTGCAGACGAGGGCTTCCATCCCGCCGCCGCGCGCGAGCCCCACCGCCACCTCGAGGATGGCCTGGTGCGCGAGGTGGACGCCGTCGAAGACGCCGAGCGCCACCGAGGCGGCACCGGCGTCACGCGGGAAGGACTCGACGCCCCGGATGATCCGCATGGATGATGCGCGCGGGCTTCACTCGCCCGCCGGCCACGACCTCCCCCACCCCCAGCAGGACGTCCCCGGGGCCCCGGACCGCGACCGGCGCCGCGCCCGAAGGCGCCGGCGTCACCTCGACGGCCTGCCCGTGCAGGAACCTGCCGGCATCGCGCGCGTCGAGGCTGACCGTCGGCCATCCGGTGAGAGCCGCGTCGGGGGTCAGCATCCGGTCGGCCAGGGCCTCGCCCTCCATCGTCCGGATCTCGTCCGACGGCACCGATCCCGCGAGGCCGAACGGGCCGACCCGCGTGCGGCGGAGGCTCTCCACGGCCGCGCCGCAGCCGAGGACGTCGCCGAGGTCGGCGGCCAGCGTTCGGATGTAGGTGCCCTTGCCGCACACGACGCGCAGCCTGACGGCCGGCGGCGCCACCTCCTCGACGTCGATCGCCGCGACGACGACCTCGCGCGCGGCGCGCTCGACCTCGACGCCCTCCCTGGCCAGCTCGTAGAGCCGCCTGCCCTGGTGGCGCAGCGCCGAGTACATCGGCGGCACCTGCCGGATGCGCCCCACGAATCGCCGCGCGGCGGCGCGGACGTCGTCGGCCGACAGCGGGGGCACCGGCGCCGTGGCGAGCACCGTCCCGCCGACGTCCTGGGTGTCGGTGCGGACGCCGAGCCTCAGCGTCGCCACGTACTCCTTGTCGGTGTCGTGGAGGTAGGGCGTGAGCTTCGTCGCCTCGCCGACGAGGATGGGGAGCACCCCGGTCGCGTCCGGGTCCAGCGTGCCCGCGTGGCCCACCGGGCGCACCCGGAGCCGCCGCCTCATCAGCAGCACCACGTCGGCCGACGTGAGGCCCGCCGCCTTGTCCACGACCAGGATCCCGGACCGCCGGGTCACGTCGTCTCCAGCGCCTCGCGGACGGCGTCCAGCACCCGTCGCGTGGCGTCGCCGAGCGGGCCCTCGACGCGGCAGCCCGCCGCGTTCGGGTGGCCGCCGCCGCCGAACCGCGCGGCGATGCGGCTGACGTCGACGTCGCCCTTGGCCCTCAGGCTCACCTTCACGCCGCCGTCGCGCTCGCGGAGCAGGCACGCCACGCGGACGGTGGCGACCGACCGCGGGTAGTTCACCAGGTCCTCGGCCTCCACGAACGTCTCGGGGACCACGCCCTCGGGCAGCGCCAGCCACGCCACCCTGCCGTCGGGGCTCACCTCCACGCGCGACAGCGCGTCGCCGAGCCAGCGCAGCGCGGCGGGCGGGCGGCGCTCGTAGATCTGGCCGGAGACGAAGGCCGGGTCGGCGCCCGCGGCGACGAGGGCGCCCGCGATGCGGAAGGTCGTCGGCGTCACGTTCGAGTACCGGAACGAGCCCGTGTCCATGTGGATCGCCGTGAAGAGGTTCGTGGCGATCGCCGGCGTGAGGGGGGCGCCCAGCGCGACCAGGAGGTCGTGGATCATCTCCCCGGTGGCGGCCGCCGACGGGTCCACCCAGTCGACGTCGCCGTAGCGGCGGTTGTCGTGGTGGTGGTCGATGTTGACGATGGTGACGCCGGCCCGCCGCGCCTGCTCCACGAGCCCCTCCGTCCGGGCGGGATTGGGGCAGTCCGTCAGGACCGTGACGTCGAGGGGGCCGTCGACGCGGGCGAGTCGCTCGTAGCGCTCGATCCCCGGCAGGAACGCGAGCATCTCGGGCGCGGGATGCGGGCCGCCGTAGCGCACCGTCCAGCCGCGCTCCTCCATCGCGAGCCCGAGCCCGAGCAGCGTGCCGAGGACGTCGGCGTCCGGGTGGACGTGGCCGAGCATCAGCGCCCGCTGGCCGGGGCGGCGCAGCACGGCCAGGACGTCGTCGATGGACGGCACGCCCGGACTCAGCGGCCGCTTGAGAGCTGCTTCAGCAGCTCCTGGATGCGCGCGGCATGCTCCATCGAGCGGTCGGGACGGAAGTCGAGCTCCGGCGTCGCGCGCAGGTCGAGGTTCGACCGCAGCCAGTTCCGGATGAAGCCGCGGGCGCTGACCAGCGCGGCGAGCGACGCCGTCCACTGCGCCTCGTCGCCCAGCACGGAGACGAAGACCTTGGCCGTGCGGAGGTCCCGCGTGGTCTCCACCTCGGTCACGGTCACGAAGCCGAGGCGCGGGTCCTTCAGCTCGCGCTGGAGCAGCAGGGAGATCTCCTCCTTGATGAGCTGGTTCACCCGGTCGAGCCGCTTGCCCTGCATGGGGTCAGAGGATCTCCAGGCTGGTGTCGATCACCGAGCCGTCGACGTTCGCCTCGATGAAGTCCATGGCCTTGGAGACGACCTCGTTGGCGTGCCGCGAATCGTGGGACACGCACGCCACCGCCAGCGTGGCGCGCTGCCACGTGTCGTGGTGGTCGACCTCGGCGACGGCGACCTCGAAGCGCGTGCGGACGCGCTCCTTCAGCCCCTTGAGCACGTGCCGCTTGCCCTTGAGCGAGTCGACGTCGTGCAGGTGCAGCTCAATCGTCCCGAGGGCCACGCGCGCGGCTGACATCGTCGACGATCACAGGGTGCGCGCGACTTCCTCGGTCGTGAACGCCTCCACGATGTCGCCTGCCTGGATGCCGCGGACGGCGTCGACGCCGATGCCGCACTCGAGGCCAGCCAGCACCTCGCGGACGTCGTCCTTGAACCGCTTGAGCGACGTCACGGTGCCCTCGCCCACCACGGTGTCGCCGCGCTTCACGCGCACCTTGGCGTTGCGGACGATCTTGCCCTCCTGGACGTAGGAGCCGCAGATGGGGCCGAGCTTCGAGATGACGAAGATCTGCCGCACCTGCGCGCGCCCGATGACCGTCTCGCGGATCTCGGGGGCCAGCATCCCGGCCAGCGCCGCCCGCACGTCGTTGAGCGCCTCGTAGATGACGTTGTACGTCCGGACGTCGACGCCGTTCGCCTGGGCCTGCTGCGTGGCCTTCGGCTCCGCCTTCACGTTGAAGCCGAGGACGATGGCGTTGGAGGCGGACGCCAGCATGACGTCGCTCTCCGTGATCGCGCCGACCGAGCTGTGGATGACCTTCAGCTTCACCTCGTCGGTGCTGAGCCGCTCCAGCGACTCGGTGAGCGCCTCGACCGAGCCCTGCACGTCGGCCTTGAGGACCAGCCGCAGCTCCTTGACCTCGCCGGTCTCGATCTGGCGGTGGAGCCCCTCGAGGGTGATGCGCGTCGCCGCCTTGACCTTGGAGCGGTCGCGCTCCGCCCGCATCGCGGCGATCTGCCGCGCCTTCCGTTCGTCGGACACGGCGACCAGGAGGTCGCCGGCGGACGGGACGCCGCTGAGCCCCAGGATCTCCACCGGGTCCGACGGCCCGGCCGACTTCACCTTCTTGCCGGCGGGGTCGACCAGCGCGCGGATCCGTCCCGAGTGCTGGCCGACGACGACCGCGTCGCCCTCCTTCAGGGTGCCGGTCTGCACGAGCACCGTGGCGACCGGCCCCCGTCCCCGATCGAGCCGGCTCTCGATGACGACGCCCTTGGCCGCGCGATTCGGGTTCGCCTTCAGCTCCAGGATCTCGGCCTGCAGGGCGGCCATCTCGAGCAGCTGGTCGATCCCCGTCCCGCGCTTGGCCGACGTGCCGACGAAGATCGTCTGGCCGCCCCACTCCTCGGGGACCAGACCGTGGTTGCTCAGCTCGCGCTTGACGCGGTCGGGATCCGCCTCGGGCTTGTCGATCTTGTTGACGGCCACGATGATCGGCACGTTGGCCGCGCGGGCGTGGTTGATGGCCTCGACCGTCTGCGGCATCACGCCGTCGTCCGCGGCCACGACCAGGATGACGATGTCGGTCGCCTGGGCGCCGCGCGCGCGCATCGCCGTGAAGGCCTCGTGACCCGGCGTGTCGAGGAACGTCACCTTGCCGTGGGACGTCACCACCTGGTAGGCGCCGATGTGCTGCGTGATGCCGCCGAACTCCTTCTCGGCGACCTTCGACTTGCGGATCGCGTCGAGCAGCGACGTCTTGCCGTGGTCGACGTGACCCATGACGGTGACGACCGGCGGCCGGAGCTGCAGCGCCGCGGCGTCGGCGCCCTCCTCCTCGTCGATCACCTCGCCCTCGACCGAGCGGATCTCGAGGTCGAAGCCGAACTTGTCGGCGACGAGCTTGGCCTCCGTCGGGTCGAGCAGGTCGTTGACCATCCGCATGACGCCCAGCTCGATGAGGCCCTTGATGACCTCGCCCGACTTGCGGCGCATCTTCTCCGCGAGCTCGGCGACCGTGACGGATTCGGGCACCCGGATGACCTCGCGGCGCGTCTCGACCGCGGGCGGCGCCTCGACCGCCGTGGCCGCCGGCGCCGCGGGCTGCGGCGCGGGCTTGACGACCGCGGGCTCCACGGCCGCGGGCGCCGCGGCGGCCGGGGCCACGGGCTCGCGCGGCGGCTCGACGCGGCGAGGCTCGCGCGGCGGCGGCGTCGCAGGGCGCGGCGGCGCCTGGGTGATCCGCGGCGGCGCGAAGGGCCCCGCCGGCTGCCGCGGGCCCGGCCGCGGCGGCGTGGCCGCGGGCCGCTCGAGCGGCCGGTAGGGAACGACGCGCGGGTCGGGCTTCCTGACGGTCGGCGGCGCGGGCGCCGGCGGCGGCGTGACCGGAGGCGCGGGCGGGGCCGGGGTGGGCGGCGGAGCCGTCACGACAGGGGACCTCGGCTGAGCGGGCGCCACGGGCTCGGGCGCGGCGGGCGCCGCCGGTTTGGGCTCGGGGACGGCCTCGGCCACGGGCTTCAGCGCCTCGGGCGCCTCGGCGGGCGCCGGTCCCTCGGCCGGCCGCGGCTTGACGATCGTCGCCGCCGGCCGCAACTCCACCGGCGCGCCCGGCTCCTCGGCGCCCTCGGCCTTCTTCCGCACGCGGCTGACGGGCTTGCGCGCCGCGTCCTCGCCCTCGGGCTTCGACGCCTTGGCGCGCGCCGGCCGCTTCGGCTTCGCCTCCTCTGGAAGCTCGCGCCCCTTGCCGAGCTTCATCCGGAGCGAGTTGGCCAGCGCGGTGTCGAGGGGAGTCATGGCGCGGACGCCCTTCCGGCCCATCTCCTCGGCTGCCAGGATGAGATCCTTGCTCGTGACGCCCAGCTCCTTGGCGAGATCGATCACCTTGATCTTTGCCGCTGCCAACTCCGCCTCACCTCCCTGTGACCGGCGCCGTCGGCGCCAGCACGTCACTCGGCTCGCAGCGCTTGCGGAACGCCTGCGCGAGCCGTCCGCCCTTCGCCGCCTTCCCCATGCACGCGGCATCGTCGCACACGTAGGCGCCGCGTCCAGCGCCGGCAGGGTCGCGCACCACCGCGCCGTCCGGCCGCCGCACGAGCCGGATCAGCTCGACCTTGGGCCGCACGCGGCGGCACCCGACGCACGTCCTGAGCGGCGCCGCTCGCCTCGCGCGGCTCACGCCGGCACCGCCTCGCCCGCGCCGTCGCCCGCCGCGCCCTGGTCGTCCCGACCCGCGTGCGTCGCGAGCCAGCCTTCCGCGGCGGCGAGGACCTCGTCGGCGCGCTCCCCGATGGCCGGGATCCCGGCCAGCCGCTCGCGCCCGGCGCCGACGATCGCGCGCGGCGACTCGAGGCCCTCGGCCACGAGGGCGTCGATGGCCTCCGGTCCCAGCACGCCAAGCGCCGCGAGCGACTCCCTCCCGCCCCGGCCTGCCGGCGCCTCGCGCTCGGCCTCGAGCTCGGACTCGCTCTTGATGTCGATCCGCATGCCGGTGAGCTTGGCGGCGAGCCGCGCGTTCTGCCCCTTCTTGCCGATCGCCAGCGAGAGCTGGTTGTCGGGCACGACGACGAGCGCCGCGGCCTGGTGATCGCCGTCGCCGTCCGCCCCCTCGTCCGACACCGTCACCGACGACACCTTCGCCGGCGACAGCGCGCGGGCGACGAACGTCGCCGGGTCGTGCGACCACTCGATGATGTCGATCTTCTCGTTGCGGAGCTCCCGGCTGATCACCTGGATCCGCGTGCCGCGCAGCCCCACGCATGCCCCGATCGGGTCCACGTCGCGCTTGGTCGAGGCGACCGCGACCTTTGCCCGCTCCCCGGGCTCCCGCGCCGCCGCCTTCACGACGACGATGCCCTCCTGGATCTCGGGGATCTCCGTCTCGAAGAGCCGGGCGAGGAACCCCGGATGCGTCCGCGACAGGACGATCTGCGGCCCCTTGGTCGTCCGCCGCACCTCGAGGACATAGGCGCGGATCCGGTCCCCGGGGTTGTAGCGCTCGCCGGGAATCTGCTCCCGCTCCGGGAGGATCGCCTCGGCCTTGCCGATCTCCAGGATCGCGTTGCGCTTCTCGATCCGGTGGACCACGGCGCGGATGATCTGCCCCTCGCGGCCCTCGAACTCCTTGTAGATCCGGTCCCGCTCGGCGTCGCGGACGCGCTGCAGGATGACCTGCTTGGCCGTCTGCGCCGCGATCCGTCCGAACTCCTGCGGCGGCAGCTCCTGCTCGAGCTCGTCGCCCAGCTCCGCCTCCGGGTTCAGGGCCTTGGCCTCCTCGAGGCCGATCTCGAGCTTGGGATCGACGACCTCCTCCACGACCTTCTTGCGGCCGAAGACCTTGAGCGTGCCGGTCTTCCGGTCGATCTCCATCCGGACGTTCTCGGCCGCGCCGAGCGTCTTGCGGGACGCCGACAGGAGGGCAGACTCCAGCGCCTCGAAGAGGACCTCGGGGTCGATGCCCTTCTCGCGCCCGATCTGCTCGATGACCATCAACAGTTCGCGGTTCATCCCCTGTCCACGTCCCGGCGCTCGCGCCGCCTCGGCCAGCGCACCTCGGCGTCGAGCCGCGCCTTCGTCACGCTCGCCCTCGGCAGCGGCACCCGCTCGCCGTCCCGCTCCAGCACCACGTGGTCCGCCGTGACCTCCGCCAGGAAGCCCCGGTGCTCCTCGCCGCCGGCGAGCCAGCAGCGCACGCGCTTGCCGAGGGCCCAGCGGTACTCGCGCTCGGTCCGGAGGTGCCGCTCGAGCCCCGGCGACGAGACTTCCAGGTCGTACGCCTCGTCGATCAGGCCGGCCACGTCGAGCACGTCCCCCAGCTCCCGGCTCACGCGCTCGCAGTCCGCGATCGCGACCCCTCCCGGCTTGTCGACGAACACCCGGAGCACGGCCCGCGGCCGCTGCGGCCGCCACTCGAGGTCCACCAGCTCGAGCCCGTAGCCCCGGAGGACGGGCTCGACGGCCTCCTCGATCCGGAGGCTGCGCTCCTCGTTCTGCATCACGCCCGAACTCCGTAAAGTAAAAAACTGGGCAAGGCCCAGTTTTTCAAGACTTTAGCACGTGACCCCGGGCGGAGCAAGCCGGACGCGCGTTCCCCCGCTCTCCTAGCCGCCCGCCGAGAGGGCCTCGCTGGCGAGGATCGCGGCGATCGCCTCGCCCCGCGGCACGCGTCGCTCGCGCCGCGTGCGCCGCTCCTTCAGCTCCACGACCCCCTCCTTGACCAGCGCGTTGCCGACGGTGACTCGCAGCGGCATCCCGAGCAGGTCGGCGTCCTTGAACTTCACGCCGGGGCGCTCGTCGCGGTCGTCCAGCAGCGCGTCGACGCCGTTTCCCCAGCACTGCCGGTAGATGTCCTCCGCGGCCTCGACCTGGGCCTGGTCCCGGGCGTTGACGACGACGACGTGGACCTGGAACGGGGCGATCGACGGCGGCCAGACGATGCCGTCGGCGTCGGCCCGCTGCTCGATCGCGGCGGCCGCGATGCGGGCGGGGCCGATGCCGTAGCTGCCCATCACCACGGGCTGCTCCTTGCCGTGCTCGTCGAGGAACATGGCGCCGAGGGCCGTCGAGTACCTCGTACCGAGCTTGAAGATGTTGCCGATCTCGATCACGCGCTCCACGGCGAGCGGCTTGCCGCACTGCACGCACGCCTCGCCGGCCACGACCGTGTGCAGGTCCACGAAGCGGCACTCGAAATCACGGCCCGGGACGACGTTGCGCACGTGGAAGCCCTCGCGGTTGGCGCCCACGACGTACGCGCCCTCCGCGAGGACCTCGTCCGCGAGCACCGGGATGCGCGCGCCGAGCGGGCCGACCGAGCCGACCGGCGCCCCGAGCGTCGACCGGACCTCGTCGGGGCGGGCGGCGCGGAACTCCTCGCCGAGCGCCCGCGCGAGCTTCCGCTCGTGCAGGTTGTGGTCGCCGCGAACCAGCGCCAGCACGGGTCCCGAGCGAGCGACGTACAGCAGCGACTTGATCGTCAGCCTCGGGTCGACGCGGAGCAGCGCCGCCACCTCCGCGATCGTCCGCGCGCCCGGCGTGGCGACCTCCTCGGGTGTCCCGGCGGGCGCCTTCGCCGGCGGCGGCACCCCGCGAGCGAGCTCGACGTTCGCCGCGTAGCCGCACGCCCGGCACATGGCGATCTCGTCCTCGCCGGCGGGGCTCGGCGCCATGAACTCGTGCGACCCGAGCCCGCCCATCATCCCCGTGTCCGACTGCACGACGTGGAACGTCACGCCGCAGCGCTCGAAGATCCGGCGGTACGCCTCCTCGTGAGCGGCGTAGGAGCGGTCCAGCGAGGCGAGGTCCGGGTCGAGCGTGTACGAGTCCTTCATCAGGAACTCGCGCGTGCGCAGCACGCCGGAGCGCGGCCGGGCCTCGTCGCGCTCCTTCGTCTGGATCTGGTACCAGATCTGCGGCAGGTCGCGGTAGGAGCGGATCTCGCGGGACGCGAGCCAGGCGACGACCTCCTCGTGCGTCATGCCGAGGCACATGTCCCTGCCGTGGCGGTCCTTCAGCTTGAACATCTCCGGGATGCCGTCCCAGCGCCCGGACTGCTTCCAGATCTCCGCCGGGTGGAGCACCGGCATCGTGATCTCCTGCCCGCCGATGGCGTTCATCTCCTCGCGGATGATCGCCGTGATCTTGTCGAGGACCCGCTGGCCGAGCGGCAGCCAGACGAAGACGCCGGCGGCGAGCTGGCGCACGAGGCCGGCCCGCAGCATGAGCTTGTGGCTGAGCGCCTCGGCCTCGGCGGGCTCCTCGCGGAGCGTGGGGACGAGCGACGTGCCGAGCCGCATCGGCTACAGACGTCGGGGGCGCCGGAACGGCCCCCGAGCCCCCCGACGCCCGGGGCCCGCCGCCAAGGCCGGCCACGCTCCTCGATCACGGTTGCGCAGACGGTCTCCTAGTGGACCCCGGGCTTCTTGTTGGGGCCCTTGACGCCGGGCGCGTAGCGCAGGCGCTCCACCGGCGTGCCGCGGACGATGTGGGACTCGAAGATCTCGGCGAGGTCGCGCTGCTGGACACCGGCGTACCAGACGTCGTCGGGGTAGACGACCATCATCGGTCCCCAGCCGCACTGGGAGAAGCAACCGGCCTTGTTGATCCGGACCTCGTCCTTCAGGCCGGCCTTCGCGCACTCGCCGCGGAGCCACTTCACGTACTGCTCGACGTCGCCCTGGCCGGGGCACGTCTCGCCGGTCGTGCACACGAAGACGTGCGTCCGGTACTGGCCCATCAGCGGGACGTCCCCGCGGCGGCGCGCGCGGCGCGCCGCTCGGCGACGAAGCGGTCGACCTCCTCGCGCATCGCCGCGACGATCTCCGCCTCGGGCACCTTCCGGATGACCTCGCCGTTGCGGAAGATGAGACCGATGCCCTTGCCGCCGGCCACGCCGATGTCGGCGGCCCGCGCCTCGCCGGGCCCGTTGACCTCGCACCCCATCACGGCGATGTGGATCTCCTCGTCGAGGCCGCGGAACTCGTCCTCCACCTCGCGCGCCAGCTTGACCAGGTCGACGTCGGCGCGGCCGCACGACGGGCACGAGACGAACGTCAGACCTCCGCGGCGCAGCCCCAGCGACTTGAGGATGTCGATGCCGACGCGCACCTCCTCGGTCGGGTCGGCGGAGAGCGAGACGCGGATCGTGTCGCCGATGCCCTCGGCGAGCAGCGTGCCGAGCCCGACGGCGGACTTGATGGTGCCGACGCCGGGCGTGCCGGCCTCGGTCACCCCGAGGTGGAACGGGTAGTCCACCTTGTCGGCCAGCATCCGGTACGCCTCGATCATCATCAGCGGGTCGGACGCCTTCAGCGAGATCTTCATCTCGGGGTAGCCGCAGTCCTCGAGGATCCGGATGTGCCGCAGCGCCGACTCCACCATGCCCTCGGGCGTCGGCCCGCCGTGCCTCGTCAGCAGGTCCTTCTCGAGCGATCCGGCGTTGACGCCGATCCGGATGGGGATCGAGCGCTCCTTGGCGACGTTGACGACCTCCTGCACGAAGCGCTTGCCGCCGATGTTGCCGGGGTTGAGCCGGAGGCCGTCCACGCCCTGCTCGAGGGCGATCAGCGCGAGCTTGTAGTTGAAGTGGATGTCGGCCACGAGCGGGATCCGGATCTGGCGCTTGATCTCTCCGAGCTTCTCGGCCGCCTCGCGGACGGGCACGGCGCAGCGGACGATGTCGCAGCCCGCCGCCTCCAGCGCCCAGATCTCGAGCAGCGTGGCCTGGACGTCGCGCGTGTCCGTCTTCGTCATGGACTGCACGGTGATGGGCGCGTCGCCGCCCACCTTCACGCCGCCGAGCCGGATCTGCCGGGTCTTCCGTCGTGTGATCATCTCTCCGTCCTACTTGAAGAACCGGAACGCGTCGATGCGCACGAGGTCATTGTAGAGGGCCAGCACCATGATGAGCATCAGCAGCACGAAGCCGACCTGCTGCGCCACCTCGCGCTTGCGGAGCGACAGCGGCCGCCCCAGCAGCGCCTCGAGCAGGAAGAAGAACAGGTGGCCGCCGTCCAGCATCGGCACCGGCAGCAGGTTCAGGACCGCGAGGTTGACGCTGATGACGGCGGTGAAGGCGGCCAGCGGCGCCGTGCCCTCCTGGGCCTGGCGTCCCGTCTCGGAGGCGATCTGCAGCGGGCCGCCGAGGTTCGACATCGGGAGCTGCCCCGTGACGATCTTCCAGAAGCCCTTGGCCGTCAGCACCGTCATGTCCCAGGTGCGGACCAGCCCGTACCACACCGCCGCCGGCGGCGAGTACGCCGCGTGACTCAGACCGCGGGTGACGATCGACACGCCGATGCGGCCGACCTCGGCCTCCTGCCCCGTCAGCCCCCTCTCCTTGACGGAGGTCGCGGTCACCTGGACGGTGCGCCGGGCGCCGTCGCGCTCGACGGTGACGTCGAACGTCTGGCCGGCGCGCTTCTGGATCGCCTGGATCAGCTCCTCGGGCGTGAAGACGGGCTGCCCGGCGACGGCGACGACGTGGTCCCCCGCCCTGAGCCCCGCCTGCTCCGCGGGAGATCCCGGCGACACCCCTCCGATGGTCGGGGTCAGCCGCGGCCCGATGCCGAGCTCCCAGTCCTGGCGCTCCTCCCGGAAGATGGGGTCGCGGACGGTGATCTGCCTCGGCGCGACGGACAGCGCGCGCTCGCCGCCGTCGCGACGGACCGTGAGGTCGAGCCGCCGGCCGTTCGACCCGTCGACGGCGCGCTCGAGGTCCTCCCAGTAGGTCACCCGCCGGCCGTCGATGGCCACGACCGTGTCGCCGGTCTGGATGCCGGCCGCCGCCGCCGGCGAGCCCTCGGCGACACGGCCGACCACGGCCGGCCAGACGGGACGACCGACGGTCCCGAGCACGACGATGAAGATCGCCGCCGCCAGCACGAAGTTCATCCCCGGCCCCGCGAACACGATGAGGAACCGGATCCACAGCGGCTTGAGCGCGAAGGCCTTCGCCGGGTCGTACGGGATGCTCCCCGTCCCCCCCTCCAGCGGGTTCTCCTCGCCCATCATCTTCACGTACCCGCCCATCGGGATGGCGGACAGGCAGTACTCGGTCTCCTTGCCGCGCCAGCGCAGGAGCACGGGCCCGAAGCCGATGGAGAAGCGTTCCACGCCGACGCCCGCCCAGCGGGCCACCAGGAAGTGTCCCAGCTCGTGGATCAGGATCAGAACGCCGATGACGACGATGAACGAGACGAGGGTTGTCACGATGCAGTGCCTCTGGCGAGCGCGTCGGCCCGCCGCCGGACGCGCCGGCGCGTCTCGGCGTCGATGGCCACGCACTCGTCGATGGACGAGCACTGGCCCGCGTCCATGTCCGCGAGCGCGCGCTCGATCAGCTCTGGAATCTGGTGGAAGCCGATCCCCCGCTCCAGGAACGCCGCCACTGCGACCTCGTTGGCCGCGTTGAGCACGACGGGCGCGGCGCCGCCGCGCTCCAGCGCGGCGCGGGCGAGCCCGAGGCACGGGAACCGCGCGGCGTCCGGCTCGAAGAACGTGAGCGGCCCCACCCGCGTGAGGTCCAGGCGCGCGGCCGGCGTCGGCCGCCGCTCGGGGTAGCTCAGCGCGTACAGGATCGGCACGCCCATGTCCGCGACCCCGAGCTGGGCGATCACGGACCCATCGATGTACTCCACCATGGAGTGGACGATCGACTGGGGGTGGACCACGACCTGCACCTGGTCGGGCGCGACGTCGAACAGCCACCGCGCCTCGATCACCTCGAGCCCCTTGTTCATCAGCGTGGCGGAGTCGATGGTGATCTTCGCTCCCATCTTCCACGTCGGGTGCCGGAGCGCCTGCTCGACCGTGACGTGCGGGAAGCGGTCCGCCGGCAGCTCGCGGAAGGGGCCGCCGGACGCCGTCAGCAGGATGCGGTGGACGTCCCCGCGGTTGTGGCCCACGAGGCACTGGAAGACCGCGCTGTGCTCGGAGTCGACCGGGAGCAGCGGGACGCCCTGGCGGCGGGCGGCCGCCGTCATCAGCGCGCCCGCCATGACGAGCGTCTCCTTGTTCGCCAGCGCGACGGCCCGGCCCGCCTCGATCGCCGCCATCGTGGGCAGGAGCCCCGCGGCTCCCACCAGCGCCGAGACGACGACGTCGGCGGGGACGTCGCGGGCGACGGCGACGAGCCCCTCGGGGCCGGCGAGCAGCTCCGGGCGCGGGGGCGGCAGCAGCGACGCGAGCCGGTCCACGGAGGCGCCGTCCAGCAGCGCCACGGCGCGCGGGACGTGCTTGCGGCAGAGGTCGGCCACGAGCTCGACGTTCGAGCCGCGCGCGGCCAGCGCCGCGACGGAGAACTCCTCGGGGAAGCTCGAGACCAGCTCGAGCGTGCGCAGCCCGATGGAGCCCGTGGCGCCGAGGACGGTGACGCGCTTCACGGCGTCGCCCGCAGCGCCACGAAGTAGTACAGGGCGGGCGCGTTGAAGAGCAGGCCGTCGATCCGGTCGAGCACGCCGCCGTGGCCGGGGATCAGGCCGCCGGTGTCCTTGACGCCCACGCTGCGCTTCATGATCGACTCCGCCAGGTCGCCGAACTGGCCCACGACGCCGACGATCGCCCCGGCGGCGAGCGCGCGCGCCGCCGACCAGTCGGGCAGCAGCCACTCCGCGAACGCGACGGCGGCCAGGCCCGAGGCGACGAGCTGCGCCGCCGCGCCCTCGACGGTCTTCCGCGGGCTCACCCGCGGCGCGAGCCGCCGCCGGCCCAGCGTGGAGCCCACGACGTAGGCGGCGGTCTCGCCCACCCAGGTGACGGCGACCAGGAACAGCACGAGGAAGTCGCCCTCGGGGCGCTGGTGGAGCTTGAGCACGTGACCGAGGAAGAAGCTGACGTAGAGGAGCCCGACGAGCGTGAGCGCCGAGGCCTCCGCGGCCGGCCGCTCGCCGGAGAAGAGCGGCGCGCACAGCACGACCGCCGAGGCGAGGCACAGGAACAGCGCGGGCAGGATCGGGTCGCCGGGCAGGGCGAAGCTGCCGGTCACGACCATGCCGAGCCCGATCCCGAGGCGGGTGTACGTCGGCCAGCCGGCGCCCTCGAACAGGCGGATGAACTCCCAGAACGCGGCCCCGCCGACGGCCATGACGAAGAGCACGAACACCCAGCCGGGGGCGCGCGACACCATCCAGTAGAAGAGCGGCACGAAGACGATGGCCGTGGCGACGCGCTTGAGCGCCGCCCCCGCCGGCACGCGGTCGCCGGGGACCGTCACGGCCGCCGGTGCCACGTCACACCCCACCGAACCGCCGCGCCCGGCCCTGGAACTCCGCGATCGCGCGATAGAGGTCCGCCGGACCGAAGTCCGGCCACAGCGTCGGTGTGATCCACAGCTCCGTGTAGGCGATCTGCCACAGCAAGAAGTTGGAGATGCGCATCTCGCCGCTGGTCCGGATCAGGAGATCCGGGTCGGGGGCGTCGGCCGTGTAGAGCGCGCCGCTGACGTCCGCCTCCTCGATGGCGTCGGCGCGCAGCTCGCCCGCCGCCACGCGGCGGGCGAGCGCGCGGAACGCGTCGAGCAGCTCGTCGCGGCCGCCGTAGTTGAACGCCATCAGCAGCGTGAGCCCGGTGTTGTCCCGCGTCGCCTCCACCACGCGCTCGATCCCCCGGCGCACCGGCGCCGGCACACCGGACGTCCGCCCGATCATGCGCAGGCGGACGTTGTTGTCCATCAGCTCCGGGAGCTCGCGGTGGATCGACTCCTCGAGGATCCGCATGAGCGTGGAGACCTCGTCCTCGGGCCGGCTCCAGTTCTCCGTCGAGAACGCGTAGAGCGTCAGGTAGCGGAGGCCGACCTCGCCGGCCGCTCGGACGATCGCGCGCGCGGCCTTCACGCCCTCGCGGTGCCCCGCCACCCGGGGCAGGCCGCGGCGCGTCGCCCAGCGTCCGTTGCCGTCCATGATGACGGCGACGTGGCCGGGCACCGGCCGCGCGCGGACCAGCTCCAGCAGCTCGCGCTCGCCCAGCGCCGCGAACGACGGCGCCGCCTGATCGTTATGCGAGGTGAACGCCATGCGTGCCCATCGTATTAGAAAGACAGGATTTCCTGTTCCTTTTTCTTGAGCAGCTCGTCGACGCGGGCGATGAATCGATCCGTCGTCTTCTGGATCTGTTCGTGGCCGCGCCGCTCCTCGTCCTCGGAGACCTTCCTGTCCTTCGCCATCGCCTTGAGGCGGTCGTTCGCCTCCCGGCGGATGTTGCGGATGGCGATCCGCGCGTCCTCGGCGAGCTTGTGGACGGTCTTGGCCAGCTGCTTGCGCCGCTCCTCGGTCAGCGGCGGGATGGCGAGGCGGACGACCTTGCCGTCGTTCACGGGCGTGAGACCGAGGTCGGAGGCCATGATGGCCTTCTCGATCGCCTTGAGCTGCGCCGGCTCCCACGGCTGGATGACGATCGTCCGCGCGTCGGGCACCGAGACGGACGCCATCTGCGTCACCGGCGTCGCCGTCCCGTAGTAGTCCACGCGCACGGTCTCGAGCAGTCCCGTCGACGCGCGGCCGGTCCGCACGGAGGCGAACTCGCGGCCGAGCGCGTCGAGCGCCGCGGTCATGCGGGCCTCGATGTCCTTCACGAGCGCTTGCATCGCGTCATCCTCCCCGTCGCCGTCCAGGGTCTCACGCCGACACGATGGACCCCACCGGCTCGCCCATCACGATCCGCCGGATGTTGCCCGAGCGCGTGAGGTCGAACACGATGATCGGCAGGGCGTTCTCCATGCAGAGCGAGATGGCGGTCGCGTCCATCACGCCGAGGCGCCGCGCCAGCACCTCGCCGTACGTGGTGCGGGCCAGGCGCTCGGCGCTGGTGTCGCGCTTGGGGTCCGCCGAGTAGATGCCGTCCACCTTCGTGGCCTTCATGATCGCGTCGGCGCCGATCTCGATGGCCCGCAGCGCGCCGGCCGTGTCGGTCGTGAAGAACGGGTTGCCGGTGCCGGCGGCGAAGATCACGACGCGGCCCTTCTCCAGGTGCCGGATCGCCCGCCGGCGGATGTACGGCTCCGCCACCGCCCGCATCTCGATGGCGGAGAGCACGCGCGTCTGCATTCCCGCCTTCTCCAGCGCCTCCTGGAGCGCCAGGGCGTTGATGACCGTGGCGAGCATGCCCATGTAGTCGGCGGTCGCGCGGTCCATGCCGCCGGCGCTGGCCGCGACGCCACGGAAAATGTTCCCGCCGCCGATGACGACGGCGACCTGGACGCCCAGCCGCACCACGTCGCCGACCTCGGCGGCGACGCGCTCCAGCACCGCGGGGTCGATGCCGTAGCCCTGGTCGCCGGCCAGCGCTTCCCCGGAGAGCTTGAGGACGACACGGCGGTAGGCCGGGCGCTGGCTACCGCCTTCCGCCGACACGGCCTAGCCCGCCTCGCCGACCTTGAACCGCGCGAAGCGCTTGACCACGACGCGCTCGCGAGTCTTCGCGTTCACGCCGTCGACGAGGTCCTTGACCCGGGTCTTGCCGGTCGGGTCCTTCACGAAGGGCTGCTCCAGCAGGACCTGCTCGCTGAACCACTTCTCGAGCCGCCCCTCGATGATCTTGTCGATCACCTGGGGCGGCTTCTTCTGGTCGGCGAGCTGCTCCCGGTAGATCTCGCGCTCCTTCTCGACGACCGCGGGCGGCACGTCCTCGCGCGCCACCCAGCCGGGGTTCGTCGCCGCGACCTGCATCGCCAGGTCCTTCACCAGGGCCTGGAAGTCGTCGGTGCGGGCCACGAAGTCGGTCTCGCAGTCGACCTCCACCAGCACGCCGAGCTTGCCGCCCGGGTGGATGTAGGCGCCGACGACGCCCTCCTTGGCCTCGCGGCCGGCGCGCTTGGCGGCGCCGGCGATGCCCTTCTTCCTCAGGTACTCGACCGCCGCCTCGACGTTCCCGCCGGTGGCCTCGAGCGCCTCCTTGCAGTCCATGACCCCGGCGCCCGTCCGGTCCCGCAGATCCTTGACGGCCCGCGCGTCACCCGCCATCGTCTAGGCCTCCGCCTCGGCGGCCGCCATCTCGACGTCGGCCGCGCCCTGTCCCTCGCCCTCCTCCGCGCCCTCCTCCTTCTGGAGCGTGCCGCGGCCCTCCAGGATCGCATCGGCGATGCGCGACGTGATCAGGCGGACGGCGCGGATGGCGTCGTCGTTGCCGGGGATCGGGTAGTCGATGCCGGTGGGGTCGCAGTTGGTGTCCACGATGGCGACGATCGGGATGCCGAGCCGCTGGGCCTCCGCCACCGCGATCTTCTCCTTCCGCGGGTCGATGATGAACACCGACGACGGTAGCTGCTCCATGGCCTTGATGCCGATCAGCGCCTTCTCGAGCTTCTGCCGCTCGCGGTCCAGCTCCAGCGCCTCCTTCTTCGGGAGCCGCTCGTACTCGCCGGACTCCTTCATGTCCTCCAGCTTCTTCAGCCGGCCGATCGACTTCCGGATCGTCTCGAAGTTCGTCAGCGTCCCGCCCAGCCACCGCTGGTTGACGTAGAACATCCCGCAGCGGGCCGCCTCCTCGAACACGGTGTCCTGCGCCTGCTTCTTGGTGCCGATGAAGAGCATGGTGCCGCCCCGGGCGGCCAGGTCGCGGACGAAGGCGTACGCCTCGCGGAACTTCTTGAGAGTCTTCTGCAGGTCGATGATGTAGATGCCGTTGCGCTCCCCGAAGATGTACTTCTGCATCTTCGGGTTCCAGCGCTTGGTCTGGTGGCCGAAGTGCACCCCGGCCTCCAGCAACTCCTTCATCGTCAGTGCCGCCATGTCGTCCTCCGGTTTCTCCTCCGCCGGGCGCACGGGCCTGCCCCGCACCGAAAGTGCCCGGCGTGCGTGATGGGACTACGTCGTGTACTTCGCGTTGATCCGCACGTACTCCTCGCTCAGGTCGCACGTCCAGACGCGCGCCTCCCCGCGTCCCAGGCCCAGGTCGATGGCCAGCGTGTACTCCGGCCGGGCCATCGTCTCGCGGATGCGCTCGAGGCGGGCGCCTTCCCTCAGGGTACCGCGCTCGACCAGCGGCTCGTCGTCGAACGCGATGGCCACCCGGTCCTGGTCGACCTTGGCGGCCGACTTCCCCAGGGCCATCATGACGCGGCCCCAGTTGGGGTCCTGGCCGTTGATCGCCGTCTTCACCAGCGGCGAGTTCGCGACGCTGCGCGCCGCGATGAGCGCGTCCCGTCGCGTCGCCGCGCCGCGCACGGCCACCGTCACGAGCCTCGTCGCCCCCTCGCCGTCGGTCACCAGCATCCGCGCCAGCCGCGCGGTGAGCGCCCCGAGCCCCGCCAGGAACTGCGCCAGCTCCCGGCTGCCGGGAGCGACGGGCTTGTTCTCGGCGAGGCCGTTGGCCAGCACGGCGACGGTGTCGCTCGTCGACTGGTCGCCGTCCACGGTGATCCGGTTGAACGAGCCGTCCACGGCCCGCCTGAGCGCGCTGCGCAGGGCCCCGGACACGACCGCGGCGTCCGTCGTCACGAAGGCGAGCATCGTCGCCAGGTGGGGCTCGATCATGCCGACGCCCTTCGCGATGCCGCCGATCGTCACGGGCCGGCCGCCGACCTCGACGCGCAGCGCGCACTCCTTCGGCCGCGTGTCCGTGGTCATGATGGCTTCCGCGGCGGCGCGGCCGCCCTGGGGCGAGAGGGCCTTGACGAGCTTCGGCAGGGCCGCGCGCACCCGGTCCATGGGCAGCGGCACGCCGATGACGCCGGTCGCGGCCACGAGCACGTGACGGGCGGGAATCCGCAGCAGGTCGCCGACGATGCGCGTGATCTCCCGCGCATCCCGCACCCCCTGCTCGCCGGTGCAGACGTTCGCGCAGCCGCTCGAGGCGACGATGGCCTGCCCGACGCCGCCGCGGGCGTGCTCGGCGGACACGAGCACGGGGGCGCCCTTCACCTGGTTGGTGGTGAAGACGGCGGCGACCCGCGCGGGCGCCGAGGAGTAGACGAGGGCGAGGTCCTTCCGGCCGCTGGGCTTGATCCCCGCGGCGACGCCGCTGGCGAGGATGCCGGGGACGGCGGTCACGCCGCCGTCGAGCCACTCGATGTCGCCCGGGCGCTCCTCGACCCGCGCCGGATTCCCCCGCGTGCCGGGCACTAGGGATACACCGGCGGCGCCTCGAGCCCCGTGCGCTCGTCCCAGCCCAGGAGGATGTTGAGGTTCTGCACCCCGTTGGCCGAGCCGCCCTTGCCCAGGTTGTCGAGGGCGGAGAGGCAGACCGCGCGCCCGGTGCGCGGGTCGGCGACGACCGCCACGTCGCAGAAGTTCGAGCCGACGACGGCGCGCGTCGTCGGGCGCTCCCCCTCGCCGAGCACGCGCACGAACGGCTCGCCGGCGTAGAACTCACGGTAGAGCGCCGTGAGCTCGGCCGTCGTCATGGGGGTCGCGAGCGGGACGGAGGCCGTGGTGAACAGGCCGCGGTTGAGGGGCAGCAGGTGCGGCGTGAACGCGACGCGCACCGGCGCGCCGGCCAGCGCCGAGAGCTCCTGGTCCATCTCCGCGGTGTGCCGGTGCGAGGCGACGCCGTACGCCTGGACGTTCTCGTTGGCCTCCGTGTAGAGGTACATGGGATCGACCTTGCGTCCCTGGGCGCCCGCGCCGGTCACGCCGGACTTGCCGTCGACGACGATGCCCTCGGGCCGCGCGACGCCCGCGTGGAGCAGGGGCGCCGTGGCGAGGATCGCCCCGGCCGGATAGCACCCGGGGGACGCCACCAGCGACGCCGACGCGATCCGCTTGCGGTGCAGCTCCGGCAGGCCGTACACCGCGTCGGCGAGCCCCTCGACGTCGATGTGCGGCGCCTTGTACCAGACGACGTAATCCTGGGGATCGCGCAGGCGATAGTCGGCGGACAGATCGATGGCCTTCACGCGGCGCGCGCGCAGGACCGGGACGATCTTCTGCGACTCCATGTGCGGCAGCGCGAGGAACACGACGTCGGCGGCGGCGGCGAGCCACTCGGCGTCGAGCTCGTGGAACGCGAGGTCCGTGAACCCGCGGAGATGCGGGTACGCGCCCGCGAGCGGCTCGCCGGCCAGGCGGTCGGAGGTGACGGCGGCGACCTCCACCCTCGGGTGCCTGAGGAGCAGCCGCAGCAGCTCGGCGCCCATGTACCCGCTGGCGCCGGCGACGGCGACGCGCGTCTTCGGGACGGACACGGCGCTACCGCTTCGAGTACTGGAACTTCTGCCGGGCGCCGGGCTGGCCGTACTTCTTGCGCTCCCGCATGCGCGGGTCCCGGGTCAGGAGGCCGGCCTTCTTCAATGGCTGGCGCAGGTTCTCGTCGTACTGCACCAGCGCGCGGGCGATGCCGTGGCGGACGGCGCCGGCCTGCCCCGTGGGGCCCCCGCCGGTGACGGTGCACACGACGTCGAGCTGCCCGGTCGTGTTCGTCACGCCGAACGGCTGCGCGATGATCATGCGCAGCGTCTCGCGGGGGAAGTAGTCCTCGAACGCCCGGCGGTTGACGACGATGCGGCCGGAACCCGGACGCACCCACACGCGGGCGACCGACGTCTTGCGGCGGCCGGTTCCGTACGCGCGCTCCATCACTGCCGCCATCAACGGCCCTCCCGGATGTCGAGCGGCTCGGGCTTCTGCGCCTGGTGGGGGTGCTCCGCGCCGCGATAGACCTTGAGCTTCTTCGCCATGGCGCGCCCGAGGCGGTTCTTGGGCAGCATCCCCTGCACCGCCCACTCGATCACGCGCTCCGGATGCGTCCTCAGCATCTTCTCGGCGTTCACCTCGCGCAGCCCGCCGATGTAGCCGGTGTGCCAGCGGTACACCTTGTCGCGCAGCTTCCGTCCGGTGAGGTGGACCTTCTCGGCGTTCAGGACGACGACGTGGTCGCCGACGTCGAGATGAGGCGCGAAGATCGGCTTGTGCTTGCCCCGGAGGATCGTGGCCACTCGCGACGCCAGCCGCCCCAGCACCTGGTCGGTCGCGTCGACCACGTACCACTTGCGTTCGATCTCGCTCTCCCTCGGCATCGGCGTCGGCATCGCCACCTCGCGGGCTTGGTTCGTAAGTGCGCCTGGTACCAGCAAAATTTGCAAAGCGTGAGTTTAGACGAAAAGCCCTGTCCTGTCAACGCGCCCGGAACCAGGGCGCCGGCCGCCTCCCGCGACCCCGTGCTCCCGCAGGCTCCCGGGTCTTCCCGGGCCACGGGCACAGCGATCTGACCGGGCAGACCGGGCACAGCGGCTTCCGGGCGACACACGTCCGCCGGCCGTGGGCCTGGAACAGGTGGCAGGTGTGGGTCCACTTCGGCTTAGGCCAGACCTCGGCCAGCTCGTCGTGGACGCGGTCGGGATCGTCCGCCCGGGCGAGCCCCAGGCGCTTGGAGACCCGGAGCACGTGGGTGTCGACCGCGATCGCCGGCTCGCCGAAGGCGTTGCCGACGACCACGCTGGCGGTCTTGAGCCCCACCCCCGGCAGCTTCACGAGCGCCTCGCGCGAGCGCGGCACCTCGCCTCCGTGGTCACGGACGAGCGCCCTCGCCATGCCGATGATCGCCCTCGCCTTCGCGCGATAGAAGCCCGTCGAGCGGATCTCCTGCTCGAGCGTGCCCTGGTCGGCCGACGCGTAGTCGCGCGCGGTCCGGTACCTGGCGAACAGCGCGGGGGTCACCCTGTTCACGCGCTCGTCGGTGCACTGCGCCGAGAGGATCGTGGCGACCAGCAGCTCGAGGGGCGTCCGGAAGTCGAGGGCGATCTTCGCGTCGGGATACGCGCGGTCCAGGGCCGCGATGATCTTTCGCGCCCGGGCTTTCCGCGCCTCGATCGACTCCCTCACGCCGCGCCTCCTCGTGGCCTCGCGGGTCGTCCCTACGGCCCGCCGACGCGGAGCCCGTCGCGTCCGATGCTGACGTCGCCGGCCTCGAGGGCGAACGGCACGCGCGCCGCGAGACCGGGCGACGGATCGAAGTTCCTGACGACCCAGTCCACGAGGATCCCCGGGACCGGGACGCCGCCCACGCGCACGCGCTCGGCGACGAGCGCGAACGGCCGGCCCGCCGCGCGGACGAGCCTCACCCGCGCGCTGATGTCCGGGCCGCGCCGCCGCAGCTCGAGGGAGAGCGCGCCCGGCTCGAGCGCGACCACGGCGTCGCGGAAGCCCTTCTGGCCCGCCAGGTAGTCCCTGAAGTCGCCGGCGCTCACGGCGGCGCTCTCGAGGCGCAGGCGGCCGACGTCCAGGAGATCGACCCGAGTCTCAGCGAGCGCGCTGTAAGGGTTCACCAGGACGTCGTCCACCGTGATGGCCAGGTCCCGGATCCTGATCGTCGGCCGGCCCGGCCGCGCGAGGTCGCCGACGGTGGCCTCGGCCGCGGCGATCCGGGCGCGCCGGACGCTGCCGCGGAGGATGGCGGCGTCGTGGTCCAGGTGGACGTCGAGTCCACGGACGTCGCGGGCGAAGCCGGCGACGGCGCGCCTGAACCCCTCCTCGACGGCGCGCGCGAGCCGCTCGGGGGGGGCGTCGACGCCGGCGCCGATCCTCCGGACGCGGACCTCGGCCCTCGAGCCGTCGGGAAGCGTGATCGCCTCCAGCACCGGGAACGCGCGCGCCAGGTGCGGGTCGCGCGCCAGGCGCGTCTCGATCCGCCGGATCCGCTCGGCCGTCCACGGGGGGCCGACATCCCCGGACTTGAGGATCATGTAGTCCACGCCGATGGGCTCGCCGTCCCACGCCCGCGCGATCGCGAGCGGCAGGCCGTCCCGGACGGCGTAGTAGCGGAAGTTGGCGGCCGAGAAGTGAACGTGGTTCGGCACGACGCTCACCCGCGCCGGCGAGCCGCCGCTGTCGCGGACGATCGCGTCGAGCAGGCGTCGATGCGGCCAGTCGTCCGTGAGCGGCGGTGACTCCAGGGCCAGCGGGATCCCGGCGACCTGGAGCCGCGACGCCGGCGGCACGCCGAACGCCGCCGTCGTCGTCTGGACGACCGCGGCGACGAGCACGGCGGCGCCCGCGACGGCGCGCCCGCGGCGGCCCAGCGACGCGAACCCCATCCCCGCGACGACCGCCGCCGCCGGGACGAGGGGCAGCGTGTAGCGCAGGTTCTTGTTCTGGATCAGCAGGAAGACCACGAACGGCGCCAGCGCGGCGAGCGGGAACCAGGCGCGCCGGCGCACGCAGGCGACCAGGCCGGCGGCGAAGAGCACGACGCCCACCGCGCCGATCTGCACGGGGAACTGCAGCGGATAGTAGGAGAGCCCCGCGGCGCTGAACGGGTCCGGGAGCCCGGACTCCGCGGCCTGACGGAACGAGCGGGCGCCGACCTGGGCGGCCATGCCGAGGAGGCGAGGCCCGTACCACGGCAGCGCGACGGCAGCGGCGAGAGCCGCGAACGCCGCGGCGCCGGCGAGCGCCCGGGCGCTGCTCGCCCGGGCCAGCGCCCACGCCAGCGCGGGCAGGACGTACACGACGAACGGCGGCTTCGTCAGCAGGCCGAGGCCGAACCCGGCTCCCGCCGCGAGCGACACGCCCGGGCGCGAGAAGCCCTCGGCGGCGAGCAGCAGGTCCACGGTCAGGGCCACCATCGCGGCGAGCGGGACATCGAGCTGGAACCTGAGCGACTGCCAGACGACGAACGGCGCCGTGCCGAAGACGACCGCCGCGACGACGCCGGCCTCGCTGCCGCCCAGGCGCCGCCCGATGCGCCAGGTCGAGACCATGCCGATCAGCAAGAAGGCCAGCACGACCGCACCGGGGGCGCCGACGTCCGAGGGGACGACGCGGGAGGCGATCCCGGCCGCGCAGAGCACGAGCGGCGGGTAGAACGACGACCGCGCCAGCGCCGCTCCCACGTCGCCGCGGGCCAGGTCGGCCGCGCAGAGGACGGCGCGCTCCAGGTGATTGGCGTGGTCCCACTCCGGAGGACGCCGGTCCACCGCCAGCCAGGCGGCCGACACGACGGCGACCAGCGCGAAGCCCGCGCCCACGATCGCCAGGTCGCGGAGCGTCCGCCTCTTCACCGGCGTCCGACGAGGAGCAGCGAGGCGCCGAACGGCAGCGACGCGCGGGGCACCACGTGGCGCTCGAGGGCGAAGCAGCGCTCGAGCAGGCGGTTCACCGGGGCGGGCGGCCGGCGCAGGTCGTGGCCGCCGCTGCCGGCGGCCCGCTTGACGATGCGGACGGCGGCGATGGCGGGAAACAGCACCGTGTTGAAGTGGCTCGTGCGCACGACGCGGAGCCCCGCCGCCTCCACCGTCCGGCGCAGGCCGCGTGCCGTGTAGCGCCGGCGGTGGCCGAGCGCGACGTCGTGGGCGCTCCACAGCCAGGGATGGGCCGGCACGGTCACCAGCAGGAGGCCGCCCGGGCGCAGGAGGCGCCGCGCGGCGCCGAGCGCGGCGACGTCGTCGTCGACGTGCTCGATGACGTCGAGCAGCAGGACGGCGTCCGCCGAGCCCGTGGGGACCGGCACGTCGTGAGGCAGCGAGCCGCGGCGGACGTCGAGGCCGGCCGCGCGCGCCGCGGCGACGAGCCGCTCGTCGGCCTCGACGCCGAGCGCCTCGCCGAACTCCCCGAGCGCCTCCAGCACGTTCCCGCTGCCACAGCCGAGCTCCACCACGCGCGCCGGCCGGCGGGCGATCTCCCGGCGCAGGACCGCCAGCAGCACCGCGAGCCGCGCGCGGAAGTACCAGTGTCGCCGGTCCTCCTCCAGGTGGACGGCGACGTAGGCGGGGTCCACGTCAGCGGCCGAGCGCCGCGCGGATCGCGGCGATGCGCTCGGCGAACTCGGGCTCGGGCAGCCGCCTCGGCTCGTGCGGGACCGTCCACACGGGGAGCCTCGGCGACGGATCGCCGGCCAGCCGCGGGACGATGTGCCAGTGGACGTGGGCGACCTGGTTGCCCAGCAGCTCGTAGTTCATCTTCACGGCGCCGAAGACGCCCGCGAGCGCCCGGGCCACCGCGGAGACTTCCTCGATCAGCGCCGCCCGCTCGGCCGCCGTCAGCCCGTAGAGCTCGGTGGCGTGGCGCCGGAGCACGAGAAACGTCCAGCCGGGGAAGAACTGGTCCTCGTTGAGGTACGCCGAGGACAGCGACAGGCGCGTGACCAGCGTGTCCGCCCGCGGCCAGGCGCCGCTGCAGGCAGGGCAGTCGGCGGTCACGCCCGCGACGCCAGGAACCGGCCGATGCGGCGCAGCCCCTCCTCGATGCGAGCCAGCGCCGCGGCGTACGAGAACCGGAGATACCCCTCGGCGTTGGCCCCGAACGCGGCGCCCGGAGCGACGGCGACGTGGACCGTCTCCAGCAGATCGAAGGCGAACCGCACGGAGTCGTCCGTGTAGCGGCGGGCGTTGGCCAGCACGTAGAAGGCGCCCGTCGGCTCCCGCGCGACGCCGAGTCCGATCGACCTCAGCCCCGCCACCATGGAGCGCCGGCGCTCGTCGAAGATCCCGCTGAAGCGCCGCGCCTCCTCGCCCGCCTCGCGCAGCGCGGCGACGCCCGCCCACTGGACGAACTCGCTGGTCGAGATGAAGAAGTTGCCGAACACCTTCTGCAGCGAGCGGATCCGGTCGCGGGGGACGATGAGGTAGCCGAGGCGCCATCCCGTCATCGCGAACGCCTTGGAGAAGCCGTTGACGACGAAGCCGCCGTCCGTGAACTCGAGGACCGAGCGCTCGCGCTCGCCGTAGCTGAGGCCGTGGTAGATCTCGTCGGAGACGACGGCGAGCCGCCGCTCGCGCGCCAGCTCGGCGATGGCCGCCATGCGGTCCGCCGTGAGCACGGCGCCCGTGGGGTTCGCCGGCGAGTTCAGCAGGATCGCCCTGGTCCGTGGCCCGACGCGGGCCCGCACGGCGTCGGGTTCGAGCTGGAATCCCTGGGACTCCGGCGTGTCGACGTACGCGGGGACGCCGCCGGCGTACCGGATGAAGTTCGGATAGCAGGCGTAGTACGGGTCCGACAGCACGACCTCGTCCCCGGGGTCGAGCAGCTCGCCGAAGAGCAGCATCATCGCCGGCGACGTCCCGGGCGTCACCAGGATCTGATCCGGGGAGACGTCGATCCCGTAGGTGCCGGCGTAGTGCTCGGCGATCGCCTCCCTGAGCTCGAGCAGGCCGAGGCTCGAGACGTACCGGGTGCGGCCGTCCTTGATGGCCCTCTGGGCCGCCTCGGCGATCGCCGGCGGCGTGTCGAAGTCGGGTTCCCCGAACTCGAGGTGCACGACGTCGGCCCCCGCGCGCTCGAGCGCCTGGGCGCGCTCGAAGATCTCGACGGCGAGGAAGGGCTCGATCTCCAGCGTGCGCCGGGACATCTACCTTGCTGGGGGCCCCGAAATGGCCCCCAGACCCCCACTCGCTCGCACGCGCCCCGGCCCGGCCGTGGCGCGGCTCGGGATCGCGCCGCGCCCCCGCGCCCCCGAAATGGCCCCCAGACCCCCACTCGCTCGCACGCGCCCCGGCCCGGCCGTGGCGCGGCTCGCAATCGCCTCGCGAGACCTCATCGTCCCCGCTCGACTCGGGCCCGGGCCATGGCGATCTCCCACAGCATCCGCGGTCCGTCCTTGATCACGCCGCTCTTGCTCCCTGCCTGGTCCGTCCAGTTCACCGCGACCTCGGTCACGCGGAGGCCGGCGGCGCGCGCCCGCAGCAGCAGCTCGACGTCGAAGCCGAAGCCTTCCGTGACCAGCGCCGGGAAGAGCCGGTCGGCCGCCGCCGCCGTGAAGGCCTTGAAGCCGCACTGCGAGTCGGCGACGCCGTCGAGCCCCGCGCGCGCCACCACCCAGTTGAAGACGCGCCCCGCCAGCACCCGGTGCCGCCGCGCGGCGATGACCACGCCGGGGTCGACGAGGCCGCGCGAGCCGATCGCGACGTCCGCGCCGGCGGCCAGCGCCGCCTCCAGACGCTTCACCTCGGCGATCGGCGTCGCGCCGTCGGCGTCGGCGAAGAGCCTCAGCGCCCCGCGCGCGGCGAGCATCCCCCGCCTCACGGCCGCCCCCTTGCCCCGGTTGCGGGGCTCCCTCAGCAGCCGGACCGCCGGGTGCGCGCGCGCCGCCGCCCGCACGGCGCCCGGCGTGTCGTCGGTGCTGCCGTCGTCGGCGACCAGCACCTCGTACGCCACGTCCTTGCCGTCGAAGAACGCCGTCACCTCGTCCAGCGTGCGCGGCAGGCGCTCGGCCTCGTTGTACGCGGGGATGACGATCGACCACGCGAGCGGAGCCGCCGCGCTCCGCCCCGAGGCCACGCCGCCGCAGCCGGGCGCCCGTCCGCCGGTCATCGGATCCCGGCGATGTCCACCCGCCGGCGCCGGCGCGCGACGCCCGTCTCGTACGCCGCCCGGGCCACGCCCTCCGCCACCGCCGGGGCGACGCTCTTGTTGAACACGCTGGGGATGATGTACTCCTCGCTCAGCTCGTCCCGGCCGACGCACTGGGCGAGGGCGCGGGCGGCCGCCAGCTTCATCTCGTCGTTGACGGTCCGCGCCCGCGAGTCGAGCAGGCCGCGGAAGAACCCCGGGAAGCACAGCACGTTGTTGATCTGGTTCGGATAGTCGGAGCGTCCGGTCGCCATGACGCGGACGTGGCGGCCGGCCTCCTCCGGCTGGATCTCGGGCACCGGGTTCGCCATCGCGAAGACGATCGGGTTCTTCGCCATCCGCTTGATGTCGCGGACGCCGAGGATGCCCGGCACGCTTAGGCCGATGAAGACGTCGGCCCCCTCGAGGGCGTCGCCCAGCTTGCCGGTGATCCGCCGCGGGTTGGTCGCCGACGCGACCCAGCGTTTCATGAAGTCCATCCCCGCGGTCCGCCCCCGGTAGAGCGCGCCGTGCTCATCGACGCCGACGATGTCCCTGACGCCGCTCGACAGGAGGATCTTGATCGTCGCCGTCCCCGCGGCTCCGACGCCGGTCACCACCACGCGGAGCCGCTTCAGGTCCTTGCGGACGATCCGGAGCGCGTTGATCAGCGCGGCGAGCACGACCACCGCGGTGCCGTGCTGGTCGTCGTGGAAGACCGGGATGTCGAGGTCCTTCCGGAGACGCTCCTCGATCTCGAAGCAGCGCGGCGCCGCGATGTCCTCGAGGTTGATGCCGCCGAAGGTCGGGGCCAGGAACTTCACCGTGTCGACGATCCTGTCCACCTCCCGGGTGGCGAGGCAGATCGGGAAGGCGTCGACGCCGGCGAACTCCTTGAAGAGCATCGCCTTGCCTTCCATGACGGGCAGCGCGGCCTCGGGGCCGATGTCGCCGAGGCCGAGGACGGCCGTGCCGTCCGTGACGACCGCGACGCTGTTCTGCCGCATCGTGAGGGTGAAGGCGCGCTGCCGGTCCTCCCGGATCGCCAGGCACACGCGGGCCACGCCGGGCGTGTAGGCCATCGAGAGGTCGTCGCGGGTCCGGATCGGCACCTTGTTGCGGATCTCGATCTTGCCGCCCAGGTGCATGAGGAACGTGCGGTCCGAGATGTTGACGACCCGGACGCCCGCCACGTGCTTGAGGCGCCCGACGATCTGCTGGCCGTGGACGCTGTCGCGGGCCTTGACGGTGATGTCGCGGACGATGCGGTCACGCTGCGACTCGACCAGGTCGACGGCGCCGATGTCCCCGCCCGCCTCGCCGATCGCGGACGCCACCCGCCCGAGCATCCCGGGCCTGTTCCGGATCTCGAGCCGGACCGTGATGCTGTAGCTGGCGCTCGGCGCGACGGCCATCAGGACGCCCGGATCGGGGCAGCCCGGGAGGGCGAGGATCTGCGGTCACCGGGAACCCCGGGCGGGGTCGTCGACGTTTCCCCGGATGCTCGGCGGGCGGGGCCGTTTCCTTCGAGGACTGCGCCGTTCACGTTCGCCCTCCGGGCCGGCATCTTAGCAGAGAGCAAAGTTGGGATGAATACCGGAACCGAGTTTCCCACGTCCGTCGATCCGCCGTGAACCGCGGTGTCGTAATTACGACGAGTTAGCGGTTGACGCGTTTCCCTGGCGTGGATCTTGTACCGACCCGGCTGAAACGGAGTCCGCCCGCGCCGCATCTAAAGTGCAACCCACATCACCCGGTGACACGATGACATTCAGAGATCCCGAACGCGAGGCGACGCTCGACGCCACTCCCGTCACGTCGGCGACCCTCATCCGCCACGAGTCTCCGGAGCATCCGACGCTCGAAGAAGAGCACGAGGGGCCCGAGCCGATTCCCGAGGAGGCGTTCACCCCGCTGCCGGCCCGCGCCGAGGACCCGGTCCGCCTGTACCTGAAGGAGATCGGCAAGGTGCCGCTGCTGACCGCGCAGCAGGAGGTCGAGATCGGCCGGCGGATCGAGATCGGTCAGATCGCGCTGCGCCGCGCGCTGGCCGGCATCCCCATGGCCCTGCGCGAGCTGACCGAGGTCGGCGACCGGCTGCGCCGCGAGGAGGTCGCCGCGGACGACGTCATCGTCCTGCCCGAGGGCGGCGAGCTGGACGCGGCCGAGATCAAGCCCGTGCTCGCCGGCTTCGCCCGGATCCGCCGGCTCGAGCGGGAGATCGCCCGGCTGCGCGAGACGTCGCGCGACCGGCGGCGGTCGGCAGCCACCCGCAGCAACTACACCAGGTGGATCGCCGCCAACCGTGAGGCCATCCAGCGGATCGTGGCCGACATGCCGCTCAAGCCGGCCCTCATCGACGAGATCGTGGCGCGCCTGCGCCGGTACTGCGAGCGCATCGAGCAGCTGGGGGCGCTGGCCCGCCGCCGCGGCGCCGCGGGGCTGACGGCTGCCCGGCAGCTCCGCGCGCTCGAGCGCGAGACCGGGCTCCCGCGCCGGGAGTTCCACGCGCTGCTGGCCGAGATCGAGCGGAGCGACCGCCTGGTGCGGCAGGCCAAGAAGGAGCTGATGGAGGCCAACCTCCGGCTGGTGGTCTCCGTGGCCAAGCGCTACCTGGGCAGCGACCTCTCCCTCCTCGACCTGATCCAGGAGGGCAACATCGGCCTGATGAAGGCGGTCGACCGCTTCCAGTACCGCCGGGGCTTCAAGTTCTCCACCTACGCGACCTGGTGGATCCGCCAGGCCATCACGCGGGCCATCGCCGACCACTCCCGCACGATCCGCATCCCCGTCCACATGGTGGAGACGCTGAACCGGATCTCGCGGGTCAACCGCGCCATGGTGAACGAGCTGGGGCGGGAGCCCACGCCGGAGGAGCTCGCCCAGCGCACGGGCGTGCCGGCCAAGAAGGTCCGGCTCATCCTGGAGTCCTCGCGGAAGCCCCTGTCGCTCGAGACCCCGATCGGGGAGGACTCCGAGCTGGGCGACTTCCTGGAGGACAAGTCGGCCGGGTCCCCGAACGACACCCTGCTCACCCAGGACCTCACCACCCAGGTGGAGCGGGCCCTGGCCACGCTCTCGCCGAAGGAGAAGGAGATCCTGAGGCTGCGCTTCGGCATCGGCGAGGAGGGCGAGCACACCCTCGAGGAGGTCGGCAAGCGCTTCGCCGTCACCCGCGAGCGCATCCGGCAGATCGAGGCCAAGGCCCTCAGGAAGCTGCGCCACCCCCTGCGAGGCCGCAACCTCAGGGCCTTCGTCGAGAACTGACCGGGCGCCGTCCCGGGGGGGCCTCGACGGCCCCCTCCGGGCACCTACACCGGCATCACCCCGTGCTTCTTCCACGGGCGGTCGACCTTCTTGGTGTGGGCCATCTGGAGCCCGCGGACCAGGACGGCCCGCGTCTCCCGCGGGTCGATCACGTCGTCCACGAGCGCGGCGCCGGCGGCGACGTACGGGTCGATCAGCTTCCTGAACTCCTCCACCCGTCTCGCGCGCTCCTCGTCGGCGTTCGCCGCGGCGGCGATCTCCTTGCGGAACACGATGTTGGTCCCGCCCTCGGGCCCCATCACGCTGATCTCGGCCGTCGGCCAGGCGACGATCAGGTCGGGCTCGTAGGCGCGCCCGCACATGACGAAGTAGCCAGCCCCATACGCCTTGCGGAGCACCACGGTCAGCTTCGGGACCGTCGCCTCGCTGACCGCGTACAGCATCTTGGCGCCGTGGCGGATGATCCCCGCACGCTCCACCCGGGAGCCGACCATGAAGCCGGGGACGTCCTGCAGGAACACCAGCGGCAGCCCGAAGGCGTCGCAGAGCATGATGAACCGCGCGGCCTTGTCGGCGGCGTCGATGTCGAGCGCGCCGCCCAGCACCATGGGCTGGTTCGCCACGATGCCGACCGGGACGCCGCCGAGCCGCGCCAGCCCGACCACGACGTTCCGTGCCCATGCCGGCTTGATCTCGAAGAAGCGGCCGTGGTCGACCACGGCCCTGACGATCCGCTTGACGTCGTAGGCCCGGCGCGGGCTGTCCGGGACCACGTCGATCAGCTCCTCGGCCCGCCGGTCGGGCGGATCGTCGCAGGGCAGGACCGGCAAAGGGCCCGTGTTGCTCGACGGGAAGAAGGACAGGTACTCCTTGACGGTGGCGATGCAGGCCCGGTCGTCCGGCACCTCGAGGTCGGCGCAGCCAGAGATCTCGCAGTGGACCTTCGATCCGCCCAGCTCCTCGGCGGTGACGTCCTCGCCCACCACGGCCTTCACGAGCGGCGGCCCGCCCAGCGCCATGTGGCTGGTGCCCTTCACCATGGGCACGAAGTCGGCGAGCGCCGGGATGTACGCGGTGCCGGCGGCGCCGGGCCCCATCATGGCGGCGACCTGGGGAACGACGCCCGAGTGGATCGACTCCTCGCGGAAGAGCAACCCCGAGCCGGCGAAGTTGCGCGAGCCGATCGCCTCCTGGATGCGCGCGCCGGCCGAGTCGATGAGCCAGATCATCGGCATCCGCTTGGTGTAGGCCACCTCGCGGGCGCGGTTGCACTTCACCTCGGCCGTCCGGCCCATCGACCCGGCCATCACCGTGAAGTCGTAGGCGATCACCGAGGCGGGCCGGCCACCCACCAGGCCGAAGCCGGTGACGACGCCGTCCGCCGGCGTCTCGCGGCCCCGCAGCTCCGGCGCGATGCCGGCGTGCGTGGCGTGGAGACCGATCTCCACGAACGTCCCCGCGTCGAAGAGCAGGTCGATCCGCTCGCGCACGGTCAGCTTGCCGGCCGCGTGCTGGCGGGCCACCGCCTCCTCGCCGCCCATGCGGCGGACGCGCTCGCGGCGGGCCGCGAGGTCGTCCGCCCGCTCCTTCATGCCCATCGCCGGCTCATGTCCCCCTGCCCGCTCCCGAGCAGACCGAACGTGACCATCCCGGTCTCGGGCGGCGAGCCGCTGATCATCGTCACCATCGTGGCGATCTCGCTCCGGTGGTGCGTCGCGTGGTTCGGCACGTGCTGCAGGAGCTGCCACAGGGGGAGCCGGAACGGCTCGCCCTCCGTGCTCGAGTAGGCCACGACCCGGCCGAGATCCGCCGGCGCCAGCGCCTCGACGAACGCGCGCTGGTCCTTCTCGAACGCGTCCCAGCACTCCCGCAGCCGTCCCATCGTCGCGAACTCCCCGCCCGGCAGCGTCGTCGGCGACACGCCGTTCCAGCGCGCCAGCCAGATCCAGTCGGCCCCGTAGACGTGGCCCCACATCCTGCGCAGCGTGGGGAAGCTGAACTGCCGGCCGAGGTCGCGCGACGCCGCCTCCTCCCCCAGCGCGGCCGACACCTCGAAGAGGCGCCGGTTCGCCCACCAGTGGTAGTCGTAGAGCCCGCGGACCGTGTCGAGCGCCGTGACGTCCGCCATCGTCGGTCTCCCTCAGTCCAGGACCGCGACCGTGTCGCCCTCCTGGACCGTCTGTCCCTCCTGGACGCGGATCTCCCTGACCGAGCCCGCGCGGGGCGCCTCGACCGGGATCTCCATCTTCATCGACTCGAGCACGATCACCGGGTCGCCCGCCTGGACGGCGTCGCCCGGCTTCGCCGTCACCTGGAACACGACGCCCGTGATGTGCGCCTTGATCTCCTCAGGCATTGAAGGCTCCTTGTTCGACCAGCTGGGTGTTCACCTCCCCGCGCCGGAACGCCTCGTGAGCCATGACGCGGCGGAGGAACGGCAGCGTCGTCCTGACGCCCTCCACGACGCAGGCGTCCAGCGCGCGCGCCATGCGCTCGATGGCCTGCTCGCGGCCGTCGCCGCGCGCGATGATCTTGGCGAGGAGCGGGTCGTAGTGGACGGAGACCGTCGAGCCCGCGACGACGCCGCACTCGACGCGGATGCCCTCGCCGCCCGGGAGCTCGAGCTTCGTGATGGTGCCCGGGGAGGGCAGGAAGTTGCGGGCGGGGTCCTCCGCGTACACGCGGCACTCGATGGCGGCGCCCCGCTGCGCGATCTCCTCCTGGCGCCACGGCAGGGGCTCGCCGGCCGCCACGCGGAGCTGCGCGACGACCAGGTCCAGCCCGGTGACCTCCTCGGTGACCGGGTGCTCCACCTGCAGCCGCGTGTTCATCTCGAGGAAGTAAAAGCCGCCCGCGGCGTCGACCAGGAACTCCACCGTCCCCGCGCTGGTGTAGCCGATCGCCCGCGCGCCGTTCACGGCCGCCTCCGTCAGCCCCCGCTTGACCTCCGGCGCCAGGCGGGGCGCGGGCGACTCCTCCACGAGCTTCTGGTGGCGGCGCTGGATGGAGCACTCGCGCTCGTGGACGTGGACGATCGTCCCCCGCGCGTCGCCGAAGACCTGGACCTCCACGTGGCGCGCGCGCTCCAGGTACCGCTCGACGTAGAGCGCGCCGCGGCCGAAGGCGGCCTCCGCCCGCCGCTGGGCGGTCGCGAACGCGCCGGGCAGGTCCCCCGGCTTCGCCACGCGCGCCATGCCGATGCCGCCGCCTCCGGCGGCCGCCTTGAGGATCACCGGGAAGCCGACGGCGTCGGCGACGCGACCGGCCTCCTCGACGTCCGCGACCTCTCCCGCGCTGCCCGGGACGACGGGCACGCCGGCCGCCTGCATCACCCGGCGGGCCTCCGTCTTGTCGCCCATGAGCCGGATCGCCTCCGGGGACGGCCCGATGAAGACGAGCCCCGCGTCGGCGCACGCGGCGGCGAAGCGCCAGTTCTCCGAGAGGAAGCCGTAGCCGGGGTGGACGGCATCGGCGCCGGTCCGGCGCGCCGCGTCGACGATGGCCTCGACGTCGAGATAGCTCTCGCGGGCCGGCGCCGGGCCGATCAGGACCGCCTCGTCGGCGTCCGCGACGTGCGGCGCGTCGCGGTCGACGTCGGAGTGGACGGCGACGGTGGCGGCGCCCACCTGCCGGCACGCGCGGATGATCCGCCGCGCGATCTCGCCGCGGTTGGCGACGAGGACCTTCCGGAGCACTTACGCCGTGGGCGCCGAGGCGACGACCTCGGCCTCGACGACGCGCCAGCCCGCATCGAGCCGCCGCCACTGCTGCTGCACGACCGCGCGGCCCGCGGGACCGAGGAGCCGGAGCTTGATGAACCGGTAGGCGCCGACCTTCGCCTGGCCGGCGATCTCCCACGCGCGCGACGCGGGGAGCGACGCGTAGACGGCGAGCACCGCGTCCAGGGCCTCGTCGGCGACGGCCGCGCCCATGCGCCCGGGGTCGCCGGCGACGATGGCCCCCGCGTGGGCTTCCACCGCCGCGCGCAGGTCGGGCGCGACGACGGCCGGGTCGAAGCGTGAGTCGAGGGCGACGAGGTCGCCGCCGGTGTCGGCGTCGGCGGCGGGGAACGCGCGGGGCGGCGCCGGCGTGTCGCCCGTGACGCCGCCGGCCGCTGCGAGCGCATCCAGGAGCCCCCGCTCCCAGGCCTGGGCGCGCCCGGCGGCGGCGCCGGCCAGCCGCTCGAGCACCACGCGGCCGCCGGCCACGTGACGGCGCTCCTCGGCGATGCACCGCGCGAGGATGCGGCGGGTCGGCGGCTCGTAGACCGGGTTGGCGGCGGCGAGGTGCGCCTCGTAGGTCGCGAGCAGGTGCGGCTTCAGCACCCGGTAGACGCCGATCAGCCGTTCCACCGAGCGCCCGGGCTCCTCGGCGCTCTCGAGCAGGTCCATGAACGCGACCACGCCGTCGTTGGCGGGCTCCGACTGCTGGGCCGCCGCCCGCAGCTCGGGCAGCCGCCGCCCCCAGAGGTCGGCGTGCTGCGCGCAGTCCCAGACGTGGCGGCCGAGCAGCAGCTTCGCGGGCAGCTCGGGCGTCAGCGCGATCCAGCCGGCGAGCGCGCGCATCATCCGCTCCTCGACGTACCGGTAGTGGCGGATGCGGCGGGCGGAGGCCTCGACGGAGAAGTGGCCGGCCAGCGGGTGGGCGCTCACGGGCGGGCCATCGGCGCGCGGCGCGCTAGTAGACCGGCGACCGCTGGGTGGTGCGGATCAGGCGGTCGATCTCCTCGTCGGTGAAGCCGGCGAGGCGGCGGGCGTCGCGCGCGATCGAGATCGCGACCTCCTCGTGGGCGCCGTCGGCCCGGGCGCCGCCGAGGTTGAAGCGCTCGTCGATCGACTCCTGGAACTCGATGGCGCGGCGCCGGCGCTCGGGGTCGCCCTTCGTCAGCTCGTTGAGCCAGCGGGAGCCCATGCGCACGTGCGTGATCTCGTCGGCGAGGACGAAGTCGACCGCGCGCTCGAGGACCGGGTCGCCGAGCTTGCGCGCGATGTGGACCAGCTGGTTGAACACGTCGCAGGCGAGCCCCTCGAGGCCGCGGTTGACGCCGGCCACCCGGGCGGCCGCGTCCTCCGCGCACGCGCACCGCCAGAGGATCGTCGACTCGGCGAACTCGCCCGGATAGCCGCCCAGGTGGTCGAGCAGGCCCAGGTAGATCTCGACGTGGCGCGACTCGTCCCAGACCTGGCGCGCCATGTCCATCGTGAACTCCCACGGCGCCTCGGGGAAGTCGCACACCGTGCGGCCCGCGCCCTCCATCGCCTGCAGCTCGCCCACGAGGATGCCGTGGACGCGCTCGCGGATCGACTCGCGGCTGGCGAGGTCGGCCATGGGCGGCAGCCCCTGCTCCACGCGGAGGCGGCCGAGATCGCGGGCCCGCTTGCGCACGAAGCGATCCTCGCGCGCGAGCCTGTCGTAGGCGATCGGCCGCTCCATCGGCGTCATTATACGCGCTCCCTGAACTCCTTGCCGAGCAGCCCCTCCGGGCGCACGAGGAGCACGGCGACGATCACGACGAACGCGAGCGTGTTCTTGAACTGGATGGTCATGTAGGCGCCGGCGAGGCTCTCCGCCACGCCGAGGAGGAGGCCGCCGAGGATCGCGCCGGGCAGGCTGTTCAGACCGCCGAGCACGGCGGCCGCGAAGCCCTTCAGGAACGGGTCCAGCATGAAGAACGGGTCGAGGAGCAGCGCCGGCGCCAGGAAGATGCCGGCGACCACGCCGAGCGCGGAGGCGACCGCCCAGGACACCCCGAGGACCAGCCGCGTCGGGATGCCCAGCGTCTGGGCGGCCATGACGTTCTCCGACGTGGCGCGCATCGCGAGGCCGAGCCGCGTGCGCTGGACGAGCAGGTAGAGCAGCGCGCTCCCGGCGACGCCGGCGGCGATCGTCGCCAGCGAGAGCCGGCTCACGACCACCCCGCCCACGAGCGTGTAGGTCTCCGTGTCCGGGATCGGGAACGGCAGCGACACGGGCTCGGCGCCCCAGACGTAGACGACGACGCCCTGGAGGATCAGCGCCAGACCGAGCGTGAGGATCACCATGCCGAGCAGGTTCGCGCCCTGGCGCTGGGCGGGCGCCAGCACGCCGAAGTAGAAGGCGACCCCCACGGCGGCGCCCGCGGCGAGGCTCCCCGCCAGCGCCACCGGGAACGACTGGCCGCGCGAGAGCAGCGAGAACGCGACGAACGTCGCCAGCGTCGCGACGTCGGCGTGGGCGAAGTTCAGCACGCGCGTCGAGCGGTAGATGAGCACGAGCCCCAGCGCGACCAGCGCGTAGAGGCTCCCCGCCGAGACCCCGGCGAGCGCGTACTGCAGCATCCGCTCCACGTCAGCGCCGCCTCACCGGAACGGCCACAGCTGGAAGTAGAGCCGGGTCTTCAGCCACCGGCCGTAGAGCCCCAGCGGCTCGAAGATCAGCACGACCAGGATCGCGACCCCGTAGACGACCGGCACCATCTCGCGGAAGTCCGCGAAGACCTTCGGGACGAGCAGCACGAACGCCGCGCCCAGGATCGAGCCCTCGACGGACGCCAGCCCGCCCACGATGACCGCGACGAAGAGCGTGATCGACTCCGCCACGTTGAACACCTGCGGCTCGACGTGGCCCAGGAGCTGGGCGTAGAGCCCGCCGTGGACGCCCGTGTAGAACGAGGACACGCCGAAGGCCAGCAGCTTGTACCGCGTGAGGTTCACGCCGTTGACCTCGGCGGCGATGTCCGAGTCGCGGATGGCGGCGAGCGCGCGCCCCACGTAGGACGACGCGAGGTTCAGCGTGGCCACCGTGAAGAGCGCGAGCAGCGTCACGTAGACGTAGTAGTCGGACCGGTGGCGGGCCAGCCCGAACAGCGGCTCGAGCCGCGGCACCGCGAGGCCCTGGCGCCCGCCGGACAGCGCCTCCCAGTTGGTGAAGATCTGGTAGACCGCGACGCCGAAGCCGAGCGTCGCGATGGCGAGGTACGGGCCCTTGAGCCGGAGCGACGGGAACCCGACGATCACCCCGGCCGCCGCCGCGGCGGCGCCGGCGCCGAGCAGCGCGAGCAGGAACGGCGCGCCGGCCAGCCGCAGGTGGCCGAACGAGAACGCCCCGATGGCGAGGAAGCCCGCCTGGCCGAACGAGATCTGGCCGGTGTAGCCGATCAGGATGTTCTGGCCCATCACGCCGATCGCGTAGAGCGCGATCAGCGTCGCCAGGTAGACGAGGTGCTCGGGCGCGACCCAGGGCAGGACGGCGACCGCCGCCAGCAGCGCGGCGAGCAGCGCCCGCGCCAGCGGCGTGCGGGCGAGCCGGAGGTCCTCCCGGTAGGACTCGACGAGGTCCATGGCCGCCCGCGTCAGTCGCGGTAGAGGGCCTCGATCAGCTCCGCGTAGCGGCTCTCCACCGCCCGGCGCTTGACCTTCTTCGTCGGCGTCACGTCGCCCTCCTCCTCGTAGAACCGGCGCGGCAGCAGCGCGAACTTCTTGACGGTCTCCACCTGGGAGAGCGTCCGGTTGACCTTCTGCACCTCGCCGTCGATCAGCCGCACCACCTCGGGGCTCTGCGTCAGGTCCTGGAACGTCGTGAACGGGATGCGGCGCTCCTGCGCGAACTTCGTCACGTTGTCCTCGTCGATGAGGATCAGCGCCACGAGGTACTTCCGCCGGTCGCCGACGACCACCGCGTCCTGGACGTAGGGGCTGAACTTCAGCTTGTTCTCGATCCAGGCGGGCGTGATGTTCTTGCCGCCCGCCGTGATGATGATGTCCTTCTTCCGGTCGAGGATCCTGAGGTGCCCGTCGTCCCAGGCGCCGACGTCGCCCGTGTGGAGCCATCCGTCGCGGTCGATGGTGGCCGCCGTGAGGGCGGGGTCCTTGAAGTAGCCCTTGAAGACGTGGGGCCCCCGCGTGAGGATCTCGCCGTCCTCGGCGATCCTGACCTCGATGCCGGGCACGGGCTCGCCGACCGTCCCCACCCGCGGGGCCTCGGGTCGGTTGACCGCGATGACCCCCGTCGACTCCGTCATCCCGTAGCCCTCGAGGAGCGGCACGCCGAGGGCGTGGTAGTACTCGAACAGCTCGGGCGAGGCGGGGGCCGCGCCGCACACCGCGATGCGGATCCGGTCGAACCCCAGCCGCCGCCTGAGAGGCCCGAGCGCGACCCACGAGGCGGCCCGGTAGGCAAGCGCCAGCCCCGGCCCGACGCGACCGGCGAGCTTCGCGCGGGCGTGCCGCCGCCCGACCCGGACCGCGACGCGGTAGATCGCGCGCTTGAGCGGCGTGGAGTCCGCCATGCGCAGCTCGACCGTGGACGCGAGCTTCTCCCAGATCCGCGGCACGCTGGCGAAGTAGGTGGGCGAGACCTCCCGCAGGTTTTGGAACAGCGTGTCGAGGCTCTCCACGAAGTTCACGACGTAGCCGTTCTGGAGCGCCCCGAAGACCGAGATGAGGTTCTCGTAGACGTGGGCGAACGGCAGGTAGGAGACCACCTCGTCGTCGGGACCCAGCGGATTGACCTCGCGGAAGGCCGCCGAGATCCAGACGATCGACCGGTGCGAGAGCATCGCCCCCTTCGGCGGCCCGGTCGTCCCCGACGTGTAGATGATCATCGCGGTGTCCTCGGGGTCGATGGCGGCGAGGCGCTCGTCGACGGCCGCGGGGTGGCGCTCGGCGTGGGCGATCCCCTGCTTCAGGAAGTCCTCGAAGAAGACGACCCGCTCGTCGCCGAAGCCCCACAGGCCCTTGGCGTCCCACACGACGATCCGCTCCACCCGCGTGTCGCCGGCCACGGCGAGCACCTTGTCGAGCTGCTCCTCGTTCTCGACGAAGACCAGGCGGGCCTCCGAGTGGTCCAGCAGGTAGCGCACCTGCTCCGGCGACGACGTCGGGTAGACGCCGCACGTCGCGGCGCCGGCGGTCTGGATGCCCAGGTGGCAGTAGAGCCACTCCGGCCGGTTCTCCGCGAGCACCGCGACGTTCTCGTGCCGGCGGAGCCCGAACGCCAGGAGCGCCGCCGCCACCCGGCGGACCTCGGCGCCGTACTGCCGCCACGTCACCCGGTGCCAGATGCCGTACTCCTTGAACCTGATCGCCAGCCGGTCGCCCTGGCGCCCGACCTGGCGGAAGAGCATCTCCGGCACCGTGCGCGCGCCCGTCGCCTCCATCACCAGCGCCTCCGCTTGCGGTACAGCCGCCACGCCTTGCCCGGCGGGGGCGCCTCGCCGCCCACGCCCAGGTACACTTCCCGCACGTCCTCGTTGCCCAGCAGCTCCTCGGCCGTCCCCTCCAGCACGACGCGGCCGGCCTCGAGGATCGCGCCCCGCTGCGCGACCTGGAGCGCCAGCCGCGCGTTCTGCTCGACCAGGAGGATCGTCGTCCCCGTCCGGCTGATGGCGCCGAGCGCGTCGTAGACGTTCCGCGCCACGCGGGGCGCCAGGCCGAGCGACGGCTCGTCCAGCATGAGCAGCCGCGGCCGCCGCAGCATGGCGCGCGCCAGCGCGAGCATCTGCTGCTCGCCGCCGGAGAGCGTCTCGGCTTCCTGCCGGGCGCGCTCCCGGAGGATCGGGAACATGCGGTGGACGAACTGGAGGTCGCGCTCCACGTCGCCGTCGCGCCGGCCCCACAGGCCCAGCTCGAGGTTCTCCGCCACGGTGAGCTCGCGGAAGAGCCCGCGGTCCTCGGGGACGTAGACGATGCCGAGGCGCGCGATGGCCTCCGGCGGCCGGCCGTCGATGCGCCGGCCGTCGAAGACGATGCGGCCCTTCCTCGGCTGGTCCTTCAGCAGGCCGGCGATCGTCCTGAGCAGCGTGGTCTTGCCGGCGCCATTCGGCCCGAGCACCGTGAAGATCTCGCCGGCGCGGACCTCGAGCGACACGCCGAAGAGGGCGTGGATCCGGTCGAAGTAGAGGGTCTCGATGCTGGAGACCCGGAGGATCGCGGCCCCGGCCCCCGCCGCGCCGGCGGCCGGCGGCCCCGGCGCGACGCCCGTCACGCCGTCACTCGCCGACATACGCCTTCACCACCTCGGGGTGCCCGCGGACCTCCGCCGGCGTGCCCTCCGCGATCTTCACCCCGTGGTCCAGCGCCACCATGCGGCTCGCCAGCCGGGAGGCGACCCGCAGGTCGTGCTCCACCAGCAGGATCGTCACGCCGAAGCGTCCACGGATCTCGTGGATCCAGTACGCGAACTCCTCCTTCTCTTCCTGGGTCAGGCCGGACACCGGCTCGTCGAGCAGCAGCAGCCGGGGCTCGGTGGCCAGCGCGCGTCCCAGCTCCACCCGCTTCTGCACGCCGTAGGGGCAGTCCGCCACCCGCGCCTTCCGCACCGCCTGGAGGTTCAGGAACTCGACGATCTCCTCGCAGCGCCGGCGATGGCGGACCTCCTCCCCGCGCAGCCGCAGGAGCGCCGCGGCGAAGCTCCTCCGGAAATGCAGGTGCCGTCCCACGAGCAGGTTGTCGAGCACCGTCATGTTCGCGAACAACCGCAGGTTCTGGAACGTCCGCGCCACGCCGAGACGCGTAATCGCGTCCGGGGAACGGCCGACGAGCGACTCGCGGCGGAACCGGATCGTCCCCGAGCTCGGACGGTAGATCCCCGTGACGCAGTTGAACAGCGACGTCTTGCCGGAGCCGTTGGGGCCGATGACCGCCAGCGTCTCGCCCTCGGCCACGTCGATGCTCACGTCGTGAAGCGCCTGGATGCCGCCGAAGGCGAGCGAGAGCGCGGCGACCTCCAGCAGCCGGCCGGACGCCGCCGGGGCGAGGGGCTCGCCCGTCCCGGCGGCGCGGGCGTCCGGTGTCGTCCCCCGCTCTCTGCTCACACGTCCGGGGATCAGAAGTGAGGCTGGAAGATCTGGTACCCGGTGACCTGGGAGACCTTCGTCTTGTCGGCGCTCTCCGCGCGCATCAGCCGCACCGCGTTGAGGCCGTGCCGGCGGTTCGGGCCGAACGTGATGGGCGCCGTGAGGCCCTCGGCGGTGAAGCTCTTGACGTTCTCCATGGCCTCGACGAAGGACTCGCGGGTGAGGTTCTTGCCGGCGCGCTTCAGGCCCTCGACGGCGAGCATCATCGCGCTGGCGCCGGCCAGCGCCGTGTTCTCCTTGCCCTTGAGCTTCGGCTCGATCCGGGTGACCACGTCGATCACCTTGTCGGCCTCCGGCTCGCCGGCGACCGCGCCCAGGGCCGAGTAGTAGGCGCCCTCCCACAGCGGGCCCAGCAGCCGGAACATGATCAGGTGGTCGCCGAGCGGGAACGAGGCGACGAGCTTCGGCTTGTAGCCGACCTTCGCCATCTCCTTCACGAGGTTCGCGCCGTGGGTGATCGTCGAGTAGAGGATGACGGCGTCCGCGCCGGAGTCCTTCAGCTTGAGCGCGTGGGTGCCCAGCTCGCGGTCGGTCAGCTCGTAGGGCAGCTCCGTCGCGACCGCGACCTTGCCGCCGAGCGACTTGGCGCCGCGGCGCACGCCCTCGAGCCCGCCCTTGCCGTAGTCGTCGTTCTGGTAGAACACCGCGATCTTCTTCGCGCCGATCCGGTTCGCCGCCTGCGTCACGAGGAACTCGGCCTCGTCGGCGTAGTCCGGGTAGTTCACGAACACGTAGCGCAGCTTCTCCTTCGGCTGCCGCGCCCAGATCGCCGGGTTGCCGTAGGGGTTCACGAGCGGGAACTTGTTCTCGTGGGGGAAGTCCTTGGCGGCGTTGAGGATCGCCGAGCCGAGGAGCCCCACGTTCATGAAGACCTTGTCGTGCATCTCCTTCAGGTTGCCGACGGCGCGCGTGGGGTTGTAGCCGTCGTCCCTGATCTCCACCCTGAGCTTGCGGCCGTTCACGCCTCCCTGCTCGTTCACGTGGCGCGCCCACGCCTCGGCGGCGACCGCGGTGTTGCCCCACGCGGCGGCGGGACCCGAGAGCGGCGTCGTGATGCCGATCGCGATCTCTCCGTCGGTGACTCCCGGCGCCCGCTGGGCGAGGGCCGGCGTGGCGAAGGCGGTCAGGAGCGCGACGACGAGCGCGGCGATCTTGCTGGTCATTCCGTGTACCTCCCGGAGAATCCCGGCGGTCTGAATGAGCCGCCAGTCAGCCCTGTCGGCGGATTATACCCCACGCGGGCGCCGCGACCTGCGCAGCAGCGCCGCGGGCACCACGGCGCGCTCCCCGAAGCGCTCGGCGATCCGGTCGACGGCCGACGCCAGCCGCTCCCGCCGCAGGGCGGCCGGGTCGAGCAGCGGGAGCTGTCCGGTCGCCGCGGGACCGAGCGCCGAGGCCGAGATGCCGATCAGGCGCACGGCCTCGTGGACGCGCTCCCGCTCGAGGAGCGCGGCGGCCCGCCGGTAGATCTCGAGGCCGTCCTGGGTCGGCTCGCCGGAGGACGCGCGCGTGACCGTGCGGAAGTCACCGAAGCGCAGCTTGAGCGTCACGCGGCCGGCGGCCAGCCGGTCGCGCCGCAGCTCGCGGGCGATGCGCTCGGCGTGGGAGCGCAGCGTCTCGAGCAGCCGCGCGGGATCGCGGCAGTCGACGCCGAACGTGGTCTCCGCGCCGATCGACTTCGCCGGGGTGAAGGGCTGCACCGGCCGGTCGTCCCGGCCGTGAGCGAGCGCGTGGAGAACGGCGCCCGACTTCCCGAAGCGCCTCGCCAGGGCCTCCGGCGCCATGCGCTGGAGCTGGCCGATGCGGGTGACGCCGAGCGCGCCGAGGGCGTCGGCCGTCGCGCGGCCCACGCCCCAGAGGCGGTCGACGCCGAGCGGCGCCAGGAACTGCGCCTCCCGTCCCGGCGGCACGACGACGAGGCCGTCGGGCTTCTCGAGGTCCGAGGCGACCTTGGCGACGAACTTGTTGGCGGCGAGCCCGGCGGACGCCGTGAGGCCGGTGGCCCGCCGGATGCGCGCCTTGATGGCGCGGACGGTTTCCACCGGCTCGCCGAGGAGCGCCCGCGTGCCGGTCAGGTCGACGAACGCCTCGTCGACGGAGACGACCTCCACCAGCGGCGAGAAGTCGTCGAGGATCGCCATGATCTCGGCCGACACGCGGCGGTACCTGTCCATGTCGACCGGCAGGAAGGCGGCGTGCGGGCACAGGCGGGCGGCGCGACCGATCGGCATCGCGGAGCGGACGCCGTAGCGCCGCGCCTCGTACGAGGCGGCGGACACGACGCCGCGCCCCCGCGGGTCGGCGCCGACCACGACGGGCCGGCCGCGCAGCTCGGGGCGGTCGCGCTGCTCGATGGACGCGTAGAAGGCGTCCATGTCGACGTGGACGATCGCGCGCGCGGGCGCGGCGGGCGGCGGCCCGACCGTCACGCTGCGCGACTCACTCACCGGCCGGCGAGCCCGATCTCGGGGGCGACGACCGTCAGGGCGTCGATGACGAACGCGATGTGGGCGTCGAGGTCGACGCCGAGCTCCTCGGCGCCGCGGTACACGTCGGCGCGGTTCACGGTCCGCGCGAAGGCCCGGTCCCTCAGCTTCTTCTTCACGGACGCGACCTCCAGGCCGGCGATCGAGCGGCCCGGCCGCACCAGCGCGCAGGCGTGGACGAATCCGGAGAGCTCGTCGCAGGCGTAGAGGGCGCGCTCGAGCAGCGAGATGCGCGGGACGCCGGAGTAGTCGGCGTGGGCGAGCACCGCGCGCACGATCTCCTCGGGGACGTTGCGGGCGGCGAGGATCTCGGCGCCCTTCATGGGGTGCTGCGGCGCGGCGGGGTGCATCTCGTAGTCGAAGTCGTGCAGCATGCCGGCGATGCCCCAGGCCTCGACCGGCTCGCCGAACCGCCCGGCGTAGGCGCGCATGGACGCCTCCACGGCGCGCGCGTGCTTGCGGAGGCTGTCGCTCCTGGTGAACTCGGTGAGGATCGACCAGGCGGCGGCGCGGTCGATCATCGCCTCACGAGCGTCGCCTGTCCCGCTGGGTCCGCCACTTGTCGATGGACTTCTTCGAGAACACCCAGTTGCCGTCGACCTGCAGGCACGGGATCCGCCGCTCCGCGGCGAGCGACCTGAGCGTCGTCTCGTCCATCGCGAGGTACCTGCACGCCTCCTGCACGTTCATGACGTCCTTCGGGGTCACCCGGTCCTCCTCCTACTTCAGTCTGTCCGCCTCCACCTGCTTCTGCAGCGCCTCGACGGTGGCCTCGAGCTCCCGGATCCGCTCGATGAGCTGCTCGAGCGTCTTCGCGATCGGATCAGGGAGGTCGGTCTGGTTCAGGTCGATCTCTCCCGTGACGCGCTGTCCGTCCCTGTATGTTACGCGGCCGGGGACGCCGACGACAACGGCGTTGGGCGGCACCTCCCGCACGACCACCGACCCCGCGCCGATCCGGCTGCCGTCCCCGATCCTGAACGCGCCGATGATCTTCGCTCCCGCGCCCACGACCACGTTGTCGCCCAGCGTGGGATGGCGCTTCTCCCGCTTCAGGCTCGTGCCGCCCAGCGTGACGCCCTGGAGGATCGTGACGTTCTCGCCGACCTCGGCGGTCTCGCCGATCACGACCCCCATGCCGTGGTCGATGAAGAGGCCGGGGCCGAGCCTCGCGGCCGGGTGGATCTCGATCCCCGTGAGGAACCGCCCGACGTGGGAGATGAAGCGCGCCGTCGTCAGCCAGCCCGCGCCCCACAGCCGGTGGGCGACCCGGTGGATCGCCAGCGCGTGGACGCCCGGGTAGCAGAGCAGCACCTCCAGCGCGGACCGGGCCGCCGGATCCCGCTCGAGGACGACCCGGATGTCACGGCGGATGGCGTCAAGCATCGCGGCCCTCCCGGCGCAGGTGGTCGCGGGCGGCCGCGCGCAGCGCCCCGGCCACGACCTCGGCGGCGTGCCGGCGATCGTCCGGCAGCCCCTCCAGCGCGCACTCGATCTCCTCGGCCTTCACGTCGGCCAGGTCGTCCACCGCCCGGCCCGTCATGGCCTCGCTGGCCACGCTGGCGGCGGCGATGGTCGGCCCGCACCCGTAGGTCTGGAACCGCAGCTCGGCGACGCGGCCGTCGCGAACGCGGATGAAGAACCGCGCGAGGTCCCCGCATCCCTGGTACTCGTCCTGGCCGACGCCGTCGGGCGCCTGCATCAGGCCGGCGTTCCTCGGGTTCAAGAAGTGGTCGACCAGGACCGCGCTGTACCTCACGCCGGCCGCACCGGCTTCGCCCGCCGCAGCTTCGCCACGATGGGCGCCAGCGCCTCGACGGTGCAGTCGATGTCCTCGGCGGTCGTCGAGCGGCCGAGCGAGAAGCGGACCGCTCCCATGGCCCAGTCGAGCGACACGCCCATCGCGACCAGCACATGCGACGGCTCGACGTGGCCCGAGGTGCACGCGGAGCCCGCGGACACCGCCACGCCCTTGAGATCCAGCCCGAGCACGATCGACTCCGACTCGACGTGGCGGAAGCAGATGTTCGCGGTTCCCGGCAGGCGCTCGGTCGGGTGCCCGTTCAGCCGGACGTCCTCGACCCGCCCGCGCACCGCCTCCCACAGCCGGTCGCGCAAGGCCCGCACGCGCGGGGCCTCCTCGTGCATCTCCCGGGCGCGCACCTCGACGGCCTTGCCGAGCCCGACGATCCCGGGCACGTTCTCCGTCCCGGCCCGGCGGCGCCGCTCGTGGTCGCCGCCGTGCTGGATCGACACCATCCTCGTGCCCTTGCGGATCCACAGCCCCCCCACGCCTTTGGGCCCGTAGATCTTGTGCGCCGAGAACGACAGCGCGTCGATCCCGAGGGCGTGGACGTCGAGCGGCAGCTTGCCGAACGTCTGAACGGCGTCGACGTGGAGCGGCACGCCGCGCTCCCGCGCGATCGCCCCGATCTCGGCGATCGGCTGCACCGTGCCGACCTCGCTGTTCGCGTGCATGATGCTGATCGCCACCGTGTCGTCGCGCACCGCGCGCTTGACGTCGTCGGGGTCCACCATGCCGTGACCGTCCACGGCGACGTAGGTCACCGCGAAGCCCTGGCGCTCGAGCGCCTGGCACGTCCGCAGCACCGCGTGGTGCTCGACGCGCGACGTGACGACGTGGCCGCCGCCGCGCGCCAGCGCGAGCCCCTTCACGGCCAGGTTGTCGGACTCCGTGCCGCCCGAGGTGAAGACGATCTCGTCCGGCGCCACGCGGAGGAACGCCGCGATCCGCTCGCGGGCCCGGTCCACGCCCTCGCGCGCGGCGCGGCCGAACGCGTGGATGCTGGACGGGTTGCCGTACGTCTCGGTGAAGTACGGCAGCATCTCGGCGAGGACCTCGGGATGGACCGGGGTCGACGCGTTGTGGTCGAGGTACACGCGGCGGCTCATCGGTTGCTGTCTCCCCCTGCGGGTGTTAGGCTCGACGCGCGATGGACCTCGCGCGCAGGAAGTTCGGCGTGCTGCTCTCCACGGGTCCCGAGCACCCCTCCAACCTCGAGACCGCGGCCGGGCTCGCCGGCGCGGCGCTCGACCGCGGCGCCGACCTGTACCTGTACCTCATCGACGACGGCGTGCGCGCGCTGTCCGACGCGCGCATCCGCGGGCTGACGGCGCGCGGCGCGAAACTCTTCGTGTGCGCCTACGGCTGCCAGAAGCGCGGCATCCCCCTCGAGGACGCGCCCGACGTCACGTACTGCGGTCTCGTCGTGCTGACCGACATCGTGAACGCCACCGAGCGCTTCGTCGCGCTCAACTGAGCCCGCCCTCCGCGTGCCCGCCCTTCCGGTCCTCGTCCTCATCGCCAGCGATCCACGCACGTCCCACCGGGCCTTCGAGGCGATGCGGATCGGCGTGGGCATCGTGGCCGGCGAGAACGAGGTGACGTTCGTCCTGGTCGACGGCGCGGTCCACCTGCTGGACGGCGACACCGACGCGCTCGTCGACGGCGACGACGTGGCGAAGTTCCGCGGGAGCCTCAGGGGCATGGGGATCCCGTTCCACGTCGAGGCCGCCGCGGTGCCGGCGGACGATCCCGACTGGAACGCCGACGGCCACCCGGTCGTTCCCGTCGACCGCGACGCGATCGTGGCGCTGGTGCGCCGCGCCCGCCGCGTCCTCGTGTTCTGATGGCCGCGGTCCTCCATGTGCTCAAGCCGGGCGCCGCCGCGCCGGACATCGCCGGGGCCACCATCGAGGCACAGGTCGCCGCCGGCGACACGGTGACGGTCGCGCTGCTCCACGAGGCGCCCGCGCCTCCCCTGCCGCCGGGCGTCCGCGTCCACCGCGTCCCGTCGGCCCTCTCCTGGGAGGGCCTGCTCGAGCTGATCTTCCGGTCGGATCACGTCATCCCCTGGTAGGCGCCGCGCTCAGCGGCCCCGGTGCTCCTCGAGCCAGGCCATCTGGATCTTCTCCAGGATGCCCTCGTTCGACGCCTTCGGGTCGTCCCGGAACTCCGGCAGCTCGGTCACCCACCGGTGCAGGTCCGTGAAGCGCACCGTGAGCGGGTCCGTGTCCGGGTGCCGCTCCGCCAGCGCGATCGCGATGTCTTCCGCGTCCCGCCACGTCAGCGCCATCTCGCCCCCCTCACTTGGGCACCTCGACGACCACGTCGCCGCGGACGACCGCCTGGCATCCCAGCCGCGAGTGGATCGTCAGCCCCTCCGCCATGTCCAGCCGGTCCTCCTCGTCGGCCTGCATCTCCGAGAGGTTCTCCTCGCCCTCCCGGACGATCACGTGGCACGTCGTGCACGCGCAGCTGCCTCCGCAGTTGTGCTCGAGGGGGATGTCGTGGGCGAGCGCGATGTCCAGCAGCGAGCCCGGCTTGCCGTGGTCCGCCAGCGGGTACTTCGTGTCGTCGACCTCGACGGTCTTGTTGAGGGGCAGGAACGTCACCCTGTGCACCGCCATCATGCGTCCTTCCGCGAGGGCGGCGTCCCGCCCTCGCCCGCTTCGCCCATGATCTCGGCCGCCCGGCGCGTGCCGAGCGCCCCGCGGAGCGCCGAGTCCATCATGACCTCGGCGAGGTGCTCGGTGGCGCGGTTGAGCGCCGTCGTCCGCTCCCGGATCAGGTCGCGGTCCTCCCCGGCCCGCGCCGCCTCCAGCGCCGCCAGCGCGGCCGCGATGCGCTCGCGCTCGTCGGCGGCCACCAGGTCGCCCGCCTGCCGGAGCGCGCGCCGCACGTGGGTCATCACGGTGTCCGCCTCGTTGCGGACCTCGATCAGCATCCGCGCCTCGACGTCGGCCTCCGCGTACTGGAACGACTCCTCGACCATCCGCCCGACGTCGGCCTCGGTGAGCCCGTACGTCGGCTTCACCTCGATCGACGCCGCCTTGCCGGTCCGGAGCTCCCGCGCCGTGACCTGGAGGATGCCGCTGGCGTCGATGAGGAAGGCCACCTCGATCTTCGGCATGCCCGCCGGCATGGGGTCGATGCCGCGCAGCTCGAAGCGCGCGAGCGACCGGCAGTCCTTGGCGAGCTCGCGCTCGCCCTGGAGCACGTGCATGTCGACCACGGTCTGGCCGTCCACCGACGTGGTGAACATCTCGCGCGCGCTGGTCGGGATCGTCGTGTTCCGGGGGATCAGCACGCTGACGACGCCGCCGAGCGTCTCGATGCCGAGCGAGAGCGGCGTGACGTCGAGCAGCAGCATGTCGGTGATGCCGCCCGCCAGGATCTGCGCCTGCACGGCGGCCCCGAGCGCGACGACCTCGTCGGGGTCGAGCTGGCTGTGCGGCGCCCGCCCGAACAGCTCCTGGACCCGCCGCCGCACGAGCGGCACGCGCGTGGAGCCGCCGACGAGCACGACCTCGTCCACCTCCGCCGGCCGGAGCCCCGCGTCCCGCAGCGCCTGGCGGCACGGCCCGAGGGTCTTCTGCACCAGCGGCTCGATCAGCCGCTCGATCTCCGTCCGGGCGATCTCCCGGGAGTAGGTGAAGTCCTCGAACGGGATCGTGAGCGTCGTCCGCAGCTCCCCCGACAGCCGGATCTTCGCGGCCTCCGCCGCGAGCCGCAGCTCCTGCATGGCCTCGTTGTCCCGCGCCAGGTCCACGGGCCGGCACGCCAGCTCGCGGTGGTGCTGCGCCTGGACGTCCTCGAGGAGCCACAGCATGATCACGCGGTCGAAGTCGTCGCCGCCCAGGTGCGTGTCGCCGTTGGTGGCGAGCACCTCGAAGATGCCGTCCTTGACCCGGAGGATCGAGATGTCGAACGTGCCGCCGCCCAGGTCGTAGACGGCGATGAGCCCCTCCTTCAGCCGCTGCAGCCCGTAGGCGAGCGACGCCGCGGTCGGCTCGTTGACGATCCGGACGACGTCGAGGCCCGCGATGCGGCCGGCGTCCCGGGTCGCCTGGCGCTGGCTGTCGTTGAAGTACGCCGGCACCGTGATGACGGCCTGCTCAACCGGGTGGCCGAAGTGCCGCTCGGCCCGATCCTTCAGCGCGCGCAGGATGACCGCGGACACCTCCGGCGGCGTCACCTCCCGCCCGCCGACCTCCAGCCGCACGATGCCGTCGGCCGGGCGGACGACGAACGGGAAGTACTTGAGCTCGTCCTTCACGTCGTCGTAGCCCCGCCCCATGAACCGCTTCACCGAGTACACGGTCGACCCGGGGCGGCGCACGAGCTGACGGCGCGCCGCCTCGCCGACGACGACGCCGTCGGGGGTGAACGCCACGACCGACGGGAGCAGGCGCCGCCCCTGCTCGTCGGGGATCACGCGGGGCAGTCCCGTCCGGTCGTCGACGTACGCGACGAGGCTGTTCGTCGTCCCCAAATCGATCCCGATGATCCGCGGCCGCTCGCTCACCCCGCCTCTCCTCCGGCGCCCTCCACCGCCTGCTCCAGGTCCTCGATCACCGTGCGGAGGTATGCCCGGGTCGCCAGCGCCTGCTCGAGGGCAGCGAGGATCGCGGCCCGCTCCCCCGGGCCGGCCGCGTCCCAGGCGGCGCTGAGCGGCCCCACGATGCGGGCCTCCTCCTCGCCCATGCGCGCCTGGAGCCGCTCGCGCTGCGTGGCGAGCGTCTTGCGCGCGGTGTCGTCGAGGCCGCCCGCCCGCGCCTCGGCCAGCGCCTCCTGGATCTCGAACATCTCCTCCAGCAGCTCGGGCGGGGCCTGGGGCTTCACGACCGCGCCCTCGCGGGTCTCGCGACCCTGCTCGAGGCGCACCAGGTACTCCACGCGCGCGATCGGGTCGCGCAGCGTCCGGTACGCGGCGTTCACCCGCGCGGACTCCTCCAGCGCGCGGGCCCGGGCCTCCGGCCGCGCCGCCGCGTGGAAGTCGGGGTGCCAGCGGCGCGACAGCTCGTAGAAGCGCTCCTGCAGCCGCGCCGCGTCGATCCCCAGCCGCCTGGGCAGCCCGAAGACCTCGAAGTGGTTCATGCGTCCACCCGATCCCCCAAAAACGAAACGGGCCCAGCGCCGCGCCCGTTCACGATCGCGCCGCCGGCCCGGCTACGCCGAGAACGACGAGCCGCAGCCACAGCTCGACTTGGCGTTGGGGTTGACGAACGTGAAGCCTCCCGTCAGCCCCTGCTGCACGTAGTCGAGCGTCGTGCCGGTCAGGTAGAGGTAGCTCTTCTTGTCGACGACCACCTTGACCCCGTCGATGTCGAACTCCCGGTCGTGCGGGGTCTTCTCGGTGTCGAACTCCAGCGAGTACGACATGCCCGAGCACCCGCCTCCCCTGACCCCCATCCGGAGGAAGACCTCCTCCCCGAGGTTCTGGGCGCGCTTCAGCTCCTTCACCTGCTTCACCGCCGCTTCCGACAGTGCCACCGCCATGCGCTCTCGCCTCCCGTGTCCTACCTGGTCGCCGCCGCCGCGTGCTTCTCGCGGTAGTCGGCCAGCGCCGCCTTGATCGCGTCCTCCGCCAGCACCGAGCAGTGGATCTTGACGGGCGGCAGCTTCAGCTCGTTCACGATGTCCGTGTTCTTGATCTTCGCGGCCTCGTCCACGGTCTTGCCCTTGAGCCACTCGGTGGCGAGGCTGGAGGACGCGATGGCGCTGCCGCACCCGAAGGTCTTGAACTTCGCGTCCTCGATGACGCCCGTCTCGAGGTTGACCTTGATCTGCAGCTTCATCACGTCGCCGCACTCCGGCGCGCCGACGAGCCCCGTCCCCACTCCCGGCGTGTCCTTCGGGAAGGACCCGACGTTCCGCGGGTTGTTGTAGTGATCGACGACCTTCTCGCTGTATGCCATCGCCGGTCTCCCTTACTCGGCCTTCCACTGGATGGACTTGAGGTCCACGCCTTCCTTCGCCAGCTCGTAGAGCGGCGACATGTCGCGCAGCCGCTTCACCACCTCGATGGTCCGCCGGCCCACGAACTCGACCTCCTCCTCGGTGTTGAACCGGTGGAGGCTGAAGCGGATCGACGAGTGCGCCAGCTCGGCGCTGGCGCCCAGCGCGGCGATCACGTACGACGGCTCGAGCGTCGCCGACGTGCAGGCGGAGCCCGACGACAGCGCCGTCTCCTTGTTCAGCCCCATCAGCACCGACTCGCCCTCCACGTAGGCGAAGGAGATGTTGAGGTTGTGGGGCAGCCGCCGCTCCGGATCGCCGTTGAGGTACGCCTCCTCGACGCTCGACAGGATCATGTCCTGGAGCCGGTCGCGGAGGGCCGCCAGCCGGCGGCTCTCCTCGGGCATGACCTCCTGGCAGATCTCGGCGGCGCGGCCGAAGCCGACGATCAGCGGCACCGGCAGCGTGCCCGACCGCATCCCGCGCTCGTGGCCGCCGCCGTCGATCATCGGCGCGATCCGCACCCGCGGCGCCTTGCGCCTGACGTACAGGGCGCCCACGCCCTTGGGCCCGTACATGAGATGCGCCGTCGCGGACAGGAGATCGATGCCCATGGCCTCGACGTCGACAGGGACCTTGCCGACCGCCTGGGTGGCGTCGGTGTGGAAGATGACGCCCTTGTCCTTCGCCAGCCGGCCGATGGCGGCGACGTCCTGGAGGGTGCCGATCTCGTTGTTCGCGAACATCACCGAGATCAGGATGGTCCGGTCCGTCAGGGCCTTGCTGATGTCGTCCACGGAGACCAGGCCGCTGGGTTGCACCGGGACGTACGTCACCTCGAACCCCTGGCGCTCCAGGCGCTTGCAGGTGTCGATGCCGGCCCGCTGCTCGATGACCGTCGTCACGATGTGGTTGCCCTTCTCCCGGTACATCTCGGCGACGCCCTTGAGGGCGAGGTTGATCGACTCCGTGCCGCCGGACGTGAAGACGATCTCCTTGGGGTCGCGCGCGCCGATCAGGCGGGCGATCCTGCCGCGCGCGGCGTCGACGGCAGCCTCGGCCTCCCAGCCGAAGGGGTGGTTCCGGCTGGCGGGATGGCCGAACTTCTCCGTGAAGTAGGGCAGCATCGCCTCCACCACCCGCGGGTCGCACGGCGTGGTCGACTGCGCATCCATGAAGATCGGAAACTTCACCGCCATCGCTCGCCTTTCACCTCACCGCGCTGTGCGCGGGAGCAAACAGATCGGGCACGTCGTTCGCCACCAGCTCCGCCAGGCTCATCGTGTCCAGCAGCTGGCTGATGGCCGCCTGGATCTTCTGCACCGGCCGCCGGAGGTTGCAGCGCTCCATCTGCGGGCAGTCGCTGTCCTCCAGACAGCCGACGATGTTGATCGGGCCCTCGAGGGCCCGGACCACCTGGCCGACCGTGATCTCCGCCGGCCCCCGGGCGAGCGCGTAGCCGCCCTTCGGCCCGTTCTGGCTGACGATCAGCCGCTGCTTCGCCAGCTGCTGGAGGATCTTCGCCAGCAGCTCGGGCGGGATCCCGAACTCCTCGGCGATCCGCTTCGCGCTGACCGCCCCTTGCTCGTCGTGGGCGGCGATGTAGTGGATCGCCATCAGCCCGTAGTCCGCACGCTTGGTGAAGCGCAGCATGTCGTCTGGCCTTTCTTTCCGGGCCGATTATACCCGACCAGGGCGATCGCCGATCATTTCAGTCGGATTCTACACCCTCACGGATGCCGGTCAAGACCGGCGTCCCGGTCAGGACAGGCCGGGTCAGGCCGGTCGGCCTTCCCAGAAGCTCCTCAGCTCTGCGGCGGTGGTCTCCGGAGGCTTCTCGTTGACGAAGATCCCCCCCACCCGGTTGGCGCGCTCCGGCTGGGCGACGACCTCGATGTGCCAGTGGTAGTCGTCGCGGATGGTGGCCCAGTCGCCCTGCAGGATGCGGGATCTCAGGTTGGGCGCAGTGTGGAGCACCATCTCGTAGCCGGGATCGGCGAAGCCCTTGGCGATCGTCCTGAACAGCTGGGAGAAGAGCGCCGCGAGGTCCCGGGCCGTCTCAGGCGCCAGCGCCTCCTCGAACGAGCAGGCGTGCTGTCTCGGGACGATCCAGGCCTCGAGCGGCGCCCGGGCGGCGTAGGGCACCAGCACCGCGAAGCTCGGGGTCAGCCGCACGACGCGCTCCTCGGCGCTGATCTCCTGCCGCAGCATGTCGCAGTAGACGCAGCGGCGCTTGTACTGGAAGTACTCGCGGGCCTCGCGCAGCTCGCGGCGCGTCTCGTCGAAGACGATGGGGATGGCGGTCACCCGGGAGTACGGGTGGTGGGCCGGCACGCCGGGCTTCTTGTGGTGGCGGGAGATGAGGATGTCCCTGATCTGGCTGTCCTTCTTCAGGTCCACGAGCCGGTCGCGGTACATCCACAGGACCGCCTCGATCTGCGCCGGCTCCATGGAAGCCAGCGTGTCGCCGTGGCGGGGCGACTCGAGGATCAGCTCGCCGGCTCCGCGGGGCGTGATCATGTCGAACATGCCGACGCCCTCGCGCACGAGCTCGCGCTCGATGCGGAAGTAGGGGTCGCTCGCGGGCACGACGCGGACGGTCCAGCCGCCGCCGTTGGCCTCGGCGCTGCCCTGCCGGTAGGAGGCGATCTCCGCCGTACGGCTCTCGGCGCCTGGACAGTAGGGGCAGTCCCCCTCGGGCTCGTGCTGCGCCTTGGGGCGGACCAGCACCCACCGTCCGCGGGTCGGATCCTTTCTCAGCTCGTCCACCTGCTCCTCCACGCGGTCACTCTGTCTGGGACCTTGCAGCCCTTCCCCCCTCGGGGGCATCGTAATTTCGATCATACGGTCTCCCTCGGGGGGACCGGACACCGATTCCGGGAGGTCCCGATGCCGCATCACGTCGTGGTCTACTCGAGCCCCACCTGAGGGCCCTGCCGCGCGGCGAAAGAGTTCCTTTCGTCTCAGGGCGTCCCGTACGAGGACGTCAACGTCATGGAGAATGTCGAGGCCAGGGAGGAGCTGGTCCGGCTGACCGGACGGATGGCGGTGCCGGTCATCGTCGTCGATGGCCAGGCCGTCGTCGGCTTCGATCGAGCGAAGCTGGCGGCCCTCCTCGCTAGTCCTTGATCTGGTTCCGCAGCTTGCGGAGATGCTGCCGCGCCACGTCCACCCAGTCCTTCTGGGCCGGTAGCTGGGAGGCCAGCGCGATGTAGCGCTCCCACTGCACGATGGCCTCCCGGGGATCGACCTTCTCGTAAACGAGGGCGAGGTTGTAGAGGCCCTCGGCGTGGGAGGGCTCGATCTCGAGGACCTTCTTGTACTCCTCGATGGCCTCCTTGTAGAGGCCCTTGTCCTCGTAGACCTCGCCCAGACCCATCCGCGCCTCGATGGCGCGGGGGTCGAGGTCGATCGCCCGCCTGTAGGCGCTGACCGACTCGTAGTACAGGCCCTTCTCCATGTAGTAGATGCGGCCGAGCGCCGCGTGCACCCGGGGATTCACGCCGTTGAACCCCAGCGCCTTCTGGTAGGCGCCGATCGCGCCGTCGACGTCGCCCTTGGCGGCGAGCGCCTCGCCGAGGCCGACGTGGGCCTCTGCGTAGAACGGCCGCCGCTCGATCGCCTTCTGGTAGGCCTCGACGGCCTGGTCGTACAGGCGCCGCGGCGCGGCGAGCAGCAGGTCGCCGAGGGCCTTGTAGGGCTCGGCGTAGGCGGGATCGAGCTGGGTCGAGGCGCGGAACTGGGCGGCGGCCTTCCAGCGGTTGCCGAGCGCCTGGTGGACGGTGCCGAGCGTGTACTGGGCCACCACGAACTGGGGGTCGGTCTCGATCGCCCGCGACAGCAGGTCGGCGGCGCTCTCGTTGCCCTCCTGGCCGCCGCGCCGGGCCGCGGCCTGGGCCCGCGCGTACAGCTCGAACGCGCGCAGCGAGCGCGTGGGCCGGGCGGCCTTCTCCATCCGCTGCAGCTCGGCTTCGGACACGGGAACCTTCATCGTGCGCGCGTAGGCGACGACGAGCCCCGACAGCCGCGTGAGCAGCTCGCTGTCGGGGACGGTCAGCGGCTCGAGGTTCATCGGGTCGCCGCCGGACGGCTTCACCTCGACCAGCAGCGGCTGGATGACGAAGTCGGTCCCGGAGCGCGTCACGCGCCCGAACAGCGCCGCGTCTGCGCGCAGCGTGCGGGCCGCCTGGAGCACGGCCGACTCCCCCCAGATCTCCGGCTGACCGAACTGCCGCAGCCGGCCACGCTCGACCTGGACGAAGGCCGGGTGCTGCGCGAGGCCCAGCCTGAGGATCTCGGCCACGCCCTCGCCGAGCCACTGTCCGTCGGCGCCGAGAGCGCTGGCGTCGTAGGGGACGACGAGGACGACGCGCGACTTGACGGCCGCGCCGGCCGGCGCGGCGAGGAGCGCCGCAGCGAGCACCACGGTCAGGATGGTCAGCGGAACGGGCCACGCTCGCCGGTCAGGCATGCTCATGTCCCTCCCCCTGCTTCACCGGTGTCGCCGCCACGCCCCGGACGCCGGCGCCCGGGGATCGACAGCCACCGCAGCGCGCCGGGCCCGAGCCGGCGCATCGCGATCTCGGGCACGAGCAGCACGGCGACGGCGCCCACGAGCCAGGGCCAGAAGTCGATGCCGACCCGGGACTGGCGCCGGCCCTTGAGGAACGCCTCCCGCGGCTGCGCCAGCGCGCCACCGCCGGTCAGCTCCGCCAGCTCACGCAGCCCAGCCTCGTCGACTCCGAGGTCGCGCAGCTCCTGAGCATACGGTACCACCAGCCCGGCGACCTGGGAGCCGACCATCCGGTCCTGCTGGCGCTGTGCCATGCCGACCAGGTAGACGCCCTCCTGCGGGGCCGGGAACCGGCCGCGGTAGCGGCCCGGGGCGACCTGCTCCAGCTCGATCACCGTCCGCTCGCGGTTCGGGGCCACGACGCCCACCTGGGAGTCGAGGAAGTTGATGAACTCTCCCTTGCCGTCGACGGCGTCGACGATGATCTCGCCCATGCCGTCGCGCCGCTCGAGCAGCGCCACCGTGTCGCTGCGGGAGGCGCTCCGGAGCGTCCAGCGCGTGAGCTGGGCCCAGAACTTGTTGAAGTCGCGCCAGCGCAGCCACAGGGTCGCCCACTTGGCCTTGGCGTCCGACGTGAACGCGACGGCGCGGCCCAGGCCGTAGCGCCACGTGGCGAGCACGGGATCCTCCTGGTGGCTCATCAGGACGAGCTCGGCCGTCTGCTTGACGGTCGTCGCGACGTAGCCGCCCAGCGGCGGGGCCGCCTTCCAGTCGATGTCCTGCATCGCCTCGTGGCCGGGGGCCGTGAGCTGAGCCCGGAACGGCTGCTCGATGAGCGACGCCTTCGATGCGAGCTGGGTCTCGAGCGTGAAGATCCGCGGGATCGTCTGGGAGTCCTCGGTGTAGTAGAAGCGGCCGCGGCCCCACTTGGCGAGGTCCACCATGAGCTGCAGGTCGGCGTCCTTGCCGATGGCGACGGTGGAGACCGTGATCTTGTCCTTCGACATCCGGCGGAGCAGCCCCTGGAAGTCCCCGCGGGTCATCTGCCCGTCGGAGAGGAAGATCACGTGCTTGAGCAGCGCGGGCCGCTCGAACAGCACGGCGTAGGACTCCTTCAGCGCCGGGTAGCCGTCGGTGCCTCCGCCGGCCTTGATCGTGGCGATCGCGTGGTGGAGCGCCCCCTTGTCCCGCGCCGCCCGCACCGACACGTCCCAGATGAACTCCGTGTCCCAGCTCATGACGCCGACCTCGTTGCGCTCGTCGAGGAGGTCGACGACGAGGTGGGCGGCCTCCTTGGCCAGGTCGAGCTTCGTCACCTTCTCGTCGCCGGTCGACATCGCCATCGAGCCGGAGCGGTCGATGGAGAGCACGACGGCGAGGCTGGGGATCTCGACCTTCTGCTTCACCTCCATGGTGACCGGCAGGGCCTCCTCGATCGGCGTCCGGTAGTAGCCGCCGAGGCCGAAGCTCTCCTCGCCGCCGACCATGATCAGCCCGCCGCCGTGGTCGCGGACGTAGTCGCGGATGTTCGCCATCTGCGCCCGCGTGAGCTTGAGGGAGGAGACGTTGGACAGGATCACGCCGTCGTAGCGCTGCAGGCCGGCCATGTCCCTCGGGATCTGGCCGGCGTCGACGACGGTCACCTCGATGTTCTGCGAGCGCAGCGCGCCCGCCAGCGACTGCGCGTGGCTGCGGTCCTTGTCGGCCAGCAGCACCTGCGGCCGGCCGCGGACGACGATGGTGCCGACCGCGCGGTTGTTGTCCTCGATCGTGTCGCCGTCGACCTCGAGCGCCGCCTGGTAGACGTGGACGCCGCTGGCGTCCAGCGACTGCCGGTAGCTGAAGACGTTCTTGCCCGCGCCGAGCCGGACGACCTGCGAGCCGAGGAACTCCCCGTTGCGGAACATCGACAGGCGTCCCTGCGTCTCCTTCAGGCTCCACGCGACGACCTTCGCCTGGAACGGCTCGCCGAACTTCACCTCCTGGGGGAGCACCATCGACTCGGCGACGACCTCCTGGTCGAAGGTGAGCGGCGCCGCGACGTAGTGGATGTCGACGCCCGCGTCCTTGGCGGCCTGGGCGCCGGCCAGCGCGTTGCCGGAGGTCTGGCGGCCGTCGGTCAGCAGCACGATCCGGTTGGCCTGGCCCGGCGGCAGCGTGGCCAGCGCGAGCTGGATGGCCTGGAAGAGGTTGGTGCCGCGGCCGGCGACCTCGGCCTTCGGCCGCTCGAGCGCCTGCCGGCCCGCCAGCGCCTGGTCCACGACCGCGTCCTCGCCGAACACGATGACGCTGGCGCGGTCGCCGCTCCGCATCGACTTCACGGCCTCGGCGGCGAACCGCCACGACCGCTCGCGCGCCGCCAGGCTCACGCTGTCGGAGAGGTCCAGCAGGAACACGACGTTCTGCCGGTCCACGACCCGGGGCAGCGTGGGCTTGAAGAACGTGGCGCAGAGCACCACCACCAGTGCGCCCCTGAGCGCGAGCGCCCAGCGGTCGCGCCCGGCCGGCGCCCGCAGGCCGCCGACCTGGCGCCGCCAGTAGAGCAGGGCCTCGAGGACCAGGAGCACGACGGCCACGAGCACGAAGAGCTGCCACAGCTCCCGCTGCACGGGCACGGGCGCGCTCGCCTCGACGTCGGCGCCCGGCGGCGGCGGCGTCGCCCGCGGCGCGATGTTCGACTCCTCGCCGTCCGCGAGGTTGACCGCGACACGGAGCTGGCCGCGGCTGCTGGCCAGCGTGTAGACGCCGACCTCGTCGGTCTCGGTGAAGCTGACCACGCCCCGCGTCACCTGGGCCTTGACGGTGCGGCCCGATGGCGTCGTGACGTCGACCGCGCTGACGCCGTGCTCGACCGGGAGCAGGATCGGCTGGCCGGCGGCGAGCTGGAGGCTCGACTGATCGATGCCGGCGGGGTGCAGCCACCGCAGCGTGTTGGAGAGGATCAGCGGGAACGCCACCCGCAGCGGGAAGTCGGTCTTGAAGAGGTCGAACCCGATGAAGACCGCCTTGCGGTCGGGCTCCTCCAGCGCGTAGATCAGCGGCCCGCCGACGGCCTCGACCAGGGGCCGCCCCGCCGCCAGCGGCCTGATGCGGAGGGCGTCCTCGATGACCACCTTCGCCAGCTCGACGTGACGCATCACGGGGTGCGCGCGGTCCCAGTCCATGATCGTCGGCCGCTCGATCTTGCCCAGCATCTCGATCGGCACGTCGCCCGGCACGGTGTTGACGAAGACGAACCGGCCGGCGCCCACGCGCTGGGGCGTCGTGGAATCCAGCACGACGACGTCGGCGTCGGCCATGCCGCCCTGGTACTGGTCGGGCGTCTGTACCTCGACGGCCACCTGCGGATCGGTCGAGAGTGCCTTCTCGAGGAACAGGTTGCCGGGGCTCACCAGGACGACCTTGATCTTCCGCGGCGGGGGCAGCACGGCGTAGGCCACGTTGTCGACGGCGAGGTCGTCGCGCGCGTCGACCGCCGCCTTCACGGTGCCGCCCCCGCTGTGGCTGAACGGCAGCACGACCGAGCGCCGGACGTGGGGCTCCAGCGTCAGCTGGCGCTCGGCGATCGAGGCGCCGTCGACCTCGAGCGAGAACGTGAACGTCTGCGTCGCGTCCGTGTAGTTGACCAGCGACGCGAAGGCCTGGAAGTCGAACGTGCCGTAGTACGCCTTGCGCACCGCGAGGTTGGTGATCGCGACGTTCCGCGCGCTGTCCCCGACCCGGATCCAGCGGATCCTCGGGTCCTTCGTCTCCGGGCCGTCGCCGAGCGTGAAGGCGCCGTCGGTGAAGACGTAGATCTCGGCGCGCGGGTCGGCGCCGACCAGCGCCCGGCCCGTCCGCACCGCCTCGGGCAGCCGGTGGGGCAGGTCGCGGACCTGGGCGGAGCGGATCGCGGCGATCGCCTGGTCGCGGTCGCGCGAGAGCGGCGCCAGCACCTGCGGCTGGACGCCGGAGGCGACGACGAGGACCTCGGCGCCCTCGCCCAGGCGGTTCACGAGCGCGGCCGCCTGGGCCCGCGCGTTCGAGAACCGCGACGAGAGGCCGTCGCGGGCCTTCATCGACGCCGACGTGTCGAGGACGACGACGACCTTCCGCGCCCCCTGCCCCATGACCGTGATGGCCGGCCGCGCCAGCGCGAGGGTCAGCGCGAGCAGGGCGAGCATCTGGAGGATGAGCAGCGGGTCGCGCTGCAGCCGCTGGAAGAACGCCGACGCCTCCCGGTCCCGCAGCGACGTCTCCCAGAAGAGGAGGCTCGGGACCACCTGCTCCCTCCGCCGCACCTTCAGGAAGTAGAGCAGCACGAGCGGGACCGACAGCGCGAACAGCGCGAAGGCCAGCGGGGACAGGAAGCTCACGCGGGACTCCTCACCCGGGACCCCGTCATACGAGCACGAGACCCCGCAGCTGTGACAGGACGAACTCCTCGACCGGCATGTCGGTGCTGGCACGCCGGTAGCCGATCTCCTGCGACCTGCAGAACGACTCGGCGCGTTCGAGGAACTGGTGCAGCCGCTGGCGGTAGGCGCGGACGGCCTCGGCGTCCACGGTCATCTCGCGGATCTCCCCCGTCTCGCTGTCGTGCAGCCGCAGGTCGCCGGCGAGCGTCGGGTTCAGTTCCTCGGGGGCCAGCACGTGGACGACGTGCACCTCGAAGCGCCGCTCGAGCAGCGCGCGGATGCCGGTCTCGAAGCCGCCCGGGTCGAGCAGGTCGGAGATCACCACGGCGAGTCCTGGCTCGCGGGCGCGCACCGCGTAGTTCGCCAGCCCCTCGTTCAGGCTCGTGGCGCCGCCGGCCTTCACGCCGGAGAGGAACTCGACCAGCGGGACGAACTGGTTGCGGCCACGGACCGGCGGCCAGCCCTCGCTGACTTTCTCGCGGAGGATGCCGACACCGACGCGCTCGAGGCTGACCAGCCCGACGAAGCCGATGGCCGCCGCCAGCCGGGTCGCGTAGGCCAGCTTGGTCGGCGTGCCGAAGTTCATCGAGTTCGAGCCGTCGACGAGGACGTGGAGGCACAGGTCCTCCTCGTCCACGAACAGCTTCACGTGCAGGCGGTCGAGGCGGCCGAAGATGTTCCAGTCGACGTAGCGCAGGTCGTCGCCCACGCCGTACGGCCGGTAGTCGGAGAACTCGACGGACTGGCCCTTCCGCGGGCTGCGCCGCTCGCCCTTGACGCGGCCGCGGAAGGCGCGCCGCGTGGCGAGGGACAGGCGCTCCAGCTGGGCCAGGAAATCCGACGAGAACAGCCCGGCGTGGGTCACCTTCGCCACGGCTCAGCGTTCGTCCAGGCTCTGGAAGTAGTCCTTGATCTGGCCGTGGAAGTCCCGCGGGACCTGCTCGCGCGCCAGCGTGTCCTCCATCGCCTTGCGGTACTGGCCGATGACGCCGAGGTAGGTCAGGCGCGACGGCATCTTGCCGCCCCGCCCGGTCATGTTCGTGTCGTAGCCTTCCTTGCGCCCGCGACGCGACTCGCCCTCCACGCCGACGTCGTAGGGGTTGGCGCGCAGGCGCTGGGTCGCCTCGCCCTTGGGGGAGCTGCTCTTGCCGCGGCCGGGCAGCAGCCCCTCGCCCTCGCCGAAGTCACCCTCGTCCGGCGAACCGCCGCCGCGGCTCCCGTCACGGTCGGCGCCGCCGCGGTCCCGCTCGCGGCCCCCTCGCAGCCCCTTGCCCGAGCGCTGCGCCTCCTCCATCGCGCGGAGCTTGTTGAGGGCCTTCTCCATCGCCTCGAGGGCGCGGTCGGTCTGCCCGCCCTCCAGCGCCTCCATTCCCTCGGCGACGTCGGAGCCGAGGTTGCCGCCGCCCTTCCGCCCCAGCCGCTCCATCTCCTCGAGCAGCTCGCGCAGCTTCTCCGGCGAGATCTGGTCCGGCCGGAGCCCGCCGGTGAGCGACTTGGACTTCCGGAACACCATCTTGTACTGGCTCGTCGTGAAGTCGGACTGGAGGTCCGGGAGCCGGTCCACCTGCTCGAGCAGCTTGAGCCGCTCGTCGCCCTTCTTGAGGAACGAGTTGAAGTCCGGCCGCTGGGTGGCGAGCGCCGTGTCCTTGAAGACGGCGGAGAGGTCGCCCGCCGTGGCGGCTGCGCCGCTGGCCGCGCGCTGGACCCAGTCGCGCTCCTCGAACCCCGACCGCTTGAGCGCGTTCTTCGGCACCGGCCGGCGGTCCTGCTGCATCAGGTCGCCGCCGGAGCGGTCGGCCTTCTCCTCCTCCTCGGTCGTCGGCGACAGGTCCGGCAGGCGCCCCGACGGGAGCGGCACGGGCGGGGCGAGCGCCAGCACGACGGCCGCCAGCGCGGGCACCGGGAGCCACCTGACCTCGCGGGGGAAGGCGCGCGCCACGATCTGCCGCGGCTGGAGCGAGCGCACGCGCTCGGTGGCGTCGGCGACGAGCGCGTCGACGAGCGGCGTCCGGTCGGGACGCGCCGACCACTCGAGGGCGGTCGCCACCCGGTCGTGGAGCCCGAAGGCGCGGTCGGCGAGCCGCGCGGCGTCCACCGGAGGCACGGCGCGGGCGAGGCCCCACGCCGCGCCGATGAGACCGCCGGCGACGACGAGAGCGCCGGCGACGAGGGGCGCCACGGCGCCGATGACCACCTTCAGCATCAACGCGACGACGCCCGCCACGGCGCCGTAGAACAGCCCGCGCAGCGCGTAGTGCTCGGCCCGCCGCCACCGGACCTGGCTGCTGATCCTCCGGACGAGCGCCTCCAGCGTGCCCGCGCGCCCCCTGTCCTCCGCCATGGCCCCTCCTCCTCGCCGTCCCTCCGTGCTCAGCGGAGGAAGGGCTCCTTGCTCTGGGCCGCCGACCGCTCCACGCTCTCGACGATGTCGCCGACCAGCGTGTCGACGTCGATCGCCTCCGCCTCGCCCTCGAAGTTCAGGATGACCCGGTGCCGGAGGGCCGGCGCGGCCAGGGCCTTGAGATCCTCGACGCTGACGTTGTAGCGGCCCTCGGCGAGCGCGCGCACCTTCGCTCCCAGCACCAGCGCCTGGGCGCCGCGGGGGCTCGCGCCGTAGCGCACGAAGCGGCGCGTGACGTCGGGCGCCTGCTCCCACTCCGGGTGGGTCGCCATGATGATGGAGGAGGCGAGGTCGCGGACGTGGGTCGCGATCGGCACCTCGCGGATCAGTTCCCGGTAGGAGAGCACCGTCGGCCCGGACATCACCCGCTCCACCGTCACCTGCCGCGCCTGGGTCGTGCGGTCGATGATGGCGTTCAGCTCCTCGATCGCGGGGTACCGGACGCGCAGCTTGAAGAGGAACCGGTCGAGCTGCGCCTCGGGCAGCGGGTAGGTGCCCTCCATCTCGATGGGGTTCTGCGTCGCCAGCACGAAGAACGGCGCGGGCAGCGGCCGGGAGGCGCCGCCGACGGTCACGTACCCCTCCTGCATGCCCTCGAGGAGGGCGGACTGGGTCTTCGGGGTGGCGCGGTTGATCTCGTCGGCGAGCAGGATGTGGGCGAAGATCGGCCCGTGCTGGAACTGGAAGTGCTTCCGGCCGTCCGCGTCCTCCACGATCATGTTCGTCCCGATGACGTCGGCCGGCATGAGATCGGGCGTGAACTGGATGCGCGAGAAGCTCAGCTCGAGGCCCTCGGCGAGCGTCTTGATGAGCAACGTCTTGCCGAGTCCCGGCACTCCCTCGAGCAGGACATGGCCACCGGCGAACATGCCGATGAGGACGTGGTCGATGATCTCCCGCTGACCGACGATGACCTTCTCGACCTCTGCACGCAACTTCTCGAACGCGGCGACGAACTCCTGCACACGAGCCTCTTGCGTCATCAGCGTTCCCTTTCCCCCCGAGAGAGGCGCGCGGAACCTCTCCCCGACGATTCTATAGGCCGTAGCAAGGCCACTGCCATCACTGCCCGGCCCTCCCGCCGCCCCGGCGCACCTGGACGAGCAGATCGACGGCCCGCGCGCCGCGGCCGCGTGGCCCGACGACGATCGGGTTGACGTCGATCGCCTCCAGGCGGTCCCCCAGCGCGGCGGCCAGCCGCGCGACCGCCTCCACGGCGGCGACCAGCGCGGGCACGTCCGCCGGCGGAGCGCCGCGCCAGCCCCCGAGCACGCCCAGCGAGCGGATCTCCGTGAGCATCTCCCGGATCTCGCCCCGCGTCACCGGGAGCGGCCGGACCGACGTGTCTCCGAGCGCCTCCGCGGTGACGCCCCCGGCGCCGAGGACCAGCAGCGGCCCGAACGTGGGATCGCGCGTGACGCCGGCGAGCACCTCGATCCCGCGGACCATCCGTTGAACCAGCAAGCCGTCGATCCGGTGCCCGCGCGTCGCCGCGAGGAGCCGGGCGCCCGCGCGTCGCACCTCGGCCGCGCTGCCCAGATCCAGGGCGAGCGCCCCCGCCTCGGTCTTGTGCGCGAGGTCGCGCGCCACGACCTTCAGCGCGACCGGGAAGCCCAGACGCCGCGCGGCCCGGGCGGCCCCGGCCGGGCCGGCGACGAGCGCCCCGGGCGCCATCGCGAGCCCGGCGCGGCGGGCGAGCCCGGCGGCCACGGCGTGGGGCAGCGCGCCCTCGAGGTCGGGGACGATCACGGCCGGCGCCGGGCGTCCGGCCCGCCCGGGGCGGCGCAACCAGGCCGCGCGCGCCGCCGCGAACGAGCGCGCGGCCGCGAGCGCGGCGCTGGTCGTCCGCGGGCTCCGGAAGCAGGCGACCCCCTCGGCGTCGAGGATGGGGACGCCGGCGTCGGTGAGGCTGCCGCTCAGCCAGCAGACGACGACGGGCCGGTCGGCCTCGCGGGCGACGCGCGCGATGTTCCTCGCCCGCTCGACGCCGCGCGCGCCGGTCACCGTGGTCACGACGCCGTCGACCTCCGGGTCCCGCGCCAGCGTCGCGAGGACCTGCTCGAACAGCTCCTCGCTGAGCCCGGCCGTCACGTCCACGGGATTGTCGCGCGTGACCGCGTACTCCGGCAGCAGCTTGCCGATCGCCTCGACGGTGGAGGACGCGAGCCGCGGCAGCGCCAGGCCGCGCGCCTCGAGGTGGTCGGCCATCATGATCGACGCCCCGCCGGACGTCGTGAGCACGGCCACCCCGCGCCGCGGCGGCCTGCGCTCGCGGCTCAGGAAGCCCGCGACCTCCACCAGGTCCTCCAGCGTGTCGACCTCCACGATGCCGAGCTGCCGCGCGACCGCGCGCCACGCCTCGTGCGAGCCCGCCAGCGCGCCCGTGTGGGTCAGCGCGTTGCGTGAGCCGGCCCGGGAACGGCCGACCTTGAGCGCCACGAGGGGCTTGCCGGCCTCGAGCAGCCGCGCCGCCGCCGCCCGGAACCGCGCGCCGTCGCGGATCCCCTCCGCGACGAGCGCCACGGCCCCGGTCCGCGGATCGTCGGCGAAGTGCTCGAGGCACTCCGACACCGTGATGCCGAGCTCGTTGCCCGTGGACACCATCGCGCTGACGCCGATCGAGCGGTCCATGGCCCGGTTGACCACGATGCCGCCGAGCGCCCCGCTCTGCGAGGCGATGCCGAGCGCGCCGGGGATCAGGCGGTCGATGCCGCCGGCGGGCGAGAACGTCAGCGGCACGCGCGTCCAGCAGTTGATGAAGCCGAGCATGTTGGGCCCGAGCACCGTGATGCCGGCCTCGTCGGCGATGCGCCGCAGCCGCTGCTGGCGCGCCTTGCCGGCGGCGTCGGTCTCCCCGAAGCCCGCCGTCAGGATGACGGCGTTCCGGATACCGAGGCGCGCGCACTCCTCCAGCACCGGCTCGACGTCCGGCCCCGGGACGCCGACCCACGCCATGTCCGGCGGCTCCGGCAGCGCCGACAGCGCCGGATAGGCCCGCAGGCCGCCGATCTCGGCGTGACGCGCATTGACCGGATAGATCCTGCCGGCGTAGCCGTGCTTGAGCAGGTGGACGAGCGGGCGAGCCCCGGGACGCCCGAGATCGCTCGGGCAGCCCACGATCGCGATGCTCTTCGGCTCGAGGAAGGCCGCCAGGCGGCTCACGCCGACGGCACCGGCGCCAGCCGCCTGTAGACCGCCAGGTAGCCGTCGATCTCGCGCGCCGCCGGGTAGAGCGTCTCCACGTGTCGCCGCCCCGCCGCGCCCAGACGCTGGCGCAGCGCGCCGTCCGCCGCCAGCCGGCCGGCGGCCGCCTCGAAGTCGCGCTCGTCGTGGAACAGCAACCCGGTGACGCCGTCGTCGACGAGCGACCGGTTGCCGGGGATGTCGGAGGCGAGGACGGCCCGGCCGAGCGCCAGCGCCTCGAGCACCGAGTTCGCCATGCCTCCCTCGGAGATCGAGCAGTTCAGGACCACGTCGGCCTGGCGCAGGAGGGACGGCATCTGCGCGTGGGGCACGACGCCGACGTATCGCACCCATGGACGGCCCGCGATGGCGCGCTCGAGCGCCTCGCCCTCGGCGTCGTCCAGGACGGGACCGGCGTAGAGCAGGCGGACGTCGGGATTGCGGCCAGCGAGTCGCTCCATCGGCGCCAGCGGGAAGCGCGGGCGCTTCACCATGCGGATGCCGGCGGGAAAGACGAACAGCACGCGTCGCGAAGGCAGCGCCCAGCGCGCCCCGAGGTCGACCGGCTCGTCCGACGCGAAGCCGACCGCCTGCGGCACCACGACGAGGCGCTCGCGCAGGTCGGGCAGCACCGAGGCGACCCGCTCGGCGACCGTCGGATGGAAGACGGCGATCGCGGCGGCGCCCTCGAGCACCCGGCGCACGAGCGCGGCGCGCCGGGGATCGAACAGGTCGTGATTGGCGTCGGTGCCCGTCATCGTGACGAGCAGCGGGACCTCCATCCGGCGGGCCAGGCGCAGCGCGAGCGGGCCGGTGCGATACGCGTGGAAGGCGTGGACCAGCGCGGGAGCGAAGGCCTCCACCCCGGCCTCGACGTCGCGCTCGGCCGAGGCCGACAGGTCCCACGTCCGCAGCTCCATCCCCCGGCGCCCGAGGCCGTGGGCGATCCTGGCGACCGTGATCGCGTTCCCGCGCACCGACGGGGACGCGAACGGCGTGAGCAGCGCGACCCGCGGCGGCATCGCCCCGAGGATACGGGCATCGGCACGCCCAGTCCACTCCCCAAGAATCTCCCGAGGGGCCTCCGCCATCCTCATATAATGATGACGATGTCCGACCAGGACCCGGGTACGCCCTCCATCGAGTGCCGGCAGATCGCCGAGCTGCTGGCGGACTACCTGGACGGCAGCCTCCCGAAGCGGACGACCGAGCTGATCGAGTGGCACATCGACGGCTGCGCCCCCTGCGTGTCGTTCATGAACACCTACCGGAGCACGATCAAGGCGACGCGCAGCCTCCCCGACGCCCCGATGCCCCCCGAGCTGAGGAGGCGGCTCCTCAACGTGCTGAGGGCCGCCCGGAACGACTAGCCCCCGCCGCGCCGTCAGACGAGCCGCGACCTCAGCCACGCGCTGAGCGCGTCCACCAGCGTCACCATCACGTAGACGGCCAGCACCAGCGTCAGGAGCTGCTGCTCGTGGAAGAGACTGATGGCCACGTGCACCCGCTGGCCGAGCCCTCCGGCGCCCACGAATCCCATCACCGCGGCAGCCCGGATGTTGACCTCCCACCGGTAGAGGGCATATGACACGAACTGGGGCAGCGCCTGCGGCAGGATCCCGTAGACGACGATGCCGAGGCGACCGGCGCCGGTGGACTGCAGCGCCTCGAGCGGCCGCTGGTCGACGTCCTCCAGCGCCTCGCCGAAGAGCTTGCCCAGCACTCCGCCGGTGTGGAACCCGAGCGCGAGGACGCCCGGGAACGGGCCGAGCCCGACGATGAGGACGAACAGGAGCGCCCAGACGATCTCGGGGATCGTCCGGAGCACCGCGAGGACCGCCCGGCCCGCCGCGCAGACGGCGATCCGCAGCGCCTTCTCCGCGGCGCCGAGGCGGTGTCCCTCGTGCAGGATGCCGCGGTACAGGATCGTCCGCGTGGTCACGAGGGCGAGCGGCAGCGCCACGCAGACCGCGAGGACGGAGCCGACGAGCGAGATGGCGAACGTCTCGACGGCGCCGACAGCGGCGTCGCGGAGCGCGGCCTGCGAGAGGTCGGGAGGGAACAGGCGGACGGCGTACGTGGCGATCTGACGGAGGCCCTCGCCGCCCAGCAGGCCGGGGATGTCGGCCTGGATGCCGCGCCAGGACCACACGACGAGCGCCAGCGCCACGGCGGCGCCGACCCACGGGACCCGGCCGCCGCGAGGGCGCTCGACGGCCGCCGTGCCCGTGACGGCGCGCGCCACGTCAGCCGCCGATCCGGGCGCGCACGCGGCCGCTGACCACGTCCACCGCGCCGACGAGCGCCAGGAGCACGAGGAGCAGCGTCACGACCTCGTCGAAGCGGAACATCCGCATCGACAGCTCGATCTGCTGCCCGAGGCCCCCGGCGCCGACGAACCCGAGGATCGCCGAGGCCCGGATCGCGCACTCCCAGCGGTACAGGGTGTAGGAGACGAGGTGGGGCAGCGCGGCGGGGAGCAGCCCGTACACGACGACGCCCGCCTTGCCCGCCCCGGCGGCGTGCAGGGCCTCGAGCGGACGCGGATCCGCGGTCTCGAGGATCTCCGAGTACACCTTGCCCAGCATCCCGCCGTACGCGACGCCGATCGCGAGCACCGCGGGGAACGGGCCGAGGCCGACCGCCCGCACGAACATGAACGCCCAGACGTACTCGGGAATCGCGCGGAACACGGACAGCAGCGCGCGGGCGACGCCGTACGGCGCCATGGCCAGGAGCAACCGGGTGGCGCGCGTGGCCCGCTCGTGCAGCACGCCGCTCCACGTGAGCGACGCGGTCGCCATCAGCCCGAGCGGCGCCCCGACGAGCACCGCGATGACGGTGCCCGCGATGGAGATCTGCACCGTCTCCACCGCCGCGACGCCGAGGAGGGACAGGAACTCGCCGTCGACCCGCGGCGGCAGCGCGTCGGCGACGAAGCGGGCGACGCTGGCGGCGGCCTTCCGGTCGACGAGCAGCCGGGGGTCGACCTCGGCGACGCGCAGCGACCCGACGAACGTCAGCGCGAGAGCCGCGCCCAGCAGGACGGGGAAGGTGCGCCGGCCCGCGCGCCTATCGGTCGAAGCCGGCGAGCGGTCGGCAGGCCCTGCCAAGGCGCGCCACTGCTCCGCGGAGCGCCGCGGCCTCGCGGCCCTCGTCCGCCTCGCCCGCGTACAGCTCGTCGAGCTGCCCGGCGTCCACCTCGTCGGGCGCCTGGTCGAAGTGGACCCGGCCGTTCCGGACGCCGACGATCCGCGGGAAGTGGGCGAGCGCCAGCTCCACGTCGTGGAGGTTCATCAGGAGCGTCTTGCCGGACGCGGCGCACAGATCGCGCAGCAGCGTGACGATCGCCACGGCGAGGGCCGGATCCACCGACGACACCGGCTCGTCGGCGAGGATGACGTCGGGATCCTGCACCAGGACGCGGGCGACGGCGACCCGCTGCTGCTGCCCCCCCGACAGCTCGTCGGTCCGCGACCACAGCTTTCCGGGGATCCCGACCCGGGCGAGCGCGTCCGCGGCCTGGCCCGCGGCGCGCGGGCGCACGAGCGAGCCCAGCGCCGTCGTCGTGGACCACCGCCCCAGGTTGCCGGCCAGCACGTTGTGGACGACGCGGAGCCGCCCGACGAGGTTGTGCTGCTGGTAGACGGTGCCGATCCTCGCCCGGGCGCGACGCAGCGCGGCCCCGGAGAGCGCGGCCACGTCGGCGCCGTCGAGGCGGATGGCGCCCGACGTCGGCCGGAGCGTGAGGTTCAGCAGGCGGAACAGCGTCGTCTTCCCCGCGCCGCTCGGGCCGATGAAGGCGACGTGCTCGCCGCGTCCCACGGTGAGCGAGACGCCGTCGACGGCGACCGTCCCGTCGTCGAAGACCTTGCGGACGTCCCGCAGCTCGTACATGGCTACTTCAGGAGCCCCGCCGCGATCGCCGCCTCCTCCGTGCTCTTCCAGTCGGCGTCGCTCGCCCGGATGTAGCGCCTGGTCCTGTGGAGGTCGAGGAGCCTCCTGTGCTCGGGCTGGCGGTGGTCGAGCTTCAGGAAGGCGGCGACGATGCGGTCCTGCAGGCCCTTGTCGAGGTCGCTGCGCACGGTCCACACGTAGTCGACGTACGGCGGCGTCGTGTGGAAGACGTCGACCCTGGCGCGGTCGATCTTCTTCTGCTGGACGAGCTTCTCCCAGACGAGGAAGTTGAGCGCGCCGGCGTCCACCTTGCCCGACTCGACCCAGAGCGCGGTCGCGTCGTGCGCGCCGGAGAACGCCACCTGCTTCATGTCCCTCTCCGGGGAGACGCCGGCCTTCAGGAGGAAGTAGCGCGGCATCAGGTGGCCGGACGTCGACGACACCGAGCCGAACGCGAACGTCTTGCCCCTGAGGTCTCCGAGCGAGGCGATGCCGCTTCCCGGCCGGGCGACGAACACCGACCTGAACTCGGCGTCCTCCTCGCGGAGGACCAGGCGGGTCGCCTGCCCGTTCGTCCGGCGGACCGCCTGCACCGACGTGAAGCCGCCGTACCAGACGAGGTCCAGCTTCCTGGCGGCCAGCCCCTCGACGGTGGCGGCGTAGTCGACCACCGGCGTGAAGCGCACCGGCATCCCCAGCTCGCGCGACAGGTACTCGGCGAACGGGGTGTAGATCCTCAGCAACTCCGCCGGGTTCTCGTCCGGGATCGCGGAGATCCGGAGGACGTCGGGGACGTACGCGGGGGCCGCGGCGGGAATCGCGCCGGCGACCAGGACGAGCAGCGCGGCGAGCACGCGTCGCATGTCGGTGGCACCTCACGCTGAAGAGTCGATGCGATTTGGGGCTCGTCT
>Ga0073934_10000254_pt1 | contig 162011 bp, 167 predicted proteins | sample LarsenN4metaG_FD_76834 | JGI IMG/M metagenome (GOLD analysis project Ga0073934, IMG submission 76834) | Hot spring sediment bacterial and archeal communities from British Columbia, Canada, to study Microbial Dark Matter (Phase II) - Larsen... ... | reverse complement strand
CGCTACATCGAGTTTAAACAACTAAATGGTCGATTTATTCTTGCTCATTTTGATAAAAAGAGCCAATATGTTACTGAAATTGGATGTTTATTCTTGTGTTGCCTAGAAACGGAAACCAAGTTTATTCAAGAATACTTGTTTAAATCTTTACCTTTTGATAATTTGAAATTTAAAACAAACCAAGATGTTTGTTTGCGAATTATGGAAGTCATTGGCAAGATTGGATTCTCAATTGATGATTTTCCAAATCTCAAGAATTCCTTAGACTCTTTATTCAAGTCTTAAAAACAATAATAAACTTTATAGTCATTTCATATTCGTTTATTTTAAGAAAGAATGTTTCCATTGATCATACATTTCGATATTTGGTTGTTTTAGCTCTTTTGTTATCAAGTCTAGTTGCATATCAATATTGTTTCCTATTAAAAACAATAAGTAAATAAAACAAGTACCTCTTACTTTGGTTTATATTCCAATCGATAATATCAAGACTATACAATTCTGAAAACTTTTTACAAGTATCATTCATTGTAGCGAATGATGAACTATAAACAAAAACAATTCCATGGATCTTGTGTAATTCTTTATCATTTATAAAAGCGTCAAAACTTGAGAATGGATTTTCTACTTTCAACGGGGAAAGAAACAATGAAACAGAGGATTCAAATGGTAAAAAAGGAATATTATTTGTACGACCGATGGATTTAGAATAAACAAATGATTCAGATAATGGTATTCCTCTTAATTTGTTTATAACATCTTGAGCTTCTTTATCTCCATCGTTATATAACCAAACCAATCTGATAGGCTCTTCTTTTTTAAACCACCACGATAACATATACATTCACCTTAACCCTTTCTTTTTTTGATAGAAGAAAACGAAAGTTTACAAGTTATGAAATGAAAAACCCCAAAGTTTATTGAAAAAAGAAGAAGATTGATTTATCCAAGTTTGGGTTTCTTTGTAATCTTGTTTTTGGTCTTTTCAGGTAAAGAAGAAAACAATGATGGTTCCATGTATTTTTCGGGAATAAAAAATAAAGTTGGGAACGATATAGACACTATCCAACTATTAATTTCTCTAGGAAGAGTTGCTGAGATAGAAGGTTCATCAAGTTCTGGATTTGGATAATAATGATTATAACACATTTTTCGTTGACAAAGTAAAAAAGTTAGAATCCTTTTAAGATTGTAATGAGTTTCAAAGTCTTTAGCCATTTGATTTGACAAAGTATAAGACCATTTTAACGCTTTTACTTGGCTATAATTTCCTTTAGGATCACTCCATTCTATTGCTTCGTATTCTTTAAAAACATCAACGGATGGTTGAATTTGAAATCTATCAAGAATTAAACAACAAGTAAAACTAGCAACAAGTTTTGCTTGTTTTTTTAAAGTAGAATCTTCTTTTTCTATCCAATTTTTATCACCGATGATCTTTTTTCCGATACACTCACAGACCAATAACATGAGAGAACTATAATACAAGTCAGATGTCTGAAAAGTAGATAAATCAGGCATTGTAATTACATCAAATTCATTGGATCTTTTTGCTATAGAAGATGAATCCGTTATAAGTTGTATATTATTTACTTTCATAATCGAAAGAATAAAGTCTTGAATATTATGAATTGGATGGTGATATTTTTTTAAACTTGTTAAATAATTGTCTATCATCTTTTCAGATCCAAATACATCAGAAATATGAAAGACTTGAAACCATCTTGGTATTAGGTCAAATCGATTAGGATCGTTCGAGTCTTTGATAGATTCCATACGCAATAGTTTTATTGCTTTACTTCCTTTTTTGATAGAACATTTTTGAGAAACCCATTGATTAAAAGTAGCAAAGAATGGAATGTTTGTTTTTTTCTCTCGCATATATTGCCATAATAATACACAATTCAGACCGACATAAGGTCTTTTTACAATAGGATTAGAAGGATATGTTAATCGATAGTGATTCCAATTTCCAAGTTTATCCTTCATAAATGTCCTTGTATCTTCTGCATCTAATTTATCAAACTCTGATATTCTTTTACTCATCACTTTTTTTATCTCTCTGTTGTAAGTTATTTCAATCAGTAATACTAATGTCAAAGATAATATTGGTTTATTATCATTAAATTATAATTCACACCATCAAAAAAATTTTCAACGTCATTCGCGGTAAAGTTGTTTGTCTTTTTTCAAAACGAAAAACACTTTATTCGTTTTTTGTTACAATAAAGTAAAATAGTTACTGAGCTTAGTTATTCTAAACATTGTTTATTCCGACATCATAAAGAGTTTTGTATTTTTTAAAGAAGAAAGATGAATCCAATAGAATTTTACCAACTTGATGATGCGATATATAACGATACAACGACTCACTACTTTTTAAATCAAAGTTGTATAGACTCACCACAAGAAGTTCCTTCTGTTTCTCCTCCACCAGAACCTTTAAAAGAAGAACTAAAGGAAATCGTTAACAAACCTAAATCAACTACAAAAAGGAAAAATATATATCCTAGAGTTTATTGTGAAAGAAAAAGAAGACATGAGATAAAACAAGAAATGGAAAAACTTCGATCTCTTATCAGAACAAAAATGTCCGATGCTCAAAGACAAAAGCTAACTAAACTTGCTATTTTAAGGATGACTATAGATCAAATGGAAGAGCTTTTAGATTATAAACGAAGAACATCACAAAAGTCTTTAAACTAAACAATCCAAGTCTTTTTTTTATGAGATCACCATGTAATATAATCAAACGAATCGTTGTTATTAAAAATTTGTATTCTTTTTTCAAATAAAGTAAAAAAAAAGACTATATGAAAAAGCGTTTGATGTTTTATCTAATTTTTGATATCTTACATTTCAAGAGCTTATCCGATTTAATTGTGTTGTATTTTTCATTCTTTGTAACAAAACAGAACAGGAGCGTAGATAGTTTTAGAACAAAAGAAGATGGCTACACAAAAAATAGGTGAATTCAAGTTTATCAATCAGTTTTATTATTACGGGGTTCCTAATCTTCCAAAACTCTATGAACCTTACCAACAAAGTTGGTTTAGAAACTTTCCACAACATTATTATCGACTTTGGGATGATGATTCATTTACAATCTTTCTAAAGTCAATGTATAAAGCTTGGTATCCTACGTATAAGTTTCTTCCTACACCCGAACAAAAAACATACTTTGCTCAGTATTTATTATTGTTTCATTATGGAGGAATTGTTCCTCATTTAGACATGGAGTATGCATATGGTGATACTAGCGAAATATTAGATAAAGTAGGAATCGTAATGTTTGAATCGGGTGGATCAAAGGTTCATCATTTAGTTGAATTAGAAAAGTTTGATGTTGACTTTACATTAACAAAGAACCAAAAGAAAAGTATGATTTGGTTATCATCAAGAGTTTTAGCATCTGTAGCAAGACATCCTTATTGGCTTTCTGTTTGTAGTTCTATAGCTAAAAATGTTTATTATACAAAGAAAGATTACTTTGGATTAGAAAACTTGGTTTCTTTCACGGTCGGAGATAACTTTCTTTCAATCCACTATGAAAAGAAGAAAAAAGCGTTTAAGAATATACATATTATCGAATCTAGATTTAAAACTCAAGCCTCTATGCATTTTAAACAACTAGGTTGGAGAGTTGAAGAAAAGTTATACCTAGCTTCTAAAACCTTTGAGAACGGCGAGCTAGGAAAGTTTAAAGCTACCGCTGAAGAAATCAAAGAAAGAAAAGAACAGTTTTGGAAAAGCAAAAAGAATTTAGGAAAATTTACAATGACCGACAGACAAGACTTTACAACGATTCATCAACAAAAAATTCAATACTTTATTGCCTTATCTATTGGAATTATTATATTAACTATCTTCTTTGTTGTATTCTTTCAGAACCCAAAATCGAAAAGGAAAATAAACTCTTAATAATCTTATTTCATTCTTGTTTTCTATTTTGGATTTTTCGATTATAGTTTAATAGATTGATTCGACTTTTGGAAAAAAAGAGAGAAAGATGGTTGAACTAAAAATGAGTTTACGAGAGCTTAAATTGTTGGTTTATTTGTTACCTTGGAGGAATCAATTTCTTTCGATTGAAGAAAAAGAGAATTGTTTAAAAGCGATTGATGAATTGTTATCAAACAAAAACTTTGTTGAATCGGATGTAAGTAACTTTTTCGCTAAAAACTCCTTTATAGAAACTCTTGTTAAACTGAAAATCGAACAATTAGAAATTGAAAAGAGAGTATTAGAGCAAAAACTTGCTCACTATACTCACTTGATATCTCTTATTACAAAATAAAAAACAAGATTCATTTAATTCATAGTCTTTTTTATTATTAAGATGATTATAAGACTCTGTAAAGAGCCAAAGAAACAAAAGGTCCAAGGTCCAAGTCTTCGAGATCCGAGTATGTGTAATAGGCAATAGGTTCTTGAGAAGGATATTCGTATTTGAGGTATTTTCCTTTAGAGTAAAGTAAAAGAGAGTAAGATTCGTTTTTATTAACCAAAATGGCTGCAAGAGTAATAGGATATTCGTATTCAGAGATAAAGCTATTGTTTAAGTTTTGAGGAGGAAAGATATCTAGTTTTCCAATCTTTGATCTATCAGAAACAAAAAAGCAAAATGCTGGAATTCTTATTTCATCAATGTTTAAGTTTTCAAAGTAAGGTGACTTTTGTTCAAGAGAACCGTCAGAGTTTTTTCCAACAGTAAGCAACCAGGGTTGTGTTAACTTTCTTATTCTTCTTCCTACGTCTCTTTCTTTAAACGTTATTTCTAACGCTTGTTCTCTTGATACTGGATACTTTTGGAAAAAGTTTGTCAAGATTTCGCTAAAATCAATAGGCTCTGATTTACCAAATGTTTCTTGATTAAAACTAGTACAACCAAAAGTCTCTTTAGGATCCTTTGCCAAAAGGTTTGTAATTTCAGATCTCCATGGTCGGTAATTAAACATAAATTTTAATTGTGATTGAAGAATAATATATAAGTAATTCACTAAACATTTCGATGTTCCTTCTTCATTATTAAAAACCCATTGTATCTTTTGTTCTTCTTGAATAGATAATTCCTTTTTACGAGCTTCTTTAAACTGTTTTTGTTCTTCGATTAATTCTTGGTCTTTTGTCTTTGAATATTCGGGCGATAAAGAATCTACTAAAACGATAGAAATTGGTTTTTTATTTATGGGTTCTTCAACATCATTTGTTTTTACTTGAACGATTTCTTTGGTTTCAGGTTCAACAACAATAGTAATTGGTTCTCTTTTATCTTCTAACTCATCAGCGATTTCTTTTTGTGATGGTTCTGGTAAAGGAGAAACGGTAGGCTCTACAAGTGGAATTACTACATCTCGTTCTGGAAGAGGCGGTGGAAGATCAGATTTTTCAACCGCCAAAACCAAAGGTTCTTTTACTTCTTGTTTTTCAATAACTTGTTCTTCTACAGTAGGTTCTTCGATTAAAATAGGAGTTTCTACTATAACTGATTGTTCTTTACTAATAGGTTCTTCAATCGAAGGTGATGGTGAAGTAGGAGTAATAATTTCGGAATTAGTAGTTTGTTGATTTGGATCTTTTGGTTGAATATTTGTTGTAATTTTTGTTTGTACGATGACTCCATTGTTTATCTTAACAGATTCTTTGATACTTTTCGAATAGATTGGATTTTCTACTACTTTTTCTGTAACAGAACATTCGGGAGGAGTAAGTTTAACATTGTTTGTTTTTTGATCGATAATAACCGATTCTTTGCACACTGTTTCTTTTACTACCGTCGTTTTTGAACTTTGGTTTTCATTCTCCGTAATTAGAGGCTTTGAAAACCTAACCATTTTCTTTGGACTTTGAATTCTTACAGGAGTAGAAGGTCTAGTGGGTGGTTCTGGAATAATTTCCGATGTTATATCAATTCCCCCTTCTTCGTTTATTGTAATATCAGGATTTTTATTAATTGGAGATTCAACAACTGGTTCAACTTTTATTTCTTCTTGATCTTCTTTTTCTTCATCTTCATCTTCTTGATCATTATTATTTGTAGAAACTGGAATTAATTCTACATTAGTATCTCGCTTGGGTAAAGGTGGAGGTGATTGTGGTATAGGATTTATTTCATTCGATTTATTAGAAGAATAGTTGTTAATCTCTTGAATTATAAAAGGGTTTTGAATTAACATTTTAAAAATAACATCTGTTTCACCACTAGTTCCCGATTGTTTTTGTGATTCTAAAGCTGAATCGTACAAAGACTTGTACTTTGTTTTTCCAACATCATTAAGCCATACGGAAGCCTTTTCAGTAAGAGACATGATTTCAAATTATTTTTGTTTTTTTATACGAAAAACTAACGATTACAATAGGATCAAAAAACTAAGAGTTCTTTTGATTGGTTAAAGTCTTATTGAATAATCAATAAAATCTTTTTTTTCATTAAATCGAAATAGTTGGAAGAGCATTATTATTTAAAAAATCATATGAATCCTATTCTATTCGGATATGATGCATGGAACTTTTTCCATCAATTACCTTGGGTTTTTGAAAATGAAGTTCTTTCGGGATCTGATTTGAGCTTCTTTTCTATTATGTTATTATTCACAATCAAGTTATTACCTTGTAAAACTTGTTGTAATGACGCACAAATATTATTATCGAAAATGGATTGGACAAATGCTTTGTTCATAAGCGACAAAGTAAGAATAGCTACTAGAGCTTCTTTAGCAAGATTTGTATTTATCTTTCATTCAAACGTAAGTAACAAGTTAAAGAAAAAAGTTTGGAGTGATGATTGGATGAAAAGCGTTAAAATAAGAACAAATTGGATTGAATCTTACATTCGATTAATAACTATTATTGCATGGAACTTTCCAAATCCAGAAGATTGGAAAAAGAGTCATGATAAAACAAAAGAGATTTCAACTCAATACATTTACGACAAAAACAATCTTTTATTTTTATACAAGTATTACTTTGAAATGGTAATACCAATGGTTTTAAAATACACTCCACTTGGATCGTTATATGATCAGTTTTTATCTCAAAATACTCTATCTTGCCTTCAATTATCAAACAGAACAAACTTTACTCGTTGGTTTTCCAAATTTCGAATCATGTTATCTGAACAACAAGAATGGGAAGGAAACTTATGGAATATAGAAGAACTAAATTTGTATTTTCCAATGTTTCGATCTAAAGAAGAATGTGGTAAAATAGAACGTCCTTCTACGATTTTTCAAGGCTGTCAATAACCTATTCTAACTTTAGTTTTTTTGTACATCGAGTTTTAGTTTTATCAAATAAAAAATTGGTTCATCAAGAAAATCAAAGAGATGTCTGACTTACCTGTAACAAAGCCTTATAAAGAACCTACAAAAAAGACTTTGGAAGAACTCGAAGAGAGTTATCAAGATTACGAAAATCAATACAATAAACTTGCTGATAAATTTAAACAACTAAAGAAACAAGACATAGATGATATCACGATAGAGTCATTATTATCAGAACCCACTGTTTTTAAATAAAAACCTCTTCTTTAGAGCATCTTTTTTTTCGATAATTAGTAATAAGTAGTTTATTCATTTAAAACAAAAAAAGCTATGAATCCAATCGATAAAGCAAACGATGTTGATCAAGAATTGATAATGTTAATTACAAACATTCAAGTTGAATTGGACCTTCGAAGAGAATTGAATCAAAAAAAGAAGGATCTAGTAAAACAATTATTGAACAAAAGAAAACAAAAGCCTAAAGAAATCAAGAAGACTAAAGTCGAAAAGCCTATGCCAATCAGAAAAACTTCCTTACTTCAACCTTCATTTGTAAATCAACCTATTCGATTCAATTAAAAAGACTTTTTTAAACCTCAATTGATCTTTTGTATGTATTACTTTTTTTCTATCGTTAGACATAAGAAGAAGCTATTCGGGATTGTTTTAAAAAAAATTAAAATGACAGATTCTCGAGTGTTTACCTTAATAAGAAAGGAACTTCCATCTCCTCTTAAATCTCTCTTTGTAAATATTAAGACTACAACAAAGGATAAAGAAGATATTATTTTTGATCGGCTTTATACTTTGGAATCATCAAAGACTTTCAATGTTAATAGATTTGGATCCAAGTATTTGTCAGATAATACTTTTGGAGATTTTATTGATTCAGTTAATGCTTTTTTGGTTCAAATAAAGGAGACAAGCAAAGATCTGAATAAAACTTTATTGATCTTTTACCATGTAATTTCAGATACTGCGTTTCAGATCAGAGAAATGGTTAAAATGGTTAAACTCGATGATAAAAAAGATATAGATGGTCCAGTGGCTACAAATTATCTTGAATCAAAATATGTTGATATCGATTTTAAGATCGTGAAAATAGAACAAGTAGATAATGTGGCATGGATAGAAGTAAAGTTTGAACCTATTAAATATGAATATATCGGGGAAAATATAACAAGAGAAATAAAAACACAATCAGGAATCGATTTTTATCGACAAGAAGAAAATATTGCTTCTGGTGACTTGTTTGTAAAAAATAAAAAGAATAATGAATTTGTTCGTTTTTGGAATCCTTATATAAAATCAACTATCTATCGATGGTTATACGATAATCCTGATCTTGACATATTCGAAAATCAAGTTTTAAAACTTTATCCATTACCTTCTGTTTCTATAGAGTCTTTTGATTTGGTTTTTGTACCAGACTCAAAGGACTCAACAAAGAATCAAGTGAAAAGTATTTTAGATATCAAAAATCTGCCAGAAGATGTTTTATCGAAAAAGGTTCTTTTTGGGACAAGCGAAATACTTATTTCGGATTTGAAAAAAGCTATTGAAGAAGCAGACTATCCTGAAATGTTTATTCCTATTCTTTCTCCAACCTTGGGAAAAGATTTTCCAGAAGCTCAATTTACAATCGTTACAAAAGACAATGTTCAAGGATTTAACTTTAAACTTGATGATGGTGAAGCTAAAAAATTTACAAAAGAATTTTCATTAGGAGAAAGATTTTACGGAAAATATGGAATCCTTGCAGATAGTGTTTTAGATGCATTTCGATTTGGATTTACTATCATTCCAAAACCAATAGAAACTATAGAAATTGATCCTCAACCCAAGAAGGATGATATTCAACAAAATAAAGATGATTCTCAACCTGACAAAGATCTTGAGTTAGAGAAAAGAACCGATAAACTTCAAGAAAAACAAGTTGGTCTTTACGGATCTCTAGAAACCTTATTAAGACAAATTAAACAAGACAATCAAAAGCAAGAAATAATCATTGAAAAATTGATTGAGAAACTTAGAGAAACTACTATCGTGGAACAAGTAGAAGAACAAGACGAACCTGTGCAAATAAAACCAATGAAACCAATGACATCAAAATCAAAAATCTTACCTTCCTTTCTTACTCAAAGAATTTCGTTTTAATAACAAATAAAACATCTTTTTAATCAACGCTTTTTCTGATTAGTTTTGTGTAAGATGATTAAGTAAGTTGATCGTAGAAAACCCAAACTCTTTTATTTAACGTTTTAAAGAACATAGATTTTTTCGTGTTCAGGTATCTCCTTTTTCTGTATTCGATACTTTGTAACAAAGAAAGGAATATGTTTCGATGGTATAGCTTCGGTACATGATTTAGCAAAAAACTCTTGTCCTGCTGCTTGTACAAAGAATCCGTTTCTTAATAAACCTTTAGGAGAAAAAAGATCATCACTAATCTTATTTTTGGTAACTAATTTGATCCAATTTCTTATTTCGTCTTGATGAAACGGACTGTCTAAAGCAGAAAGAGATCTTTCTAACGTTGCAACGAATCTTGATAAGTCAACAAATTTACTATCAGAATTCCATCCATAACAAAGCCCTCCTTCCGAGTATTCGGAGCTTACATATCTTTGTCCGTTCAATACAAAAGATGCTCTTCCAAAGTCTATAAAAACTAGAACAAATCCAAACGTAGGAACACAGATAAATGTATCTTTATCAATTTCGTAATAAAGGTATGTATCTTTAGGAACAAACCTAACTTGAGTATTATCGGGATGTGCGTCATTATGGACAAAATGAAATCGCTTTTGTAAGAATGCTAAAGTCAAAACTAATTGACAAAGTATACTCCACCAAACATTGATATCTTTTTGTTTTGAAAGAATATCAGGTAAACTAGAATCAAGTTTTTCCATACAAATAACTTGAGCGGCAAAGTCTTTCCCATCTTGAACAAACTTGTGAGAAGGAGTTTCTGGTTTAATAAGAATGTCGTCATCGTCATCTAATAAAACAAGTTTTCTCTTTGTTCTTTTTCTAGTTGGAAAAACCAAAACATCACTTTCTTTTTTTAGTTGCTTTTTCTCGCGTTCTAACTTCCAAGTCTTTGTTTCTGCGAGAAAAGTATCATAAACAATAGCAAAATGAGGCCATTCGTTGTTTTTGTAATATTTAGAAAGCATTCCATAAATAAAGGCTTCAATACATTCTCGAGGGATATAAATCGGTTTTTGTATAGATGGCTTATCTTGAATTTTCCAAGGTTTTCGAACTAAAGAAACTAATTGCGATACTTTCATAACCATCGGATGATTTGTATCTTTTAAATAATACACTTGTCCTTGACTTGTAGACTTTTCGTACTTTTTATCTACTTTATAATTGCCTATTACTGCTTTTGTTTGTTCGGGATAAATGTCAAGTTTAACCATGTCTTCAGATGGTAGTTCATCAGCAATTTTCGTATCTAAAAACGTAACAAATGGCCAATGATTCTTTCCCTCAAAACCATCCTTTTCGGTTTGCTCTGTTTTTCCTTGTTTAACTTCCATAAAAAACTAAGAATCTCCTTCTAATGAAATACTTGTTTAATAAAGACTTTCTTTTAAGCGAGTAAACGAAAAACTATTACGTTTATAACAAACAAAAATTTGGAAAACTTCCTATCCGGAAAAAAAAGGGAGTCAAAGAACAAACCATTAGGCTTTTATTAATAATGGTTAATGTCCAAAATATCTCGTTTCATTTCATAGACAAGCTAAATTTTGAAATAAACTTTTTCCTTCTTTTATTCCGTTTTGGAGAGGGTTTATTAAGATAAAAAGACTAGATATGGAAGAAATAGATTATGAGATTACTAGAGCTTCGAATTTTGCAACTCCTACAAAGTCAAAAAGAAAGAGTAGAGGTTCTGCGGAACTAAAAAACAAAAGCAATCATGGATCGTTAGATAATAAAATTCAAATTATTCCAAATCAAGAAAGAAAGATTGCAAATTCTTCATCTTCTGAAGACTATGAAGATAACGGATGGAATAAGAAAACAAATGAGTTATTACTTTTTTGGTTAGAAAAAACTTTATTATGCGCAAAACATCATTCACAAAGAACCATTTATTTGAGAAAAATAAATCTTACATTAATGTTGATTTATATTGCTTTGGGACCTATAGGAAGTATCTTATCCTCCTTAACTGTTGGAACAACATTTTTTGAATCACCAACAACTCCTGTTAATACTATAACGATTCCAAGTATAATAGTTGCCGTGATAACCATGTCAAGTAGTATTTTGGCTGGTATTATTGCTTATTTAAAACTAGCCGAAAATATAAGCAAAGAAAAAGCAGTAACAATAAACTTTGAATCTCTCGCAAGAGATATGGAAAGAGTCGCAGCAATGGATATTGATAGACGTCCAAACGCTTTAACGTTTTTAAATGAAATATCTGAAAAGTTTACAAAATATCAAGAAACTGTAGATGTAATAGAAGTCAGAAGATTCAATATTGTAGATCGTGTTCAACAATTAAAAGATATTAATGAGCGTGTTATAACAAACTATACAAAACTTCATGTTCCTTATTTTATGTCTCCAAATTCTCATCCTATCACAAATGTAGGTATTTCACTTCCTGCTTCTAAAAACGAAAATAACATAAACTATCCAAACAATTCAACTGAAACATTAGATAGTACAGGAGAGTTATACCCTATAAAACAAACTATCGTTCCTCCTCCTCCACCAACTCCTAAAAACAACAAATCTTCTTTAGATAAATACATACCCGAGACCGATTATAAAGATCAGATTAGAAGAAATACAGAACCTCGAAATAAACTTACTTCAATTATAAAAAATAGTCAAAACGATGTAACGAGAAGTAATTCTGTACGATCTATAAAAGAAGAAACCAAAAAGATTCGATCTGATTATAGAACAAAAAAATCACAACTTCAAAAATCAAACTCTGGTCAAGATAGCGCTTCTTTTATTTATCTATCTAAATCATCTTCTTTATCGTAAAATTTCCCTTCTTTTTTTTTTAATTCAATAAAACTTGTGTTATTTTTAAAGCAAATAAAACTCTTTTTTCCTCTCTGTTTGGTAAGGTTAACGTTGAAAAAGGTTCTAGTTGAGTTAGTCGTTGTGAAATAGAAGAATAATAAGAGTTTTTTTTTGGTTTAAAAACACGAGATAGGATGAATAAAACTCCAAAGATTATTGGAATACAAGATGACAAAAACTCGATTTTTATTATTCAATGGGCAAAAGAATATGTAAAAGAACCTTTTGAATTTCTTAGAGCCAAATATGTTGGTCATGGAATGTTTCAATCCAATACAATTAATATGACTTTATCTTGTGATCAATTTCCATTAATTGTAGATTCTAAAGGAATTGCTCATCCGGCATTAAATGCTTTTCAATGGTTATGGTCTCATATTCAAGAACCTAGCGTTAAGTCAAAGATTTCAAAAGAAGAGCTTTTAGAAGCTCAAGAAGTAATGACCAAGTATCTCGAAGAAAACTTGGAATTTCTTAACCCAGATGATTTTGTAGACGAACAATTTTCTGAACCATCGGAATCTGAAAACTCTACTCAAATTACTCCTTCGACTTCTTTAACTAAAGTTCCTAGTGTTAAAACTCCAAAGACACAAGATATTATTAAGAAAAAACAAAAAGAACCTATTGAAGACAATGATTATCAAGCTATCGCTGAATCAGATGATAGTGAAGATTTAAAACCTAAAAAAGAAGATAAAATAAAAACCCAAAATCCTAGAGGACCCCTTAAAGACAGAAGAAAGAAAGGAAAGCCTTCCGAAAGCATTTTAAAACAAAATCAGGAAGAATTAGATGATTGGGTTAAACATCAACAAAATATTAAAGCATTAGAAAGTCCAAAATCAAAGAATAAGAAACAAAACAAAAACAAACCTTCGCCTGTTTTAAAACCAAAATTCGAAAGAAAGAAGAAGCCACAACCCAAAGACGATGATAGTAATGAATCTTCCGGAAAAGAACAAGACTCAGAAGAAGAACCTATTATAATAAAACCAAAACCAAAAAAGAAGAATTTAAAAATAGTTCCAAAGAAATCAGCCTTAGATTGGTCGAGAGAAAATCCTAGAGAAAGAACTGAAATCAAACCACAAAAAGCACAATAAAGTTTTTTAAAAGAAAAAGTCAAAAGTGTTTAAATCATATGGATTTATTAATAAAAGTATTGGAGGTTTCATAGAAAAAAGCAAGTTTACTTTTTTTTTGAGATCACTAAGATAGGAATTTTGTTAATTCAAAAATTTATCAATGCCTGCCAGAAAATCTAGATCCAAATCAGCCTCCAAAAGAAAAACTGCTGCTAAACGTCGACCAGCTACAAAGAAAAGAACCACTAAAACTGTTAAAAAGTTTTCTGGACGAAAGCAAACAAACAAAAAGAGAGCCTTTTGTAAAACCGCAAACTTTAATACCTTGAAAAAGATTGCAAGAGAACTTCATCTCAAAACCAACAAATCAAAAGCTCGACTTTGTGGAGATCTTGGACACAGACTTACTCTCGATGAAATGGAGAAAAAGGTTAAGCAATACGAATAAATCTTCCTTTTATTTTTCTAAAATAAAAAGAAAAGAGATTACATAACAAAGTTTTTGGTTTGTCTTTCTTTTGAGTCAACATAAGATGGATTATAATAAGAAAGGAAAGAAGAGTAAATCAGAATCAGAGCTTATTGAGATTTGGGAACATACTTGTAAACTTGCTTTACAAAACTTTCCAATCGAAGATGAAAAAGAACAAACATTTTCTATAAACGAAAAGGACATAGAATCCTTTTATAAGGTTTTAAAGGAAGAAGAAAAAGAAACTAGTATCCAAGTGATCGAAGGTGATTGTGTAAATATAGCGAGAGAGTTTGTTTCAGATGGATATAAAGTTTGTATGCTTAATATGGCTTCAAAATGGAAACCGGGTGGAGGTGTATTCAAAGGCAAAATGGCACAAGAAGAACATTTATGTAGATTATCTAATCTTTATTTATTCTTATCAACGACAAAATATCCTCTTGAAGATTTTCAATGTTTAGTATCTCCAAATGTTACATTCTTCAAAGATACAGATTATACAAAACTACGAAAACCTTGGAATTGTCATATAATCTCAATGGCTGCTTACCAAGTAGCTAAACCTTCTCATTTTTCAAAACCAATGTACGAAGGAACTATTCAGAAAATTAAAGTAATGTTAACCGCAGCAAAAAAAGTAGATCATGATGTTTTGATTTTATCTGCTTTTGGTTGTGGAGCTTATAACAATCCAAACGATTTAGTCGCTAAAGCATTCTATCAAGTGTTAGTGGAAGAAGCTTGGTCGAAAAAGTTTAAAAAGATTGTATTTGCAATCTATGATGATAAAAACTCTAATGGTAATCTTCAAGCATTTAAAGATCAATTCAAATAAACATCTTTTTATTTTGAATCGTTATCGAGCTTTCTCGAATAAAACAACTTACAAAGTTCATTATGTTGTTCTCTAAATTTCAATCTAAAAAACTCAAGTTTATCTAAGTCATGATCTTTTTCTTTCTTCTCTCTTCGTTTTTTCATCATCGTAAGCGCATGTTTCTTAGCTATAAAAACTTGTTCAATTTCTTTATCATTCCATTTCCATTCATTATCGTTTATCTTTGCCAAAATCATATTTCTAAGAGCAATTTCAATTAATCCGATAAAATCATAAGAGTCTTCTACATCACATTTTTCATCTTCAAAACATTCGTTGACTTGTTTAATAAAATGATCTAAAACGCTTTTTAATTCTGAAGACTCACAACAAAGAAAGATCTCTTGAAAGTTGATTTCTCTCAATTTGTTTAAATACGGAGAGAATACAAAATCATAATCTAAAGTTTCTGGATCTAATCCTAATCTTTTAGATTTACTTTCCTTTCTTATATTAAATCGAATAGAAGCTAAATAATCAACCATCGTTATCTGATTTCTTTTAACTTACTCAGTTTACAACAAAACTTTATTTTTATTAAAATAAACCAAAGACGATAAAACGTTTATCATCGTACAAATAAAAATCACAATCACTCAAAAGTTTTAAACCATCAAGATTAAGTACAAAAAAAGATGAAGAAAACAACAGTTCCCTTATGGGTAGTTTTAGGATTATTGAGTGTTTTACCACCATTGATTGTTGGTGTGTTTAACATTACTACCTTATTTTTTGGAAGTCAAAACCAAATGAATCGTTTGTACGATGAGATGGTCGTTGATATTCACAATGGAATTTACAACACAATTACTCAATACTTTGATAGCATGAAAGTCGTAGCAAAAGGAGTTGTAGAACTTGAACCTTTGTTTAAAAACTATTCAATGCCTGAAGATGGAAGTTACGACCCTTCTACTTTAATTCGTTATATGTCTATGTTAAAAGATGATTTTAGATTTGAATCAGTTGGAATGATGATTCCTTTTAATTCTTCTGAAACATCAAAATTAAGTTGGCAAATTGCTCATGGATTCGGTTGTCCTGAATTTATCTATGCTTATAGTGACGCTTCCATTTATCCAACGTTTCTTGGACATTGTACATTTACAAATGGAACCATCTCTAAAAACCTAGATTACCAAGGAGTTGATTGGGGATTGAAGCCTGATGAAATCGAATTAATGAAAGGAACAAAAAGTGAAACCTTTTTACCAGTTTTTGCTTTATTGAATGTTATGACTTTAACATTCTCGTCTGCTTATCGTTATGAATCAGATATAACTAAAGTTTATGGATTAACTTTTGCCGAAAAAAGTTTAACTACGATTAATCATTACTTTGAAGACTTACAACTTGGCAATAATGGAGTTGCTTTTATTTTTGAAAGAAACAATGGAGCTATGCTTACTGCCTCAGTATTAGGACAAACTACTGTAGAAGATCCAACAAACACATACGGAGGGGTTAGAAGATTAAGAGTTGACGAAGCTCCAAATACTATAATTTCAAAAGCCGGAAAATCTATTTTAGAATATTATGGATCATTTGAAAATATACCAATTTATGATAACATCGTTGCTGATGATTTGTTAATTGGTGTAAACTCTTACAAAACACAAGGAATCGATTGGATTATTACTATTGTTGTACCTGAAAGCGAAATCTTTTCAGAAATTCGATATTATTCTGTTTTAGCATTAGTTTCTACTATTATATTCTTGGTCCTTGTAATTTTTACGTCGGGTACAATCAGTCTTTTAATTAGTCGACATGTTGAAAAGATAAGAAAACAAATCTCTCAACCCAACGCAAGCGAAGAGTGTCAACCTTTATTCTCGGAAACTCGAATCAGTGAATTACACAATCTGCAAGAAGAGCTCTCATCTAGAGAAACAGCTATGAATAGTCATTTTATTCAAAGTCCTAGAGATTCGATTTCCCCTAGTTCTTAAAATAACAAACCTTTCTACTTTATTATTTTTTGCATCATAAACTTTTTGAATAAAAAAAGAATCATACATTCACAAACACATTTTTGAAGAGTATTGGATACTAAAGGAAAAGGAATTATTTAGACATAGGTTGAGATTTTAAAAATTTTAACAAGAAAGATGGAAGATCAATGTAACGTTGGTGATGAGTTGAGTGATGAACAAAAAGAATGGTTTTGTAAGTTTAAAACTCTTTTTGGAGAAGAGTCGGATCAGTTTATTGCCATGTTAAAAGAATCGGGATGTTATGAAAACAAGAATTGGAAGAAAAACATAAATCATGTAGTTCATCGATGGGCTCATAAGGAATGTGAAGATTATAATTGGACATGGAAACGAATATCAAAAGAAAAGAAAAAGAAAGTTACAAAAACTTATTTTGCTGAACTTACTGTACGAAGACTTCCTTCCAATTTGGAAACGTTAACTACATTAAAAAAGATTTCTATATTCCACTCAAATATATCTTATTTACCACCAGAAATCGAAAACTTGAAGTTACTAGAATACTTATTTATTATACAATGTCCTTTATACAATCTTCCTTCTGGTTTAGGAAACTTACCACAACTTAGAGTTTTAGAAGTATCGCAATGTAGAATTACGGATATTCCAGACTCACTGTATTCTTCAAAACGATTAGAACAATTAATCCTCGATAATAACTTTTTAAATCGATTTTATTTTCAACGTTTATCAGACATTAATAAAGACAATGGAGGATTGAAAAAGTTATCGCTTATGGGGAATGAATCTTTAGAATTTCCTCCTATCGAAACAACATTAAACATTGAATTTTTGAACATTAGCGAAACAAAAACAAGAGTATTTAGTGGATCGAATTTATATAACTTGAAAACTCTAGTTTTTACTGCTCTTCCTTCTCAAATAAAAGAACCAATCATGATCGCCGACTTACCAAAAACAATTGTTTATTTAAACCTTTCACACCTCATTATTTACGAATCATTCATCAAGCTCTTACTACAAGAATTTTCAAACTTAAAAACCATTGTTTTAAGAGGAACGTTTATTCATAATGATTCAAATTCTGTTATTACCGTAAAAGAGTTTATAGAATCAACAGAATTAAAGAGCTTTATTAACGAAAAGTTTGAATTTTATCAAGATACATTTTATTCTTCTAGACTCGAAAGTCTTGATATTTCTAAAAAACTCTCTTCCAAACTTAAAAAACTTGACCTACTTTCTCTTTGATTCAAAACTTCTCTCTTTTTTTGTTTTTTTTCGTTTAAGAAGAATAAAAACGAAACTTTGTTGATTGAAGTGGGTTTGTTTAGTAAAAGTAAGAGAATGATGAACCAAGGAAGTGTTTTAACGAGAGACGATATTAAAAGAGAGTTACTCAAAGGATCGATTAAGATATGGCCATTTAAAAAGGAATTACTTAGAGAGGCATCTTATGATGTTAGATTGGGAGAAGATTTTATGACTCAAGATACTGAAGTAGGACGAGAATATCGAACCTTAAACATTTGGGGTGAGAGTGGAGATTATGATTATGGAGCAAAAGATTTATGGAATCATTATCCATCAAAACTCGAAACTATTAACATTCGAGGAAAGAAAAAAGCAGTAAAAACAATACTTATAGAACCAAAAGAAATGGTTTTAGGACATACAGAAGAGTTTGTTGGAACTGATGAAACTATTTCTGTGTTTTTATCGACTCGTTCTTCTATAGCTAGAAGTTGTTTCTTTACTTGTCAATGTAGTTTTTTTGGAAATCCTAATTTCTTTGATCGTTGGACTTTGGAAATCACAAATAATACCTGTATTTATAGAATACCTCTTGTTGCTGGAGAACCAGTATCTTCTATGATTTTTGTAAAAACTTCCGCTTACAAAGATGAAAATAACAACAACTCAAAACAAGAACTACCGAGCGATGAAGAATTAGAAGCCATCTTAAATTCACCAGAATACGTAGAAAAGCATTTTGCCAAAGTTATAAAAGAATGGAACCCTGAAAAGATGAAATCAAAGTTATCAAAACCTCAATAAAACATTATTTTTCCACATACGCTTTATTTATTACTATTAATACCCTCCTCGAGTATACTAATTACTCACTATTTCTTTATCTTTTGAATAAAGTAACATCATTTTACATTTATTTTGTATTGTTTCCATTGTCTTTTATTTCTCTACTTTCAAAGTTTTCAGTTATAAACTCTTTTTAATCAATAAATCTTCTTGTCGTGATTATAAACTTCCTATAATCGTTTTCTATGTATGTTTTCTATCTTTAAAAGCATTCTTCTAAAACAACTGACGACATCCTCATGACAAGCCCATGACATCATTGGTTAAAAGCAATTGAATGTATCGATTGATTGATTCGATCGATTGTTTTTAAACAAAAACAAAAAACAAGAGGACCTTTGAGGATCTGCTTCTGATAAGTCCTTCTGCTCTTTTTTCAAAAAACAAAAAAACTCAATGGTGTACCTCATCGAAGAACATCGATTGATTGAATCAATTAACGCTCTTAATCTCTCTTAATTAATTGTTCGAAAAAACGATTGTTTTTTGGAAAAAAGAGCAACTAGAAATCAAGCTAGGTTATTTATAGAGCAAATAGGATTTGATATTCGGTTTTCATCATCATATGGATTTCTATTTGCTCTATAAATAACCTAGATCGATTTACACTCTGTTTTTTATTGATTCGGACGAGAAATTTAGTTTGATTTATAGTCTGTGATTTTAATGAAATTCTCTTCGAAAGGGGTTAATGAAAATAACTCGAGGAAGGATCGATTTTTTATTAGATTTGTTTAAAAACTTGTTACATCCTTGTCCTTTTCTCTTATCGATTGGCTAAAATGGTTCTCTAATAAATCTAAAATCAACACTATTAACAAACTATCGATAAAATCAAAGTTATAAAACAAAAACAACTAGTTGATTGATCAAACAAGATTCGAAATTTATTGAAAGCAAAAACCAACATTGTATCCAAACAAAAAACGCTTTTCATCTTGATAAATACAAATACAAACTATTCGTGGTCTTGATTGTCTATCTTACCTACTATCTTTTTATAGTCTATCATAACTTGATAGTTACGATTCTATCTTAAATTTGATGCTCTTTAGGATGAATTAGCCTTTAGAATTGATCAACTAAATTACAGATGTTAAAAACCAAAATGTATCCAAACAAAAAACGCTTTTCAACTTGATAAATAATATAGAAAGACAATATGATTTGATCGTTTATTTTCATAAGGAAATGATATAAAAAGGATGAAGACGTAAAAGAAAAGCGATCTAAGGATTCTAAGCTATATAATCCTAGAACATTGAAGTCGATTTAGTATTAATAAATATCATTTCATTAAACCAAACTCTTTTCTTTTTTTAATGTTCCTTTTATTCGAAGAATTGAATAGTAAAACAATAATGCAAAAACCAAAGTTTAAGTATACGATTTACGTTATGGCAAGATCAGAAGATGGAAAAAAATGTACTCATATAACACATGGAGTTTATGATTCGATACAAGAATGTTTAAAAGTTTCTGAAAGCAAAAAGTTTATTGATAAAGCAAAAGAACTTATCGATCTTTTCAATTATGAAGTACAAAACGGTAGTAAGTTTGTAGTAGACTTAATTCTACCTGTTCCTTTGTTCGATGAAGTTTCTTTATCGCTTTATCTAGCTCAAAAACCAAAAGAATCTAGAATCTTTGACGTCGATTAAAAAGAAATGAATAAACCATTTACTATTACAAAACGGAACCGAGTTTATTAGTTCATCAAAGATGATTACAGTAGAAAATCATAAGAGGAAGGATAGATTGATGATCGTATTGTACTTGTTTTTTTGGTAGCAAAGATTCTAATGTAAAGTTGTCTTCAAAAATCATAGCTCCGTATATTAATACAAACTTTTTATGTTTGGGTATTGGATGTTCCTCAAACCAAGATTTAAGAGAAAAGTAAATTGGATACTTTTGAACTTTTAACCAGTGTGATAAACCCTTTTGAAAGATTTCATTCCATCGAGGAGAAGTAGTTGGAGATGTTTCAGATTGTAACCATTCTTCTTCTATAATAATCCAAAAAGGTCGAATTGGATAATCAGTAAAAAACTTTGGAGTTTGAAGAAACTGAGTACAATGCTTTTTCCAATCAGTCTCTAAAGTCTTTTGTAAGAATCGAATTTCATCATTCAGAGATTCTGGAGTTAGGATTATGTTAGAGTTATCTTGTCCTTGAATATCCTTCCAAAATTGATCTAAATCTAATGGTTTATCTTGATCATTTTTAAAACACTCGAAAATATAGTGATAGTATTTTCTCATATCAGGTAGTTGATCGATTTTCCATCCTTGAGCTTTATTAAATTCAGAGAAAGAAGCGAAGAATCGTTTCCAGTCTTTAATTTCTTTTACAGTCGAGTCTTCTTCATTCTTTGGTTTTTCAAAAGAAGAAAAAGGTACAGTGTCTTTTGATAAAATAGACCGAAGAGAGTCAAGAAGTAGACTAGAAAACTTTGGATTTTTGGTTAACCCTTTAAATCGTTCTTCCTTCTTTTTATTGTATAAATCAAAAAACTTTTTAGATGAGTCAAGAGATCGAACCATCAACGATAATTCAACCACAAAAGGAATATGACCTTCTTTATTCAAACAAGGTCTCAAGTGTGGTATGTAGATAAATCGTTTCCATAAAGAAGAGATTTCTATTCTTCCTGACGGTTGAAAAGGTAAAAATTCAACATTCGAGTTTGTTTGATCAAAAGATAACCAAGGTTTCCATTTTTCTTGAGTTAAATCGACTTTAAATAAGAATTTAAAAGGATCTAATTTGCTTGAAACAAAGTCTGGACTTTCTTGAATCCAACGATCGATTAATGGTCTGTAATAATTGTACATTGGATTTTCCATACATGATTTTCTTTCCAAATTATCTTGTATGATACTAACAATTTCGTTAGCGTCGTGATTACTTTCATCGCTAGGTTGTAAACTTTTAGAATCACTAGTAGAAATGTAGCGACTCCATAAGAATCTATCCAAGGGATGTTTTGTATTAGTAAACTTGAGCTTATCTTCTTTTTGAATTACGGGTATTAAGACTTTAACAGATACACCTAAATCAATAAAAGACATGAACAAAATTCGTAAGCAGTTTTTTGGTAATGCTTCACATCGAGAAAAAAGAAACCAAGATACCCAAGGATAACCGGAAAACAAAAAGTATAAAGCCCAAACTTGTAATATCCATTGCTTCCAATAAGAAGCTCTCTTTACTTGAGAGTCTTCAAAAAACCAAAACTGATTATCCCAATTTTCGTACTGTGAAAAGAATCCTTCTCTATGAAAATAAATAGATTGAGGAATCCAATCCATTGAGCTTGAGATTACATGTTGAATCGAATCATGATGGAAACGGTCAAAGGATTGTGTAAACGATTCTGTTATCAAGTATAAAGAATCTAAAGGATGAACTTGTGATTTTTGTCTAACTTTGGAAATCGTAGAATAAAAAGATGTAAAGTCTTCTGTACAAAAGTAGTTCCAACACATAAACTGATTTATTATGTCCTTTTTTTGTGGATTACGCTTTAAATAATCAGACCAAAGAGTACAAACAGAAAAGTTCTTTTGAAGAGCTTGATACGAAAGACACTCATAAAACTTTAAATGTTCGAAACGAGGATAAGATTCAAACACTTTAAACGGAATCTCTTTTAACTTTTTAATCAGTTCGCCGTAACATTTGTTTTCAAAAAGACAAACACAATAAATGTGGTAGAATTCAATCCATGAGAAAGAAGTTTTTATTGTTGATTCAGAATTGAGTTGAGTTTTCCATAAATCCTTTTCATTTAATTCAGATTTTTGAATTTCAGAGAAAACCTTTTCACAAACTTTAGTTGCTTCATCCCATTGTTTTATTTGTGTATGAATGTAAATTCTATAATAAAGACAATTCCAACGATCAAATAGTTGATTCTCTCGAATACAAGAAATCCAATTCAAGTTTGATTTTAAACTTTCAGAAAACGAGTTCATCAAAAGTTCTTGTTTACATTTGATTTCCCAAGCCTCTTTGTTTTGTGGAAACAACTTTACCCATTCGTTTAACATTCGAACACATTCTTTATGATCTTTCTTTCTTCTTAAAATTTCAATGTAATCCCATTTTAATTTACAAGGGATTGGAAACGAAGAAGAACAAGCTCTAAAAATCTTTGCAAATTCTTCAAACAATTTATACTCAAAACAATACTTTAAAACTAGTTCAATTAGAAATGGAGAATAATACAATGACCATTCTTTGTCTTCTTCTGATCGAAAGTTTTCTGTAAGCCATTTTATAAATGAATCTCTTTTTGTACAAACCATTAAAAGTTGAAACACTAAATCATTCTCTTCTTCTTTTTTCAGTCCTTCTGAAATTTTAGAAATCAACGTCTCTCTTTCTTCTTCATTATTTACAATCGAAAGATTTTCAATAGATGAAAAACTTTGCTTTTCTTTTTCGCAAACTTGGTCCATCTCTTCCATCCATTTTTTTAACCAACTTTTTTCAGACTTGACTTGTTCTTCTTCTTTATTCTTTCTTACATTGTTTTTTACAGGAGAAGAGAAACTTAATACAACATCCTTTTCCATATATAGATTACTACCGTGTATTCTTCTTTCTGTAGTAATTACAAATATTCTTTTTTTTTTGTTTTACTTACTATTTCGACAAGACCTCGTTTTTTCCCCATTAGCAGATAAATTAGATTGAAAATACATCAAGCTAGTGAACACTATAACAACGACAAATTCAACTTATGTATTGGTAATGTTAAAAGAACTTTTTATTAATCAATGAATAATAAAAGAAAGAGCTTTTAGATGGTTTCTTCCATAACTTCTTGTTCGGCTTTGTTTTCTGAAACAGCTTGTTCTTTAGGATGTTCAACAACTTGAGGCTTTTCAGGTACTATAATCTTGGCTATAGGTTCTTCGGATTGTTTTTCAACTGGTTTCTCTGCTGGCTTTTCAATAGTTTTTTCAACGGGTTTTTCGACAGGCTTTTCGACTACTTTATGTTTCTTGTAGGCATTGTTAAAAAAGTCGTAAAAGTAATCTCCAAGAGTTTCTTTGTTCATCAAGTTTTTAATGTCAGAGTCGGACATTTGAAGACTTCCAAACTTGAACTTTCCGTAAATGATAAAGCTCTTCATCATAAACATGAATTTAGATACTTCGGTAAAAGAAGTATTTTGGCATCGCTTTTCGATGTGGGAGAAGATTTCCGCAATGAGTTTGTTTTTAGCCGTATTCTTTGGAAGCTCGCATTCTACTACTTCAGAAATGTTTAACCATTGATCTCTATTTAATTCAGAGAAGGCTGGAATATCATCACCGGTTGATTTGATAAGATGAGCTTTGTAAATTCTTAAAGGTAATTCTTTGATAGAAGATTCATCATATTCTACGCTAGTCTTAGAAACAATGTTGGATACATTTCCATAGTATTCTGGAACAACTTCTCTTTGAATTGGTACTTGTTTAGAACAAGTATAGAAACTAGAAATTTGTGATTTAGCCGATTCAAAGTGAATCACACTTCCAAAAGGAAGTAAAACTCTTCCTTGTCCTTCTACTGGTGACAAAGAGTTTGAAATTACTAAAACGTTTGATTCTGGTAAGATGGCCATTTGAACAATCGATGATTTTCCATTACACGAATCACAAGATTCAGAAGCAAGTTTCTTGTGGAACATGGAAAAGGTGTTAAACGATTTGGTTTTCAATGGATCATTGTTTCCAAACTTGGGAAGCTGATAAATTGGATTTTCAGAGTGAACAAAGCTTTGATCTGTTGAGCCAAACATTTTATAAACATGAATGGGCTCAGGGTTTTTAGGAGCATGAAGAACGATCGATTGTAATCGGGCAATGAATCGAACCATAACTTGTCTCGATAATGATAATCTTTGAGCTTGAGTAACTTTTTCATCGCTAAAGTATTCAGTAGAGGTAGTTTTATCTTCTACGAATTTCCAATAGAATTCAAAATCTGAACCAAAGTCTTCCTTTTTCCAATCTTTCTTGAATAAGATAATTGTATTCATCCATGTTGATAAAAACTTATCGGTAGTAACGACAGGTTCAAAGTCACAAAGGTAAGACCAGAAAAAGATACAAAATCTATTCAAATCTCCTTGATCATTTTGATACTTTTCTTGTCGATGAATCCATTTAGTCGTTAAAGACCCTTGATTTGTTTCTAATGTAGATTTTGGTCCTAACGCAACCACTTGTTTTTTCTTGTCTTGTGCTTCCAAAAATCGAGAACATTCCAACAAGTTGTCATACAAGTTTTGTTGTGATTCTTTAGTAACCACAGTCTCTTCTGTCATAGGTTTACCAACGCTTTCCATTCTTTGTAATATTTTGTTTCAGTTTTTCTGAAAATTGTTCGAACGACTGTTATCAATACAGTTAAAGATTATGTCCAAAACAGACGCAACCACTTCCAACTTTTGTTTAATAAACAAAAATGATAAACTTCCAAACTAACTTGATTGTAAAGTTTGATCTATTAATTTTTTTATTAATTAAAAACGTAAATTTTCAACAGTAAAGAAAAAAAATCAATGATTGAATGTAATGGTTTATTTTGGTTTTAGTCATCAGAAAATAAAGGATGATTGATTAAAAAGTCATTTCGGGCCATCGAATGTAAAAGGGTTCTTCATTCTTTAAGCTCTCTATGGCATTGTTTTTCGAATCTAAAACAAAGAGCATCTCTATCGTAATAAAAGACGGAAGAAATGGTTTTAGTTCTTTGTAAACCATTTCTTTCAAAGTCGGAATAAACATAGTTTTTTCAGCATAGATGATTCGTCGGATTTGAGGAACAAAAAGCAACCAAACATTAGGTCGTCTCCATGTTACATAAGCTGGATCATTCTTCATATCAGAGAGAATGTTAAAGTTATTGTCTTGAAAGATTAAGCTATCTGGACTTGTAACTTGAATTTTTCTAGCAATTGTCAGATGATCATAAACTTTTTTCTTTAATTCATCAAGACTCGATGTTGCAGAAATAGACAGTTTTATATTTGACTGTATTATTTCTATAACATAGGTTTTTGGTTGTATTAAATCTTTTGGTTTTTATGGTTAATAAAGAATGATTAGTTCTAACCTTTTGGCTTTTCGTCTATGATCATTTTGTTGAAGGATTTTGGTCTCCAATCATTAAACTCAAAGAATTTCATGTGTCTTATTGAGCTAGAATTACATACTTTCACCCAATCGGCTCCCACAGTTCCTTTCATGTTTTGGTTTAAAATAACAAAAAATAAAACCATACCTAATTGGAGCTCAGACAACGGAAAGACTTTGTGTTCTTTAGTAAAAGGACTAGATAAACCCGATAAACAAAGAGCCTGTCTTTCTTTAGAATCTTCTACGGTTGTTGCAGATGTAGAATAACGAATGATATAGTCGCCTGTATTCGCGTAATGTTCAAGCAAAACATCACAATCGTCCGATGTCATAAAATCGAATATATCTCTAAAAATAACATTACAAACTCGAATATTGTAAATTTACCCATTACACCAATAAGAGACTGTCGGTTGAAAAGCGTCTTGAAAAAACAAGAACCTTTGCCACAGATACTTTAAGGTTTTATCTTTTGGTGATTTTTGGATAAAAGATTTCCAAATATTTGAGTGATAATCTTGTTCTTTATGGAATCTAGCTTTTCTTTTTTTTGGATCAAATCCCAATGATTCGGCGATAAAACACATTAACTGAAAGAAGCCTCGACCAATTGGAATATAATCTTCCTTCTTAAAAGAGGAAAGATTCATATGACCGACCTTTTGTAAAAAGTATTCAAAACCAATTGTAATATGTTTGAAAAACTCTTTTGTTTTCAAACCTTCATCACAATAAATGTAAAATGGAATAACAGAACTTTTTGGATTATATTAATTCATAATAGAAAAAGATAAAGACTTACCTGGTTTGAGTAGAAGTAATGAAGCAAGATGAAAATCGGGGGTGATTTGAATCTAGTTCGATGTTATGAGCAAGTCCTTGAGCTCTCGGGTTCATCCAATCTAAAGTTTCTTTATCTATCTCTTGATCTTTTTCATCTCGCAAATAAAAAGAAACGCAAGTGAATTGTTGAGTATCTAGCGTCAAGTAAATAGGTACGTCAATGGTTTGATTATTCTAATGTTTGGATGTTACAATAAAAGTAAATGTATTACTTTGGGTCGATTGATAAATAAAAGGGTTCCAATGTTTGGAACTTGGAATACCACTAAACCTTGTATTTCAGCAATACTAAGGTTCAAAGACAAAGGATAGTTGTTATTGTTGTTATTCATCTTGTTTTGTTTCTTTCAAAATAATAAAAAGGGTGCCTTTAATGAAAAACGTTAGACCAGGTTTTCAACTTACTTGAGTTGAAAATTTGTTTCAACTAGAAAATGCTATGGGCATTTCGTACGAAGGGTTAGTAAGAAAACTAAGGTTCATGTTTTTGCTTGAACAATTATTTTATTTCAAAAACCAAAAACCAAACAACAAATCGAACAAAAGAAGAATTGAACTATCGTTTCCTTTTAATGTCTACCGAACATTACGTTATTAAGCCATATGCCGATAGCAAAAACCTTATTTGCTTTAGTTTTGAAAATATTGGAGCTTTGATTATTACCGACGTTACTTCTACCGGATCTAAAGCGTCTGTTAAAATTCCTTTGGAAACGCTAAAAACCGATTTGAAGTGCTATCTTCAAAAAAAAGATTATACTGCTTCTTATGTCGATTGCAAGATAGACAAAAATTCTATTCAAGTGGAGCTCAAAATTCCTTCGAGTGGGCTTTGGAAACTCTACATGTCAGATGGAACTTTTGATGACTGTTATAATGTTACCGTGATTGTAGCCGAAAAACCATTAAGCTTTAGTGACATCGAAACATTGATCACAATAGAGCTTTTGGAAAAGAAATGGTTAAAGACAGAAACATCATCGATGCCTATTTCTGTGGAGAATATCTTGCTCGAGAAATTCAAATCCGAAGAAAAAGCCAGAATTTACCAAGGATTTTTTGACATTATGATTTATCTTTGCAATGCCCAAAATTTGAAAACGAAAGATAAATTGGAAGTTCGACACCAAAATCCGATGGCCGTTCAACACTTTAATAACTTTTGGGCCACCGTATCTTGTGACGCTGTGATCGTAGAACATTTATTCCGATTATTCTTTGGTTACAAGAATTTGATCCTCAAAACTTTGAAAGCCTGGTCTCTTGGAGAGATTGATTTCTTATCTCATACTGATGCCAAAAAGATCATGATGGATAAAGCCGAGGATACTTTTATTTGCTTTTATCCAGAAACTGAAAAATCAACAAATCAAGAACTAATCGATTGCTTTCATAGATTTAATGGCTTGCGATTTGAATGCTTTGATTCTGTTAAAAGCGAACCTCTATCCGAAGTTCGTTTACATGCTGTTAAATTTTACAAGTCCAATCCAAAAATGAAACTACAACATTTGACCTTTATCTTTGAGCCGAAAGATTACAAACTGCTTTGCAAAGATGATAACAATAACGATATGCTTGTTTTCTTTGGAGCAGAAAGCATTTATCCGATTTCTGTTTCTCAAAAACACTCTTTGGAACCTTCCCAGAAAATGGAGATAGATGAACAACCAGCCTCGAAGAAAACAAAACCAAGTCAAGCCCCAAATTCTTCTGTTAACAATAACAATTCTATTCCTTCCAAACCATCATAGTAATCTATTATTTTTACGCTTTCAATCTAACTTTTTTCAAAAGTTCGAGCGATGAATTGAAGAACTTTGTTAAGGATGTTGAAAAAGTCCTACATTATTTGACCATATCCTTGCAAAAACAAGATCTAGACAGTTCATGGATTGAAAAAGGAAAACAATTATTTGGTTTTATTCCTAATTGCGACCTGAAATATGATGAAGCATCTTCCGGATTATCTTTGAGAGCATTAACCAAGGAATTTAAAGTGGGAAAGGATGTTATCTCATTTTTGCGTACCCACAAAGATTCCGATATCTTCAAAGAGCTCGTTTATTTTATCTTCCTACATGGCTGTTCCTCCGGATTGCTCTCAAAACCTCCTTTGGAAACTACCAATCTTCTTTCTTGCTTCTTTACGTTGTTGAGATACTCTTTTAGAACTGCAAAAAGAGACACATCTATTTTTGTGACTGCCGAAAAATGCTTCCGATGTGTTTTGCTTTACCTTATCTTCTTAGCAAATCCGAACCAGCAATACGAAATTACGTTTATTAACAAAGAACAACTTGATACAATTTTATTGTTTGGTTGTTACCATGCCATAGCAAATACCCTAGTTCAAGATCCACGAGACATGAATACCAAAGATCTCTTCAATTTTATTACCAGAATTACGGAAAACATTAGCAAGATAATGGTCTCTGGTTTTTTCCTCGTTTTGAAAGATACTATTGTGATGATTGACCTTGGAGCGAATCATACAACGGGAACTGTGGAGTTCTTCAATTCTTCATTCGATAGTGTGAAGATTGGTGACTTAATTTTGAAACCATTAGCTTCTTTTATTTCAAGATTAGAATGGCAAAACATCTCTGATTGGTTACTTTCAAATGTGTTGGAAAAACATAAATCCTTGTTTTCTTAAAAAGAACACAATTTATTCAATACACATTATTCAAAATCAATTGAGTTAAAAAGATTTATTGTTGGAACAACAAAAGTAGAGTTACTTCTTTTGATGCTTTTCGCGAGGTTGTAAGAAGAACAAGTCTTCGGTTGTAGGAGAAATGACTCTGGTAATCTTTCTTTTTCCTACATTGCTTTGTTTCGCTTCGATAAAACATTTAGTAACTAAATACTGTCTAACAATTCTTAACACGTATTGATCAAGTGTTTGAAAGGAAAACAAGTTTGGATTATCATCACTATCATAAAAGAACAAAACCATTCGGAGAAGAGAATGTAATAAGTCGCTAGAATCAACAAAAGCGTTTTCTATCTTTGCTTGCATAATAGAATTGCTACTAAAAGAATCAATATTATTGATTCTAAAATAGTTGAGAATCTCCATCAATGTTTTTGATTTACAAAAACCAAACAAAGAGATCATTCCTTTTTCCATTTGTTCAATCTGATAAACCAATCTCCATGAAACCGTTTTAATGTTTTTCATTCTAAAACATACACCAGGAGGTATCAAAGCGATAAAAGAATTTGGAATTAATAATAAATGATTTCCTTGAGATAAAGAGATTTCAAAGTATCTATCCCAACTTTCATCCGCTTGTGTTTCTGTTATACAAAATGCACAAGACTTGGATTTAAACAAGTTTTTAGCAAAGATAGGATTTGAAATATCTTTGTAGTTATCTTCTACATGAACCGACTTATCTAAAGGTCTATAAACTGTAAAATCACAAGGTAAAGGAGGTGAATTCACAATAAGAAAGGATAATCGAAAGACTGCGTTATCAATCCAATGATTTTGATAGTATTCTTCATAATTCAAGTCACTATAGTTGATTAACTTTTCTTGCGTTTTTAACCAATAAAAGTTTTCTGGTAAAAGAACATGTCTAGGATAACTATTACATAGCTTTTTGATTCTTTCTTCGTAAGAAAGAAGATCTAATGGATTTAAAAGCTCCATAATCATCCATTTATCGAAATCATTCAAAGAGTTATAGTATCCGTAGATTTCTTGTTTCCATTGAACGAGAAACGAATTTTCATAGTTCAAAACGGTTTCAACTTGTATGTCTTCTACATGTTTTCTTTCCGTAATAGAAAGAGATTCAAAGGCCTGATTAAACAAATCTTCAAAGCTATCCATCTTCTTTTTCTGCTTTTTTTACAAAAGTGATTATGAATTAATGAAAAACTAAAACTTGTTTCAAAGAATGTGATTAAGGTTTTTTTATTGAGTTCCCGTGATTTGCTGAACACCAGAAGATGCAGCAGCAATAATTAATACAGCAATAATTAAAACAATAAAAAATGTTGCCCACTTTACACCCGCGTTTTTCTTCAAGTCTTTATCGTTGATGGATAAATCGATAGTAGAAACAATAGATTCGTTTAATAATAAAGCCACAACAAAAGCAAATGCAGCAGTTATAAAGTTTACTAATTGTACGATAAACTGTTGTACAAATGTATCTGAGAAACTCATAGACGATGAAGCGGAAGTTGATGATGAACTCATTTTTCTTGTTCTTTTTACGATTAACTTTTTTTTTCGAAAAACGAAAATCTATCTTTTGATTAAACAACGAGATAAAGAAGGGTACAAAGAACATAAAAAGCAATGATTTTGAAATGTTTATTTAGATTCTTGTACAAACGAGTCAAAGAATTCTGAAAGAGTCTTTAATGATTCAAGTTTATCTTCCAAATCCTTTTTAAAAACTAATAAATGATTTGAATCCCAATGATTTTTACACCATTGATTTCTTTTAGAATTTCTGATTTGATCGATTAAAGGATTGATGTATTCAGATCCAACTGTATAGTAATAATTCCAAGACATTTGTATGTTTTGTGTTTCTAATGGATCTTTTAATTTGAGTTTACAAAGTTTTGGATGATCACAGTTTGTTTTTCTCTTTGTAATGAGTTTACAATCATCACATTTGAACCAAGTTTCCCATTCAGAGAGAAAAGAAGCCAAAACTTTTTCGTAATTTGAGAGTTTATAATACCAAAAAGCTGTTCCATTCTTTTTTAAATCATTGTTTTTTATTGATTGTGCCCATTTTATCATATTCGATTGAAGATACTTATAGCTTAGACTATATAAATTTAAGACTTGTTGCTTTATCAAAAGCGCACATTCAAAGTAACAATCTTCTACTTTTATTTCTTCTACTAAATCGCTAGAATCCGATGTAGTTGAGTTATTATTTGTATCGTAGGGGTCTATACTCGAGGTAGAATCACTTTGTTGTTTCTCTTCCTTTTTTGAATCTTTTATCTTTTCCATTCAAACTAAGAATCAAAACTCAATCTATCTATCAAAAACACACAACTCTTTTATCTCATTAACAAAAGAATTTTAGAAAAAAGAGAGATAGAAAACAAGTACGATAATGTACAAAATGCCTTTTATTTTAATAAATGATCAAGTTAATATTCGACTTAATGCAGATGATAAAATAGATAAACTAAATGATTTGCCCACACCCAGTGATTTGAAAGGTTCTACTTTCGGTTTAGGATCAAATGGTTTCTTTTCTTTAAGAAACGTTTGAATCCATTGTATAGAAACTCTATTACATTCTTGAATAGCTAACATGCCTTTGATTAAAGGTTGTAAAAGTTTTGGAATATCTGGATCTAAAACAAACGGTGGATGTGTTAATCTTTTCTTTTTCATAAATTCGTCTCTTTGTGTAGTAGTAAAAGGAGCATAACCAGTTATCATACAGTTTAAAATGATTCCTAATGAAAATACATCTCCTAAAGTGGAACTATAAGGTTTGTTATCCAAGATTTGAGGAGACATATAATCCAAAGAACCACAATAATCATTTGTTTCTATTTCATCTTTTTCTTTTTTCGGATCAAATAGTTTACATAATCCAAAATCAATCAAATAAACTTTCAAATCATCCGTAACCATAAAGTTTTCGAGTTTCAAATCTCTATGAGCGATGCCTTCTTTATGTATTTCAGCCACAATGTCAACTAACTGAGTAAAAATGATTTTAGCTGTTTCTAAAGACAAACAATTCTCATCTTTTTTAGCCAAGTAATCGAATCCGTTTTGTCCTTCGATTTTATCCAAAATGAGATAATAATTCTTTTCATCTTTTACAAGATCGTAAAGTTTAGGAACCCACGGTTTATCATTTAGTAAATCCATAGCTTTTATCTCTTGTTTAAAAAACTTTGTTTCTATCGGATTTAGATTTTGTGGAATAGACTTTGCTATTAACTTTCTTCCTTCTGTGTCATTCATCTTTTCTACAGAGTAAATGCTTGAAATAGAACCTCTATCAATTTTACATTTGATTGAATACTTTGAAGATAACAATAAACATTCATTGATTAAATCATCTACTGTCTTTCCTTCTTCCAAAAGCCTTTTCTTTGTAGACATACTTTTTTTTTTCAAGTCGGCTTTCTATAGTATTCGTTTTTGTTATGTGTTTTTAAAGAGATGATGAAGAAGATGATGTAGTAGACGAAAGTCTAAGTTCGTTGACGATGATCAACGAAATAGTAATGATAAACGAAACTATTCCTAGTGTAAGCCCCACGATAGCGATACGAAAAATGATAGATTGTTTTTTAATTGAATATCTTAAAATTGAAACTGCGTCGTTTTCGTCATAAGGCAGAGGCTTTGATTCATTGATTCCCATTGTTTGGTTTTTGGTAAATAAAAATTTAAAATTTTTTTTTATAAAAATCAGAGCTCTATAAGATCAGTCTACAACGCTTTATGGACGAACACCATTTGTTGATTGTAATTTATTCAAGATTTAGAACATGGTCATTAAAGGATTGGAATATATTTTACAAACTCAATCGCCAAATGAGAGATTCTATTGATTTATTTCGAAAGATGTATGAATTTGCAGACAGATATCTTTGGTTAAAAGGAAAAAACAGAGATTTCTTGTTTCATCTGTTTGCTCATAATGTAGAATCCCGTTTGATTCTTTCTCCTAATTATGTAATTAATCCACTATACAATAGCGGTGACTTGGAGAAATTACGATATATCAAATTAGCGTTTATAACAAACTCAAAACCTATAAAACAAAACATAGCCGCTTCGGACTTACATAAAAACAATGTTTTTCATTATGCTTTAAGAATACAAAACCTAATGTTTTCTTGCACTTATAAACCAACGATAAATAGATCATTCTGGGTATTTAAGATTTTTCAATGCACAGCAACTTATACAAGGGATAAGAATGGAAAATACATCGATAAACCACATTCATTTTTAATAGGTTTAGACAAAAACACTGATATTATAATTTCTTATTATTATTTGATGGCTATAAAGTCTAATCTTTATACATTTGATGATGTTTGTTATTATCTGATCTTACAAAGCTATCGTAGTTTTATTCAAAATCCAAAATCCAAGTTTGATCAAAATATTTATTCATTTTGGATTGGAGAGCGTTTAATCCATACTCTGTTAAAAAATGATTTATTAAAAGAGTTAAACAAACCCGAGTTACAAGAGTCTTTCATAGACGAATCTTTATTAAACAAAGCAATCGATTTATTGTTTGATAAAAATCAAACATAATACAACATCATAAAATGTATATTCTTTGAACTACCTAAATAAAAAACCATTCATCCGATAATCAAGTAGTTTATTTTTCTTTATTCATTTTATAAAAATGTTACAAACTATCCTATCATAAAAGTTTTAATTTAGATAAAACTTTTATAAAACTAGATTGGTTTTTTCAAACAAATAAAAGAACAAGAAACCATGGATACCAAGTATTATACCTTTTTCGTCTACAAAAAACTGTTAAAAATGCTGGAGAAAAGAGGCTATATAATCGGAGAATGTGAAAAAGAAATAGATTTTATAGAGTTTTGTGCAATGTATGAACAAGAGTTTATTAACTGTGCTTCTAATGCAACGGATCGTATTGTTCTTTCAGTTGAAAAACCAGACGGAAAAAGAATGTTAATCTTTTTTCCGAAAGAAGAAAAGGTTGGAATCAAGCCTCTCAAAACTTATTGCGAGAAAATGAATCAAACTGGAATAGATCGAGCTATGATTGTCTATGCAAAAACAATTACTCCACACGCAAAACAATTAATTCAAGAAAACATTGGACAAAAAGTAAAGTATTCATTTGAATATTTTTCATTTCAACAATTGATGAACGATATTATTGAACATACATATGTTCCAAACCATAGAAAGATGTCGCAAGAAGAAAAGGAATTATTCTTAAAAACTAGAAGTCTCAAAAACGAAAACTTACCAAAACTTTCTATTCATGATCCAATAAGTCAATATTATCAATTTTCGATAGGAGATGTAATAGAAATTAGTCGTTGTGGTGATGCTGGACCTTACAAAGAATATAGAATTGTCGGTTAATAATAAAATAAAATTTAAACAATTTACATTTCTGTCTATGTCTTTTTAGTAATTACGTTTTCAAGTTAGAAAAAAACCATTGTAGTTAACGTTTTGTTCTTCTGAAAAAGGAACAGAAAGAAAGATGACTACGAGCCACGAAAGTTGTGTAAGAAATAAAAGACAGAGAGTAGAATCAATGAGTAATTACACTTTAAAGTTTTGGCTCGAATATGATGAACCTTTTCAAAAACGATTGGAACATATTTTTACAAATGTTCCAAAAGAACAAGCCAATCCAAAATTTATAAAAGAAAAGTTATGTTTATTTCATCAACAAAGAATAGAATCTCTTGATACAACAACCTTTCCAAAACTAATCGGTCTTTTGATTGAAGAAAAATCAAAACTTGTATACAAGTTTGAAATATCTTGTAGTGGAGAACAAAAGGAAGAAACATTTTACCTTACGATTGTTTGAATTGATTAAATAAAACATGATTACTAAGCGAACAAGGATGGATTGTTTATTTTAAAAGTTTTTTACGGATAAACAACAAAAAAGATAAATAGTCAGTGAAGAGTTTAAGCATTGAATGATATGAGGAAAGGATTTAGAGGTTCGAAAGGAATAGATTTGCAAGTTAAAGGATTCCATGTTTCAATTTCATCGTCAGATAAATCTAAAGAAGATAAACTAGAAGAAAAGTAAAGAGAATCATCTTGTTCTTTATTTTTGTTTAAAACTTGTGTATCTTTTTTTGATTCAGAATCATTCAAGTCTTGAACAGGTTTGTTTTCGGCTTCATCTTCGTCTGAAGAATCTTCAATCATGGCAACAATATCAAATTTTTCAATGTAAAATGAAGGAAGCCATTCTTTTAAACTTTTCCATTGATTTGGTATTGAATTTGCAGGTCTTGAAAGTTCTTCATAAACGTTGACTCTTTTTTTACGAATTTTACATTCTGAAATGATAAAATCAAAAGCGTCTTGAATAGAAGAGAAACAATGTTTTAAAACCCAATGTGGTTTAGAACCACTATTTTCTAAACAATAAACGTTGGATTCAATCATAGGAATATATTTATGAGGTCGTATAGTTTTGTTCTTTCCTGTATTATCCTTTTCGATAAAGTAGAGTCTTTTGATACCAATTTTGTAATTTTTACTTTCTTTACTGTATCGCCAAAGAATAAATGAAATAGGATTTTTAGTGATTTCTCTATTTTTTTCATCCATTTCTCGAAGACATTCAAGTTTAGAAATCATTCTCTTTTCGATAGTTGGTTTTTCTTTCTTTTCATGATCACTTTCTTTTATAATTAACTCTGACTCTAATTCTCTTGACTTTTTCTTTTTCAACTTGTTTTCTTCGACTTGTTTATCCTTTTCTTCTACATTTTCATAAGGATTCATCATATCCAAAGAAAGCGATCTTTTTAGACTATTATCTTGAGCTGTTGTCATGGGCCTTTTTTTTAAAAAAGCAAGAATATGAAAAAAAGAAAGAACTTTCACCGCAAAGCCTTTAATATTTTTATTCGATTCAAACTCTAATTATGTTTGATAAAATTTCCACAATGACCCAAGATGACCCTATTGTAGATCTCTACAATCAAAATCTACTAAGTTTTGAGAAAAAAAACTTTTGTTCACTTCTGTTTTACTTTGTATTTCGAACAAATTTACTTTCCTTTTTTACGTTTGTTTTATCTTTTTTTAATCGCATTAATAAACCAAAAAACTTTTTAACTTCAACATAAGTTTTTTCGTGTTTATAAAATCATAACACAAACCTTAAAGCAAAAGAAGAAAAAGGAAAAAAATGGGAGGATTCTTGTTTGGAAAACTAGCTAAAAAGACAAGGATTGTACTATCGAAAAATCCAAAGATTGTAGGATATAAAAATGGTGTTCCTATTATCTCAAGTGATTCGATAAAGAAAATAGGTTACAAGAAACCTTTACACACTACGACCAAATTAAAAGGAGTTTCTAAGTCTCCAAGAAATTTGATAAATCTATTGTTATTCTTTCAAAAGCGTATTAGAATTTACAATAACAAAAACCAAGGAGACAAGATTACCAAGAATGATACATTCAAGTTGTGGAACAAGCTCAAATCAAAAGAAGATTATTTAACGCAAGTTAAAGTGAAAGAATTCTTAGCTAACGAATTGGACTAAATGGAAAAAGAAAAGCATACAGATAATAAAATAGATTTGTTTTATTAAAGTGTTATTGATCAATAATTCTTCGGATAGATTGCATCAAGTCGGATATTTGATCTTTAGTTTCTCTAGTTCTTGAGACAATGTCTTTGAGATTAGAAGATTTAAGAAGTCTTGAGAATTCTTCTAGTTCGTCCATATCCTTTCTTAAATCAACAAGAGATTGAAGAATCGATTGTTCTCGACTTTCGAAAACACGAATAACAGATTTTTCAGCTTCTGCTAAACTAGTCAAGGTTTCTGGAGATGAGTTTATAATTTGAATATCATCGTCTCTTTGTATAACTATTTTAGAAGAATCGGCTATAGTTGTTTCTTTAGGATCTAATACTCTTAAATTTGGAGAACGAGGAGGGGTAAGAATAACTTCTTTTCCTCGATTAGGTTCTTTAGGAGGTGAAGAGATTCGTTCTTTGGTTTTATTAAGTTCTAATTGTCGAGGAGATGAAACAATTAAATTTTTATTAGTTATGGCTTGTGGTTCATTAACAATGACAGAACATGGATTGATGGGTTTCTTTTGTTTAGAAAGTTTTGTAAATACAGGAATATCGTCGTATAAAAATTTATCAGATTGATATCGATACTTTTCAGTATACCAAGTCTTTAAGTCTTTTAAGAATTTCTCTTTTTTCTCTTCTTCTTCTGGTGTAGAACATTGAAGAGTTAGAGCTACAGAATTTGTTTTTGATTGAGCCTTTTCTGCAATAATCTTTAAACGATAGATTTCTGCTTGTAATAAAACTTTTACAATTCTTTCGTAAACTGGTAGTACAATTGAATCAACTTTTGAGTTAAGATTATAATTGATTTTAAAAGGCTTAGAAAGAATCTCTTGGAAAGGTTTTTCGCTACTTGGATTTGCTTGATCAAAAGATTTCTTCAAATCGTTCTTGATGGCTTTAAAAGAATCTGAACGAATAAAGCCAGCTACTGAAACATTTGACTCTGCTTTAAGTTTTTCAATCTCTTCTTCTTTTTTTATTCCATTGTAACGGTCTTGTATGTAAATCTTTATTTCGTCTTTTGCGAGTTGAAAGTTAGATTCTAATATGACTTCATTTCTTTCTAATCCATAAGCAAACTTGATTGCTTCTGGAATTTCTTCTCCTTGATCATCATCGTCTTCAATGTCTTTTATTTTACCACCTTGTTGTACAAATTTTTCTTGTAACTGATTAAATTCTACTTCTTGTTTTACAAATTCGAATCTCCAACCGATTGGAATAAGGTAGGCAAAGTTAATACTTGGTATCTTTAAATCGTCTTCTTTTTCATTAAACTGTGTATCCGATTTTATTAACTTTAATGCTTTTTCAAGATTTGAATAATTCTTTCCACTCTCTGGAAATACATTAAGCAAAGCATCTAGATTAACATTTTGATCAATGTCAATTACTTTAGACCAAAAGACATCCAAAAATTGTTTATTCTTAAACTCTGATTCTGAAATAGGTACATTTTCTAGTTTTTCTTTCTGTGCTCCCAATAATCGAACATTATAATGTTTTCCAATCTCTTTGGATCTGCGATTCAATGAAATAATAAAGTCTTCAGCATTAAAAACTTGTTTTTGAACTTGATCTTGTTTTAAATTCTTTTGTGTAGATTCATAAGCCTTTGATAATAAGACTTCTAATTCTGAAGGAATATAAACAGGCGATAACTTTTTATTAAAGAGTTCTAAAATTGGTTGTAAACTAGATAAAGATAACTTTTCTGCTAATTCATCTTCGGTAATAGAAAACAAGTTGCTACTACTTCCGCCTTTATAGTCTAAAGAAGAATTTAACAACTTGCTCAGTAAAAGAAATCCTCTATATCCATCTTCTAAATCGGTGGCTCTTTGTTCTAAAAATCCGATTTCTTCCTCTTTCAAGTTTTTCTTTATTCGTTCAAAAACAGGTTGAAACTCGATCAATAATATGTATTGATTCTTGTACTCTTGTAAGTCTCTCCATAGATCTTGTAACTTTTCTTGTGATAAAAACTTTCTCCAAAACGTTGATAATAAGGAAGGTAACTCCCTTTGATTATAAGGAATCTTTGTTTGTTCGTCGTTGTAATAAATATCAACATCTGGTATATATTTTTGAGCAGCAAGACTCTCTCGGAATTGTTTCTGGTCAAAAACAACTGATCCAAAATAAATCGTAAACTCTAAAAAAAATTGAAAGGCTGTAATCGGTTCATAAAGTGAATTGTATCTTTCAAACAACTCATCCTGTTGATTCTCTTTTCCTTTGATTATGTTTTCAAAAAGCTGAAATTCATTATCAACTCTAAATGCTACAACATCTTCTTCGTTTGTTGCTAATTGTTTATAACGATCAAACAAGAATGATTTCTCTGCGTTTGGTATGTAAAACTTTTTTACTTTCTTAGCTTCTTCCTTTGATATTTGAACATTCCCTTCTTCATCCAACAAATCTTCTCTTTCTTGTTCGTTTAGCTCCTCGTCTTCATCTTCTTCAATTTCATCCTCTTCAAAGTCGGGTTGTATGTTTTCTTCTATGTCCTCTTCTTCTATCTCCTTTTTCTCTATTTCTTTTACTACTTGTTTCACTTCATCTTGAGGGTCTCTATTTCTAACAATGACCTCGGGTTCAGATTCAGTATCATTGGCGAGATTGATAACTTCTTGTTCATCACCAAATGATGAAAGATACTCGTTAAACTTTTCTTTATAACCTTGTTTAAAATTGTTCTTATTTTCTGCCAACTTTTTTAAAAATTCATTAATGTTTGCTTGTACTTGAGCTTTGTTTTGGGTAGTAACTTTTCGAAGTTTGGCTCCTTCTTGTTCTTCTTCGGATAATTGTTTAAGAAATACTTTTGCTTTAATTAATGTCTTAAAAGAAGATTTGTTTTCCTCAATACTTTTAATTATTTGTTGTTTGAGTCCATTAAAGCTTAATTTTTCGGTCAGTAAAGACCAAATAGCAAAAGCATTAATGATAGCGTCGTTTAAAAACTTTTCATATTCATCATCACCACTTCGAACTTGAACCAAGTTTGTTAAAACAAATTCATAAAATCTGTATTCTTTGGTAAATTGATCGATGAATAAAGGCAATTCTCCAATGAATTTGTAGTAAACAATACGAGAGATTAATATTGCTGGACCGGGAAGATTCTTGGTTCGCTCCTTATATAAAAGAGTTTTAAGTTCCTCTTTATAATCTGGATTATTTGGATTATTCTGCCATCGTTTCCAAACATCTAATGTATCGTTGTTTACAATACTTTTGAATATTTCAGCATAAAGTTTTGTATACTTTGAATCTATATCATCTAACGAAATGTTCAATCCAGATAAAACGATGGACTTTATTTCGGGAACATAGTAAAGTAATGAGTTTTCTTTTGTAATCTTCATTCAAATCTCTTTCTTATTACGCTTGTGATTTTTCGATTGTAAAAACTTTTTCAGAAAAACTACTTTCCATAAGTGATCAAAAATCTATCTTTCTTGCTTTCTACTCAATAAATCTTTGCTATAAAAAAAAAAGGGAAGGGTTTTGTAATGAAGTAAGTTTGTTTTATTCTAGTTGAAATAATAAAGTTATTACATCATTTTTTGAATAACCGATTTCATATCAGGAGGAACAAAGTCTGCGGGCTTCAATACTTTGTTATCTTCTTTTCGAATTTCAAACTTCCATCCTTCTGGAGTTCTTTTTCCTTTCTTCATGTTCGCTTTCATAACTTCTTTGTAACAAGCATGACCATTGATTCCCAATTTACATAACATATTGTCTGCATATACTTTAGCATCCGTAAGAGCATCGGCCTGTGCGGCTATTCGATCTACAGGATCATCTAAAGTCGGGTGATCATGAACATCTTTTCCGATACAAGATTTAACAAATTCTAAAGCTTCCTCTTTTTTGGGGTATCGTGTTTGAACTAGTTCGGTTAACTCGCTTAAAACCATAGAAACAATAAATCTCATTTCATCTTCTGTCATTTCTCTTGGTTTTTCAGAGATTAAATGAGGCAAAGAAGATTGAGTAAAGATTTTGGTCATATAGAACTCTCTTTCCTCGCCATCGAATGGATCATCGTCTTTGATTTCTGTCTTTGAAACTTTTTCGGTATTTTCCTCCAAAACATCTACAGAATCTAATTCCTTTCTTTTGTTGTTTTCCATTTCGTTATCCATTTCAGAATTTGTTATAGCTTAGATTTTACTTTGACTTTTTTGTTGTCTTTGATTTGTAGTTAACTGATTGAAATTAAGTTTTTTTTTGTTTGGTTAAAGCGTTTGGAAGCTATAGAGATTTTTACGAATCAAATAAGAAATTGTTTGGTTTACGAAGTACAAAATTTTTAAATAAAAAATGGAAGATGATGTTATGATCTTGGAAGGAAGAGAGGATAAAATACGATGTGATAATAACTGTGTTTGGCCTACTAAATGTTGTCAATGTATACAAAAATCAATGTTTATATATTCACTTTCGATACCTTATGGTTTAAGATCAAACATTATATTTTTGTTAAATTCTTCATTCGAATCTTATGAACAAGTAAAGCATGTGTACAAAACATGTGAATGGTTTACAGTCGATAATTATTCATTGTCTTTAATTTCTATCTTTGAAGATTCGGGTTTCGAGTTTGATAAAGTAGAAAAAGAAATCATCAACCAATATATACTCGATATTCTATGTTCAAAAGGAAAGGCTTTTATTTATAAATCGAATAATGTTTGGATATGTAATAAACTATTAACTCCTTCATGTTCATTACACGAAACCGTAGAGATTAAAGAAAAGTTAAAATGCTTAAGAACAGCCGAATCATTGGTAGAAACTATTACAAAGCATTGGCAAAAACTAGACACAATGTTTGTTTTTAGATTGTTATCATCGAAATTAATAGAGAAAGAAGTATCCTTACAAGTCGCCCTTCAACTATTCTTTTTTACCTACATAAACAAGACGTTTCCAACAAAGATACTAAAGAACATGATGTTCTGTGAAGACTTTTTGTTTGGTTTATTCAAAACGAAATAAATCAATCATTGAATGTAATCATACTATGTTAATCGAAAAGATGTAAATAAAAGTTATTGAAAATATACCCCTTATAAATGCTTAAATGATTGTTAGAATAAGCATTAAAAGATGAAATTCTTATAGAAACCCGACAAACTTTTTTTCTAGACCATGTTTTTTTTTTCGAAAAAAGAAACCAAAGAAACATAGGGAGAAAGGATGAGAGAAAGGGTTATTTTTCCGAAAAGAAAGATAAAATTTGTTTCAAGCAAGATGATAATTGAATTTTAAAAACGCAATTAGTATTGATTGAGTAAAGCCGAATCAATTCATTTTTCATCAAAACACAATCGAAGAAAATCAATAAGCTAAAAAGAAACAAAACGAATAGAAATGGCCTCAACTCAAGATACAAGTTATATGGTTAAAACTGGAACAGGATTCCAAATTAATTTACCTGAATGGGCAAAGACGAAAACAAAACCAGGAAAGATGAATCTTAATGACCAAGAAATGGTCGTACAAACTGGATCTATGCAAATCCAATTGAATAGATTATCCAACGGAGGATTCCAAATTCCTAGCATCAGTCCATCAACCATTTTTGATGATAATTCTATTCTCGAAGTCAAAGTTAGAAAACCAGAACCTAGTCCGAAAGAATTTAGAGACTATCCAAACTTGAAGGTTTGGGATGAAAGCTCTATTGAGCAGTTATGTGCTGCTGAAGAAGGAAGAGGAATCTATAGTAACGTATCTAAAGCTAAGTTTGAAGAGTTTAAAAAGAGTTGGGAAGAACAAAAGGGTATTATTCGAATCTATTACAAATCTAGAAGAGTTATGGAAGACTATACCGACGAAAATGGAGAAAAGAAAAACCGAGAAATCTTATTCTTTATCTCATTAAACGAGAGAGAAAAGATCAAAAAAGATTCACGATCGAGCCCTTGTCAAGCCTCTTATGTTATCGGTTGGTATAAAAGACCTGGAGATAAGAACAGCCTTGAAACAGTCAAAGAAAGATCCATGAACGAAGTCTTTAAAAAGATCGGACCTTCAATTTACTCAAATTACTACTTTGAAGGAGATACTCATCGTTGTTTTGCAAATGAATACAGCTTTGATGATTATAATGATTTTCAAATCAAAGTTGGAAATGCATTCCATTCTCTGAAATGGATTATCCCTTGGCCTATGATTAAAGGTTTTAAACCAAACATTGGAAAGAAATCTCCTCTCAATATTGTCGATCCTAAAACTATGGAAGAAGAAGTTCTTTCCAACTTGTATGAAGCTAAAAGAAAAAGAACAAAACAAAGCACTGGAACTAAAAAGCGATCATCTGGTGATGGAGCAAAGAAGAGAAAAGCAATCAACCCAAAATCAAATTTGGATGCTTCTTCTGGAAAACAAGAAGATAAAGACGAACCCGAAGAACCAAAACAAAAGAAGGTAGCCGAAGTTCAAAAGGATGATGATGAAGAAGAGCCCTCTTCAGAAGAAGACGAGGAAAACAAAGCCTCTGATGAATAAGACCATCCCCTTCTTGCTACTTTACTATTATCAATAATAAAAACAAACCATTAATTAAACAAAAAATTGTGTTTATTCAAGTTTATAAAGTTGTCGAGTGATAAAGGTAATAAGTTTATCCTTACTAAGTTTAGAAGGTAGACCTAGTTTTGAAAATTGTTTTCGAAGTTGTTCTATGGTCATAGACTTTAAGTTTCTTCTTGAATACTTTTTTCTGATAGAAGCTCTTGTACATTTAAAATCGGCTGCTCTAAGAGCTATGGCTACAGCTTGTTTTCTATTTCTAACTTGTTTACCATTTGAATAAAGTCTTCCTGAAACATATTTCTTAATCTCTTTTTTAATTGCTTTCTTTCGACATAGCAAAGTAGATCGTTTTGCTTTTTTAACAGAACTTGATTTTGTTTTAGACGGCATTCTAGTAATCCCTTCTACTTATGAACGCAATAGAAAAAACAACTAACAACCTCTCTTTGGCTGTTCGAAAGAAAACAAGCTATAAAGAGTTTTTGAATCTTTATTTTCAACGCTTTCAAAGAGACATCTTAAACACTGTTACATTTGAAGCAGACAACTATTTGATTTTGGATAATGGATTAGTTTTACGTCGCTTTGATATTCGATCTTTATCAGAAACAAATTCTTCCAGAAGAGTAGGCGTGTTAAGTGGAATTAGTACACCAAGGTGGAGAATGTTCGTTTGTCCTGCTGATCATCAATCAATTAATAATTTTCAAACACAAAAACTAGTAAACACTTGAAGCAATGTTTTCTTCATCAAACTCTATGAAAACAATTTATCTAAACAACGATAGAATTTTGTTGGTCGCTAGAAAAGCCAAAGGAAAAACCCAAATCATTCAAGAAATACTAAAGGCAGTGGATTCTGAAAATATTTATCTTGATTGTTTGTATTCGTTGAGGGATTTGTTCAAAGAACCTTCGTAACAATAAAAAAACTTTTCGTTTTAACGTTAGTGTTGTTACCTTTTTTAAAAGAGAAACCATGTCTTCTGAAGAGGTTGTGTGTTTGAAAAGAAAGATCGAAGAACAACAGAAAGAAATTGAGACTCTAAAAGCAAAAGTTTTAAAACTTAAAACAAAGTATAAAGATGAAGTGATTTCTTGTTCTGAATGTTCGATTACAAAAGCTAAATGTTCTTATTACAACATAACTTTGCGTAAAATCAACAACGAATATTTTTGCCAAGAATGTCACCCGTTTTCTTCTTGCTTTGGATGTGACAAAGAGTTTCCTGACCAAGAGCTTGTAGAGTTTGAAGAAGACTCTTTTATTGATTTTTGTTCTTCTTGTTTTGGAAATAGATATGAGATATGGAAAAAATATCAAGAAGAGAAAGAGCGAGATAGGTTGAAATTCCAAGCCGAAATAAACAAGATTAAAGAATACGATGAAAAACGAAGTAAAGGCGAAATAGAAATAGATCCAGACTTTGAAGATACGTTAGACTATAAACTTTATAAAATCCTTGGAAAATAAATAAACAAATTCACAAGTATAAAGATTTTGTTTTTATTGAGAGGAATGAATGACAAAAACACCATGATAGTAACCTACAGGAAAAGAAAGTCGTTGTCCAAAAATGTTAAATAATTGTAAGTCGTGAAAAGGTCCTTTGACTTTGTCTATGATTAGTTTTGTTGATTGTTCTATAGAATAATCGTTTCCATTAAACAATAAAACGATGGGGTTTGTTTCGGTCCAACTTTGTTCAATGTTTTGAAATTTGATAAGAGGTTTGTTAACGTCTTGAGAAAATTGAAATCCCTGCGACGATAAAAGCAGCTTTTGTCCTGATTCAATCCATCTAGATATAGAAGGAACAGAAACATTAGAAACAAAAGCCTTTGGAATAAAATGAAATGAAAACGAAAAATTCAAATCCATCGAAGGCGTGGTTGTTGTTGAGGTATTGAATTTGTAATCCTTTAAAAAAGGAAACGAATACTTCATTTCTTCGGTAAAGTAAGACTTTGTAGAAATCGACATATTAAAAGGTAACCAATATGTAGATTCACAAAAAACATTAATCATATCAAGCTCTGGATTATAATTGGATTTATAGATATGAAATAAACTTGCATTATGCATTTGAAACTTTTTGTATACATCAGAGTTTTCATTATAATAAAAATGATTCGCATAATTCTTGATTGATTTTCCTTCTATCGTAGAAAAGGTTTGTTCGTTGTAGGTTACAAATGAGCGAATCGGAGTTCCTTCAATGATTGTAGGAGCAATGAATTTTTGTTGTTTAAAACCAAACCAAGAAGTTAAGTTCCCAAAGTCTACAAGAATGGGTGTTTCTGATTTTAATCTCCAAGTCTTTGTAGCTTGGTCAAATTCAATAGTTACTGCAAACATATAATGATCGTAAAGAAAGTTTTTAATATAAACTTTTACATCCTCAATTGTATTAAATCCCGCAGGTATTATACATTGTTTATCATCAAAATAAATGATTTCATCTTTACGAAACAAAGGTTGTGAAAAAGCAGCATTTAATTCATCTGATAAAGATTTTCCATCGTAATGTTTGTCTGGAATCCAAACATCTAATTGATTCCAAGGCTTTGTGTTCAACGTCCAAAAAAGCCATTGTTCATCAAGAGAAGAGAATGACCAGATTTTATCGCTTTTACTGTTTAATAAAAAAGAAGGTAAAAACGAAACTTTAGTAACATGATCAATGGATCGCTTTGATAAACTGATTTTGCCTTCTTTTCCAATTTGTAAGTAATCAACTCCATTTACTTTTTTAAGAACATATTTTGATCCTTCTTTCTCCAAATTAAAGTAATAACCGAGATTTTCCATAGAAAAGTTTACATAACTTAACCAATCTACTAAACTCATTGGAATAACAACATAAACAAATGATGATTCAATAGTATCGCTTCGTGCTAATACTTCCCACAAACCAGCCTCACAACTTTGCCAATCGATAGATATAAATCCTTGTGATGTTTCTTTCTTCCATTTATTAATAAGATATCCTTTTCCTTTGATATAAACTTTTATCGTATATCTAGTTGATAATAATTGCCATGCAGAACTATCCAACTCTAAACTTACTACTTTCCCTTGTGTGTCCCAACTAATCTTTTTGATTTCAATAAACGAGCCTACGATTGGAATAAATCTTCTTTCTTCTCCTAAATCAATCATACACAAGTCATTTAAACCATGTATTCTTTTCGGTTGTTGAATAGAAAAACTTGCTTCTTTCGAAAAGGGGAAGTAACTTGTAGGAGAAGGCACTCCAAACTCTTTAATATCGATGATACGATACTTTGAGTCATTTAAAAATTCAAATGAAATAGATTCTTTTTGTTCATTTTTTGAGTCTCTCCAATCAACTAAATATTGATCCAAAGCCTCATTCTTTTTCTTTAAATACAACATTGTTTTTATCTTCTCCTTAATAACGTATTATGTGTTGGTTATTCAAGTTTTTCCTTATAAAAGTCTATGGATGAATCTCAAAAAAACTTGTTTTCTTTTTCTGCATTACTTTTGTTTTATTCATTCATTACAAATTAAACCCCACTTCTTTGCTTTCACCTTGATTGTATTTTTTTTCTTAATAACGATCTTACGTTTTTATAAACGAAAAATTAAAGGTCTTGTCGATGCTTGTCTTGTTATAACCTGTTTTTGAAAAGATTTAGAGTTTAGAAAAGAAAGAACAAGATAACGATGGAAAAGGGATTTGTAAAGATTGATCATGGAGAAACTAAACGTATGGAGTATGAGAATCCTTTGGATATAATAAAACAATGGCAAAACGAGTCTTTTAAGAGAAAGTATACGGAAGATCAAGATGATGATATTGAAAAAGAAGTAGAGTTTCTGGAAGGAAAAAGGTCTAGGGAGTTTAAAAAAGTAAAAGCCATACAGTTTGGAATTTATGATGCAACGGAAATCATGAAATCTGGTGTTTTAGAAGTAAAACATTCTGATGTTCAAGAGTCGGGAAAGAATAAACCTGGAGGTTTAAATGATTTACGATTTGGAAGTTGTCAAACACAAGATCCTTGTTCTACGTGTGGAAAAGATGTTAAAAACTGTCCAGGACATTTTGGTTACATTACTCTAACAAAACCTCTATTGAATATTCTGTTTATACATCATATCTTTGATTTACTGAAATGTGTTTGTTATCATTGTTCTAGAGTTTTATTAAGTCGTACAAGTCCTTATTGGAAAAAAATAGAAAACATACCAAAAGCATCCGATAGATTTAAAGAGCTTAAAGAATTGATTACCAAAAACAAGGATGTTAACAAGCTACGTTATTGTAGTTTTTTGAACAAAGAAAAGAAAATCAATGAAGGATGCGGGCAGATTCAACCGATTTATAAACAAGACGAAAAACTTAAAATCACTGCAAACTTTCCAATCGCTTTACCTGGAGAAGATTCAAAAATCAAAAAACTAACACCTCAAGATATATTTGTAATCTTTAGAAGAATATTACCCGAGGATTATAAGATACTTGGGTTCGATGGAGAAAATGTTACACCTGAATCATTGATTTTAAGAAAGTTACCCGTTCCACCTGTTGCTATTCGACCTACAAATAAGACAAACAACATATCAAAAAGAGAAGATGATATGACTCAAAAGTTACTTTCGATTGTAAAGGATAATATGAGTTTAGCTCAAAAGATTCATACAAAACCAGACACATGGGTTAAAGATTGGATGGCCTTTCAAATGTCTGTTAGTGAATACTTTGATGCGGACTCTATTGCTAAAAAAATGGTTGTTGTTACCAATCCACAAAAGATACCTAAAAATAAAGGTATCTTTCAACGATTACTTGGAAAAACTGGACGATTTAGAGGAAACTTGATGGGTAAACGATTTACAGAATGCGGAAGAACAGTCATTACACCCGATGATCGTTTACAATTGGATGAAGTTGGAATTCCTGAATATATGGCAAAGATTCTAACTTATCCTGAAGTTGTTACGCCTTTAAACATTGTTCGACTTACAAAAAAAGTAATGAATGGTCCTGAAGCTCTTGATGGGGCAAATTCTATAGAGTTACCAAATGGAGAGAGCTTCTTATTGGGAGCAAAACAAAGAAAGAAGATTCTTCCTCTTCAATTTGGATCGACTGTACTTCGTCATTTAGAAGAAAATGATTCTTTTATTATGAATCGACAACCATCTTTACACAAAGTATCTGTTCAAGCTCATCGTGTAAGAATATTACCAGGAAATACCTTTCGAATCAATTTATCAGTTTGCCAACCTTACAATGCTGATTTTGATGGAGATGAAATGAATGGACATACTCAAAGAAAGTTGGAAACCAGAGCGGAAGCTCAAGAAATTATGGCCGTTCCAAAAAACATTATCAATCCGCAAAACAGTAGTCCAATCATGGGTCTTGTACAAAATACATTGACTGGATCACACGTCCTAAGTTTTCGAGATACATTTCTCGAATATCATCAAGTCGTACAGATTCTAATGTTTTCCAAGTGTTGGAACGGAACACTTCCTATTCCTTGCGTTTTAAAACCCAAAAAACTTTGGAGTGGTAAACAAATCATAGAGTACATTCTACCAAAAGACATTAATTATCAAGGAGCTTCTATTTCTCATTACGAAAAGTATGATACTTATGAGTTTGAAACTATCAAATATATTGGTCCTGAAGATAATAAGGATTACAAACAATTAAAATCATCGTTTATTCATACTCTATCACTTGTTCGTTGTGGAAAAAAGAAAGACGAAGCATTGATTCCATTTGAACAATTTTTCAAGTTAGAAACGGAAGTTGTAAAAGCTCCGTTTTTCTCGTTTAATGATTCGTTTGTTACAATTAAAAATGGAACTTTCTTAACTGGAAGACTATGTAAGAATAGCGTAGGAGCAAAACACCAAAGTTTGATTCATATTCTTGTAGCCGATTATGGTGATGGAAGGAATCAACAATTTATCGAAGATATGCAATGTATTGTCTCTGAATTTTTACAATACCATGGAATGTCAATGGGTATAAAAGATATGGAACATGATAGACAAGACTTTAGAACTTTGATTCAATTAAAGATTGGTGAAGTAGAAAAACGATTAAAAAAATGGAAAAACGATGGTATTACACCCAAAGAATATGAAGATACGGTCAATCGAGCTCTTAATGCTGCGAGAAATCACATGGCTGAAGGAGCTATGAATTCTTTATCTACCTACAATAACTTAAGAAACATGATTGAATCAGGAGCGAAAGGAAGTAACGCAAATATATCACAAATTACAAGACTTGGAGGACAAACAAACGTTTCTGGAAAAAGAATTGGAAATCAAATCTTTGGTCGTGTTTCTTCTTATCATAAAAAGGGAGAAGAGTCTATTTCTGCTGGAGGATTTATTGCTCCAAACTTTCGAGATGGTCTTGGACCTTATGATATGGTTGTTTGTGCTATGGCTGCTAGAGAAGGAATGGTTGATACAGCTGTTAAAACTTCTGAAACTGGTTATTCTCAAAGACGATTAGGAAAAGCAACAGAAGACGTGAATGTTAAATACGATGGAACTATAAGAAACTTAATAGGCCAAGTTGTTCAATTCGAATATGGTGAAGATCACTTTGATAACTGTTATTCTGAAAAACAATACGTTCCTTGGAAAAGCATGAACCAACAAACATTTGAAGAACAATATCAATGGAATAATCGATTAGCTAATAATCCTGTTATTAAACGAGAATGGTCTAGATTGAAAAAGGATAGAGAGTTTAAATGGATTAAAGAAGTTGTTTATTGTCCTTGTAACTTTGCAAGATTAATCGAAAAAGTAGTGAAACCAAAGGCCAAAAATTGGACGTCTGATGCTGATCCTATTCAAATGGTAAAAGACGTTTACGTTTTACAAAAGAAAATATGGGAAATGGCTCCAAACTTGACTGAAACTTGGAATTCTAAAATAGCGGTTATGATTAGAGCTTATCTTTCATCCAAGAGAGCTATTTGTTTCTACAAGTTTTCTAAATCCGAATGGAGATTAGTTTTAAACAGAGTTTTAAAAAGAATTCAAAAGAGTTTTATTCAACCCGGAGAAAGTGTTGGTATCTTAGCGGCTCAAGGAATTGGAGAATTATTAACACAAATGACTCTAAAGACTTTTCATAGTGCTGGTGATTCTTCAAAAAACATTACGCTTGGAGTTCCTCGATTTAAAGAAATTGTAAACTGTTCAAAGAGAACAAAGACTCCATCTATGACAATCTACATTCTTCCTTGTGTTTCCAAAAACGAAAATTTGATCAAGTTTATCGCAAAGAACATGGTTTATGTTTCTCTTGGTGATATAATTTTGGATACTAAATACCAATATTCTCCTTACTCACCTCCTTGGCATTATAAAAACTATTTATCGATTAACATTGCTGATTTATGGAAAAAAGCTACTAATCCAATCGAACAAGTTCAATCTTTATTTGATTTTATTCCCGATTCATTACCTACCAAAGAGATCACCTACTCCAACTTTTGTTGTCAATTAATCTTAAATGGAACGAAACTTAGAGAGAAGAATGTCTCTTTAGCTAAAATCACAAAGAACATTTACCAAAAGTACGGAACAGCCGTTTTAACGAAATATAATGATGAGTTTTGTGATCCATGTATTTTAGAGTTAAGGCTTTCAAGCGATTATGGATCCGATCAAGAATCACTTAGAGACTTGGTTTATTCTTTAAGCGAAACTGTTCAAATTTCTGGTGTTCAAAACATTAAAGAAACTTTTATCAGAAAAGTTGGAGGAGAAAATGGAGAATGGGTTATAGATACTGAAGGAACGAATTGGAAAGAAGTTTCAGCCATTCCATTTGTCGATAGAAAAAGAACTGTTACGAATGACATTAATGAAATCTTTCAAAACTTTGGAATCGAAGCTACAAGAAACGCAATTATTAGCGAGATTTATACTGTTTTAAATAACTTTTCTTGTACAATCAACTCTCGTCATTTAACATTACTTGCCGATGTTATGTGTTTGAACGGAAAAATGATGGGTATCACTCGTCATGGAATTAATCGAATTGATACTGGTCCATTAATTAAAGCCTCTTTTGAAGAAACAAAAGAAATCATTACCGATGCAGCTCGTTTTGGTGAAAAAGATGAAATCAAGGGGGCTACAGGAAATGTAATGTTAGGATCTATACCTAGAATGGGAACTGGAGCCATTGACGTCTTCTTAGATACTTCAAAATTAATTCATGCAAAACCAATTGTTTTTAAACCTACCGAAGAATACCTGGAGCTTATGAAACAAATCGCTCAAGAAGAAAAACAAGCAGCAGAACGTCCTTTATCTCTTAAACAAACCGATTACTTTCTTAATTTTGGTGGTGGAGGAGACGAGGATTAATAGGAATTTCAGGAATTCCTATTCTTCTTAAAATTCCTATAGGTTTTGTATTACTAGCTTTTTTCATTCAGAAACAATAAATCGATTATTCATTTTTTACTTTATTCTTTATTATCGCTCTTTGATACACTTTCTTTTGCTATAAATTCTATCATCTCAATCTATGATTTTCGTCCTCTTAAAACTATACTTTTACTATATTTCCACCATCTTGAAACCATACTTTTGACGTCTTTCCTATATCATTTACGTCATCTTTAAACCATACTTTTTACTATTTTTCCACCATCTTTAAACCATACTTTTACTATATTTCAACCATCTTAAACCATACTTCTGAGGTCTTTCCTATGTCATTTACGTCATGTTTAAATCATACTTTTATCATTCTTTCACCATCTTGAAACCATACTTTTGGTATGTCTCCGATGTATTCCTGTCATCATTATCACTATACTTAAACCATACTTTTCGAAGATGAAGTAGTTATGATACTACATTGCTTCTACATCGTTTTTTAAAAGCAATTGAAAGCATTGATTGAATCAATCGATTAACAAAAAAAGTTTTTAAAAACAAAAGAGAAGAAGGACTCAATCGAAGAAGCTCCTCAAAGGTCCTTCAACTTTTTTTTAAAAAACGAAACTCATTGATGATGTACTGCATTCGATCGCAGTACACCATTCTCTTAAAGCTCTTAAGACCTCTTAATTAAGTGTAGTTGTTTCTTCAGAACAACGTAGAGAATAGAATTCAAGCATAATGCTTGAATTAAAGTCTATTATCAATTAGCTTGATTTATAGTTTACTTTTTGTAGAATATACGAATAAGAGAAAGATATTGAATTGACTTGTTTATTTGTCTGAAATAGAATATAAAAATCACTTTAAGCAACAAAACATCATTTCATTCTTCTACTGTCTTTTTTTTTCTAAAGCATGCGAAAGAATCGATCTTTGATAAAAGACTTGTTTAACGACTCATTAGTACAAGAGGTTCTTCTTTCAAAGTTAGTAAACGAAAAGAGAAGAAAGAATTCATTGAGAAAGGGAAACACAAAGAATGGAGTTTGTTGTTTTGTTTTTTGAATGTGTTTTTTATTTGATAACTTTTCTATTCTTTTGGTCTTATTGTAAATCAACACCTTCGAAAACAAGATTCATCTTTTTCGTCGTTTTGCTAAATCTTATAAACTTCGTAGATACTCCAAAGTATCCTAAAAGAGATGGATTCTTAGATTTTATGTTTACTGTGATGGGGATCTTTTTTATTACTTTGCTAAGTGAAATAGTTCATTAAATTATGTTTATTCGTTTTTTTATAACTATGGAATAAAACAAATTGGATTAAATGGAAACTAGTTGGGCTTGATTATCGAGATTAAAAGTCTTTACAGGTTCTTTTTCATTGTTTGATTCTAAGCATTTCTGGAGGGCTATTTCTTCCGTGTTTTCCAAAGCATTCAAGAGACGATTTGCTACAAAAGTATAAACTTGCTCTACTGTATCCGAAAAACAGATTCTATAGTTTGGATATTGTAAATACATTGAAACATATCCAGATGATGAGATCAATAAAACTCCAAACTTTACAAAAGAGTTGTTTTCTTCGAGAACATTAAATGAGAAGGCTATTACTTTGTTTGGTTTTTCGTAGTAAAAAGAAAACAGAGAGAATTCAACTTGTTGGTTTGTTGTTTCGTCTGTATCTTTTACTTTGATAGAATTCAAACGAGCTTTTAACGAAGAAAAGTTGAGCAAAGTCTTTTGAGGATTTAAAAGAGTAGAATCTACTTTTAACAAATCTAAAGCCATCAAACCGATAATATTTAAACACATAGGTTCTCGATATTTCATAGTTGTTATAGACAAGTATTGTTCTAAAGCATCTATAATCAGTTTTGTGGAATCGTTTAATGCTTGTCGATTTTTACATCCGCTAATAAACAAATCTCCATTTTCAAACAAAGTAATTAATGCTTTAGGTTCCGTAAATCTTAAAGAAATCGAATTTCTTTTTGCGTTGTAGATAGAATTTGTAAACTTGAAGCATATATCACTCATAGAAAGTTGTATGCTTTCCGATTGTATTAATAAACCCCAATAGTTTTGTAAAACTAGTATTCTTTTTTTTGTTTTTAGTATTGATTTTAATGATTCGTCTTTCCATTTTTCGGATAACATTGAATCTTCCAAGTTTTCTTTTAATGGTTCTTCTTGGTCTAAAGGCATTTTAAGCAAATCATCTGGTTTTTCTTCGATAGCTATGACAACTTGCTCTTTACTATCTTGTTTTTTGCTATCCTCGTTAATCTCATCACTTTGCTTATTTTGGTTTTCTTTGTCATGTTCCTCGTTTTGTTTAATTTCTTCCTTCTCTTTTATGGTAGCTTCTTCGGTTACTTGAATGGGTTCTTTTTCTTGTTCTTCGAGAACTTTTTCTTCAATCGATTCACTTATCAAAACTGGTTCAGTTTTGTCTTGTTCAATCGTAGGATCTTCTTGTTTTTCAGAATAGATTAGTTCTTGAATTGCTTTTTCATCATCTAACGAAATATTTGTTTCTTCGTCTATGATTTTTATGGGTTCGGGAGGAATGGTTTCTTCTGTTTCATCTTGTTGAGAATCTAAATCATAGGATAAAGATTCCTCATCTTCTTTTACTTCAGTCTCATTCGTAATAGGTGGTGAAAATCTGCGATTCGATCTTGCAGTAAATTGAGTTATATTGCTAGAAAGAGATTGATTATCAAACTCACTATCTGACATCTTCTTTTTGAATCGATGAATTAAAAAAAACTCTCTTACTCTTTAAAACCAAATCGCAAAAAAAACTTATAGAACATAAAAACAACCACAAATAGACAAGACATAACTTTTTCAGAAAAGAGAGAAATTTTATTCAAATTGTTTGAAAGATGATGATAATAAACGGAGTTATGTTAACAATTGTTTTGAATGAGTTGAGCTTTATAAGTTTCTAGCTTTTTCAAGTCCAAGTCTTCTAAGTTTCCATCTCGATTGATTTGTTTATGTACATAGTAATTATATCTCGGTAAACATAGTTTAAAGTTTGATGCGTTTTTAATGTCTTCAAAACGAAAGTCTAAATCTCTTCTTTTTTCTTCTAATCGAATTCCTCCTTCTCCTGTATGTTTTCCTCCAAATTCAAAAGCTAATTGAATTAAATAAGAATCTCTCAAAGATATTTGTCCTAATTCTTCTTCTGTTATCTCGTAATATGATTGTACAATAAATCCATTCAAAACTTCTCTTTCGTAGTTAAAAAACTCATTTACACATTGTGAACAATCTTTAAATCTTCCCAATTCATTCTCTATCACTATCATTTCGGGTTCCATCTCGTTAGAATTTTTGATGACCTAAAACGAAAACTTTGGATTGAAGAAGAAGAAAAAAAGAATGTGTTTGATTCAACTTTCTATGATAAGAGAGAGTTAGAGTTTTTCGATGTAAACCAACTTTTTTATTAATCCTTTTGAATTCAAGAGGATAAAAAATTTACAATGAGAATTTATGTATGAAAAGAAGTATAAAAAGGTTTATACTCTATTTTACCCGAGTTCCAAAAATAATGAATAGGACGTATTTGCGATTTAAAATGTCTATCGATTTTTGTTAGAATGCTTTCTAAGTGATGGTTTTTCAAAGTAGAAAATACATCCCAAATGTAAAGTTGAAACATAGACCATATTTTCAATAATTTTGAATGATGATTCGATCTTTCTACGGAGAATGGATTTAAAGAATCTAGTTCTTCGAGTAAATGATCAATCAAAAAGTGAATTTCTAATACTGCCTCTTGTTTTGTTGCGTTTAACCAAATAAAAAAGGATAACAAGTTCCATATGTTTGAAAACTCTTGACAGAACCAACCATGTTTACTATCTTTCACTTTTTTCGAAAAAAGGTCTAGTTTATGATCAATTAAAGGATCATCTTCTTTTGTAAACTCTAACCATTCTTGACTATTAGTTCTAATTTCTGATTCTGTCAAGTTATTTCTAATTTTTACGCTTTGTTGCTCATATAATTCATCGATCAAGTAAAACCATTCATTCAAAATCGATTTATTATGAAACCATATAGTTTTGTTCAATTCTTCTTTTGTTAATCGTTGGTCGAAAAAGTTTTTTAGATCCAAGTAAAAGTTTTGTGCGATTGTTTCAATGATAGATTGTTTTCTTTTATCATCGATTTCTACTTTGATTCGTTTCTCTGATCTTTCAAGCTCAAGAACACATTTTTCACTTAATTCCTCCATCTCTTTCTTTTTATACTTAGATAGCTTTGAGCGTTTTCAAAAAAATTCGATTGTGTAATTATGAAATCAAAAAGAGCAGTTAGCAAAAGCGTAAAGGTTTTTAAATCAACAAAGAAGGGAAAAAAATGGATGGTACGGATTGGAAATAAAACTATACATTTTGGTGACTCTACAAGACAAGACTTTACTATGCATAAAGATCCTTTCCGTATGAAAAACTACATTTCAAGACATAAAAGCAGAGAGAATTGGACAAAGTCTGGATTAGCTACAGCAGGATTTTGGTCTCGTTGGTTACTTTGGAGTCTTCCAAGTCTTAAAGCTAGCGCTGCTTTAATCTACAAAAAGTTTGGAGTTAAAGTTATCATATGTAGAACAAATAAAAGACCAAAACGTACAATAAAAAACAAATGATTTATGATTTAAATTATACAATAAAAATACAAAGAGTATTAAACAAGTTGTTTTGTTTTTAAATGTTAACTTTTTTCTTTAGACTTGGGTAAGTTCTTTGTTAAGACCCATTTTCGAAGTTCATCAGAATCAGATCTTCGAATCGTTTTTCCATCAAAGTTATCGATCATAGTTCTTTTCAACTTATTTCTCTTTTTAGAAGATACAGAACTTTCGGGACCCAATAGACTCGCAATGGTTTCTTCTATAACTTTCTCCTTATAGGTTGGGTCCAAATTGTATCGATTTTCAAATGCATATTTAAAAATCATTAGTTGTTTTTCTGGAGTTATCTTGTTTTCTTCTTCCATTGAATAAAAAAACCCTTGTATTCTTCTTTTAACAAAGACTAATAAAACTTTTCTATTCTCTCGTCGAATAAAGACAACTCGATATTTTAAGATAAAAAGAAACACACACAAAACGATAAGAGGTTTTTTTGTTCTTAATAATAAAACAAGTAATGTTATGCGTTTTTCCGATGTAAAAAAATTTTATTGGTTTTTGACCTCTGAAAATCATGATGGGAAGACATGATGACTACTTGCTTGTCCCTGAAGTGTACTGATAATTATTACATTCGAAAAAGTTTCCTCTTGCGGGTACTTCTAATAAAGCCATCCATTCGTAAGGATTAGGAACATTGTATAGAGGTTGATACTCTAATTCAGTGAGCCAACCATCGGCAACAAATTTTATGTATTGAATCATAGTATCAGAAGACATTCCTTCTAAAGGTTCTTTAAGAGCTTCTCTTGCAAAATCGACTTCACAATCAATCGCAGAATTAAAGATTTCGTATACTCTTTCTTGAGGTAACTTATCTTTAAGACATTTGTAAAGTTCGATTCCAAACTCACAATGTAATCTTTCATCACGAGCAATAAAAGAGTTTGAAAGAACAAGTCCTTTGAGCAATCCTTTTTTGTATTGCTTAAACCAATAAATCACGCAAAAAGCAGCAGAGAAAAAGATTCCTTCTACACAAACAAAAGCCAATAAAGATTCAGCAAGCGAATTTCCAGATTCTATCCATTTTTTAACCCATGCTTCTTTCTTAGCTACAGAAACATATTTATCAACATCTTTTAATAACTTGATCTTTTCCTTCTTGTCTGAAACAAGAGTTTCGATTAAAATAGTGTAAGTAATTGCATGAATGGCTTCTATATTGATTTGAAAACTATAAAACATTCTAGCTTCTGGAATCGTAATCTTTTGATAGAAATTCATCACCAAGTTTTCATTTACCAAACCATCCGATCTTGCAAAGAAGGAAAGAACTAGCTTTAATAAAAGTTTTTCTTTATCATTCAAAGTTTCAAAATCTCTTGAATCAGTAACAAAGTTGATTTGTTCTTCTGTCCAAAATACAGATCTAGCCTTTTTATACAATGCAGCTAACTTTTTATTTGTCATAGTTGCAATGTATTTTGAATAGCCTCTTTTTACTTTTCGTTTATCCCATAAACCTGCATCCAAAACTTTATCAACTGCATACTTCTTTGATGCTTCTAATTCTGAAATACTTTTGAAACGGAAATTAGATCCCGAATTCGATAAAGAGTTTTCATTAAATCCATCTTGACTTTCCGTAGCTTGTGAAGAATCACCATTCAAAACAATTTCTTCGCTTAAAGTCAAAGAAGGATCTCTAGAAACAATCGTCTTTTCAGATACCCCATTCTTGATTATTTTAGCTTCTCTTTCTTCTTCATTGTTATCTTCTGTTTGTTTTCTTTTAACAAGTTGAATTTGAGCAAAGCTAGTAATTTTTGCAGGTTCACCATTATCTTTAATTTCGGCTTCTATAGTTGTTTCCTTTTGAATAACTTCCATTGTTTGATCTCTATTTTGATAATCAGGTTTGTGTGTCTTCTTTATGCTGCTTTTCTTCTTTATTTTACGGAAATATCCTTTCTTTAAAGAAAAAGTTGCCTATTTTTGATCCATTAGAAAATTCTTTTACATTTTCAAAAACGGAATTTTTACAGACAAAGAAGAAAAAAAGTAGTCCAAGGTCAGAGTAGAAGACATAGAAAAGAAGAAGAATGAGAACAAGAAGTTATAAAGAATTCAAAGAAAAGATGGAAACCAAAGAGAAGATACAAAGATGTTCAGTTGTGGGAGCGATAGGAATAGGGTTGTTAATTGTATTTTATTCGTTTATGTATTAAGAAATAAACAAGAGTTTATTCAGAAACACATCTAATTGATGTAAGCAAGTTGGACAAATCGTTTTGTTTGATTGAACAAAATCTTTGAGTTTATTCAAGTTCTTAAACCAAAATTTGAAGCAGACGTCAAATGTTAATAGATTAGCTTTACTCAATAAAAGCTCTTGATAGGATGAAATAATAGAGGTTTGAAATAAATAAATAACGTTTTTTGCATGCCAAATAGTCCAAATTACATTAGATCCATTCTCCGACTTGTGATTTGTTTCTGGGTTTTTAAGTTGACAGAAAAACAAAACGCTAGTACAAAAAGATATTAATGTAAAAGACATGATTTGTGAGTAATAATCCAAGACTTTATGAAGGCAAGGGAGTTCTATGATCATGTTATTGATCTTTAAATCTCTGTAAATCGCTTGCCAACACTTTAGCCGAACATCCGATAGCTGTTCTTTCTTATTTAGAACGTCGATTTTATGGTTTTTGTATTGGTTTCCCAATAAAAGCATTTTCTTAACAAACAAGATGAATTCATCCACTGGAGTTTTATAGACCTCTGTATAAAATTCTTCAAAGGACAACTTACAATCTTTGTAATCGTAAATTGGAGTTTCACATATATGATCAAGCTCCTTCTTCGAACAAAGTAGTATTTTACATAATGAACAAAATGAATAACCACAATAAGAACAAGTTATAAAACATTTCACGTCTTTTGCTTCCGTTCTTGCATAAAATATTCTACTTTTATCACAACTCGGACAACTTAATTCGAGAACATACTTGTGTTCTTTTTCACACAAACAATAATCTCCCAAAATAATCAATGGAGAACTACATATTAACTCTTCCATTGTTTATAACTTTTTCTTTTCTTATTATTATTACTTTATCTAATCATTTACGCATCATAGATACCTATTTTTTTCCTTTTCCGCTATACGAAAAACACATAAGATTAAGCGTTTAACTCAGTTTTTTTTTGCTTAAGTAAAACACAAAAAAAAGTTTATTCATATCGAAATAAAAGACAATTTATAAGAATCATTCATTGCTTTTTTTACACAAAGCTTTCAAAGACAAGAAGATTAAGAGTAAAGCCTAGTCTGAAAGATGGAGGAAAAAAAGATGGAAGAAGTGAGCCAACCTTATGTGATTAAAAGAAATGGAAAAAAAGAAAGCGTGGATTTTAATCAAGTTTTAGATCGCATGCGAGATATGGCACACATAGAACCAAAATTGAATCATGTAGATTACACAAGGGTAGCAGCTCATGTTGTTTCATCTATTACATCTGGAATCTCTACAAGAGAATTGGATCAAAAAGCTATGAATGATTGTGCTGCGCTAGTAAAAGATCATCCTGAATATGGTTACTTAGCAGGAAGATTAGCAGTTTCCAATCTCCAAAAAGAAACAGATCCATCTTTTGTTAAAACAATGGAAAAGATAGCAGATTGGATAAATCCAGAAACTGGAAAAAAAGCAAACTTACTCTCAGAAGAGTTTTTAAAGTGGTTACGTTTTTACGGACAAAAACTAGATGACTTAGTTGACCACAATCGAGACTTTTATACCGATTTCTTTGGTTTTAAAACTCTTGAAAGATCTTATTTGTTAAAGATTGGTAAAACTGTGGTTGAAAGACCTCAATATATGTTTCTTCGTGTTGCTCTTGCAATTCATCGTGATGATTGGGAAGGAATAGTAAATACTTACAACTTAATGTCCATGAGAAAAGCAACCCACGCAACTCCAACTCTTTATTCCGCCGGAACTAGAGCTCAAAATTACATTTCTTGTTTTCTTTTAACAATGAAAGAAGATAGTCTTGATGGAATTTATGATACTTTAAAACGTTGTGCTCTCATTTCCAAAGCAGCAGGAGGAATAGGATTAAATGTAGATGTGATTCGATGTTTTGGTTCTTACATTGCCTCTACAAACGGAAGATCAAATGGATTAGCTCCTATGCTTAGAAACTTTAATGAAACTGCTCGTTATGTGGATCAATGTTTTCCAGCAAAAACCAGAATATTTACGGATCAAGGTTTTGTCAAAATGAAACGAATAAAACAAGGTGATAAAGTAATGACTCACAAAGGAAGATTTAAAAAAGTTACAAAAGTTTTACAATATGACGCTAAACAAATTCCTATGATTCAAATCAAAACAAACAAAAAGTCATTAACAGTTACCGAACAACATCCTTTTTTGGTTGTTTCTAATCCTTTGGATTCTATCAACGAAAAAACTATAGCAGCTCATGATACGATTCGACACTTGAATTTAGGAATCGCTCGATTCGAATGGAAAGATGCTAAAGAGTTAAACGTTGGAGATTTCATGGTTATTCCCGATATGATGAATGTCCAAGACTTAGATCTCAAAAATGAAGCTACTTGGAATAACCATTTCTTGGTTCGTCTTGAAGAAAAGAAATCTTTTATTCCTGAATCACCTATGACTTTATACGATTTAGAAGTTGAAGACGATCATTCTTATACTACAGAAGTTTCTGTAGTTCATAATGGTGGAGGAAAAAGAAAAGGAAGTTTTGCTATCTATTTACAACCTTGGCATGCAGACATTGAAGACTTTTTAGACCTTAAACGTGATGATGGTAATCCAGACATTAAAGCGAAAGATTTGTTTTATGCTTTATGGGTTCCTGATTTGTTTATGAATCGAGTCATTCAAGCTTTAAATTTAAAAGAAGCATCAGGCGGAAAAGATCCCGATGTAATGTGGAGTTTATTTAGCAACCATTCCTGTAAAGGACTTCATGATACATGGGGAGCTGAATTTGAACAACTTTATTTAAAATACGAACAAGAGAAACGATACATAAAACAAGTTCCTATTTTAGAACTTTGGTATAAGATACTCGATACACAATTTCATACCGGTGGACCCTATTTCTTGTTTAAAGATCAATGCAATCGACTTTCAAATCAAAACCATTTGGGTACAATCAAATCATCCAATCTTTGTACCGAGATCATCCAGTATACTTCACCAGATGAATGTAGCTGTTGCAATCTTGCATCGATCTGTTTACCGGCATTTGTAAAAGATGGAAAATTTGATTTTGAAGACTTTGGACGTACCGTAGAACAATTTACTGTGAATCTTAACAAGATTATCGACATTAATGATTATCCTATTCCTGAAGCTAAAAAATCAAATTTTCGACATAGGCCCATTGGAATTGGAGTTCAAGGTCTTGCAAACCTATTCTTTTTACTTGGTCTAGCATGGGATTCTGAAGAAGCGAAGAAATTAAATAGGGAGATTTCAGAATGTATGTACTATCATTTTTTAAAGAAATCAAACGAACTTGCTATGAAAGAAGGTCCTTTTCCTTCTTATCACGAGAATGGTGGATGTGCTTTGTCTCACGGAATCTTCCAATTTGAACTTTTTGATAAATCCAACAAGAAAGCTACCGAATGGTTAGAACAAGTTGAAAGCAAAAGGAGAATTCACATGTCTTCTCACTATGGAACCGAGTTTTCAGACATAGATAAAACATCAATTAAAGTTGATGTAAACGCTTTTCCTTGGAGAAAAGAAAAGATTGTTTTAAGTGGAAGATACGATTTCGAACCACTTAGAGCTTCGATTTTGAAACATGGAGTTAGAAACTCTTTAGGAATCGCTTGGATGCCTACTGCTTCTACTTCTCAAATCATGGGCAATAACGAAGGATTCGAGCCTATTGAATCTATTTTGTTTAAGAGAGAAGTTTTGTCTGGAGAGTTCTTGGTTTTCGTTCCTCAATTAGCCGCTGACTTGGAAAAGTTGGGTCTTTGGAACAAAGAAATGGCTACAAAGATTAGAGCTCATGATGGTTCGATTCAAGGAATAGAAGAAATTCCAGAGCACATACGAAATGTTTATAAAACTGCTTATGAAATAGAAGTTTCAGACATTCTTGATATGGCCGAAGATAGAAATATGTTTATTGATCAATCTCAATCCTTTTCTTGTTTTATGAAAACATCCAAAGAGGAAGAGGAAGATGATACAGAAGATGAAGAGGAAGAAGAAAACATAGATTCAGAATCTGAAAAAGAAGAAGAAGGGTCAAAATCGTTAAAACGAAAATTAGAAACAAAACCAAGAGAAGTAAAAAAACCAAAGAACAAGTCTTTCGCGATTGATACAGAATTGAAAATCAGAAAAAGACCGGCTACTTTATCCGATTTATCTAATTACCTTATTTCTGGATACAGAAGAGGACTTAAAACTGGAATGTACTATCTTCGTCTTAGAACATTCCAACCTATTAAATTTACTTTACGAAACACTCAAAAAGTTGTTACCAAAAATACTGTTTCCGTTTTCGAACCCTCGAATCAAACTACTAAACCTTCTTCCTCCGTCACCTCATGTTCTCTTAACCCCTTAGGAAAGCCAGATTGTGAGTCTTGTATGGGTTAAAACCTATGCTTTTCATGTTTTTTATTCAAAAATAAAAGTTTACATTCTCTTCTATATTTGTATTGTCGATTGCGATCATTATACGAATACATCAAATACAACTATAAAAGACCTTTACTAAACAGAGATAGCGTTTTTTCATTACTATCAAAAGAATCATAAATCACTATATTGTTGCTTTTATTCATCTACTAGTCGTAAAATTCAAACATATTTAGTAAATCGATTGAATCAAATTAGACAAAGTAAGTAAAACGATTACTCCAAGTTCTTTTGTTATGTTGTAAATAAAACACTATCTCTCACCTATCATTCTCCCTCGCGTTTTGAAGGACCTTAATACACTTAATTAAGAGGTCTTAAGAGCTTTAAGAGAATGGTGTACTGCGATCGAATGCAGTACATCATCAATGAGTTTCAGTTTTTAAAAAAAAGTTGTAGGACCTTTGAGGAGCTTCTTCGATTGAGTTCTTCTTTCCTTTGTTCTTAAAAAACTTTTTTTAAAAACAATCAATGGATTGCTTTGTTTGATTTCTTTTATCGTTCTTTAGAGAATTGTTTTGTTTATTTCTTTCAGAAGATGATTGTAAGATGTATTTAATGTGTCGAAGAGATAATAAAGTTATACAAACAAGATGACCTGAAATATACAATTTATACATACAAAGTATAGCGTTAATAATGTTCAAAAGATACGGAAATGAGATAGAAAGACACTTGGTTTATGAACTTGAATAGCTGGAGATTATAGAAAATCACGCCTTGTTATGTCCCAATTATTATGACCCTGGAAGTAACAAAAATAAGACAAAGAAAATAGGTTGGAAAGATGGTAGCGAATAGAAACAAGATACTTTAAAAGGCTTAAAGTTTTTAGATTGTAAAGAATCAAAAAGTCAAAGGATTAAATAGAAAATTGTTTATTAATACCATTGTAAAATACACTTTTTATCAAAAGAGATTAGAAATTCATCATAGCTTAAGAAATCTATCTCGGATACATAATACTCTTTATCAAATACAATTAATGAAGACTTTTCTGAATAATTTTGTATTTCTATCTTGATTGTTTTATAACTCCAACCATCTTTTATAATAAATTTGATATCCATGGTTTTTAAAATCTTATTACTTTCTATCAAAAGTTCCTTTAATGTATAGTTGATTATACCTCGACCTCTTACAATAATTTTTTCTCTGTAAGAATATCCAAAAGTTTTTTCTTTATAATCTTCTTGATCGTTTACTTTTGTTAAAATCGATTCTTTCGAACGTGACTCACTAAGAAAAAGTTGATACAATTTTCGAATATCTTTGTTTATAGTATCCAATTCTTTTCTAGTATCTTCGGATTCTTTATGTTCGATAGGTAAAACTTTGGTTTCTTTTTTTGGTTTTGAAACCAAAGTTTTCTTGGTTGAAAGTAACGATGTAATAAATGATGGTGATAACTTGGTTTTTACAACTCCATTAGTTTTTTCCAATAATTGATCCATGGTTTGTGAATCAAAGGTTTGTTTTAAATAGAATCCAAGGCTAGGATTTTTTATAACATCGTTTATGGATAATACAAACTCTGAACCATCGTTTGCTGATAGGATGAATCTTTTTGCTGCTTGATTCTTGTTTTGTTTTTGATTTAATAAAAATATCGAGTTTGCAATAGGTGATTTCTTTCTTTCAGTGTAAGTAGCTTTACAAAATGGACATTCTTGTTTCTTTCTTTTATCAAATGTTTCTTTCGCACAGGTTTCGCAAAAGACATGTAAACAACTTAATTGAGTTAGTTCTTCATTTGCTTCATGACAAATCAAACAAGAGATTTCATTCTCTATATCTTCGAATAGGTTACTAAAATCCATGTTTATTGCTTCTTGATCCCTTTTTGTTGGTATCTTAAAAAACAAGTAATGAAAATGATAAAGAGTTTTTTCTGTTTATAAATAAAAAACTAATCAATAACAAAGCCGTTTTTGAACATTATTGTAGTTTAGAGGATCAGAGTTGATTTATCAATGATTTGAGGTAATAATTGATCTAGATCTCCATCGCTTTGGTAACAAACAGGACAAGTTACTTGATCGATTACATCCTTTAGAACAACCTTTTCCATGTTTGCTTTCCAAGACTTTTACTAACCAAAATAAATCGAATGTTTGGAGAAAAACAAACTTAGTAAACGAAGAAATTACTAAGAAAAACCAACGTTCGAAGAAGAAACTTTGAAAATCAAACGTTTAAAAAACAGAAACAATGAGAATATACATCTTTTTTGACGAGGAGTTTTTCCATATCGATGACTTGGAAGAAACAAATACTATACAAGAAGTTAAACTTATAATCTCAGAAAAATATGATATACCTCGGGGATGCTTACATCTTTTTTTAAATCATAAAGGCTTCGGAGATGATTACAGTCTTCAACACTATGGAATCAAAGATGATGATTGTATATACTTAGGGTTATTTTGTGCCACACGATCTATGAAAGATTATCTCAAAGCTAGTATATCTGGTTTACCGAAAAAAAGAAGCATAGATTGTATATTATGAAGGCGCTTTTTTTGAATAAAAGTAAAATAGGTTGACTTTGGTTTATTTTAATTCAGAAAAACTCAATGTCGGTTGTAATCAATACTTGTCAAAAGGTTTGTGCAGAATTAACAAACCCAACTGGAACTCCTCCTTATTTTTGGATTCCCGATAATACAAATGTTGTAGTTACCAGATCAGGAACTGGTATAAATGCTATTATCAGTGGAAACAGTGCTGGAAATGTAACTGTTACAGTTAGTGATTCTCTAGAAGCAATAATCGCTACATTTTCTTTTACCGTAGTAAATCATTATGAATACGTTACAAGCGTAACATCAAACACAGTATATCTTGCGTCTACAGTTTTAAATGCTTCAGCTACAAGTTCTGGGAGTGTAGGAACCTTTAGTGGTCCTTTTGCTTCTTTATCGACTACAGGAAATGGAAATAATACTGTATGGTTTTCTTTTTGTTCTTCTAGTGCTTCGAATTTTAGTGGAGTTACTACAGTAGTTTGGGATCGATCCATTCCTGCAAACACTATAACCGTTTCTCATGATACAATTACAAATATTGATCTTTCAATTATTGGAATTGGAATAACCAGTATAACTCCAGCATTTAATGCTATTGATTATCAAGTTCCAATAGTTCAATATATTTCAGCAACTCAATCTTCTTCGTTTAGTAGTTTAATTACTCTACCTTACGAATTACCATGTGGAGATTTGAATTCTTATGCAGTTTTTGCACAAAAGAATAACGTAACTGCTGGGTTAGGAAGAGTTGTTGCTGCCACATTACAAAGTGGTTCATTATTAAAAGTTGGATATTCAGAATCGTTAGTAAATTATCAAGTTAGTTATGTTGTTGCGGCTGTAGGAACAAGAAATCCGACAGGAAGTTTTTTAAGATATTGTGGAATGGATCAAGCAACAATTAGTAGTCCAAATGGATTTATAGATATAACTTTAGATACTGCAATAGCTTTAGGAAATTCAACTTTATGGCTTGCCTGTTTTAGACCAGATACAATAAGTAATGTTTCAGCATTTATTTTTCGAGTTGTTGCTGCATATCAAACTACAACTACAAATTTAAGAATTGTTTATTCTTCAAGTAGCGCAGGTTCAACAACAGTCATGGTAGCTTACATGGGTTTCTTTAATCAAAATACTGGAGGAATCTCATTAGTGGAAAACTAAAGGATTTTGTTTCTAGTTAGTTTTGTCTTATTAAATAAAAGAAGGCATCCTTTTTTTTAAAAAAACAAAGAGACTGACTTTTTTTGTGTGTGTGTTTTCCAGATTACTATAGGATGTCTATTACGATGAATGTTTGTCAGAAAGTTTGTGTTCAATTAAACAATCCTGGAGGAACTGGACCTTATGTTTGGAGTTCTTCAAATTCTAGTGTTAGTGTTTTAGCATCGGGTTCTGGATTAAGTTGTATTATTGGAGCAAACTTTAGTGGAGGAGCAAATGTTCTTGTTAGAGATTCAAATAATTCGGTTATTGCAGTTTTTATAATTACAGTAGTTACTATACAAAATTATGTTACACCTTTAACATCTAATACTGCTTTTATTGCTTCTGCTTTACTTTCAGAAAATACGTTAACACCAGCAGGAGCGACTAACTTAAGTGGAAACTTTTCGGGTTTTGCTTCCGGATTTCCAGCAAATAATGTTGGATACTTTCTTTATTCAAATCCTGGAAATCCGTCAGCTTATGTAACTTATTTATTTTGGAATAGACCAAGCGATAATACAATTACTGGACGTTATACGGACAATTCTGGACCTCCAACTATAGTACAATTTGCATTTATTGGAATTGCTATGACAAGTACATCACCATCAGCTAATTCATTGAATTATCAAGTTCCTATAGTACATTATGTAACAGGAACTCAAGAACAGAGACCTCTTACTACAGTATCATTACCTTTTAGTTTACCATGTTTCGGACTTTTAGATTATATGTGTTTTGTTCAAAATTCAGCAAATGTTGTAACAAACACCAATGTTAAGGTTTCTGGTGTGATTAATGCAAATCAAATTCAATTTTCATGGAGTACAAGTATTACGACATATGAAGTTAGTTATGCAATTATTTATAGAGGACTTAGAAATCCTTCAAGTAATTTTATTGTTTATTCAGAAGTGGTTCCAGTTTTGCTAACTGGTTTTACTGGAAATCAAACAAATAATATTACATTAGATACTGCTGTACCAACAACAACTTTATGGCTTGCTCAAATACAAAGTTCTTCACTTAACGATTCTTCAGTTTTCAATTTTCGAATAAATGGAGCCTCTCAAACTTCTACAACTGTATTACAAATCTCAATAAACAGCCTTGCAAATCTTGGAAGTGTAGGATTAAACGTAGCCATTATTGGATTTTTTAATCTAGGTTCTGCAATTACTATGACAATTACTTGAGCTAGCTTTTTTATAAATAAAACCGTTTTTGTTGTTATCTTTGTTTCTCTTTTTTAGGTAGTTTTACGACTTAAAAAAAAATTGATTAGTATTACATAATGTCTGTTACATTAAACGTTTGTCAGAAAGTCTGTGTTCAACTAGATAACCCCGGTGGAAGTGTTCCTTACACTTGGACTTCTACGTCTCCTTCGAATGTTTCTGTTTTAACTTCTGGATCTGGATTAAGTGCAATTATCGGAGGATTAGTAACTGGAGGAGCAAATGTTGTTGTAACAGATTTAAATGGAGGAGTTGCGGCTGTTTTTAAAATAACAGTTCTTTCGATTCAAAATTATACAACTCCTTTAACGGAAAACACAGTTTACATAGCTGGAGCAAGACCTTCTGTAGCTAATGTCTTAGGATCTGGAACAATAACGGTTAGCGGAGATTTTCCAACATTCGCTTCTGGATTTGCAGATGCAAATGTAGTTTATTTTGTATTTTCAAATCCTACTGCTTCTGGAAATTCTGCTGTTTTTATTGTAAGTGCTTTTTGGAATAGACCAAGTGCAACCACTATAGCTGCTCCATTTAATGGATTTACTGGAACTCCAAGTGCAATTTTTGCAGCAGTTATTGGTCTTGCGGTTACAAGCGCAACTCCATCTAATGATACTTTAAGTTATAGACTTCCTATAGTACAATTTGTTACTGGAACTCAAGCAGCATCCGTTAGTACAACGATTAATTTACCTTTTACCTTACCTTGTGCGAATACGGCTGATTATGGTTTATTTGTTCAAAATTCTGCTTCTGTTGGACCAACAGGAACTTATCCTAGAATTTCAACTGTTTTGAATGGAAATCAAATTAAAATTGGATGGAACTCTACTGTTACGTCTTATTCTGTCAGTTATGCAATATTTTATAGAGGAATAAGAAATTTAGGTCAAAACTTTATTGTTTATTCAGACGTTGTTACTCTTTCTATAACCGGGTTTACGGGAAATTCAACACGAACTATTACTTTAGCTACAGCCATAGCAACTACAACTTTGTGGTTAGTACAACCTAATTCAACAAGCATTAGTGATGTTATTATTTATAACTTTAGAGTGAATGGAGCTCATCAAAGTAGTACAACTGTTTTAGTTGTATCTCTTAATAGTACCGCAAATCTTGGTACAGTAAACGTAAATTTCTCTATTATTGGATTCCAAACTCTTAATAGTACAATTACCATGACTATTTAAATCATTGCTCCTTCCTTTTTCATTTTGAAAATCCATAACTTAACAAATTAACGCTAGTTTTTTTTCTTCAAAGGAATGTTTATTTGTCTAAATCGAATGGAATTTCTACACTGAGAGGTTTATCGAGAATTTGTTCTTTAAGTTCATCAATACATTTGGATCTTTGTTCAAGTAATTGAGAATAAATCGATTCATCAAAAACAATCTTTTTAGACTTGGCTAATAAAATCTTTTTATCAATAGAAATCATCTTTTGTATAGGTCCTGACTTTTCGAATGCTATATTCATTACTTTTACAAAATCGTGAGGTTCTATTAAGCATTTTAAAAGATAGATTAAACATTTTGGATTTTTAGATATGATCGATCGAGTAAATGAATTTATTAACTCAATATCCTCAATTGTTGATTTTGTATTTTCTTGAATTTCTATCTTGAGTTGTTTTTCTATTAATGTATTTAATTCTTGAATAGTTTTATCATTTTCTTCGTTATCAATGTCTTCATAATCAAAAGGTTCTTCGTCATCTGAACTTAATTCAGTAGGACTTCTTCCAATAAATCCATCACTAAAATCATCTTCTGATGAATCAACAAAAGCCATTTCTTTCTCTTTTTTTCGTTTACTAAAAACGAATAAACTAGACTTTCTACCCCGATCTGAGAACGATGCTGAATGGTTTTTTCTTGTACTAAAAATTTTAAAAGTGAAAAAGATATTAATAGTTAATCTAGTATGAATAATTTACTATCAAGAATAGGTTTATTTGATTTATTAAAGTCTTGTGGTTTTATGGAAAATGATTACAATACATCTGTCGAAATAGAAAAAGATTTGTTTGATAAGGAATTTAATCTTACAAAATTGGAATCATGGTATAGAATATTATCTTGTGAAATGAAACCCAAGTTTTTAATCATTGATATTGATGAAACTCTTGGAAGGTCATTTTTCAGACCTACCGATTTATATCATTCTTATGATCAATCTACACCGATTACAATTAAAGGAAATACAAAATCTTTATCAGAGATTTATTGGATTCCGAGACCTAATGTTATAAAGTTTTTAAAACTTATTATTCCAAAACTATCGGGTTGGGCTGTATGGACTTTAGGAACTTCTGAATACGCAGAAAACATAGTGAAAGGGTTTCTTCATTCGAATGATTTATATCCAAACTTTATTTTATGCAAAAACCATGCAACAGAATATTCGAAACATATTTCTTATTTTATAAAAGGATTAAAAGAAGATCACGAATTATATGTTTCTTCAAAAACAGAAAACTGTGACTTAGATACATGGAAACAACACACAAGTCTTACAAACACTTGGCTTTTAGATAATGATCCAATTCATTTTTCTGAAAATACTCAAGGCATATTGATCTCTGACTTTGATCTTTCTATTAAAGATACTTTATACTCTGATCTTATTAATTTTTTCGAACTCACAGAATAAAAAAAAACTCTTCATTATCTTCCGTGTGTCTTTGTACTTTCTTTTTTTCGTTTCTTCAAACCATTTATTTTTTCTAATAGTCGAAAGAGAAGAAGAGTTTTTAATCACACAAAAAGTACAAGAAGTAGGATACGCGAGTATAGAATGGAATCGACTGTTGAAATTAAACAAGAAGTGATTGATAGTAATGTAGAAACTGTTAAAGACGAAAACACTAAAGAAGATCCTAATCTTATAAAAGAAGAATACGAAGAAGTTGCAGAAGAACCATTAGTCATTTTACAAGATGAATATGATAACAAAAACGAATTTTATGATAGCATTGCCGAAAAACTAGTTACTCAAATAACTGGAAAAACTACGGAAGATGATAAAGAAGAAAAAAAGACGGATGTTTTTGAATCATCTTTGGTTAAACAAGATGAAAATCATTCATCAAAGAATGATCAAAAAACAGAAACTACGGATGATGAATCACCAATTAAAAAAGAAGATGAAAGAGTAAAAGAATTTTTATCTTTAAGACAAACGAAAAAGACAAATCAAAAGACTTTTGATACAGGATTGAAAAAAGAATTTACCAATCCTAAAGAAGTTAAAGAAAAAGCCTTTTACGCAAAAGATTTGGCTACGAATCCAGATGCTTTATATCATATGGAAATGAATAACAACTTAGAACAAGATAACAAAGAAATTCAATTAGAGCCTATAAACTCGAAAGGATCAACAAACAAGATCAAAAAGTTTACTACATCTTCTGCTACTTGGTCTTCTTTGAACCAAAAAACTAAAGAAAAATCAATTTCAAAAGAGAAAACGCAAGATGAATTGTTTGATGATAGTGACCAAATTTCCACTCATTCTAACTCTACAACTCCATTGGTGAAAGAAAAAAGCATAAAAACTAATTCAAACTCCCCCGATTCAATTGTTTATCAAATTCCTAAACTTCGTTCTCCGTTTCCAGTTAGTTATCAAAAGCCAAAATCTCCATTATCTTATCGTACTCCAAGATCGCCTGTTTTGAAAAAAGAAAAAGTTAAACAAGAACAAGTTATCAAATTCAATGTAGAATTTGAAATCCGATGTAAAGTGAATCCAAGTTTCAATTATCACGAAGAAGACAACATTTCTATAACCGAAGACTAGAATTACTCAAGAATAATGCTTCTTTATTGCTTTTTCATTAAATAAAAATCATAGTTTTTTTTAACACAACCATGTCGAGTTTTAAATCTTTCATTGGATTTGTAGGTTTTAGAGAAAAACAAAAAAAAAGGTTCAAAAGCGATCAGATAGAAATGCCGACTTATACTAGTATAAAAAGACCCTTAGCAGCTATAGAAATCTATGTTATTGTTGCAACATTTATTGCCATAGGACTTTTATTAGGAGTTATTCTTATTGGAGTCTTTACAAACCAAACATCTAGCGCTCCTGTCTTCTCATCTATAGCAATTTCATCCATAGCAAGTTCATCAGCAGCAGTTTCTTCTTCGGTTGATGCATCCAGTATAGTTGCTTCAAGTGATATAGCTTCTAGTGCCGCATCTAGTTAAATTCTTTTGTTATACAGAAATAAATAGTTTGATATCATACAAATCACAATTTTTTTTGTAAAACAGAGTTGATGGATGAAAAGTATTTAAAATAAACAAGCATAGTAACAAAGGAGAATTGATTCATTTAATTTTTATAGAACCGATAAGACTTTTCATTCTCTCTTTGAAACATAACGAATGACTGAGATTTATCAAAACTTGGATGATAGTGAAACTTATGTTCAACTTTCTGCAAACTACGAGTTGAAAGAAGAAAACGTTCTCAAGAAACCAAAACAAAAAGAATTCAAAAAACAATCGATTGCTTTAACTGTGATTATTATTGTCTTTATAGTTATTGTACTCGTAATCACAATTGTTGTTTTAGTTGCTTATTTTTCAAACAAATCAAACAATCCACTTTCGAACAACCAATCATCTCAATCATAATAAACTTTTATTTTTAAAAAAAGAAGTTTTTATTTGTGATCGTAATCAATGCTAACATGTTTTATGGACTAGAATCTTTTTTAGTTCTTTTTTCATTCTTGGTTCTACTAAAATTTGAGAAGAAAACGTGATCGATGTCATTCAGGGCATGTACCTGAAACACCCTTGGGGTACAAAGAACATAAAACAAAAAACCAGAAATTCTACCGAATAACGAGAAAGTTTTTTAATTGAGCAATGAAATTATTCGTTTTCGTTTATCTTTTCTTTGTGTATTTGGGGTTATCTTATTGTAAACTCCTTTTGACGACAAACGGTTCTACGAGTTCGTTTTTTGCCGTATCTGTGGGGTTTCCACGAAGAAATCCAGAACAAAACATTGTGGGCAATTTCTCTATTGTAATTGCCGAGCCTTTAGACGGATGTTCACCTTTGAGCTTTTTTTCGAACCAAAAAGTCATTCTGATGATTGGTGGAAATTGTTATCCCGGAACAAAAGCTCAAAACGCCCAAGACGCTGGAGCTAAAGGAGTTATTCTTTTTAGTTACCAAGACCAAGTCGGAAGAGTAAAATACTTGACCGATTTCGGAGATGAAAAAGTTTCGATTCCTGTTATCGAAGTCGGAAGAGCTCACGAAAAAGAAATTCTAGACCTCGTTGGCCAAAATACGGTTATTGGTGAAAACTTTTTTGACGAGAATCCCTTTGAAGAGCCCGCTAGTTCCTCTTTCTGGATTGTCTATAGTATTTTGCTTGGAGGCTCCAATTTATTTTTATTGGCTATAAGTTTCCACCGAATACTAGTTTATATTCTTACCCGAAAAAACTCCGTTTTAGGTTATACAACCTACGGATGTCTAGCCATTAGTGCCGCTATGCGTATAGTAATCATATTCGATCCGACTGGAAGCCGTTTTATACTGCCGAGCTCTATACGTGGAGTATTTTTTGGAATCCCATTGATCTTTAATGTTACGGCCTCGATTACGGTAGCCCTCTATTGGACCGAAGTTTTCTCAAAAGAAAACGTATCAAAAAACTTTGAGTCCCTGAAGAGATACCGCTGGCCTTACACCATTATTATCTTAATAGTTTTTGTTCTTACTTCGATCTACGTAGGCCTCGAAGCCGCTCTTGTTAACACCTTGGTGATAGCGATCATTTTGGGCGTTGTGAATACTTTGATCAACGTTTCCATATTTATTTTCTTTTGCTACGCTTGCCATCTGATCCATTATCATCTCAAATCATTGAAATTTCAGGAAACGAAAAATTTGCTTCTAAAACTTTTCGTTTTGGGAATTATTCAGTGCGTTTGCCTTTTATGTTATTTTATCATCGGAGCCATGTTTGCGATTCCTATTTCCAGCGAGCCTATACCTTCCGTTGCTCTAACTGGCTTGTTAAATTTCGTTGTTACTGTTTTAGGAATTAGCCAATCTCTCATGTTTGGAACCTCAAGCTCAGCTTCTTCAATTTCAGAAAACGAATCTGAAAAAAGAAAAAGTGTTAATTTACCAACATCTCAGTCCTATGGTTCTGAACAACTTTAACTTTGTATTTTTAATTATTATTCAATTCATAACGACTTCACTCAAAATTTCTTTATTGACATCTTGATTGATACATCATACATAATAAAGAAGAAGATTAATAATAAAAAAATTTTCACGGCAGTGGAAGGACTTGAACCTTCAACTCCAGAGGAGAATTGTTTAGCAAACAATCGCGTTTTCCATTTCGCCACACTGCCTTTATATCTTTCTTATTAGAACCAAACTCACATCTTTCAAAAGACTCTTTGTAATTTAAAACGCAAACAGTTTTTTCTTCATTGTTTTGTTGTTAGAGAAATGGAGTTTATTAATTTGATTATGATACAAGATGTTTGTTTTCTTATAAGCGATTTTCTAAGTTTAAAAGATCTAGTGTTTTTGTGTTTTGTTTGTAAAGACTTTCGAGTTGCGTTTGGTAATAAATTAGATTCTCGATTGTTTAACATTGGGTTGTTTCTTTCAAAAAACATGTTTGAATGGAGTTTTGTGATTGATTTTGATTACTTTATTAAAACAAATAAGATGAACGATAAATGGGTTTCATTTAGAATTAAAGACTTGGTTTTTGAAAAGAATGTGTTGATAAGTGAATGGAAAGAACTCTTAAAACGGAATGTTCATATGTGTCTTTATTTACAATCAGAAATCATAAAATCCAAAGTTAAAAGTAATTTGATACCTTTATTTATTACAATCTTTGATGAAGAACAAGATAAAAGTATAACGATCGAAATACAACAAAATGAAATGAATAAGATTTATATTACAAGCCGAAAAGTTGATAAACTTTTTAAAAAGGATTTCTTTTTGGTTTAAACGCTAAACTATCTGGTCTAAAAAGAACACTTCTATCATTTTGATCATCGCGATCCGATTTCCTTTTGCCTGTTATTGTTTCTACGATGTTATTCTTAGACTTCTCTAAACCTCTTCTTGTTTTTACATCCGACAAAACGATTTCAAACTTTAGTTTTTCTTCAAAGTATTTATGATGACTTTGAAATCTTTGTTCAAACCAAGAATAGCGTTCTATGAAATAAATGACTGTTACTACTTTAAATTTTGAGTTTAATCTTGTTCCTCTTCCAAAAAGTTGATAAAGAACATCGTTTGAGATATCAGGAGTCATTAAAACAATAACAGCAACAGAATCCGAATCAAAAAACTCTCCCATTTTTCCAGGAGTAGATAGAATAATATTATGTTCTTTAATTTCATCATTTGTTAACTTTGTATTCTGATTAACTATACAAACTTTAACGGAAGAATCCTTTTCTTTTAACATAGTTTTTATAGAATCTAAATGAGGAATTCTTTCAGTTCTTTCAGAAACAGCGAGTACAGTTCCACCTTGTTCTATAATTTCTTTCGTCTCTTTAAGAATTACATTCGCCATATATTCGTTTCTTTCATCAACAGAACATAAATGATTAATCATGTTAATTTTATCATAGTCTTTATCGTTTTTGAACTGATTTGGAATTCTTTCGTATTCAGCTTCAAAATACTTCATCACTCCTTTTCCTTCATAAGTTCTTTCTTCCCAAAATGAAGCAGAACCACACCATAATTCACGTCTTTTCCACGTTCCTGCTCCTCTTTTTGGTTGAGCCGTTAATTGTAATAAATATCTTGAATTATTTAATGGAAAGATACTTGACCAAACTTCCGCTGTGTATCTATGAGCTTCATCTATAATAGTCATTCCAAACAGTCCAAAAAACGAATCATTATATTTGAAATCTTCTTTGTATTTATCCCATGCTGATTTCTTGAGTTCTTTCTTTTGTTGTAATGATGTTTCTTCGTCAAAAGAAGTTAGAAGTTGTTTACTTTTTTTTTGATTGTTTAAAACCAAAGTTTTGGAAGGTGGTTTATTCTTCTTTGTTATGGATTGTACAGTTCCAACGACAAAATCATACCTTTCGATATTCTTTTGAACCGATTTATCTCGTAATAAACCAACTTTTACTCCAGGACAAACCGATTGTATTCTATCCGCAAATTGACTTTCTAAGCCTTTAAGATGACAAACAACCAAACATCGAATTCTTTTGTTTTCTTTCTTACACATTTCTCCATAAATGTAAATAGCTACATTCGTTTTTCCATTACCCGTAGGTAAACAAAGAGATGCTTGACCATATTTCGTTAAATCTTTAACGCAAGCATCTTTAGCGCTAACTTGAGAAAACTCTTCTTTTAATTCAACTTTAACAATAGGTAATTCTTTTGTTTCTCGATTATAACCTAAAAATCGATCATCTGGAATCGATTTCAATCCCATATTTGAGAATTGTTTTAATGCGACATTAATCGGCATTAATAAATAATCTTCATCTTCTAAATACTCATGTATGGGATCTACTCTTTCTTTTGTAAAGTAATTTCGAGCAAAAGGTTGATAGATACATTTCTTTCTTGATTCATTGATAAGTTTAACGTTCGTTGGAGTTTTTTTAACCCAAAACCAATGGAAAATTCTTCCTTGAATTGATTCAGATGCTATCACATTGTTATTGTTAGAAGCGTTTTCATTCTCGAAAATTGAATCTTCCATCATAAACTTGTTTTTTAACAATGTAAGTTTGTTTGTGTATCAATTCTAATAAGTCTTTATTCAAAACGTCTTCGAATATCTTGTGTAGTCAAAAAAATGAATAAAACATTTTTTCTTACATTCGATATAAATCTCATTTTTTTGGTTATTTTGTATCTAAAATCCTCTATGTTTTCAAAAAAAGTCGAGTATAGACTGTTCAAAAAACTCTAGAGCTTGAAAGGAAAGAGTGATTCTTCTTTTAATAAAACCAAAGAAAAACAACAAGATCAAGAATGGCTAAAAAGTCAGCTAAAGAAACCAAGAAAAAAGTGTATACTCGAAAATGGTTAAAGGAGAACTTTAAGAAATCAGAAATTGTAGATGCTTTTAAGCATTTTGAAGGAGAAGGACAGATAGTTCGACCTCTTCACAAGAGACCTATGTCCGAGTTGAATTTGGAAGAATTTGTAGATGAATATGTTTTACCGAGTTACGTAGCGGATTTTGGACAATACATTCTTTCTAAACGAAAAGAACAAAAGAAGAAATACGATGAGCTTACTCTTGACCAAAAAGCAGAAATAGAAGTTATACGTTCTTTTGCTAAGAACGAAATATTTAATGCTTTAAAAGAAACAAATACAGAGATCAAGAACAAACAAACTTTACCTGCTCAACTCTTGGCTACAGAAATCGTAATGAGTGGTAATAGTCGAGATGTTATCAAGTATTTGAAAGCCAATTCTAAACCAAAGAAAGGAAAAGACATAGAAGCTAAATCACCAGAACCTAAAAAGAAAAAGGATAAGAAGAAAAAGAAAACCAAATCTTCTAAAAAACAAGCCAAAAAAAAATCAAAAAGAGAAGAATCTTCTAGTGATGAATCTTCTAGCGATGAGTCTTCTGATGATGAATCCTCTTCAGAAGAAGAAGAAAGTAGCGAGTCAGAATCATCATCTTCAGAAGATGAATTACCAAGAAAAAAGAAAGTTATGAAAAAGCCTAAACGATCAAGACAAAGAAAACCCGAGTATTCTACTTCTGAAAGTGATAGTTCATCAGAAAGCGAAAGTTCTTCTGAAAGTGAAGAAGAAAAAAGAGTAAAAAGAAAGTCTAAACCAAAGAAACGATCAAAATCCAAATCTAAAAAGCGTTAACTAAGCCCATTGTTTATTACGTTTAAAAATAAAAACAGTTTTTCAGAACAACCTTCTTTCGTTTATTTATTTGATAAATCACTTACAAGTTTTGCTTTATTTTTAGATAGCTTCAAAAAGATTAACAGACTAAAAAAGAGAATGGAATCACCAAACAAAACCAAGTTAAAAAAGAAACAAATTAAAAAGGCAGAATGGGAAGAACAATACGAACTCTTAAATGAAGAACAAAAGAAAGCGTTTGATATTGCTATTTCTGGAAAATCGCTTATGATCAGTGGAGCGGCAGGAACAGGAAAAAGTTTTTTATTATCAGCCTTAATTAAATATTGGAATATAAAAACTCCAAATCATGTTGTTGCGATTACAGCAAGTACAGGAATTGCAGCAACCAATCTTTCGAGAATGTTAGGATTTGGAAAGTATCAGGGAACTACAATTCATTCTTGGTCAGGATTGGGAACTTCTCATAGTTATAAAAAACTAAACGAAGATATTGATCAAATTACAAAGAACAAATCGGCTATGGAAAATTGGTTTTCAGTTCATACATTGATTATTGAAGAAATATCTATGATATCACCCTTCTTTTTTGAACGACTGGAAGAAATAGCAAGAAACTTTAAAGAGTCTAAAAAACCTTTTGGTGGAATTCAACTTATAGCTTGTGGAGATTGGTATCAATTAGAACCTGTAAGAAAATCAGATCCTCCAGAATTTCAAGAAATGAACTATTGTTTTGAAACAAAAGCATGGTTAGAAACCATTGGTGATAACGTAGTCGAATTATTCAGAATCTATCGACAAAAAGACATTGATTTTTTGGTTTTATTAAACGAAATGAGAAATGGTAAAATATCACTTAGATCTAGAGAACTTTTATTATCACGAAGTATTAAATTATCACAATGGATGGAAAGAAAAGATGATACTATTGCTCTTTACTCCAAAGTAAGTCAAGTATTAGACGAGAACATTTGTCAGTTAAACAAACTTGAAGGAAAAGAATATGTATACGAACATTCATGGATCAAAAGAAACATCAACGATGTAGAAAAAAAGTTTTTGATAAAGAAAATGTTACAAACGTTTTCAATTGACAAAAATCCTATTCGATTGAAATGTGGAGCTAAAGTGATTCTTACAGTCAATTTATCAGTTCCTTTAGGATTAGTCAATGGATTACAAGGAACTATAGTAGATTTTGGTTTATTAGAATCCGACGATTCAAAAGATATCGAAGAGAAAGAATTCCTTCCCATCGTTCAATTTCAAAATGGAATGACTATGACTGTAAGACGCTATATCTGGTACGAACATTCACCATCGATATTAAAAGAAAAACCTCATTGGAGTTCTAGTTTGTTTAAAGGATTAGGATATTCTCAAATTCCGTTAAAACTTGGATTTGCTTCTACTATTCATTCTGCTCAAGGAATGGGATTTGATAAGATAGGATTAGACTTGGGAATGTCGATTTTTAGTGCTGGTCAAGCGTATACTGGTTTATCTAGATGTAAAACAATCGAAGGTTTAAGTTTACTTGACTTTCATGAAAAGTGTATTATTACAAACCAAAAAGTAGTAGACTTTTACAACAAGTACGGATCACCTCAAAAACGAAAAGAATACTATGAATCTATTATTAAACTTCGAAACCAAGAATCTCCAACAAAGAGAAAAACACAAGAACCATTAGCTACAGAAGAAACAACCCCTACGTTTAGTGATTCAATGCCTGTTTCCGAATTTCTTAAAACGGCATTAAGTAAGAAAGTTAAACAAGACGATTTACTATTCAAAACATCTAAATCGGATGCGCCGAAGGTAGAAAAAAGACCTTTTTAATTAATTATAAATTTATTATGTTTGTAAAAACCAAGAATAAAGGATAAAGTTTAATAGTAACTATGAACTTTAAGTTTGGATATATGATCGAACCATTGACTAAATGGTATTTCGAATTCAAAAAGGAAAGGATGATCAGAGGAATTACAAATTAAGGAAGACTCTTGAATAGTTTGTGAAGATTCGTTTTGAATGATTTTTTCAATGTTAGAACCATTCATAAAACCGATTTCTTCGAGTCCATAAGTTAATGCTTTAGCCTTTTGAGCTTGATGTTTTAAAGTTTTCAATTTAGAAGATCTTTCTTTTGATTTTTCTATTTGTTCTTCATATTTCTCTTTCAAAGAACTAACGATTTCATTCTCTTTGTCTTCGATGAGCTTTTTAAGTGTAGAGAATTCATCTTTTGTTTTTTGAATAGTATTATTCATTTTTCTAATCAAGTAATCTGTATCTGATTCTCTTTTGTTTATAGCGTTTGTGAGTTGAATAATTTCCAACTTCCATTGATCAACTGTATAAACATTTGGAAACACTTCTCCTATAACTTTTTCTCTTTTAGAAATAACAGACTTGACAATGTCGCTAAATTTGTTTATAAACTCAACTTTTGTAATACATTCATGACCTTGTTTATTCTTAGAAGATTTCTTTGTTTTTTCGTGTACTACTTGATGATTTTTACAAACAGGAACCAAGCAGTCTAAACAAATGGAAGTAAAAGGCGTTTCATTAGTACAATCAGAACAAGATGGTTGTACATTTGTAAATAAATAACAAAGTTTAAACAAACAGATTCTTTCTTGTTTTTCGTCATAATTGATTGTAGAAGGTTGATTCCAAGTTTTCTCTTTACATTGAGAACAATCGTCCATTACTAAATCTCCAACACTCATGTCTGGATAAAGAAACTTTCTTTCTGATGCTCTTTTCATTTGTTCTTCGAATCCTAATTTTTGAACATCTTCCGATGAGTGTTTACTACACACTAAATGTCCGCAAGGTAAAACAATACATTCTTCTGAAAAAGAAGCACAACGTCTACATTGAAAAACCGAATTCAAAATTTCAAAAACATGATTAGGTTTCTGTTCAAGAACAACTTTTTCTCCTTCAACTGGAATAGCTTGTTTTCTTTCCATTAGTCCAACGTAAATAGTACCAGAATAAACAATAGTGATTATTCCAATAAACAGACTTAAAGAAGCAATCTTTGTAATAAATGTTTTCTTTATGAACACAACTTTTTATTCTTAACGCAAAAAAACCCCTTCTCTACCAACGCTCATTCCAAACATGTTCCTTTGTTAAATTCTAAAGACGCTTACTAACAAAAAAAAGTTGTTCCTACTTTTAGATTCTTCTTTAGCTTCTAGTTTTCTTTTTCCTTTCGAGCTTGTCTCTTTATTTATTACGATTGAATCAAAGAACTAATAACATTCTTCTTTTTGTATATGAAACTTGTAGATTTGTTATTTAAGAAGAAAGAAATGGAAAAAGATTCTAAACAAGTTTCGAATAACGAAAGACTTACTTATTCAGATTCGAATTTGGAGTATTATGAAGAGTTTGAGACTCTATGGAATAAAAGAGATCAAAAGAGATCAAAAGAATTGTTTTGTAAGTTGGCAAAATCTACAGAAAAATCTCGTCTTTATTGGAAATATACAATGTCTTTTGCCTTTTACTGCTACAATCAGAAAGGATACGAGGGAGGAGAATTAGTTATTACAAAGTCTGTATTACACAACTCTGTAATCACTTTTCATCAATTTTTGGTTCGATCGAATTGGAGAAACCATTACAATTATTATTGTTTATTCTATCTTGTTTGTTTATTTAATAGTTTACAAGTAGCTCGTGGAAGTAATTCGAATGATTTATTAAGAGAGTTGCTTTCAAGCTACATGTATGATGTAACTGCGAATGCTGATCTTTCCGAGATAGATTTTATAAGCTTTACTCATTCCATGTTTAGATCAATTATAAAACGACGTACCTCAAATACAGACAAAGAACCTAAAGAGTCTATAAACTCTTATGATTATTACTTTAAAATCTACATCCAAGAAATGTCGTGGAGAAAGTTACAAATGATTATTACTCTCGCTTTAGATTATGATTTAAACTACCAAAGTCCTTTAGAATGGTACGAATATTATGAGTACGTAAACCAAAAAAAGTATTTACCATCAGAAAATAAATGTCTTTCTTGGATTTGTAATTCAAAAGAGGAAGATTATCCAGATGAATTCAATCTAATTCGTTTGTTTATCGATTGTTCTGTCTTATCTGCCGGAATATTAAGTACACAAACTCTTACACAAATTGTTATTGGATCTATCGCATTAGCTAAATGCTTTTTATCAAAGCCGAAAGAACAAGTTAAATCATTATTAGAGTTTTCAAAACTTTCGTTTGAACAACTCGTATCTTTTTTGGTATTGTTCGCAAAGTCATTTAGAAAATGGAATAGTACAAAACCTCCTTTTATCGAATTACATGAAAATTATAGCACAAAACTAAGCGATCTATTTGAAAAACAAGATTCTAAACATGTTCTTCATGCACATGTTAATTGGATATTACTAGAAAAAGCGTTTTTACAATACTTTGAACCAACCAAATTATCAACCACAAAAACGATAATTCCTAGTCCTTCTAATTACTTTCTATGGCATCAAGACTTGATCAAGTTACAAAATTCAAAAGTAAGTGTAATTTCTACCAAATTTATACCTAAACCTGCTGAACAATTTATCATCGCGGATGACATACAATAATGAATCTTGTATTATATCTTTCTTGTACTTTTAATAAAAAAACTTACTTATAAATTACTTATTAAATGAGGAAAAAACTAGGGTATTGATTTTAGTGTTTGTATAAAAAGTTGTTTGAAAAAGAAAGTCTAATGAGTTCGTTTTTTCCAATCATTGAAAAAGGAAAGAAAAAGTATGTTAATCTCGGTAAAAAGGAATTATACTTATCGAACGATGTGTTTGAATCTCTTAAAGAGCTCAATTATGTTGTTTATATAGAATCGATAAATTCATACTTTTTCTATGTTCCAGAGGGAAAAGGTATTCCAAAGAACCTTAAAGTTGAAATTCCAAAAACAGCAGTCAATAAACAAGAATACTTTGAAGATGAATATATTGCTTTTCAATTACAAAGAGAAAAGAGATATCATACAATCGAATACAGACAAAGAATAGCGAATGGAATAAGTACAGACCTTACTTTTGTACCTTGTGATCTTGATAATTTGGTTTACAATGCAAAGTATTTGTATGGAGATAAAAAAGCATCTGCATCTAATACAGTTATTGGTTTTGCTTCATTGAAAATTGCAGAACTCTGGAATCAAGATCCAAAACAAAGTAAAGTGTTAAAAAAGGCCAAAGACGAATGGTATAAAGATGATAAAGTAGTTATGAAAATTAGTTATCTATCAAAAAACTTAGAAACAGATAACTCACTGATTGTCGAAAATTTAATTTATCAAAACTTTATTCTTAAAATGGTTGAAAGAGGACATACTCCACACATGATGATTCCATTATTTTCGTATCAATGTAAAGGATTTGATTCTAAACAACTAAAATTGAAAGAAAATAAAGCAGTAAAAGATTGGACTAAACGAGTGTCTCCAAACGACTATGATAAGTCTTCTTTAAACGTTTTGATTTTAGAAAAAGGAAACGGAACTGATTTATTCGGTTGGATGGAAAAGCCTCATTCAGTTCAATCATGGATGTCTATTTTGTTTCAAATAATTTGGACTTTGGCTGTTTTTGGTCAATATGGTTTAGTTCATAACGATTATCATGCTGGAAATACCTTTCTTGAACCTCTGGAAGAACCTATATTTGCTATATACTTTTTATCACCAACAAAATATTTTGTTGTTCCAATTCATTACTTTGCAAAGATATTTGATTTTGATCGATCAACCGTAGATGCTAACCCAGTTAAGATTGGTAAAAAGGTTATAAACGCATTTGGAGCCCAACAGTTAGCATCACAATCTATAAAGTCATATCCAGTAAAACTCTTTAAAACAAAAACCAAAAACAAACGATTCACTGGAAAAGAAGCAAAAACCTTTCAATCAAAGACCTTTCAAAAGAACTATAGAACTTTTAAGATCTCTCTCGAAACATCGAATGTTGGATTAAAACCAGAAGAACTAAAAATCGAAAACACATTATTAGAAGCTAATCTTTGTGCAAGAGTCAGAGAGTGTAACGAGTTTAATCCACACGCAGATTTATTCTATTTGCTTTGGGAAATTACAAATAGCGCTCCACAGAAACTTGTTCCGCCAGAGATTAAAGCCTTTATTAAACAAATATTTTATCAAAAGGATTCTCTTCTTTATAAACAATATGGCCATAGAGGTATTCTATGTAAACCCAAAATAGTAGCAAGAAAAGCAATTTGTTCTGGATCCTTGTTTTTGGATAGTCGAAAAGAAATGATGGATCCATTTACTGTTTTAAATTCAGGATTGTTTAAAATGTTTGAAAGAACATTACCTTTTTATGATCCAGCTTTTACTCTCGAAAGAGAATATCCTCATCTTTATGTAATGCCTTCTTTAGCCGATGCAGAACCTCGATTCTTAGATCGCTTAGAAACTCAAAACATTAAACCCATTTCCTTCCTTGAACAATACAAAGCCGCTCTCAAGTCATAAACAAGATGTTTCTTTTTCTTCTTATTAAAACCAATAAACACTAATGAATTGAAAATATGTAATTTATTAAAATAACTTTCTTTTTGCCGATCTAGGTACATATATCTTTTCTATAGGAAGTGTAAAAACCAAATCGGAGTAACGAACAATGAGTAAAATCTCTTGAATTGATCCATAAGACGATTTATCAAAAACATTATCTATGATGTTTTCCAAATCATTAAAACTCTGTAACCGAATCTTTCTTTCTGCTTGATTCAAAGACAAAGTAAATGGAATCTCTTGAAAGAAAGGAAGAATCTCCTTGTCTTGTTTGTCTTTTAATAAAACACACAACCAATTGTAAATGCTCAAAATAAAAGATAAAGAAATCCATGATTGTTGATTAAGTTCTTTACAAAAAGGGTCGATTGTCAGACCCTCTCTTGCAAGGTAATGAAATTTTGAAATCCTTTGTAATCTTGAAGATCCTGATCGATTTAAACAGAAAGAATCAAAAACTTACTACAATAATCAAAAAATTGAACAGACAAAGGTCTGTTGTCTTCATAATTCGGAAAAGTGTAATATGTTTTTTCCAAATCGGATTCTTATCAATCGCTTCCTTAAAATTTTTAGAAACTCTACGACTATGAATCAGTGTTTCAAAAGAAAAGTAATCGATCATGACTTGAACAAAGACGTACTGAAGAGTTTCATTCATCCTTCTTTTCTTTCTCACGAACAAAGAAAAACACTACGAATGATACGCTTACGAACCTTGAAAAACAACGACATTTTTTAAATAAACGTAGTTTTCGTTTGCACGTTAGAATAGTTTTTATTCGCAGTTGTAAAGAATGGATAGTAGCTTGCAATATATGGTAGTGGAAATCGATATTCCTGAAGTCATAAAAGATAGAAAAGAAATTGGTCAGATTTGTATTGAAAGGCTTTATGGTCCTTTTGATTCTATGAAAGAGGCTGAAGAATTTAAAACAAAAAAAGAAAAAGAATGGGAAGACCAAGAACCTGATTTTCATGAAGATTACGGACATATGTTTGTTGTTAAAGAAGTAACGAAATCACAATAAAACCAAGTGCTTTATGGACGAAAGTTTGTATATTTATTTGTATTCAAAAAATGTAATAGTTATTTAGTATTAGGCATTCTCTTTTTCGTATTGGCAAGAACGGTACAAGCGTTAGGATCCATGACTTTATCAATCATATGAATTATGCCATTGGAAAGTTTAATGTCAGCCTTAACGACATTCGATTCACAGACCATTACGCCATCATCTCCAACATTAACAACAATTGGTTTATTATTTGCTGTTGTTAAAAAGTTGAATCCTTTTTTAAAGCTACTCGCAGAATAACTTCCGGCAACGACATGATAAAAGAGAGTAGTAGCAACTACTTTTTGAAGCTCCATAAGGGCCACATTGTCTTTTTTGTCCATAAGATCTTTTGCTTTAGCAAAGATGGGTTCAAAGGCTTCATTAGTAGGAGCAAAAACAGTAAAACTTTGAGTCTTATTGTTTAATGTATCAAGAATTTTCATTCCTATACTGTCTTTTTCCTTTTTGTCGGTAGCGATAAGAAAACCAATAGCTTTTCTTAAACCTTCAGTTTCTTGAGAATTTTTAACGTATTCGGTAATTGTTTGATCCATTCTATTTTGTCTTTGATAAAAACTGTTTTATCGTTTACTATAATTACTTGTAAAAGAAAAACTTTGTAAAAAAGAGATGCATGTTTATTCGTTTTTTAGACAAAAAGTCGAAGCAAAATAAAAGCCAAAAACATAACAAAAAAGGATCCTTTCAATGATTGGTAGTTTCTTTCCATTTCTGAATAATCTTTCGATAACTTGTTCGCTTCGATCATTTGAGCATAAATGTAAGCAGCATCATTTTCTGGCCAATGGTCATGTTCAATACCATAGTTTTTCGAAATAATCTCGTTTGTTTCTTTCCATTTTCCAAAAGCCGCTATTCTTTCACTTGGATCTGAAATACATCGATACTTTCCTTTTGTAGAAAAGCGCATAGGAAGACGCTTTGTGAATCTGTATAAAGCCCAATCCACAGCGGTAATATCAAACGAAGGATTGTCGGATAAAAATTCTATGTTATCACCATATTGATCTTCTAATTCTTTCAGAAAGGTTTCTATTTCTTTAGAGGCTTCCTCATCAGAAGATCGAACTTCTTTTCTTATTCGGTCTAAAACCTTTTGGTTTTCTTCTTTCATCCAAAACTCATTCCAACATAGAGTTCCAAATTGTTCTACAGAAGGAACAGGAAAGCAAACAGTTAAACTTTTTTCTATCTTGAAATATTTTTTGTGTCCAACCACAAAACTTATAGCAATCGCTTTACGATCAAAACCTTCTCCTGTAGCTTCAACATCAATAGCACAATACATTCTTCTTCTTTTTTCTTATGTTTTGTTTAATAAAAAAAGTTTGATTTTCTTAAAACCTTTACCAAACTTACTAACCTTGTTCTGTTAGTACAAGCAATTATGTAATCATAAAAGTACAAACTAAAGTCCGTAAAAAACATGGGAAAGAAAAAAACGTTTTATCTTTCAAGTTGAAGGATGAAAAACGATTTTCCGAAAAAAGGGTGTTTATTAATAAACATCGAAGGACAATGGAAATAACAACAAAAGAAGCCAAAACAGAAGAACTACAGGTTGTTCAAAACGAACAACCACCTCCTTTAGTTGATTTAACTCCTGTGATTAAATATGATGGAGGAAAAGAACTTTCTACCTTTGGAATCCACCAAACTTTTGTTGGACCAGATCATACGCTTGAACTTCTTGCTATTATTCATCCTGTGGATGAGTTTAATAATTGGGGAAAGGATGTTGGATTTGTAGTATCCAAAAACGCTCTTATTTTAAAGCTACAAAGAGCAGTACAAGGAAATAACATGTGTATGAGAATTACTATACGAAGCCCTTCTAGATTTAGAATCTGTTTCTTTTCGAAAGAATTAAAAAAACTCGGAGAGTTTGTTATACAAGTTGGAATTCTTACGCAACATTTGGATATGAATGCTGCTGTGAATAAACTAGACGAGTTGGTTAATTTAGTACCTGTAGATCATACGTCTTTGGCTTTTGAACCAATAACTCTCCAAGGCGTTTTCGATATGGAAAATATTATTACCAGAAATGTTAATTTAGAACCTAAAGATGATTTCTTTAATTTGTGGAGAAATGAATTGAAAAACATTTCTTCTATCAAAATCCTTTGGAATCGGTTAAAAGCAAAATTTGATACTAAAAAGAAGTAAACTTTATGTTTCTTGTTTTCGCTTAAGATTACAATAAATCTATTTCATTATAACCTTTTAATCAATGTAAGCAGAATGCTCTGGATAGCAGCTTTTCTAGACATGAGCAAAAGTCAGAGGAATATCTGGAACCACCGATAACACTCCATGCTGATCTTTTAAACCATTGGCAAATTCAGGCGTACAATCAATTCCACATAGTTCAATTTTGGATTTTTTTATTATCTGTCGAAGATTGGGAAGAGTTTGTTTGATAGTAGTCATATCTATAGTTGCATCAAATTTTATAACATAACGGGATGTATGTTTTGAAGTCATTTGTTTTGGTTTTTTCCTTCGTAAAAGAACGTTCAAAGAAAATTCTTTAACCAATTCAAATTGAATTTTTGAAGATCAAAACGAGTCTCAAAAGTATTTGAAAATTGAATAAATAATTTAAGATGTCAAACATATATTACGTTTTCATCCGAAGATTATCTTTTCTTCAATTATACTAACCTTTAATGATAAAATCATCTACGATTCAAGTAAAAAAGTTTACTTGAACGAAAAAGGTCTGTTTGCGTGAGCTCTGGTCAAATTAGTAAATTGATAAAACCAAAAGCGAAAAAAACTTTTTCCCGAACCATGTACTGAGAACATTCCCATCAAATTAGCCGCCAATTTGGGATACCACGTGTAATGGGGTTTTAGAGTGTAAAAGTTTTTGGCATTATTTAAAAGAAAGTAAAAAGCAAACAACAAGCACTTGAAAAACATTCCTTGTACGATAGACACGATTGTTACGTTTCCTCGTTCTTCCTTATTCACGTCAAAACAACTTACCGAAAAACCTAGTATCTTTGGCTCTCACGTTTAAGTCAGAAAACCTTAATCTTAACCTTGTGGTCTAAAACCCTCCGCCCTTTATTTGTGAGGTTCTAATCACTCATAATCACTAACCGTTATTCTTTAGAATCCTGTATATACGTATATACATATAATATCCATGGAAGACATTGAGCCCGAGCGTTACGTACAACGAATTATGGCAATTACCGAACAAGTCAATAGAAAAAGCCCTGTTGTATCCCAAAGAAACGTATCTAGAAACTACGTCCGACAAAGAGAGCCTATGAGGTTCATGATGCCTTTGAGCGAGCGAAGACTAAGAAGAGAGATTAAAAAACGTAAAATGGCCGCGGCTAAAAGCTCGAATAGCTCTTTAGATAATAATAACCTTGGAAAACAACCCAACTATTCTATTCAACACGCACCAGTTGAATCAGTTCAAGAGAACCTCTTTACGAGCTCCGAAGCAAGCAATGGATATTCCTCTTCCGAAATTGAATTCTTTGATCTTCCTCAATTCGGAGAAGCTCATGGAAGCCCTATAATTTACGGGGACGACGTTTGGACCGTAATTAACAACTTACCAAATTTTGTAAATCGTTAATCAATCATTCTTTTGTTTTATTATTCTTTTTAGAATCTTCTGCTTTCAATACACTAATGTTTGAATAAACTATTCTATTTTTCTATCAAGGCTTTAAAGAACAAGTCGATAAATGATTATTATGTATAGTGTTACGAGCAAAAAAGAAAATAAAGATTATTAGAAAACATAAACAAGTTATGGAAAAGTTATTTAATCAAGCGTTTAAAGACAAAGAACCGATTACCAAAGTTTTAATTATTACATATGGTTCTAATTCAGAAGAAAAAACAAGCAAAATCAATCAAGTTATAAATGCTTTAAAATTATCGGAAAGAAACATCCTATTTGCGATTGCTCAAAGAATAACAGATGAATGTTTAGATAACTTTTTCTCCGTCGATCAAGGACTCTCAAAAAATCTTTTAGATCAAAAATGTTTTGAAATGGCCAACTTTATTTCAAATAGGGTTTTAGAAAAGGGATTTAAGAAAGGATTTCATTTAGTATGGGATATAACGGGAATTTGTATTCCTTGGGTTATAAGAACATTAAACTATGCTCGAACAAAAGGATATCTTATTCTTCTTGTTGCTCCAAATGTAAATGTTGAAAGCGATTATTTTGCAGAAATAGAAGAAAAGAATACTTTTTTTGAACCGATTGTTGATAAGTTTATTGACTATACAATCATTTCAAAGAAACAAGCGATAGAGGCTCAAAAGTTTGAAGATAAATACTTTTCTTATTGCGGAAATAAGACTTTTTCAGAAGCTCTAGAAACCATGGATGAACCATTTGTTATTCAATCTTATGTTTATTTGAAAGAAGCAAAACAAAAGTTTTCCGAAACACATTCAAATGCTTTATCAATGCTTTCTAAGTTTACTTATTACAATTCAAAATAAATAAAATCATTTCCATTCAAGTCGTTTTTGTAAGATGTGTTCTCCATTAATAAATTTCGAAAATCCATAACCAAATCCAATACAACCTCCAAGCAAAGTCATGAAACCAGTTAACATGATTGCATCTGGAGGATAGTTTGTAAAGCTACTTTTATGACGTTCTTTGAAATCTACTTTGTAAATTATACAATAGAGTAAAGTCACTCCGCCGAATAACGAAGCTCCTAAAGCCGTATAATAAACCATTCTTCCGTTATGTTCTTTTTTCCTTCAAAATTTTTTTTTTTGAATTTTACTCTTACGAAACCAAAAAGACAAATACTAAGGTTCGTTGAGATGGGTTATTATGAACCGTTTTTACTTTTCGAAAAAAGAAAACCCAAAAGAACTATGAGTTTTAAGATTGAATTGAAAAAAGAAGACCAAAAGATGAGTTTACCCAAGTTTTATTTTATAAACGCTCAAAAAGAAAGACTTGAGTTTGGCTTAGATACAAAACATGAAAACCTTAAAGTGATGGCTATGATTTTATTGAATACAGGATGTCATAGAATATTTATTCAAGTTTTGAACCTAGGTCATTCTATTGACGTTCGAATGGAAGGACAATCCGGCACAATGATACAAAATGTCATGATAGATGAACCATGTTTAGAAATTTTACAAAGATTAGGATGGGATGATCAAAATTAGGCAATTTCTTTATATCTCAACGAAATTGATCAAAATCCAATCTATAAATTCAAAACGATGAAAAGATAGTAAACTTGAAATTTTTTGATAATAAATAAACTTTTCATTATTTTAAACAAATCAAAAGTAATCAAACCTTGATATTCTGAAAGAACGTAGAATCACTAAAAATGACCGGAAAAAGAACTATAGCAAGAAAGTACAAGAAAAAGGCATCCAAGACTAAAACCAAAGAAGAAAAGAAAGAACCTACATACTCTATCGATGTATCTTACTTTATGGACAATGTTGTAGAACAAAAAGAGTATGATGAATTCTTTGAAGAATTCAAAGGAAAGATTAATTGGTATGCTTCTGACTGTGGACCCTTTGGATCAAACGAAAGAATATATAGATCTAATGGATATTTAGTCGATGATGTAAAAGTTCTATTAGATTTAGTGAAGAAAGTGAAGGGACATGATAAGTTTTTTATTGATTTTGTTTCGAAAACACCTGACAGAATTTGGTCTAGAAATAAGCCAGTTGAAAACTTTCATTCTGAAATCGAAGAAGAGAATGAAATCTACTCTATCTTGTCTTCTTAATCCTTATTAATAAATTCTTTATAAGACAACTTAATTTGTTCGTCGTTTTTATGAATATCCATTAGTTTATCCAAACCAAAGTATCTATTTAATCCGTAATATTCTGAAAACTTTCTATATTCATCAAAGAATGCTTTGTCACCCCAATGTTTTGTTAATAAATCAAAATCATCACCCAAGTATTCCGTGAGATTAAGAAAGTATTCCCAACATTTTCTAGATAATGGGCTTTTATGGTACTTTTCAATCCATTCTGTTCTGTGTTCGATAATAAAGTTTTTTTGAAACGAAAAAGCTAAAGGCTGATATATAAAGATTACTTTATCGCCTTCTGAAGTTTCTATTTGAATAAGACAATCCGTTCCTCTATGTGATTGATAACTCCAATTAGCTTGTTCTGAAGCCATTTCTTCTTAAATCACAAACGATGATAAAAAAAAAAAGAGATTAAGCTATTGATTGTGTAGAAAGTTTTTTTTATTATTTATAATAAGACTAAGATAACCAAGGATGTTGTAATACTTGATCAAGACTAATTCTTTTGTCTGGATCGTTTTCAAGAAGTTGATACAAAAGATCTTTTAAATCATCGGATAATAAAGATTTAAATCTTTCTTCGATTTTAAAAGTTGGATAAGACTTGTTTTCTGCAATATAGGCTTTTAGCTTCTCTTTTTCCCAAGGAAAGCGGTTTAAAACAAGGGTATGTAAAACGATTCCAAGACTCCAAACATCCGATTTAAAGCCACTATAAGCAAGGGTTTTTCCGTAGAAAAGTTTTTCGGGAGCAATATATTCGTAACTTCCAGCATCTCCTCTACATAGGTCATCGTTCTCTTCTACTATAGTAGAAAACCCAAAATCAATAATATGGATTTTTTGGGTGGCATGTTCGTAAATGATATTTTCGAGCTTAAGATCTTGATGAACAACATTCTTTTTGTGAATAGCTTTCAAAGTTTTAGCTATCTTACAAAATATATCTTTCGCGTAATTTTCTCGAAAACATCCATATTCTTTAATTATGTGTAACAAGTCTTTTCCTACGATATAATCTAGGATCAGATAATAGTAATCTTCATCTTGTCGTAGTTGGTAATATTTAGGAACCGATGGACACTCGGATAAGAGCGTTAGAGCATTTACTTCTTTTGAAATCTTCTCTAAACTCGTTTTCTCTTTGCTAATCTTTTTCACCGTCAATGTTTTGTTGGATTCGCTTAAAGCACAAAACACTTGGCCGAAAGAACCCTTTCCAACTTCGTGGATAAGATCATACTTTTCTTCGTAACTGACCATGTTGTTTCTTCTTTGTTTTCTTTTTGTTTTAAGAATGAAAGTAACGCAGGCAGACGCTTATTTCACGTTAAAGTCTACGAAGGTTGGTTGTTGTCAATCAAGTACGGCAGTAAATTTTTTGATTTTTCCAAAACTCAAAACGCATTACTTCGTAACACAATAACCTTAGTAAAAGAAAAAACACAACACATGGATAATAAACAAGAACAAATGGTTCTTAATGAACTAAAATCTATAAAAGACGAATATCCAAATCAACTTGGACGAAATGTATACGTTAGTAAAGTATTTACAAGTCTACCTAGAGCTTCGAAAAAGGGAATCTTTGGATATGTTTGGGTTATAATTTGTGGAGATCGATACTATTATTTTAGACCTTGTAAAGAAAAACCACATATCTTTTATTGTATGGTCGACCTTGTAGAGAATATCGAAACTAAAGAATACGAAACTGTTGTTGGAATGACTTTTTATTCTGATAAACATATTTACAAGTTAATGAACGTTCTAAACGATCAAATATATAAATGTATTGAACCGAAAAACCAGAAGACATCTATGCAAGAAGAAGCGAATTATTTCGCAGCTTTATTTGCTCAAGTAATAGTTGGACATACTATAGACCCTATATTGGATTATCTTGCGAAAAAGGAACCTAACGATGTGTTTAATTTTCTATTTCAAAAATCAAAAAATGAAACTAAGCCAATGATTCAACATCAACAACAATCTTGGTGTTGGGTTATGTAAAAAAGAAAAATGAAACGAGTTTTATAAATACAAAATTTATTCAATAGACATGGAAGTTACCCATTCGTGTTCTAACATTTCTTCCAAAGAAGGACGTTTGAGTGGATGTAAGGTTAATATAGAACAAAGGAAAGAAAATAAAAGATCAGAATGTAGATTTTTTACGTTTTCTGAAATCGAGGGTGGATAATCGTGTTTTGATTTGGCTCTTAAAGTAGCTTCATCCGAAGTAAATGGAAAACATTTATAAGCTATTGCCCATAAAACAATAGCCATACTATAAATATCAGACTTCTTACCTGAATAGAAATTTCCGTCTAAATAATGACAATAACGTAATTTTTCTGGAGCCATGTATTCTAAAGAACCTGACTTACTTCCGCTAAGATCATTTTCTTTTCCAACAATTTCTGAAAAGCCAAAATCTATTAGTGTAACCGATAGATCCATAGGATTTATCATGACGTTTTCTAGTTTAATGTCATGATGAACAATACCAAAGGAATGCATTGAACCTAAAATTGTATGTAATGATTTAAATAACAAAAAAATCTCTTTTTCAGAAAACGATATTCCCATTACAACTCGATAATCAAACATATCACAACCAGTAACATGATCTTGAAGAATATATCTATAATTTTTAGAAGCGTAGTATCCATAAGTTTTTGGAACCCCTTTTACATGTCTCATCATTTTTAATACAGTATGTTCTTGTTTCAGTTGATTTTTTGATTTTGGATCAACAAAACTAGAACACTTTAAAACACAATACTTTTTCATTGTGTAATCGTAAACCAAATAAACTTTAGAAAATGATCCTTGTCCTAGTTTTCGAATTAATTCCAAACAGTATCTTCCAAAAACAATTCTAGAGTCAAAGGGAGAACTAACATCATAGTTTTTATTCTCCTTGTTGCTTTCTTTCTTTGCTTTTTTACTCTTTTTATAATTCTTCTTCTCCATTTCTTTCTTTCTTTTTGGTTTCTTTTTCTTTTCTACTGAATCGCTACTTGATGAATAGTTTGTATTCTTAATTTCCATTTTCGAAAAATATCCTATTACTGTTTTACACTCTAATTGTATAACCATCATTTTTATAAAAACTATCCAAGTTTCAAACTAGAGGCTAAAAAAACTATACATATTAAGGCTCAAAAGGAAAGAAGGAGTTTTTTTTATTACGAAAAGATGAAAGGATAAACAAATGTAATTAGAAAAGAACAATAAAGGATTTTTTGGTCTATTGGTTTCTTATAGGATTTTGGATCTTTCTGAAAAAAATGGCTCAAGAATTGGTGATCTTTCAGGACGACTTTGATGAAGGATTAGACGAATGGTTGGATGATTTACTTAAAGCTCGAAAAGAAGAAATTGATGAATCTCTTGGTTTACGAAAGATACAAAATATAATAGAAAACGATGAAGTTCCATTGTCTCCGAAAAAAGCAAAACCTTTATCTCCTGTGAATAAACAAAAAGAACTTTCACCTCCGCAAGATATGCAAGAAGACTTGAGTTTAATAGTACAAGATATTGTTCAGAAAGTTATAGAAAATCAAGTAGTAAAATCACCACCCAAGAAAAATTATAAAGAAAACGTTGAAGAAGATGTAGAAGTTAAAGAAGTGGATAAATTTGACCCGGAAAAACAAATTACGGATATCCAAGTTGTTTTTGAAGATCCAGATAACAAACCTGAATTGATTAAAGGTGGTTTGAAAGATGATGATATCAAAGAAGTTCCTAAATGTATTGAAACTGGAATCAAAGCTAATTTATTTGTGTATCAAAAAGCGTCTGTAATAAACATGATTAACTTGGCTAAAAAACTGGAAAAGAATCCAGATAGTCTCTTCAAAGGAAATATTGTTTTACATGATGCGGGAACAGGAAAGACTTTGATTATAGATACTGTGGTCGAATGTCTTTTATCTGGTTATGTAGATAAAGCATATATAATTACAACGACAAAAGTAAAAGAACAAATAAAAAAGACTTTAGAAGATCAAGTATTGGGTTATAAAGAAATTGCAAATAAAATCAAGATTGTTAATTTCGAAAGTGCTTTTAGAACAAGTAAGAATCTGGAAGAAATAGAAAAGAATTGTTCAAGTTCCCTTCTTGTTATCGACGAAGCTCATAAACTAAGAAACCTTTTGAAAAACCAAAACAAGAAACCTAAAAAACCAAAGGATGAAACCAAAGAACCGAAAGAAGCGTTTTCTAAGAGAATAAATACATGTGCTATGAATGCAAAAATTGTTCTCGTGGATACTGCTACTCCTTATTTTAAATCAATCAGTGATGTTTATGCTTTATTCAGTTTAATATTTAACCCAAATAATGCCCTTGGATTTAAATCCTTCATAGAATGGATATCAAAGACTCATCCCAAGTTATCACCAGAAAAAGTAGATTCAGCTTTGGAAGAGTTATCAAAATATTTTATCGAAAAGAATGGTTTATCAGGAATCTACAAACGACAATTTATCATACCCTTGATTGAAACTGTTGAAACATTAGATTTGAGCAAAAAGAAAAAAGCTGCGATTGATTTATTGTCAGGCTTTCTTGGAATTCGAGAGTTTGAGAATATAATTAGCATCTATAAACCATCAAGTTCTAAAGGATTTCCAGAAGTAACTAAAAAGTATCATTTCATCGACTCATTGAGTGGTTCTGATGATTTTGTAAAACTTTATAAATCACAAGGCAAAAAGTCTTGGAAACAATTTTTAGAAAAGTATGAGGGTGCGCCTGATGTAGCTTCAGGAAAGGAGTTTCAAATTGCTTTAAGAGGATCCTTTGCTATACCCAATAATAAAGGAATATTCTTTCATTCACCCAAGTTAAACGCAATTTATGAAATTTTACAACCTGTAATAAAGAATAACAAACAAGTCGAAAACCAATCAAAAGAAATGGATGATCCAAAACTTTATCTTCAACAAAACATTCAAAGAGTTTTATTCAAAGTTACATACATTGATAATTTGAACCTATTAAAACAATTCCTCGAAAGTTTGGGTTTGGGAAGTAAATTATCTGTTGTTTCCGGAGAAGCAAAAGAAGACCCTCAAAAGGCAGTCAAACTATTTGCTTCCGGCGAAAAGCCTTTTGTAATTATTACTCAAGCAGGTCAAGAAGGATTAGATTTTAAAGCAATTCATGATCTTATTGTTGTTGATATTCCTTACACTTGGAGCGATATAATTCAAATATTTGGACGTGGAGTTCGTGTAAATTCTCATAAAGATGTCTCTTATGATACTATTAACATTCATCTTTTGATTCTCTCTAATTTCAAACAACAAGAAGATATTAGTCTAGATAAATTACTTACCGTGTTTAGAAAGAATTCTAAAGAATTACCATCGATTGATACTTTATTGTTCTTAAAAGCGCTCCAAAGAAGACACGCTGAAGAAACTATCATGGAGCTTTTAAACACTTATTCTATTCAAAAACAAGAATTCACGAGCTATTAATCGTTTGTTTTACTTTGTTACGTAACAATAAAAAGATTAATATTTCATTATTTATTTGTAATGTCTAAGAATAAGCTCATCATGTTTATCAAAGGTTCAAAATCTGGATGAGGTTTTTTGATTTCTATTTCCGATCTACACAAAGGGCATGTATCTTCTTTTTGACTTTTTCTTCTTTCTTTTTCACACTCGACATGAATCCAATGATTACACTTTGAAAATATCACACAATCTTTACAAGAAAGTGATTCTAAACAAATACAACATTCATCTTTTGGAATTTCATCTTCAGGATTTGGACGTTTCATATCACTTAAGTGTGATCGAAAATCAAAGTTTTGATAAACTTCATTGATATCTGACAAACTTTGTTTTAGATTATTTCGAAAGCTTTTTTGCTCTCGTTCATATTGTCGTTTTTTTAAAACTTTATATCGAAATTCCAATTCTTCTAAACTCGCATCATCAGATATATCATAATAATGTCTCAAAATCAAAAGCAATTCTTTCTTTCTTTGCTTATTCGACATTATTGTTCTATTCCTGATGGCTCAACGAACTACAACTTATCAAATTTTCTTGTAACAAAAAAAAGTTTTTTATTTTCAAAATCAAAAAACGTAATTTAGAACTGCAAGTCTTTCTTCAAGTCGTTTTTCCATGATTGGATTTCCTTTTCAGTTGAACAAATCGCTGCGGTTTGAATCTTTGCAGCTAATATTTGAATAAGTTTTGTTTTTTCGGATGTTATATCTATTGTTTTTGAAGTTGATTCAGATTGTTTGGAAGGTATTGAGTTTGATTTAGTAGGTTTGTTTGGTTTCTTTTTCGTTTTAGAAGGTTCTAAGGTAGATTTTATTGTCTTATCAGATAAGCGTTTTGTAGATTCAAAATATTCTTTAATAAAGTCTTTTAAAGGAACCCATTTTGCTTGATAAAACACTTTCCAAATGTCTTTGGATAAATCTGTTTCATACTTGAAAAATTCATCTCTATCCTTTTTATTCCATTTCGAAACTAAATGAGTAGATAAAGATTCTATATTCTTGAGATGCAATTGTTCACATTTAGAACCATATTTCCATTCAAAAACAAATGAATGATTTTTATACTCTAAAAATCGAACAGAATACTTTTGTTTGTTTGTATTTCCATCCAATTTACGAATCCAAACTACTGGATAACCCTTTTCCTCTGGTTCTTCATTGTTTTTACGTAAAGGCTCTGATCCAATTAAAATAGGTCTTTTCTTTTGATCGAATATATAACGAATGGGAGACGGATTTGATTTTGTGATTCCCATAGAATTTAAAGCATCTATTTCTGCTTTTGATGACCACTTTGATTTTGGATATAGATAAATCTTTTTACAAACTTTATGGTTTTTCGAATACTTTGACCAAAATCGATTTAATTGACTCTTTGCTTCCTTCTTTAATTCTTTCTTTTTATCTTGTTTCCTTTTTTCTGCTTTAAAAAGTCGCATATATGATTCATGATTTTCTTGTATTAGTTTGTACGTTTGATTTGATAAGCTATGACCGAAAAAATCAATCATTTCATCATGATTTTCTGTTAATCCTACAATTCGTTCTTCCATGCTTAATGAATGTTTAATTTCTTAAAAAACAAGCGTTTTTGTAATCGATTAATAATGGATTGATTTTTTTTATAGCATGGGACAAGGTAGGAAAAAAGATGTAGAAAACTTTAGGGTTACCAAAAAGATAGACTAGTCTTTTTTTTGGATTTATAACGACCGTGTTTTTGTAGATTGAAGGAATCTTTTAAAATAGTTGAATCGTTCTTTTTTATAAAAAAAAGATGGATAATAAGAGCGCGCTTTATATGTACTTTATATTCACTGAGAATTATAAGCAATGGAAAACCTTTCTTATGACTCGACTTACAGAAAGGATTCATAAGTTCTTTACAAGTTTATTTAAACATAGTAGAAAAACGGCTTTGGACGAATTAAGTACACTCAAAAAACTAACAGAAAACGAGAAAAGGGAAATTGTTTATAAAAGATTTCAAACAAACTGTAACAAGTTACAAGATTGGAGTATAAGAAACTTTCAAGCGGAACTAGATTATTATGATCAAGAGATACCTAAATTCGATAGAGTCTTATTAATCTTCTTTCAATTAAACTTTAAAGTTCTTTCTATGAGTCGATTGAACCAAAATACAAAGTTTAAGTTTCCAAAGATTGATAAAAGCGAATTCATCAAGAAATGTTATTTAACTTGCGCATCGGAAGTTTGTTATAAATATCCATTCTTGTTCGACGAAGATATAAACATTTTACAATCTTCCAAAAACCTAAAAGAAGCAACCAAAGAGATTGATAAAGTGTTAAAACTCGTTATCTTTAACTTTGTTCCTATTGATCAATTCACCGAAAGAAAAAAGCCGTTAGATAAAGGAAACAAACAAGCCGATAGTTCTGTTGATCCAAAAGAAGCTGCATTAAGAATTCAATTAAAAAAGGAAGAACTAAAGACTTTAGGCTATAATCTCGAAGATATTCAAAATAAAAAAAAGATACAACACGGATATAAGAAGAAGGAAAAGCCTAAACAGTATGCGGAACCTCAAGAAGTTTATGCTTCAGGATCTAAAGTTATTGTTGCTCCAAAAAACACAAAACAGTTTAAAGAAAATTTAGAAGAATGGATTGAACAAACAGAATCTATGCTCGAAGGAATGAATCAAAAAGAATTAAATCAAAAAGAAATCGACGTTGAAGATAGTGAACCTTTACCCGTTTCGAAAGCAGTTTCATCCATAGAAAATCAAGAAAATGTATTAGTTCAAGATCTTAACGTTTTACCACCAACAAAAGAAAACTTGAAATTACTTGATAAATTCAACGAAGAACATGATAAAAGAATAGAATTTAAACCTCCGACTTTTATTCCTGTTAAAAAGGTTCCATCTCAAGAAAAACCTAGCGTTTGTGATACCATTTTAGCACAAGTAACATCACCAAAAGAAAAACAAAAAGAAGTACCTTCTATGGCTATCAAACAAGAAAAGAAACCAAACATTATAACTCCTAAACGATCGTCTATCGTTTCTCCTCCAAAACCTGTTATTCAACAAATTCCGATTAAAACAACTAAAGAACCAAAGAAAGTTAATTTAAAAAAGGAAGAAATCGAAGAAGAAGAAAAAGACATTGATAATAACTCTGTTATCATTGAATCAAAACAAGTTTCTAGAAAATCTTCTACTGTTTATGGTGAATCTGAACCTCCTGAATCAGAAACAATTTCAGAAGGTGAAAACGAAAAAATAACAAAAGAATCAGATAGCTCTTATTCAAACGAATCAACTTCGGATGACTCTAAATCAGAAAAGGATGTAGGTGTAGACATTAATTCTTAAATAAACAATTTAATCTACTTAAAAAAAATCATCGCTTTTGTATACACTTATCAAGTGATTTTTGAGTGTGACTTTTCTTTTAACTCCTTTCTCTATAGAATCTCGTCAAACTTCCAGACTATAAATCAATAATTCAATGTAGCTTGAATATCAAATATTATAACCATCATTAGCTTGATTTCTATTTACCCTTTGTTTAGAACAAACCAATTAATTAAGAGCGATTAAGAGCCTTAATTGAATGGTGTACTGCGATCGAGTGCAGTACATCATCAATGAGTTTTATTTTTTAAAAAAAAGTTGGAGGACCTTTGAGAAGCTCCTTCGATTGGGTCCTTCTGCTCTTTTGTTTTTAAAAAACTTTCAATCGATTGAAGCAATCGATTAATGCATTCAATTGCTTTTAAAAAACGATGTAGAAGCAATGTAGCTACATAACTACTTCATCGCTTAAAAGTTGATGTCATGAGATGTCAGGAACTTGTCATGAACATGTCGACAAAAATAAAAGAGAAAAGAGAGGAGAGATGATGATAAGCGTAGAAGAAAAACAATCACTTTAGAAAGACTTTAAAGATGGTCATTGTTTGATGTTGTTTATTAATAAAGAAGAATAAGACAATGATTGAGTTATACAAACTATTTGTTAACAAAAAATGTATCTCTCCATGAAATCGACGTCGATGTTCCATCAGAATTACTGAGCTCGAAAACCCATGGTTTATTAGCGTACTTGCTTTGATTGATAATAAAATCTATGTGTTTTTTTGTAACTTTATAGTTATCAAAGCGATGTGTAGAAAGAATTGCAATTCTTTCATGAGTAAAAAACATCGGACAACTGAAGTTTGCTTCTACAAACTTTGTTCCCATTAATAAAATCATAATGTTTGAAATGGTATGTTTATGAGAGTAGAAATTTACCGTAGCAAACTGTGAAAAACTAAAGCATTTATCAACTTGTTTTCCATTCAAGTTAAACCACTGATATCGAAACATCATATCAGTTGTTTTTTGTACATTTGTAGTGTTTGATAATGTTTTAGGGAGATAACTCATTTTTATGGATAGTCCAACTTTGACGTCTTGTTTTTTTTTAATAAATAAATGTTTTAAGGTATATATTTGTATTTTTTATCTTTCTTTTCAAAATAACATCGATCTACAAGATTTTCTAAACGTAACGAATAAAATTTATAGAATTGATTTTCTGTCAAAGAAGAATAAACACCAGCATTGAAAACATTCCTCTCGATAATAAAAGTTCTAAGATTCTTAAATAACTCCTCTTTGGTAAACCAACTCCTAAGATTATTGCTACCAAATTTACATAAAGAATATTCAATGTTAATCTGCTCGAGGGAATTACAAGGTGATAATTCATATCGACAATATGGACATATTGGTATTCCTTTTGTCTTAAAAAATTCACTTATACACGTAGTATGAAACCAATGTCGACAAGGTAGACGAATTCTCTTGTTTTCTTTTGTATGAACTAACATTACTTCTAAACATATTGGACATTCATCATCTATCTTTTCCATAATTATCTGTGAACAAAAACGATTTTTCAAAATCTTCTCTTTTTATTCGGCAACAAACCTTACATCAAAAAGATTTTTCAAAAGCGAAACAATGAATTCTATTTATGGATAAAGAATGATCGTTTATTGTAATCAAAAATATTAACAATAAAAAAACTCAAGGAAGAGAATCATAGTCTACTTCGTTTTCAATTTGTTGATTTAAAGTCTTCGAATGATAATGTTCTAACTTTGATCTTGATTTACAACAAGTCCAAATATATTCTTTGTCATTTTCACCATAAATAAAACACAATCGAAATGCTTTAAATTTTATAAAATACTCTTGAATTACAGGAGTCCCAAGCGAAGTAGTTTTATGAGATATCCAAAGATTGTCGTATTTCTTTGTAGAATTTCCTTCCTGTTGGTTCATTTTTGTTTTAATAACTCTAAAACTCAGAGAAACAATTACCTACGTTTCGATAAAAGAAATTTATACATGGGCGCTTAGTAACGAAGTAGCATGACTTAGTACGAATAAAAAAGGTTTGATTTTTTCGAAATCAAAACCAACAAGACAATAAGAAAAACAATGAACTCTTCAAACGAAGAAAACTCTTGCGGTATTTGTTTCGAAAAAGCCAAGTTGGGAAATATTACTTGTTGTTTGAACCTTATATGTGAAAGCTGTGTCAAAAAATGGCCTCATTCTTGTCCGTTTTGCAGAGATTCTACAAATAATCGATTTCTTGAGATCGAATCTTCTATATCGAACAAACCTCTTACGGGAGTAACCAAGAAAAAGAAAAAGACGAAAAGAACTGTATCTTTGAAAGGAAGCCGGAAAGATCCAATTCATATTTCCGATGATGAAACATCAGAAGAACTTGAAACGATGTCAAAGTTTGTAACAAACTTTAATTTCTTGATTCCTTCTGATTCATCGATTGTGATAAACCCTCAACCCGTTAAAACTGAACCAAACGATCTCGAAAAAGCGATTAAAGCCTCTTTAGAAGAAGAAAAGAAGGAAAAGCAGAAATTCGAAGAAGAAGCTAAAGAACTTGAATTTGCGATTAGGCTTTCGAAATTGGAATATTAATAACTCTTTACTAAATAAACAAAATACATCGGTGGTTACCATTAAAATCATAGATTCTTTTATTTGACTAAATATAAAGGTTTTCAAATTGAATAGCATATTCGCGTTCCATGATTTCTTTATCAAGAACTTTGTTTCTATCGCAAATAATAACTCTTAAACCATTGACTTTTTGATCTCCTTTTCTTAACCAAGAAGCATGTACAAAAGTAATAGATAAAGTTTCGTCGTCAATTTCTAACACTACAGAGTCATTCGCATGGAATTCATCTTTATCTTCTACAATCGATTCGTAAAGTATTTCAAGAATCTCATTTGCTGTGAAAATTGGAATGGAAGGGCAAGAGATTTGAAAATCAGGATGATTATGATTTTCAAGTAATCCAGCCGTCCACACATTATAACAAGAAAAAGAATCGTAATCCTTGTCATTTGTTTTTGTACAACCAACAATAAATCCCTTCTCAAAAAAGTATCTCAATTGACAATCCGAATCTTCTTCATCGATTCCAGTTTGACATTCACAAGTTTTATAAGTCCAACAAATAAGACCAAATTGTTTGGACAAACTCTTCTTTTTTTCGAGTTCAAGATCATCCCAACAAGGATAGTTTAATAAATTCAAATCAGGTAATGGACTGTTATCGTTATTTAGATACCAATCGTAATGTGAAACACTCATTGTATAAAAGTCTCCTTTTTTTCGATGAATAAACAACAGATTCTAATGATGATTACAAACTTTTTTTATTAAGAATACAAACAAGATCAGAAAACTAGAGACTGATGGATTATGGATTTCTAGTTTGAGAATTATGATGAGTATAAATTAGATAGAGTTTAAAAAATAATGGCGGAAGAAACATCAGGAATCTTAGTTCCTACAAAAACTTTTGAGGAAATGAAATCAGAGTTTGAGCCCCTTTCGATTGTCTTGTTTTGTGGAAAGGATTTTACTTCAGACTTGATTAAGAAAGTTCAATCAAAAGCAATGGAAGAAAAATCACATGTAAAAAACTATGGAATTTACAGTCACTGTGGAGTGTTAGTAAATAAGTCTTTATTTCCAAACATTGAAGCACTTGATCCCGAAAAATGGTATGTTTTTGAAATGACTATGAGTCGACAGGTTTCTGGTGATCCTGTTCCAAATGCAGAAACAGGAAAAGGAAAGTTTGGTTTACAACTTAGAGATTTTGAAAAGGTTGTTGCTTACTACAATGGTGATGTTGCAGTGTTAAAATTAAAAAACAACCCAATTCGAAAAAAAGATTCAGAAACAAAAGAAGAGTATTGGAAACGACTTGAACAGATTACTGAAAAATCAAAACAATTTAAAAAGGACAATGATTCTATAAACTATCAAATGAATCCATTTCGTTTATTAGCTTCTGTTTTTTCAGAAATTCGATGGTTAAGAACATTTATGCCTTTTACGGATCCATGGCAAATGTGTAGTGAAATAACCACTTCTTATCTCAAAGCAGTAGGAGCATTTGATTCTTCTATTAACGAAGAAAACGTTGTTCCTCAAGACTTTATTTTTGACGAGGATCAAGCTCTTAAACAAACTCTTTTTGAATTACCTCCTATTCGAATTGAAAAACCACCAAAAACTAAAATCGAAATCATGCCTCATTAAAATAAACTTAACCATTCAAGTTGTTTATTATTATAATAATAAAATTGTATGTTTTCAAGATTCTTCCAGGTTAATTGGATCTGATTCTAAGGATAAAAGTAATGAGATTCCTTGATTTGTTTTTCGTTTCTTTTGAGGAGTAGAGATTTTAGAGAGAATGTTACTTTCTATTCGAGCAGATACTTCTGTTAGTTGTTGCGTAAAGGATACTTTTGGAAAGAGATAAACGCCAAAAACCTTTAAAACTTTTTCAAACATTTCAAGTCGAAAAGAAATAGAAGGAGATTGATCCGTTCCCTTTTTAAGTTTTTCTGCAATGTCTTTAAGACTTGATTTTTTGTTTGTAGAGGATATCAAAGAACTAATACAAATGAATCCAAAACCAAAAGTTAACAAAGACCAACAATAATCATCTCTATAGTTTTCTAATTCTTCGTTTTGTGGTTTTACTGCTTTCTTGGCTTTCAAATAGTTTTCTTTGATTCCTTCAAGGGTTTCAAAATAATCTTTTCCTCGAGCTTTTGTTGGTTTACAATCAAGAAATGATTTTCTACATCGTAAAATCGATTTAACGTTATAGTTAATTGAAGATTTGGTTTCTTCCAAGTTTAATACGGTAGAATTGTTCCAATCGAACCATATCTTTAATAATAAGGCTTCTGAGTGTTCTATAATCGAGGTTTCATCAAATCCCAAATAAATAGGATGAATCATAGATGATTTGACGCTTGTTTCTTGAAAGCCCTTATTCTTTCGAAAAGGTTCAATTTCTAACTTCCAATCTATTCTGCTCAATTCATTTGGAAATGTATTTTTAAGTAACAATAAAGGCTTTGTTTTTTCAAAAGTGATTTTTGTTTGAACCGTATCTGATTCCCATCGAGCTCTATTCAATTGGGAATCTATAGAATCGGCAAATGAGACTCCCTCAAAGTATTGAAAGATTGTAGCTAATGAGTATAATTGTTTTTCGACAATTGGGAGAGCTTTAAGATGCGATTCCAAGTCATTTTTATACTTTCTTTTAATCTTTAAATCTTTTAGTTTTGAATAATCAAAATTTATCGGCTTTGGAGACATGTAAGTTGTATCCAAATGAGTTTGTCTATAAAGCTCTCTCATGTTTGGTGTTATTGGAGTACGCATTTGTTCAAAGTTTGAAAAGTAATAAAGGTATTTTCCTTCGATAAAATCAGATAGTAAAGGGTCCTGTGCTCCCCATTCATCAATAATATCATTCATTCTAGGTACATGAGAATGAGAAAGTCGATGATTATTGTCTGTTAAAACAATAGGTTGTAAATTAACCAATAAAGGCCAAAAAGAGAATACAGAGTTTACTTTTTTCAAATCAGAAATCGTCTTATTCGTTGATTCTTCTTGTTCTGTAAAAGAACTATTGTTTTTCGTAAGTGTAATTCTTTTTTCGTTTTTACCACTTCCAATAACAAGTTCACTGGAAGTTGTTTGTAAAGGCTTTCTTTTTGCTTTACGAATATTTTCAATAGATGAATCAAAGTTCCAATTAGCTTCTTGTAAAAGAATGACTGATTTTCTTACATCTCCAAAACAATCTTTAGCAATCATAGAACACTCTGGGTCATTTTGGGAATAATACAACTGACTTGCTTTTCCAATACGGTTAAGATTTTTTATAATTTCATATTCTTTTACTTTTTCCAATGTAGCAAAATTGGCTTTTAATACTTTTTTGGTCAGATTACTTGTTAATGTCTTTGGTGCTCTTTTATTAGAGCGAAGAGATTCTTTGTATTCTTTTTGCATGTTCTGTAACCATGTTATTTTTGTTTTATAAACATTGGTAAAGATTAGAATCATTGGAGGAGGAGCACTTGGTAATTCGTTTTGAATATCACCCCACCACCCTGCTATCCCTCCGGTTATATTAGCTGTAGCTTTTCTAGAATCAAATAAATAAGATAAACTGTTTGCTGGTGAATCAAAAATCTGATCAGCATCATCTAGTACAAGTAATTTGTTATTAGAATTTGATCGGATTTGTAAAAAGATTTGCTTTAGTTTGTTATCATCTGCTTTCTTTCCTGTATTTGAACCATCGATAGATTCAATCTTTGTTTCTTTTGATTTCTTCTTTTTTGGTTCATCGAGTATAAAAGAAGCATAGCTTATATAGATCTTTTCATAATTGTATTCTTTTGCAAGTAACGTAGGTATTAAAGATTTACCAACCCCTTCAGGACCTTCGATTACTAAAGCTCGAGGCCAATAACGCGGGTTTTTATGAACTTCATCAAACCAAGTTCTAATGTCTGAAATAACTTGATTGTTTCCAACAAATTCTTCCCATGATTTTGGTTCATAACGTTGATAAATCAATAAAGATGAACCTTCCTCACTTTCTTTATTTAGAGTTTGTTTTATCTCTTGAAACTTGTCAGAGTATTCTTTTTTACTTGCTTTAAGTGTTTTGAATAATAAATCAATCGAGTCAGTTGTTTCATCTTTTTTTACAATCTCTTCTTTTTTCTTTTCTTCAACTTTTACATCTTGTTGTTTTATAACAACCTTGGTTTCATTCGTAGCTACTGTGTTTATTACTGGCTTTGGTTTGTCGGGTGGTGGAGTATCCTTTTTCTCTTCTTTTTTGTCAGTTAAACTTTTTAACAAGTTATCGATTCTTCCATTTGGAAATACTTCTGATTTTTTAGAACTCGCTTTTTTTGTTTTCTTTGGTTTAGGTTTTGGAGTAACTATGGGCGTTGATTTTGGATCTATATTACCAAATAAACTTGCAAAATTCATTATTCTTCTATGTTCTTATTACTAATGAAATCGGTAGATTCTATGCCTAACAAACAACTTGACTCTTAATGTAACAAGAATGATTAACAAACAGAAAAAAACTATGAATGAAAAACGAAAGGATTTATTTTCAATTGTAAAAAACGAAAGATTGGTTGTTAATCGATATTTTGTAGACTAGAATGTATTGCGCTTTGTGTCTTTTCTAATGCGATTTCTACTGTTTCTTGAGACGATGGTTTTGAAACAGTCGATAAGGAAGATATTGTATCTGTGGAGTTTGTTTTTTCTTCTATTTTGGTTTCTGATATTGTAACACTATCGATAGAATTTGTAGAGGTAACTTTTGTATGGTTAGATTCTGATTTTCTTTGTTGATTTAAGAAATCAGTAACCATTGTTTTTGATATGAATGGGTCGTTACTATTTATAGGATTTGGAACATCTTCTTCATCGAGACTTTCTATTCTAGAAGGACTAAATCCTTCTTCTTGTGAAGTAGTTGCGGTCTCGAGTGTAATAGCAATTTCATTCATCATATTTTGAAATGAATTACTATGATTGTTTGGTATTTGAGCGATAGTAACAATCGGTATTTGTACAAAAGGAATGTTTGGAACAGCCAAAAATCCAGGAGGAATAACCGAAGAAGCTGATGTAATGATGGGTACTTGAGAAGATTGAACTTGTTGAATCTTAATTTCGGGCTCTTGATTCTTTTCAATTGGTTGTTGTTTTTCTTCTTCTTTCTTTGGTTTATCTTTCGAAATATAGTCGAGGTAAACTTGATGTAAATCCATCTCATCGGAAAACTCTATTTGTGAATCATCTATAACATTTATAGCTCCGATTTGTATTAAATGTTGTGTAAACTCTGGTTCCTTTTCCATATAGAATAAGATAAAATCATGAATACTAATCTTTTCTGTTTTGCTGCCTTGTTCCTCTTTTGAAGTAGATTGTTTATGAAGTTTTTTAATAGCATTCATAAAATCTTGAAAGTTTTTATCCGAAGACATTAAACTCTTAAGTTTGTCTAAATCTTGAGGCTCCATCCATTGTTCTAATTCCATTATTTTAATCACCGATTCTTGTAATCTTTCATCACTAACATTGATTTTCAAAACGGATGGTTTTGTTTTATTATTCTTTTTTATCTTATTGTAAAGCTCTGATTTAGGTGGCTTTGAATTTATTTTTGGTTTCTCCGTAACGTTTGGTTTATCGTTTGTCTTTGGTTTTTTTGATGTCTTTGCATTATTGGTCTTTGTTGTAGTTTTTTTCGTTGGTTCTTTTTCTACTTGTTTCTTTGGTTCAACGTTTGTAATATTATTATTCTTCGGAGGAACTGTCAAAGGAGTTGGTTGAGTTACAGGTTGTAAAGATTGAACAATAGGTTGTGGTTGGGAGTATTGTATTAGTCGAGCATAGTCTTTCTGATTTTGTTCCATCCATTCTGAATATTCTTTCAATTCTTTTTCGGCATCTGCTTTTTTCTTTTTAAAAGCCCTTTTTGCAACAGCTTTGTTGATGACTATAAAAACAACAATGATTCCCACTACTGCTATAACAACAAGTAACCCAAATAAAATCTTGTATAAAGAACTTTTGTTTTGACTTAAACTATTCTTTTTTGAACCTCGATGTTTAGGTATAGTAATTTCTGTATCTACTTCAGGTCTTAAATTACTAGGTGATGAACTCATCAAGCTATTCCTCAATCAAAGTCAAGTTTTCACAAAAAAAAAGTCAAGAGTAAATCTTCTTGATTTGATGAAAGATTTTAAAACAAACAGCGACCGCTTTGTCTACTTTCTTTTAAAATATCAATTTAACAGATCATACTACAACAATTGCTTTTCATCAACAACCAATTAACTTTGAATCTTGTAAAAAAAAATTATTATAATGTCGGACTTTAGAAAAGGCTTCTCAGAGAGCAAACAAAACTTATCGGATTATGTCAACGAACATAGAGAACAGTTGGAAAGTTTATTAAAAGAAAATAAACTAAACTGGATGGATCTTCCAAATCCTTTGGAACAACCTGGAGAATTAAAGCAAGTAGAAGATTTAGTTTCTTGCGCCTATCAACTTCAAGCCGAAGTGAAACAAAAGAATTACCCGATGGATTATAACTATCGACAAGAACACATGGGAGAAAAGTACAAACATTTAATGGATGGAAGTTTGGCTCTTTTTCGACTTGCCATTATGGAAGAATTAGATAAGTACAAAGATGTAATGGATGTTTTCCGTAATAACCGAGCAAATCCAACAAAACTTCGAAAAGATATGGAAAATTTAGTAGCCAGTGATTTTTCGTCAAAGATGAAAAACTTTGTGGATAAAAATAGAAATACAAAAGATCCTGAAATCTTATCTTTTATTCAATCTTATAAACCTCCGAAATCTGATTCTTCAATTGTAGAAATCAAAGATGATAACGAAGATACAACAAATTCCAATCAAACAAAACCTAGATCAAAAGAAGACATGATTAAAAAGTATGGATCCAAAAAATAACACAATTGATTGTTTGCGTTTTTGAATAATAAAAATTATTTACCACGAAATCTGAAATTACAAGGAACACAAAAGTAAAATTCATCAGGAGGTTCATCAAAAGAACGTCTTTGCATAGACTCAAATCTAACGTCATCAGATTTCTTACATTTAAGACATTGTAAATCACTTTTAGGAAATAAGTCTTTAATCTCTTTTTCTCTTTCTTCTCGTTTCATTTTCTTTTCGATAAGAACATTTTCGTTTGTACCATAAATCGGATGATCAGGAAACATCTTATTAAGGAATAATGGAATAGATAATTGTTTTAATAGATGTGATATCTCAAGTATGATATCTTGTGCATTAAATCCTTTAGATATTTCAGAAAACAAAGCCATACAAAGATGCTTTGAATGTAAAATAGCATTTCTCATCTTTTCCGAATAATCCAAGTAAGATAAGTGATCAAAACATACTTTTTCCAAACAATTAACAAACCGCATAATAATATGTTGTACAGTTTCATTTCTCTTATCTTCAGGAACAGCTAAAATCATAGTTTGATACATAACAATCTTTGCGTTATTTCGAATCCATTCATAGACATGAATAAGAGGTTGATCTTTTGTTTTTTCAGTCAAATTATCTATCTTTTCTTTCAAATCCTTATTAATCTCGTTAATTAAACTCATTGTTATAGTCTTTTATAGCCGTTGGAAAAAAGAGAGATCCAATAAAGCGTTTATCAAATTTTTTTGCTTTGTAGTGTTAATTATTTTTTTCCAATAATGATCCAAACAATCATGAATTGACTATAAAAAAAATCAAATCTATGCGTTAAACAACATGGATTAAGAGCCTCTTAATTAAAAAATTTTGGTTTTTGATGATAAAATATATAAGAATTTCATACGATCATTGGTGTTAAAAATAGAGTTTTTATTGACTCTTTCGATTCAAAAGCAATAAAGGGGATGAAAAGCAATAAAGGTATCAAGAAAAGAAGGCTTTGGATTCCAAAAGAATACAAAAGACAAAGATATAACTCTCTTTTGCGTAATAAAAAGGGAATTAAAACTGAATGGTTTGAGAACATGATGAATTGTAAAGATTTTTGGATGACTTTATTTTCAAAACTAGACATCATTGATATTATTTCATTATCAAAACATTGGAACGGAGTTATTAAATGGTTTAATGATTGGACAATCGAAAGAGAAAGAAAACTCAATATAACTACTTCCCCTTTTGATTCCGAATGGTCTTTTTCGTTAGAAAACACTTACAGAGCTCAACTAAATCAGAAAGAAAGAAATCATGTCATCGTTCATTCTATTCATCTGCAAAACAATCATAATTTATTATTACTCAATGCATCAAATCCGAATAACATTTTATTGTTTGATTCAACAGAAAAAGAGTTTTACACAATGAAAATAACTTATAACGAAAAGAACTATTCTTCAACAGAAATAGTTCGTTACGTACATCCCTCTATAGCAATTTCTACTAGCATTTCTTGTTATCAACATTCTCTTTTATCAAATTGGTTTGTTCAAAGTTCATTCAAAAACAAGACCAAGAGTATTTCAGAAGATTATTCACAAAATACAAATCTTTCGATACAATTTATTGATCAAAACTTTTGGAAAAGAGGTCGATGGTGTCCATTAAGTTGGATATCTAGTAAACTTTATTCTTTTTTCAACAAATCTTTTGTATCTTGGATCATAAACAATGATATTGATATAGCTTGTGAAAACATAAAAGAAGATGGAAATCATATTTCTTTTGAATATTGGATTTACGCAGACATGAATAGAGAGATATATTTTGTTTGCAAAGATAAACAAATTTATCGGTTTTGGAATGATAGTTTAGTTAGTTTTAATCTTTTTGGAGATCAAGACAATAACATTAGTAGCTTACATTGTTATCAAGACAGAATCTACTTTTTGACGCAAGATAATAATCTTCATTTTATAGACTGTTTTAATGACTTTACCCATTCTATACCAATTAAGTCTTTTTCAAAAAAGTCTAGAATTATACCTTGGAACAACAATAGTTTTGTAATTTTAGAGTCAGAAACTGACTTTCGTTACAAGATCAAGAATTTCAAATGTTGGATGATTCAAAAAGAAAATGTTTATTATTATTCGACAGTAGATTCTTTTTGTATAGAGTTTATTGAATGGCTTGATTGTTTCGTTTCTATAAAAAACTTTGATGGATGTATCTCTCTATTTTCGTTACCAAAAACCAAAAATCATACAAGTTACACTTTAGAGGGAACGTTTGATTATGATTTAAAATACTTAGGATTTGAATATGAAAGATCTTTATTCATATCTTGTTCTAATCCAATCTTATCCAAACATAGAGTTTCCGAGCGTTCCATCTTGATTCATCCTCATCTAAGGACTTCGAGAACACGCTTTATTCTCGAGTTTTGAATTTTGATTAATTAAAACCAGAAAATGTAAAATAAACAAAAACAAGTCTTTATTAACATTCTGTTTATTTTATAAGATGAATCCAATCAACGAGTATAATCCACATCAAAAGCAGTTTGAAGAACTTTTGAAGAATGTTGTTGATCGATTTAAAATAGATCCAAATGATGAATCTATTATCAATTTAAAAGACTTTGTTTTAGAACACTTGATTCCTCGAGACAAAGGATTTGAATTGTTTACAAACTTTAAACGGAAAGAAGATTTTGAAAAGGTTCAAGTAGAGTATCCAGTCCCTTCTTCTTTTCCAAAAGTCGAATCTCAAGTCACAGTTTCTACTCTTTTTTCGAATCCGTACGTTTTTGAACCTCAATTAGTAAAGCCAAACAACTATGGTCTTCCATCACAAAAAGGATCTACTTTAACAAGATTCGGTGACTTTCAACCGCAAGTTAAAACAATGATGTTACCTAACCCCGAATTTGAACAAACAAAAAACCTTGGACTTTTTGATCATTAATCTACTTTTTATTTTTATCCAATAAAACAAGAATCATTAAAGGTCTTAAGTGGTTATTAAGATTTCATTCTCTGGAAGAATACGATAAGCATCTTTGATTGGAACAAAACCAGGTGGTAAAGTCCAAGGATCAGAAGGTCTAAGAACTTTTTTAGAAACAAAATCAACTCCAATATAATTCCAATAGTCTTGAATGGATCGCTTTGTTCCTAGTCCGTATTTTGGATCAACAATAATTCCATTAAGAATGTCTTTAACCTTTTGAACACTTTCTTGTCTCTTTTTATCATCATTGTGATTCCAAAAAGTCTTTCTATGATCGCGTTTCCAAAGATGATAAACTAAACTATGTGTAGGGCTTTTAAGATCCCATCCGTGAGTGAAGAAACGAGCAGACATAAAGATTTCTTCACCAAAAAACAAGTAAGGTGTATCATTATGATAAGGAACTTCTTTTAATATATCCGAATGAGAAAAATGGAAACAAGCACCCCAAAAAGGTACATATTTTGGATTGGTAGGAATTGGATCGTGAGTTGTTAAAGACTCGAATTCAATAATTCCATCACCATTAAACATTTTAAACCTTTCTCTTCTCCAGCCTCTAAGTTTTCCGATATGATAGTTGATTGTATTTTCTTTTACATCATGAATTCTTTCATAACCTTCAGGATACATGGTTAAAACGGTTCGTAAAGGTCTAGGACATAACCATAGTTGTTCTATCAATTCGCAATCCCACCCAGGCTCAAATCTCATATGAGAATCGACCATTAAATAGTATTTTTCGTTATTAAAAAATCCTTCACAGATAGATCGAGCATACGTAGGACCTTTTGCTTCTGACCAATGTAAAGTTTTTACTTTTAACTGATCGGGTTTTATTGGTAAAGAAGCTTTTAGAATGTTTTTAGCATGACAAGTATATTCATCCATAATGTCGTTTTGTTCAACTACACAAATAGATAATCTTGAAGGGTTTAAAGCCTTTTCAATCAAATCTCTCAAGGTTAAACAGAGTTCAGAATCTCGATAAGAAGAAATAGAAACCATAATAGTTGAATTCCAATATTCTCTAGTCTTTGAATACTTTGATTTTAATAAAGTTCTTTGTTCATCTGTGAAAGATATCGGCGATATTTTATAATCAGTCCATTTCTTTGGATCTTTTAAATCGTTGGGTATAGTTGCTTTTTTCTTTCCAAGTCCCTTTACTTTAACTAAATAAAGTACAACCAAAACCGTTATAACAATAAATACTACAACGACTACAACGACAATACATATCAAAATAAATGTATTTGATTTATCGTTCTTGACTACTTTTGTTTTATCTTTATTTCCTTTTACATTCTTTTTTGACTTATCATTCTTCTTCTTTTCGTCTACAACCTTTTCAACCATCGCATTCAAAGGTCCTTATTTCTTTAATCAACAAAACACAAAAGCCTTAAGCAGCAGAAGATGATAAAGTCTTAATTTAAAAAAAAAACAAGATCAAGTCTTTTGAAAAAGTTAACGATAGTTTTCGATCTATAAGAGACGCTATAATCAAGTTTTATTTTTTACCAACGAACAAGAAAGTATGCAGTTATGTTCTAAGAATTTTTTGTTTATGTTTATTCAAGAGAATGGAAGAGGGTTGTAATAAAAACTTTTGGTCAAACAGAGATCGAGAGATTGTTTCTTATCTAATTCGAGATTATTGCTTAAATCAAAAGAGTTTAAGACTTTGGTTAACTTTTGTTTTTGAAACAGACAAAGAGTTATTTTGTCCAAGTATTGTAAAATACTATAAACAAAAAACCATACGACCTTTAGCAAAAGAATACGATTTATCTGTTAAAACACAAGCTCATAAATGGTTTCAAATTTACTGGACAACTATAAAAACAGACAAATGGAAAGAAACTATTTCTTCTCTTCGATTTGATTCCACACAAGAACCAACAACCGAAAGGTTAAAAAGATTACTATATATCTTTCGTTGGAGAAACAATTCATCTTTATTCGAACAAGACTTGAATACAAAGTTTTTATCGTTTCATCTTTCTGATTTAGTAAATCAAAGACCTGAAAGGTCGCAAGAAGAAAAGTTATCAAACTATCTTGGCTTATATTCTACATTTCTTGTAAACTTATGGGATAAGAAAGTAAAACCTATAAAAGAATCATCCTTTATCGAAACACTGTATCTTGAAGATGCAAACGATAGTAAATTACCCATAGTTTATGTTCTAAGAAATTGGAAGATCACAAGAGATAAACAGTTAAACTCTTTTGATAAAAAAGATTTTCAAAATGATCCAATTCGTTACTTTAACTTTCCTTTTTCTCTCGTTAATCAAAAGAACAAGAATACGTTTCTATGTCTTCAGTCTTTCGGAAAAGACAAATACTTTTGGATTATAAAAGTATTAAAACACAAACTAGTTCATCATGAAGACGAAAAGACTCAATTAGAAATAGAACAAGAATACAACCTTTACTCAAAAAAGAAGAATCAAGAACATTTGGTTTCATTTTTCGAAAAGTTTTACCAATGTTTTTCTCTCGATCAAGTGTTAACGAACCTGATTGATTTTTCAAGAATAAGTCCTTATTGTGTAGAAAAGTCTGTAAAACAAGAGCGATTGAGCAAAGACTCTATTCTAAATTTCATTTATCAAAACGAAATTTTTAAACAACTAAAGAAAACAACTACTTTATCTACTTGGATTTATGGATCTTTGTACGACCCATCTTGGATTCCTTTGTTTCGATACTTTCCAAATGAAGACAATAACCACTTTATTTCAAATTCTTCGGATTGGTTAAACATTGAATTTCAAATAGGTTGGTTTATTTTAGAATTACAAAGAATTGGAGTACAAGTAGATTCTATTCATCCTTATCAAATCTTTTTACAACCTTGGACTAACCCGATACCCAAAGCCTTTATAGATCAAGATGTTAAATTTGTATTTCAAGAATCTTTTCATGTTAAAATTCATCCGGGTTCTAACTTGTACTCAAACTATGCTCACGAAAGAATAACCAATGCATGGAAAACAGACAAGACGATAAACGATTGGAAAACACTGTTTTTAAAATATGCGGATGATGGAACTGATGAAGTAGTAAAAGATTCAATTCTTTATCAAAGAAAAAGAGCTACTTTGATTTGGATTTCATCTATTCAAACTATGAAAGACATGTATCCAAATTTACCTTTACCTTTGAAATCTCAATCTTCTACATCCTTTTTTGAAATCGCAAACAAAGACAAAACTACAATAAAGAATACTTTACAAGATTTATTTGGTTGCAAAGATCTACACCTCTTTCTTTCTTTAGAACCTTATGGTATCGCTTATCAAGATATAGAATGGGTTCCATCGTTAAACTCTGCTTTAAAATGCTGCTTTGATAACTACATAGAAACAAAAGCCGATAACAAAGAATTTTATAAGCAACACTATTTGTTTCCTTTGGAAAAGCAAACTTTGGTTTAATAGAAATTAATAAAAAAAGTTCTAACAAGTAAAAAGGTTTCTTTGTTTAATGAGAGAGATAGTAGAATGAGTAAAAAAGAGTTTACAACTGATCAAGTCGAACAAATGATTAGCGATTTGAAAACACAAATAGAAACATCTTCTGCTCAAGATATACAAACAGCTAGTAACATAAGCAAGACTCTATCAAACGATAAATCTAGTTTAAAAGACATTAATGATAAAATTTCTGCTATAAAGCAATCAAAAGAACTTAGCGAACAAAAAGCAAAGCAGTTAGAATCAGTGAATGAGTCTCTTAAATCACAAAACGAACAACTTAAAACAAAAATAAATGATTTAGAAGACAAATATGCTCAATTAAAGGATTTTCAAAGTCAATTGTCTGAACCCGTCCCAAAAGAAACTCAACAAAAAATTAATGACCTTCGAGATCAGATTTCTGTTTTAGAATCAGAAAGAACAAAAGCACAAGCTGATAAATCGAATAGTACAAAACTCTTAAATAACTTGAACAAGAAAATCGATAGTTTAAATCAAGAAGTAGAAAATACTCGTTTTATTCTTAAAAACATTGCTAGCGAAGAACTTGTAAAATCTTTAGATCCTAAAAAAGCAGAACAAGCCAAACGACTTGCTCAAGAGTTTTCTAAATTGAAATAAACGATTCAGTTCAATCACGAAAAAAGTTTTATTGTTTTTTGTTTTAAAACATGTTTAGTTCTTTTCTTACAGAGTAGAGGTAAGGATGGTGAGGACCAAAGATTTGATAAAAGACTTGAACAATAAACTCTTTTTCATAAACAGGATCTAAAGACTTTTTGCCTTGTTCATTGTACTTTCTTAAAAGTTTGAAAGCCTTTTCATAAAGAGAAATCGTTTCTTTGTTTTCTTCGAGGTTTAATTGTTTTGAAAAGTTGTACAAATGTTTTCTAAAACCTCGATTTGGATGAATCCACCACCTTCTTTGTCTTACTCTTTCTATTGCTTCTACAAAAGGTAGTTTATGATATTTCATCAAATAGGCAATCGTTATTGTAGCGCTTCTTGAAATACCAGCCATACAATGTATTAAAACTCTATTTTGTGTATTTTCGTTCATTGCTTCGTTAAGAAAGTTTAAACATTCTTCAAAATAAATCGATATATCTTGATCTGGATGATCATCTATTTTAATAATCTTGTACGTAAAGTCTGTAGGATAAGGAGCTGGAGACATGTCATTTCCTACAGTTAGAATATGTGTAATTCCTAAGAGTTTTAATCCATCGTATTGTTTTGCTCCTCTTCTAAAACTTCCTAAATAAATTCTTGGTGTAATTAAACAAGCATCTATGACGTCTTTATAATCTTCGCCAAAAATCTCTGAATAATGCTCTTTAACCCATGAATTATCTAAAGAAACACCATTCAGTAAATCAGAAACTCTATCCTCCATTCTTTTTTTTTGAGCAAACTACTTATCATTCTTTGGTTTTTTCATCGGTTCTCGTTCATCATGTTTTTTATTAAGATAGAGAATAGATATCCTTTTATTGATCCGATGATTAAGAGAAACACTGTCATCCATGTTTTTTAGGCGCGAATAAAAAAAGAGTATTTATTATAATTAACGATTTAAGGAGAATCGTCTATTCCGATATCTTTCAATACTCTTGGTGCTCTATCTTTCATCCTCTCTTTCGTCCAATTTATTCTCTAGCAAACAAGTTATTAGCTATTGAAGAAAACTGAGTTTTGGTCTCGCAGTCGTTTGCCGTTTTTTTCTTACCATTTATCAGACATTACTATTTTTTTCTCGAAAACTCAGGAAGTTTCCAGAACACACGTTTAACTAGCAACCACAAAAAAAATAATCACAAGACAAAAAAATGCCGCTTATGTTTCCCGTTGTTGTTCTTAGTTTTGTTGCTGGTTGGGCTTTGAAGACCTATTTTTTTCCAAAATCCAACGATGGTTGGCGAGTATTTACCAAAGAGGATCCTCTTCTAAAAAAAACATCAAAAGTGATCATTGTTGATCCTTCGTGTGGGATCGAGGTTGATAAAGGCCAAGAGTTTTTAAATTCGAACATCGAAAAAAGTAATTTGGTTTATTTCCAAACGAAGAACCAGAATACGGGAATTATAGGGTGGGGAAAACCATCTCATACCGACCCAGACAAATTTATCTTTTCTACAAACCTCATTGTCGTCGAAAATCCAAACGACACAAAAGCGTTAATTGCTTCCATGGTATCTTCCGCCTCGCAACTTCGTGGTACAAAAGTAAACGACCTAGAAATTAGACAAGTTGTACTTAGGGTGACAGCCATTAAAACCGACGAAAATTTCTATCTAGATTTAGGTTTTAAGATAAACGAAAAAAAATCATCCGAAAGCAAATCTATCATTCTTGAAAAAGAAATTAACTAAATAAATCATTTATTTTAGTTAGACTATTAGTTTCATAGGTTGTAGCCCGTTTCGTACATCGCCGTTGTATTTAAAACCGAGATCTTGATAAAATTTAATCACATTATCAATTGCTTCAAGTTTAAACACTACTAAACTGACATCACCAACCAATTTTCGTAATTGTGAGGTCCCATGTTTTAGAAATTGGTTTAATATGGGCTTGCCTTCGCCTTTTTCCGCCAAAACCACATCAAGATAGAAGATGATTTTCTTCCCTTTTTTTTTAGCCCATCCAATAATTATGCCATCTGTCTTATAATTGAGGGTTTCCCTTTCTCTCTTGAATGAGAAATAAAACATGTTGTTTTTTTTATCAAAACATGATTGTTGAACATATTCTTCACGCAACATGTTATCGTCCTTTTGTTTTGTGCGTACAGTATAAAGTTTAGCTGCTTCTTTTGCCAAAAAAACTCTATTAGATTCTTCTTTTTCGCCACTAAGTCGAAGCCATCCATAGGTACAAACATCACTTGCCATTTCTAAAATGACATTGTGCTCATCCAACAATGGATTTGTTGGGAGCGGAAGGGTTATTGGCATTTTGAAGACTTTTTTAGGAGTAAAAAAATAATTCACTAGCATCCCAGAAACAAAAGCAAACGAAGCAAAAAATATATTGAGAGAGAAGGAGCTCTCAGAGAATTTTAAAGAAGAGAAAGAAATTTCCATGTATTATTTTAAACCCAAGTGTTAAAAGTGTTCTCAGAATTGAAAACTTCATCACAAAGAAAACTCGATACCTGATTCCCCGCGATTCTCCGTTGTATGCTCGTCTTCTTGCATTGAGGCTCCCATTCAAAGGGCGGGCAACTTTATATGCCTATTACCAACATGTATTTTTCAAGACTTTTTGACATCATGGTTCTTGTCGATTTTGTTGTTCTTCAACTTGAAGAAAAAAGACTAAGTGAATTGTTCATACAATTTGGCAGAAAAAATTACTCTTTTTTTGTCCAGATTTAACATGTAGAGAATAATGATTCTTTATTAGTTGGATTTACAAAACTTGGCTACATTTGGAAATTCTTCATCATTATATGTGTTGTAAGGGTTTTTTGAATCGTTTACAAGTATTTTACGATAATAGGTTGTTAAAAGTATGGGATAATCTCGAACAAAACAATAGGCTTCTTCTGTAATCTGACCATTCTCCCAAACAACAACAAAGTAACTAGAGTTCTTCACTGTTTTTGAAGCTACAATAGCAAGTGGTTTATCTACTTGTTCTATAGTGCGTTTATTACTTTTAGCAGATCCAGGTGAAACATCTAATCCAGATTCTAAAAGTTCATTATCTGTGTTATGAGGAATTAAATGAGCTCGATTGATAAATAATAAAAAAAAGTTGATCAACTTTTCTTTTGAACTATGTCTCCAAAAGTTTCTTCCTGTTGTTTGTTTAGCTTTTCGGTCTTTAAGCCATTTAATAACATGTTCGTTTTTGAGAGATGAATAATCTTCATAAGTAAAGTTTTTTGAATCAAATTCTTTATCGAAGAAATAAGCCAAGTATCCATCTGGATAATGAATAATCGATAAATTTGTGTTTCTTATGTAATCTTTTGGAAGTATAAAGTCTAACTCAAACATCTTTTTGATTTGTGATTTTAAGTAATCTTTTTTAGCAAGTCTTTCTTGTGTATCACTGATTTCATATGTTTTCTTTTCAACTGCGATCTTTCCAAAGTCTTTCCATAATGTTTGGAAGTCATATTCGATTCCAGTCTTTTCTCCTAGAAAAGCTAATGCTTCGTATACTATATCTTCCATCTTGTTTTTATCGTTCCGATTAACAATGAACTCCTAAATCAAAAAAAAAAAAAGAACCTTTGATTTGTTTTCAAAAAGAAAAAGATTGTTTATTGAAGAATCAAAACCAAAAAAATATTCTGATTAAGAGGAAGGAGGAAGTTTTTCAATTTCTTTGTCTATCTCTTTTGCATAATATTCGTTAATATCAAAGTCGGGAAGTTTACAAAGTTTACACAAAGTACATTCACAAGACTTTTGTTGTTTTGGTTTTTGATCAATAAAATTCTTTATCTTTTCATCTGCTTCTTTGAATTTCTGATTTTGTATCTCAAACAATCTATCGCTTTCTAATATTTGTTCTTCTCTTTCCTTTTGAATCTTCTTTATAGATTCCTCGATTTCCATTCGATTCTGTTATTTAACAACTAAGGCTAATTAAAAAGAAGTTGAATAGATTTATTAATGTTTTAAACCAAGAATTCCAATTGCGTTTTTGTTTGACTTATTCCAATCTAATGAAAAATATTTACTTAGTATTTCAAACACTCGCTTTCTTTCTTCTTTTGATTTCAAATGATGATGCATGTAAAAGTCAGGATCTAATAACGAATAAAATCTTTTTTCATCTGGATTTAATCGAGGTTCGAAAATAATCCAAGAAGTTTTTGGATCTGAATGAATTTCATCTATAAGCGATGTTCCATAGTCGCCCCAAATAGTTTTTCCTTCGGGAACTGGTTGTACAATAATTTCTAAAAACACACCAATCTCTTTAAGTTCTTTCGTAACTTGATTTCTCATAAGTTCAATCACTTGTTTTTCTTCATTGCTTAAGTCTTTGCTCCATAAATTCCATTTGATAGTTTTTGGAGGTGGATATTCTAACAAATCTCTTACTGTCCAATTATGTCGCTTCTCCTCTTCCATGTCTCCTTTTTTTTATGTTGTCAAAAAACTAATAATGGTTTTTGTAAAAAAATAATAGGGTAAGAATGAATTGAAATCATAGAAAGCATAAAGAAAAGATGAACAAAGTTAACGAAGCATTAAAAGTAACTCTGAGTAAAAAATTTACAAGAGAAAAAGCTGAACATGATTTTGAAGCATCTAATTCAGAACTAATACAAAAAGTATCAGAAGAATTCACAAAACTTTTTGATCAAGCCTATGAGATTCTTTTGAATCCCGATAAAATCAAAGAAAACATTATCTTATTCAAGAATAATGCAAAGAATGCAAAGTATTTTAGCATTAACATCCCCAAAAATGATCCAAACGTAAATTATACAGATCGAGAGAAATTAGTTAGGGATTATGTTTGGAAAAATAAAGTCCTAGAGTATTTAACTTTTGATTATCCATTTGTTATTATTAAAGACAACGAATGGATTACGATTGGAATATGTTGGGATTGATGATGTCTTTATTAGTTTATTTTTGATCAAATAAAACGAAAATACTTTGTAGTTAAAACATTTTACTTGTGTTGATTAAAAGTTTGCGATTGATGGAAGATAAAGAAGCAAGGGAATTAATTAAAAAACATATTAGAAAGATTACAAATCCAACGTTTCTATTTTCGGCCATATTAACAGATAAAAGATTATATCTGAAAGATACGCTTAGATTAATTGTTTGTGTTTGGATTCAAAACTATGGTTATATCGATCATTTTTGGGTTAAAGAATCTGGTCAATTGAGAAAAGCATTTCCAACGATTGGAAGTAGGTTTGAAGCAATAGGAAAATTTTATACTTATAAAAGATCAAATGGAAGTGAATCTATCAGTATTAAAATAATACGTCCTTACAAAAAAAGATATAATGGTTTATAGAGTTTATTAATAAATAATGAGCAAGTGTGATAAAAAACATCGTTTTTATTCTTCGATATGGAATACATTTGGGCTTAAGAGATCTGAATTGACGGATCTTTACATGAAGGATATAAAGTATCTACAATCGATTTCAAATGAAGACGATGAGCCATTTTTCAAAAAGAATGAGTTTACGTTAGGAACATGGAATGTTCATGGTTTCCGAGATCCAAAAAATCGTTTTATTTCGGTCAATTCTTTAGAATCATTTATTGAACAAGATTTGAGAGCCAATGTCTTGTGTTTACAAGAATATCCTATTCAAGAAAATGATCAAATAAAAGATGAAATTGTACAAGACGTTAAAGACTTTTATGATTTGAAATACGAATTTAGAGATAGATCGTGTTATTTAGAAACAAAGTATAACTCGACGATTGCAAATGTAGCTCTATCAAAATTTCCAATCAAATCGATTTATGAAAAAACTTTTAATGCAATTGGTTCATCTAAAGAAGAACGATGTTTTACGATTTCTCAAGTTTTCATAAACAAAAAACTAAAAGTTCGAGTTATCAATACTCATTTAGATGTTTGGGATGGATCTGGTATAGTAAGAGAAAATCAAATCAAAGAACTTTTAAATGTTTATTCAATCTTAAAAAAGGATTGTCCTACTTTTTTGTGTGGTGACTTTAATACAACGAAAAAGGAAAAGACTTATCCTTCTAATGTTTGGAAAGGAATCATAACTAGATACTATGATTATTACAAACAATTTGATAAAGGAAAGGTTTTTGATCTTTTAGAACAATCTGGATTTATTTCTGTGTTTGAGCTAACAAATCAATTAAATCCTACGTTTACTACATGGAATGGAACAACGGTAGATTGGATTTTTGTAGATAAAAACACAACAGAATTTATCGATCTAAAAACGCTTTGTTGTAAGTTTCATCCAACCTTGCTTTCAGATCATTCCGCATTAACTTGTTCTTTTTCCTTTACTGAATAATAAACGTTTTAAAGAAAAGTTTGTTGTTAACAGTTTATTGTTTTTAAAATGGTAAATCTTGTAATAAATAAGATTCCAATGCTTGCGGATTGTCTATGATTGTTTCACTTTGCTCTGGTGATTCTATAACTTGTTCTTTTGTGTTTTCCATGGCTTGTTCGTAAAAAACATGTTCATAAAAAGGTTGTTTCGCTTGAATTGGTTCGTAAGGAGCATACTTGTGTTTTTTACTTCTAACGTAGCGTTTATTTGGAAGAACCTTTTTACATAGAATAAAATACACAGAAGATTTGCCTTCTATTAGACCATATTTCCAAAGAACTAAAATTTCTTTTGAACTTGTTTCAAATCGCTTTGATTCTGTCTTAAACAAATCTATAGGGTCATAGTATTTTTTAGATCCAGAAAACTTAATTCCATGTTTGTCAGCTCCTTTAACTTTTACTGTTGGACCATAACCAAAGACTAAATAGTATTGTCCAAATTTTGGCATTTGATAACGTTTTTCAATTGTAATACAATATTCTTTACATAACGCTTCATGATTTTTAAGTAAATAAACGATTGTTTTTTTATCAATCTTTTTGTTTGGGTCGTCATAACCAATAAATAAACTAGTCATTAGTTCCTTCAATTCTTTGCTTTGTTTTATATCCGATTCTTCCATATCTTTTTTTTACAAAAACATAAAAACTTTGACCACACTCTATTTTTTAACATCAACTTCCATTTTAACTTGATTCTTTATTGCGTTTTTAGATTGAACGTAATCGAATTTTAGAGTTTAAAGACGCAAGTTTAGTAGTACCGTTTGTAAATGATTATAAAAAGATAGAAACAACTATGAATAATTTAAACATGGAAATCGATGTAATTCCGTTAGTAATAGGATTACAACAAGGTTATGGAAGAGATAAGTTTATCGAAAAAGCAAAGGAAGTTTTAGGCATATCTGTTAAAGACCTAGAACATTCGAATAAGAATTATTTATTAAAGGTTGAAAACGAATTATTTTCTGTTCGTTTAGTCAATGTAAATGTAGAAGATGTTTCTTCGCTATTAAGAAATACTTTAATAGATGTTTTTGTTGGTTCTGAAGAGTTTTTATACTCATTAGAACATCGAGATCCTGATATTATTCGGTTAGATTTGAGCGACATAAGAGGAGAAAATGAACTTGGTTATATTGTTTTATTAGAAAGCAAATCAAACGGCCTTAAAAAGTCTTTCCAAGATACCGTTATTACAAACTTTTCAAATTGGGAAAATCTTTTGTATGAAACTGGTTCTAAAGCAAAAACATTAGAACAATGTTACATGTTAGAAGAAGACGATAATAGCAAATGGGTCAAGATAGAAAATGGATTTAGAATCGTAGGCTCTGTAAGAAACTTTTTAGAACAAAGCGAATACGCCTATGGAATCGAAACAATGTATAATAATCAAATCCTTCCAGAAAATGGGGATGTCAAAATTCTTTGTCCTTTAAGAAAGTTATTTGGAGGAGTTTGGATACATTCGTCCAATTACATTGGAAGAGTTTTATTTCGACAATATTCGAAAAGAGGAATTACCATCGTTATAGAAGGACATGATGGAGCTGGAAAAACTACAACCTGCAAAGTTCTTAAAAAGGATAAATCGTTTGAAAATAATATCATTTCAGACCGAAATGATGAAATTGGAGGAACATTAATTCACAAAGAACTAAAAGATTTTCCAGATTTTCCAATCAAACGAGAATCCACAAAAGTTGTCATTTTAGTTTGTAGACCCGAAATATCATTACGTAGAATCAAAACAAGAGGACAGTATATCGATGCATGGGAAAATCCAACTACTCAATTTTATTTGTATAGAAAGTATGTAGAGTTAGCATTTCATTATGGATGGCCTTTGATTAATACAGAAAGCTATTCAGTTCAAGAAATGACCGATTGGGTGAAAAATTCTTTGAAAACTTCTTCAGAAAAACAAGTACCTGAAATGAAAAGTTTTGATTCCATCAAGTTTATTAATCTAGCATTGAATAACGATGGCTCAAAATATCATGAATCTAGAATTTACAATCATAAATTAAACATTTTAAAACCTTTGGATCCAAAAAGTTTAGATTATTTAAGAGCTATGCTTTATTTATTATCTTTTTGTCAAATAGAACATAATTTTGTTTATGTTGGAAAAGAGTTTATAGCAATGATTAATCTTCCTACTGTTTTTGTTACAGTTGAACTACAGTCGAAAGGAAACTTGGTGATTTCTTTTGCTAAAAACACAAAACTAGATCAAGAATCGGTTTTATTAGTTTCCGATATTGCAAAAAATGCTTTTATTTGTCTTTATGAACATTCTCTCAACTTGTCTATTTCATCTTTAACCTTTGAAATTGCTTACCAAAGCGCTATTCTTTGTAATTACATCCTAGATGACAAAGGAATACCTATTCATTATAATTTGATGTCGCAAGACTTTCTATCTTATGTAGCTCAGTTAACAAAACAACATGTTTACGATAAATTTCAATAAAAATCACTTTATTCAATGTTTTTATAATCACTAGCTTTAAATTCTTTGTATTGTTTTTTAATTCCAGGTGAGGATTGATTAAATCTACTGTCTGTTGTGTATCTTTGTTTTAGCTCTTGATACTTTTCAGTAGAACCAAAGTCTTTATCGGTAGAAAGAATCCAAAGGTAATCGAATTTAGGAGAAGTAACTACAGAATATAAATCACTTTCGTAATCAATCACAATGTAATTTCCTTGTCTTTTCTTTCTCATCATATCAATCACAAACTTTGGAATTTGAGGAAAAGAAACTAGAATAGTTCCTGTATCTAATATTTCTGCGGTTCCTACAGCTGTTTCTTTAATAGGATCATAACTTCCTTTATTTACGCATTTGTTTGTTACTTTAAAAGATAAACCCGGTTTCAATTCAGTAATAGGTTTATCAGGATTTTTTGGATCTTTTAAATCGCTGTAAAACGCAGTAGCTCCAACACAACCAGTTTCAAATTTAAAAGGACCTTCATAACGACCAATTTCAAACCAGAGTCTATCAAAGTAATTCAAATCAACATCAACAGGTGTTATTGAATTTACTTTTTGTTCATTTCTTAAGCTCGAATTACTTGTACCCATTCGTAAAAACTTCTATCATTAAACAGTAAATAAAAAAACAAGGTTTTCTTAATCAAAGTTTATTTAAAATATGATTGTTAAATCTTAGTAAAATATTTCTGCCAAATGTTTGAATCAACATCTTGATTCCAACCAAGGTAAACAAACTTATTGCCTTGTTTTTCTCCTATTCTAACATATGCTTTGTCGGGAGTAGCCCAACCCATAAGCCGAAAGGTTTCATTTTTCTTTATGTAATTAAACGTTTTTCCGACCTTGATTTCAGAGCAACTAATTTGGGCACCCATTTCCAATAAATCTCTTATTGAGAAGAGAGAACGATTTTCATTTTCTTCTACTAGATGATTTAAATAAGAGTTTTCTAACATTCTTGAGAGTTCTTGGTTGTTTTGCATGTTTTTTGCGTTTAAAAATGTAAGAAATAAACGAAAGTTTTAAATATTAGTAACTAACGAAAAAACGTGAGTTAGTATTATACTAACCTTAACAAATCAGAACGATGATTATACGAATTTTTTTATTTTAAGTAAAACAATAAGAAAGAGAGTTATTAAGACTTGGATTTCATGGATAAGGCCTTTTGGGCTTCTAATTTATCTTGGATTCTTTGTTGTTCTTGTTTGATTCGGGCTTGTTCTGTTTTCTTTCGATGAAATTCGATTTTAGGATCAAGTCGAAGAGGAAGTCCTTCATTCGATTGTAAATAAGGGGTTTTAATAAATGGTTCACCTAAAATATCTCCATCTCTTGTTTTTAAGTGATCAATTTCATCGGTTTCTTGTCTAAAATCATATCCTTGTTCTCTTTTAAAAAGATCGGTGGATTTGTAGACGGGTTTAGTGACTTTCTTTTTATTCGTAAATCGTCTAGATTGATAAAAGGGTTGTATAGCAGTTTGTACTTGTCCAATATCTGCTACTGCTTCATTTTCCAAGTTTTGAGAAACGATAGTATTGTTTTCTTTATCATTGATTCGTTTTGGTTTTTGTCCAATGTAAAGTTTTGCGGGTGATGGACCATCAGGATCTTGTGTGTTAAAAAGATTGTTCACTTCAGCTCCCAAGTTCAATTGATTTGTAGTTCTGGCGCTTTTCAATTGTGGATTAAATTCGGTAATGGGTGCTTGAACTTGTTGGGTGGAAATCTTGAAAAAGTCGGCTTGGTTTTTATGATCTCCAGTACCCGATTGTTTTGAGTTAACTTTTACTTTTGAAATAGGAAATGGAACTATTGTATCTTTAACAAAGATGGATTCTTCTTGGGCTTGTTTAGCCAATGATTGTAAGGTTTGTTTATTCATCTTTTTTTTTAAGCAATCAATCTCTTAAAAATTTCAATTAATTTTTTTGGCGACACACTATTGGCTATTCTAATCGACTCTAGTTTTAATTTTTTCGAAAAAAAACTCTTGTTTGTAAAACCCCTAAGTTTTTTAGATAAAGTTTACCTTGTTCTTCTTCATAGATGGATCGCGATGGTTTTATCCTTTCTGTAAAGTCAAAAAAGCTGATTAGAAATCTTCTTTATCATTGTAAATCTGATTCAAAAGTAGAAGATTTATCTTTTGAAGAAATTAACAAATGGATGATTTACGCTTATAATCAATTTGGAAATCTATATTCTAAATTCTCTGGTTCCTTATCTTTAAAACCTATTGCTAAATTTGAACAATCTGATGCAAATATCTTTAAGATTCCAACATGGGTGGACGGAATTTCTAAAATTGGTTGTACTAAAGACTTTAAAGTTTACTCTGGATATCCAACAAAAGATTTTAAACATTTGATTGAATATAAATCAAATGATCATGTAGATTTAATTCCTTTCCTTGCTCCCTATCATAGATTTTATTTGGTATCAGAAGATAATGAAATTGTTCTCTATACATTCTTTGCTGCTCCAAAGTTAAGACAACAATCTTTTGATGAAACGATAGGACATGGATTAAAAGTTGGAAGACTGTTTTATTATGGAGGATCTGTCATTCGAATAAAATAAAACCTTTAAAACCAGAAACGTTAGTATATTAGTAGATGAGAGAACAAAAGTTTCCTTCATAAGTTTTAAAACTCAGCACAGAAAACACTAGTTCTTTCCTCAAAGATAAAAAGAATGGGGTTCATAGGATTCTTAATTCTAAAATACTTGTTCCGAAAGATTAAAAACTCTCTTCATCCAAATCGAAAAAGTAGATTATATTCTTTTTATTGTTAAATGGTTTAAAAAAGATGAGGGATCTATACAAGAAGATAATACCGAAGAAGAAGAAGCTCAAATCACCTTTGAAACAACGCAAGAAGGGTACTTGGAAAACAAGTTTTATTATCCGAAATTAAAAACTTTTATGATTATAATTGATCAAAAAGAGGAACAAGTTGTTTATTGGAGTTGTTGTAATTCAAAAGATAAAAGATTTCATAAACACTAGTTTGCTTTTTGTCTATTTAAAAAAAAGAATGAAAAGAGACATACAAAGCATCTATGAAGAAGACGATAAGAAGTTTGACTTGATTTCTTACATTCCGAGGGAAATTAGTAGCATCATCTTTACTTTTCTTCGCAAAAAAAAGGATATAAGAGAACTAAGACATATATGTAAATCATGGAATGAAAAATTAGAGTTTTGGTTAAAAGAACATGGTTGTATCATCTTATCTGATCTCGACAAAGGTAGAATTGGATTGAATTTCTATCATCGAATATTTCCAAAAACAATCATGATGAAGTTTAAAGATGAATTTGATATGGATGTTTATTTAATGCAAGCAAAAAACATCGCTCATTTAGAAATTGAAGGAGGATATGATGTTAGAATTTTAAATAGTCTTACTCACGTTACATCATTAAAAATTCTACATTCAGAATATATTCAAAAAGAAAGTTTACAAAAGTTCACAAACCTATCTACACTTAATATGGTAATTAGACAACCTTTTATTGATTTTGAAATGAAGAGTATAACATCCCTTAGCTTACGTGGTAATGGTTTTGAGAGTCAATCGCTAAAATATTTTCCTAATTTGAAGAGTTTAAAACTAATTGATCTTGAACAATATGATATATACAAGATTAAACATGAACTTTGTTCGATTGAAACTCTTATATTAGATGGGGTATTTGTAAATCCAGAAATCGATGACGTGAGCTTTGACGACATAACATTTGATAAATTAAAAGTATTAAAGGCAAACAAATTTCGTTGTTTGTTTTTGGAAGCAGCAATTGCTAAAAGTAATCTAGAACAATTGATTGTAGATTATCATGGAAAATATGAATTTTTATACACTTTCAAACCAATGAGTAACTTAAAAGTGATCAAGATATATTGTAAAAGTTTATCCATATTGGTTGGCGATGTGAAGGAGTTTTCGAAATCCTTATATTCCTGCAAAAACTTGAACTGCTTTATTTTAAAAGAAGAATACACGATAAAAATAGATTATGAAAGCGATCCACATCCAGAACAAAAGAGAAAAGAAGCCTTTAAAGAGATAAAAGAAACATGGAATTTATTAATATCAATGTCTAACATTCGTTTTGCTCAATCGAAAAGTAATGTCTTAAACTATAAATTTGTCAATGGCTTTTGTTCAAACTTTGGTTTTTTAGATCAATAAATAAACGCTATCATAAAAACATAAAAAATAACATGAAAAGAAAGTTTGAGCAAACAGAAGAGAATAAATGTGATATTATTACTTTGATTCCTCAAGAAATTAGTAATCTTGTATTTACATTTATACACAAGAAAACAAAAAAAGAAGAAATGAAAAGATGGGTTTTAGATCTGAGGATTGTTTCTAAATCATGGAACCAAAAAATAGAGTTTTGGATGAAAGAACATGCTCATGTTATTCTATCTAACGAAAATGCTTTAAAAATATACCATAGAATACTTCCGAAAGAAGTTACAATTAGATGTAGTAATGACTTTCATCCAGAAATAACGCAAAGTAAAAACGTTACTGATTTAAATTTGGAAGACGGTTGGTGTGATAGTTGTGTGGCTCAGTTTCTTCACGTTACCTCTTTAAACATTATAGGAGCAACATATATGGATAATACTCGATTAAAAAAGTTTAAGAATCTATCTACTTTGAAAATGGTTTCTGGAAAACCTTTAATTGGTTTCGAAATGCCAAATATAAAATCACTTGAATTACAACAAGACGATTTAGTATTACAATCAACAAAATACTTTCCTAATCTAAAAGCCCTAAAATTAGTAAAAGCGTCAGAAGACGAAATACATTCCACATTAAAGTCTTCATCATCTATAGAATCTCTTGCTTTAGAAAACATTTATGAATCAAACGATTATCTTGATTGGGATGAACTAAAACTCGATAAAGTAAGAGTGTTAAAAGTACAAGATAGCTCTTGTTTTTCATTTCTTAACAATATACTTAATATCGTAAATCTAGAACATTTAGTTTTAAAGCATTGTGAAATGAATGAATTTCTAAATCTATTTGTACCAATGAGCAATTTAAAAACTATAGAAATACATTGCGATGAAAAGTTATCCATGTTATTTATTAATGAAGAGGAATTTTGGAAATTTGTACATTCTTGTAAAAACTTGGTTTCTTTTATTTTGAGAGAACAATATACAGTAGAAATAGACTATAAAGTCGACAAGTATCCAGAACAAAAAAGATCAGAAACTCTAAAAGAAGTAGATAAGAACTGGAAACTATTAATCTCAATGCCTAACATTCGTTTTGCTCAATGGAAAAGTAATATCTTAAATTACCAATTTATTGATAGTTCATTTACAAACTTTGGTTTTTTGGATTCATAAATAAAAACGCTATCAAAAACTCCCATTAACAAGATGAAAAGAAAGTTTGAACAAACGGAAGAGAATAGATTTGATATTATTACTTTTATTCCACGAGAGATTAGTAAAATTGTATTTACTTTTTTTAGCAAGAAAAAGAAGCAAGATGTAAAGCTACTCAGATTAGTATGTAAATCATGGAATGAAAAAGTAGAGTTCTGGTTGAAAGAATATGGAGTTTTCAAACTATCCGATTGCGACATAGAAAAAGTTGGAGTGAGATTCTATCGTAGAATACTTCCAAAAAAGATTGTATTAAAATATGGTTTTTGGGATAATCTGGTTAATACTAGAAACGTTACTCATGTAAAAATCATAGAAAATTATGATGAATTATGTTTGCGTAGCCTTCTACATGTTACTTCTTTAGATATTTTGGATACTGACTGTTTTGAAAGTAATGATTTAAAAAAGTTTAAAAACTTATCTACTCTTTATATTGTTTCTGGGAAACCCTATATTGATTTTGAAATGACTAAAATTACTCATCTCGAATTATTTGGGAAACAGGCGGGGTTTCAAAAAGTACAATACTTTCCAAATCTAAAGAGTTTAAAGTTGGTTGATATGCCTATACTCGACATAATTGCTATCATAGATGATTTATCACGTATAGATTCTCTCATGTTAGATTGTGTATACGAAAGTTATGAAGATAAAGAATTTGATTTTAATGGTTTAAAATTTGGTAGACTAAAAGTAGCCAAAATAGAAAGTTGTTCTTGCTCTTTGTTTATCAATCTATTGCTTGATAAGTCTAACTTGGAACATTTAATGCTTCGGGATTGTGAAACTCACGATGAACCTTATAATTTTAAACCAATGAAGAATCTAAAAATACTTGAAATATATTGTGAGAACTTATCTAGATTGTTTACAAACGATTCAAATCAATTTTGGACTGCTTTGTATTCATGTACTAACTTAGAATGCTTTATTCTGAAAGAAAAATACACAATAGAAATAGATTACAAAGACCATCGTCCAGAAAAGCATAGAAAAGAAGCCTTTAAAACAATAAAAGATCGATGGAAACTATTAATCTCAATGCCTAATATTCGTTTTGTTCGATGGAAAAGTAATGTCTTAAACTACCAGTTTAGTGATATTTCATTTACAAACTTTGGTTTTTTGGATTCATAAATAAACACATTTCATAAAGACATAAAACAACGAGATGAAAAGAAAGTTTGAACAAACAAAAGAGAATCTATTTGATATTGTTAGTTTTATTCCAAAAGAGATTAGTAATCTTATATTTGGTTTTATTCGTCGAAAGTCAAAGATAAAAACTTGGAGATTTGTGTGTAAATCATGGAATGAAAAAGTAGAGTTCTGGATAAAAGAAAATCTATCAATCATTATATCCAACTGTGATTCAAATCGTATTGGATTCAACCTTTATAATCGGTTGTTGTCTAAAGCTATCATTATTGATTTGAAAGAAACAGGTTTGATAGAGTTGGACCTAAAGAATATTGAAAATGTAAGAAGTGTATCTTTTAAATCAGATCGGGGATTTACAAAACAAGTCTCTGAGTGTGTTCAACGTTTGAAACATGTATCTTCTCTTAATCTTACAAAGATTAAAAACTATGATGAGGACAAGCCTTTTGATGAACTAAAAGTATTTACAAAATTACAAGACCTCAAAATGATTGTAGATCAACCTGTTATAGATTTTGAAATGAATCAAGTAACACATCTTGAACTTAGAAGTAAAAGCGACTTTCAAGAGCAATTACTTTCCTACTTTCCAAAACTCAAGTCTTTGAGACTCGCAGATATAGAAGAAGACTTTTTCTTTAATAACTCAAAAACATTGAATAGAATTGAATCATTAACTATTCGAAGAATTAATATATTTGAACTCTTTTGTGATGGACAGTTAAAGTTTGATAAGCTAAGATTTGCTTGCATTAAAAAGTGTGATTCTATTTGGTTTTTGAATCAATTCTTTTTAAACACCAATGTAGAACATTTGATTCTTAACGAATGTCAAATACACGAATCTCGCTTTTTTGCTTTATCAATGTCTAATTTAAAAACTATCGAACTCGATACTATCTCATTAACTATGTTTGATGTTGATGCATTAGTAGACTCTATTATTCTTGTTTCTAAGAATTTGATTCGTATTAGAATAAGAGAAAGCAAAGAGATAGATTATAAGCGAATTGATGCTTACAATTGGGATAAGTTACATCGTTTACCGAATCTAAAACATACTCGATGGACTAATAATCTCTTAGAATTTGTTTTTAAACCTTTATTATAATAAACAATAGCTGACATTATTCCGTTGTTTTCTTTTTTACTTTGTCCCTATTTTTGTTACTTTTATGGTATTAATAATCGGACATTAACGGTCATGAAAATGTATGATTTCTACTATTACAACCGTCTGTAAAGCATACTTTTAACTATCTTTAAACCATCTTGTTCCTATCTTATAATCATCTTAAAACCATCATTCTAACCGATGTATAAAGCATGTTAAACTGCATCCTTTACACTCTTCTTCATCGTTGTTTAAAAAGCATTGATTGAAACAATTAATCGATTGATTGTTTGTTTAAAACAAAAAACAAAAAAAGAGAAGGACTCAATCGAAGGAGCTTCTCAAAGGTCCTTCTGCTTTTTTTTAAAAAAATAAAACTCATTAATGATGTACTGCACTCGATCGCAGTACACCATTCAATTAAGGCTCTTAAGACCTCTTAATTAAGTGTAGTTCTTTCTTCAAAAGACGAAAGAGAATAGAATTCAAGCGTAGTGTTTATTTTATAGCTTACTGATTGATTCATAGTTTGTTTTTGTTAAAAAAAGACAAAGCCTTAAGAGAAACTTTTTCAGTATCAAGTCTTTTGATAATTGAGGGCGATTGATTCTTAGCTAATAAAAGTTTCAAATGTTTTGTATTAAATGATTTATTAAGTTATTTACAAACAAGGGTCGATAATTCTAGAGATTCGACAAAGGAAAAAGGAAGATTTTGGATTTACTTTAACTACAAAGTTTTCGTTTTCTGATTGTAAGTCAAAAGAATCGAATGACTGTATCTTTCTCGGATTTATCCAAGGAGTTCTTTCTACACAAACAAAGTCTTGGATTTTGTTTGTTTCGAAGCATAATCGTTGTGTTTGATATTCTATTCGTAAACGAAACTTTTCCTTGTTTACTTGAATATCACAAAAGTCTTCATCCCGCTCTCTCAAAATTACTCCGACTCTTGTTGATTCTTTCTTCTCAAACTCTACGCTAACGATAAACATTACTTATGTTTTTGTTCTTCTTATTGATTGTTTTTTCTGGTAGCTTGAATCATTTAAGAAGGTATGTATACGAATGGTTTTTGGTTTTAAAAAAGTTTTATTAAGGTTCGAATAACTAACGTTGTTTACAGTATTTGATCAATGCAGGTGGAGAAAACCATTCGTTGAGAAACTTTTTGGTATTTAAAGAACTATCTAGTGATATATTTAGTTTATAGATTTCTATTAATCTTTGTTTTTCTTCCTTTGTCAAGAAAGTCTTTCTTAAAGCAACTTCTTTGTCTACTAGGTTTAAATCAATTATAGAACTACCCAATATTTGAGTTATAATTGTATCGGAACGCAGTAGGCCTAATAAATAAACTTTTATATCGGATTTTGAAAGAATCCATAATGTCCACCAAGTATCGTAATCTTCATCATTAGACTTGTAAATCTTATCGAACAATCCAAAACTTTTGTGGTTTAACTCCCAAGTCCATGTTAAATTGGTAATGATAAAATCAATAAAGTCTCTATCTCCGTTTAATTTAAACATTCTTTTAAAACAAGCTCGTAAGATTTCTACGTCAATCAACCAATTCATATCTTGGTCTAAAACTAGAGCAAAGAATATGACTGGCCGATATTGTAAAAGTAATTCCCATTGACTTGTCGTCATTAAGTTTAAAAACTGTTTGTTTTCAATGGATTTTGCTTCTCTCGGTGTTAAGTTTAATACAAACATCATTGGTTTAAAAATTGTATGAATTAAATCGCATGATTGGAATTGAACATTTAAACTTTCCAAAGGATGAATAGAAAGCAAAGTATGATTGATTGCGAGATTAAACAATTTTACTTTTGAAGGAAAACTATTTCCTTTCACTATCTGAGCTTTAAGTCTTCCAATCTCTAAACTTGATAGTTTGTTCATACTTTTTAGTCGTTTAATGTATTCTATTATATCCAATGGTTGTGAATGACATAACCAACTTAAAGCCTTGTTTTTTTGTAATGCTTTTGGATGATAAAGATCTTTATACTCGATAACATAATCCTCAAAAAGGTCGTTTACTTCTAACTCTTCTATTATTTTGGACAATACCATAGGTTCACTTAGTTGTTGAAAAGATGATAGTCTCTTTATCGCTAAAGTAAGACTTGGAGGTGATTTCCAAGGCCAATAAAATACAACGTCTTCACATTCTTGTTTTTTAGAATAAAAGTTCTTATGTTCTTCGTTTGGTGAAAAGTTTAAAATCTTTTCTCTTATATAACTTATTTCCTTCTTGATTTTGCTTCCAAAACAATAAGATAAAGGAGGAAGTTTGTCAAATATTTCTGACGAATTATCAGATCTATTGCTTGATAGTTTTCCAAGTTTAAGAGCATTTTTTACATTGTCTATAGCTGCAAATGATTTGCTAAGACTTCGGAGTTTTAAAATCTCTTGTGTTGTAAAATTGCTCGAAACAGTTAGTAAGATTTGTTTCAAGTTTTTTTGTAATAAAATGTTAAAACATTTAGCTTCTTTGTTATAATCATAAATCATGGTTATGTTGGGCGCAAAAGTATGAATAGTTTTCAGCAAAAATAAACCCGAAAAAAGTCGTAACGTTGAATCTAATTCTAGTTCTTCATCTAGATTTGTTTTTCCTATTAAATAAAAAAAGTTGTAATAGCTTTCCGCATCGATATTTTGGTTTTTAAAAGTCTGCATGTAAAGATCTAATAACCAATACAAGTCTAATGGATCTTTCTTAATAAGATATCGAATCATAAAACAAATAACGATCAGTGAATTGAGATCATAGTTAAAATGAATATCAAAACTATTCGACTCATCAACATCAAATGGTCTTTTCTTGTTTCCGTACTTTGTTAAAAAAGTTATTAGTTGATATTTTCCATCGTGAAACCATTTTGTAGCTATTTTTTGATGAAGTTCCGAACTACACAACCATGTTAAAAAAGGACAAACTTCATGTTTTATACAGTGATTATAGGATTGTGATTCACGAAAAGATTGAGTAGGAGTCAGATTATTTGTAAAATAAAGAACATATTCAGGAGTTGTAGCTTCCATCAATACATTAGCTATACAAAGCCTAAACTTCATTCTTATTTTAGGAAATCGAAAGGTTCGATCCCAAATCATTTGTTTTTTCTCTCTTAGAGTTTTATTTGACCATTCATAAGACTTTAATAAAGAAAAATGTAAAGGATCAATCCATAAAGCATCATTTATAGTTAAAAATGACTTTTCGAAATCTAATTTGGTATAAAATTTAGCTAAACTCAATTGTCTTCCAGTAATCAAATCTCTAAAGTATTTACAACAAGTCCTTAAACATAAAATAGATCCTATTTCAAATATTTCTTTTTCATTGTTTCGAACATTTGAATAATGTTGACAAATCGAAATCATAAATGGTTGATAAATCCCTTCTTGATCATCTCTTGATCTCTTTCTTCGAGTTTCCATCCTTTTCCTTTCTTAACAAACACAAACTTAACTTATTGGTAAATTGGTTTATTTTTTTAATAATTCAAAAACAAAAATTTTACAAAACGTCTGTATCTTGTTCTTCATCAGGGTAATAAGGGAAAGAAGGCTTTTTACTTATAATCTGTTTTACCATTTGTTGTTTTACTTGGAGTTGTTTTAGAATGTATGTATTTCTTTCGTTTTTGATTCTCAAATAATAAATTCTGATGTATTTAACAATTATCTTTTGATAACGATTGAATTGATCTTCCGAAGCAAAGTATTTTACAGATATTACTTCTCTTGCTTCTTTTTCTATTTGGTCTCTACAGATTTGTCTCCAGTTGATGTTTACAATGAGTTGTTTTTTCTCTACGTCAATCATGTAAATGTCTTCGAGTTGGATTGATTTTAGTTTATCAACTAAATCATCAGCAATATCGATTAATCCTTCTTCTTTTAGTTTTTCTTCTATTTCTGCTAACTTTTTAGAAGAAGCAGCATAACGACTCTTTTCTGATTTTTGAACGATTTCTTGATCCGCTTCTTGATCTAGAATATAAGGAGCCATAGAAGAATCATAAGTTGTATTTAAAATAGCCGATCCATTTCCTGTTACATAAGCAGGAGGAACTTTATCTACTCCGAATAATCCTAACACTCTAGTTTTTTGACCATTACAATAGTACCAAAAAGAAGAGCCATCAGAAAAAGAAAGACCAATAGTTATTTTTCGTTTTTCAATAAACTTGATTACGATATCATAAACAACATTAGATATTTCATTTGTACAACCATATTGTTTTTCGGCTGCTAATTTCTTGGACTTGTACTCGTAAACTTTTTCTGAAGAAGAAGGTTGATTTCCCATCGCTTAAAAAAACGAGTTTATTTGGTTAAACTACAACAAGATTCATAAAAAACTTGAAACTTTTTTTATAATCGAATCTTTATGAATTCGCTAGTTGTTTGTTCTAATTTGTTGGTTATTAATTCAAATGAAATCTTTTTTCTTTTGATTATTGATTGAACTACATTATCATTTAAAATCTCTTGAAGGTAACTTATTGGCTTTGAATCTTTTTCTTTTAAATATTTATTCCAAATATATGTTCTGACTTTTATGAATTCCTGATCTTCTTCGAAAGTTAATGGATATAATATACTAAATAGCTGATTCTTGTCTGCGAGTATTTCTATTAGAATGTAATCGTAAAAGGAAGCAAAGGACTCGATTATTCCTTTCTTGAGGATAGTTTCTGTAATAAATTCTAATCCATTACCATTTAACCAAATAAGAAATTCAGAACGATACTTGTTGATCCATTCAATGTCTTTTATTTCTACTTTGTTTCGAAACAAAGCATTGGGTATGATTTGTTTTACTTTTCCTTTTATTTTCCACTTTGAGTTTTCAAAAAAGGAATTCCAAAAACTTAATTTTGAAAGTCCTACATTCTTTCTACAAATTTGAGCAAATATTTGGGACTTTTCGATCCCATTTGTTAAAGAATAAGTTATTGCATAAGTAATTTCCAAATTATTATAAACTAAATCTCCAGGACAATCAAAACCTAAAACTTTTCCTAACCAAACTTCATATTCTTCCCCAAATTGTCTTGATTGAATAAAGCCCAGAAAGAATAGATACCGTTTTGCAATTAGATCTTCGAGAACTCTTTTGAATTCAGGATAAACGATTTTAATTTCTTTTAAAAGGATCTTTGCTTTGTTTCCAAAGTTTGAACTTTCAAAAAGAAAAGCATTCCTTCCTCCGTTTTTAACAAGGAACAAATTTCCTAGTATCTCAAGTTCGTTCTCAAGGTAATATCCTTTTGATCGATACCTAAATTCTTCAAACTTGTCTATTTTATTCATAAACTGTATTTATTTTCTAATAAAGTAAACATTCAAAATAATCTTGAAATTACTTTAAGGTATTTACAAAAAGGAGAAAGCAGATTGCGATGAAAGGAGCAACGGAAAAGAAGAAAAAGCCTAAAGTTCGTTCATCTACGAAACATGAACGATTATTAAAACAAATAGCAGCTAAAGAAAAAGAATCAGCTCATGATAAACGATTTGATTCTTTTGAAAAGAAGCTCAGAACATCTAGCAAAAACTCTATCGAAAAGACTCCTAAAAAGAAAAAGAATAATACATCCCCAGATGGAGAAAAGAAGGAAAAGAAAAGAAAGAATGTATCATCCAAACATTCGTTACAAGCATGTTTGTCTACAGAAGGAGGAAATAGAATCGATCTTTTTGATGATATAGAAGAATCTGAACAAGCAGAAGAAGATCGTAAAAAGATATTACAAGAGTCAAAAGAGTTTGATTTTAGTGAACAAGCAAAACGAGAGTCTGAATTACAAAACAAGATTATTACCGAGTTAAAAGAAACAGTTTGGAAAGATAGGTTTTTTGAAAAGAAATCAGATTCTGCAAACTCTTTATTATTTCAAGAAGAAGTTCCAAAGAAGAATATCAAAAAACCATCAATTCCAAAAGTAAAACAATACTATCCATGGCTTAATTGGAACCGTACGGGTCTAACTCCTCAAAGTTTTAGATCAGGATTAGAACTTTATGAAGAAGCAAAACTCGAACAAGACGTAACTTATAAAATGATTCAAAAATCATGGACTTTTGATCGATTAGAAACTGATCAAAACTATTTTATTAAACCTGAAGATCCAATACAAATTAAATGTTGTATTTGTAATGACTTGATTATTGGATTAGCGATTCCAATCTGGAAAGGTTATCATTGTCATGAACGCTGCATTTCCAAATTTGGAAGTAATGACTAACTTTTGGTTTACGAAGTATGAAAAAAAACACATAATTATTTTCGTTTTTTATAAACAATAAATCAATGAGACTCAAAGAAACAAAAAGTTTAAATCAATGAGTGTGTTATCGTTTTTATTATTGGGAAGAGACGTTTGGAAAGAGATATGGTTGTATCTAAGCGAAAGAGAAAGACATCGAATACGTAGAGTTTGTAAACAGTTAAAAGAATGGTTTATTGGATTCGAAAATATTGGTTCATTAAACTTTTCACGAATCTACGATAACTTTAAGAACAAAAAGTTTGCCAAGAGAACCATCGATTTGAATTACAACTATGAAAGTATAAATAATCAGTTTTCTCTTGGACTAGTATTTTTTGGGAATGCCCAAGCATGTGAATTCAAAATTAACTTTAATGGATTTCGGATTTACTCTAAAGATTCGTTAAAACTATTATACGAACATGAAGGAAAGTTTTTTTCCTTTGAAGCGGATAAAGAACACATCATCCTATCTGATGAAAACTTTATTTATTGGCATCTTAGTTTTTGTTTATTACCTTCGGGAATTCTTCAACTGGAAAACAAGACCATGTTGTGTAAATTATTACACATTGTATCTACAAAGTTTAAGTATCCATTCTTTTTGATTAACGAAACTTTAAAACATCAATTGATTGATGTTAGAACCGGAAAAGATACTTTTAAAGAGCATAATATTCCACATTATTCCGATTTATCTTACATCCAGTTATTTGAAGAATATTTTATCATAGTTCGAGATAAAAGAAAGCCTATTCAACGTGATGTCTTGAAACTTAAAATGGACCATCGAGATGAATTTGGATACTTTACAGAAGAATCGTTTAGAGCTGACGAAAAAAGATGGAAAAAACATGAATCATTCATTAGAGAATATCATGGCTTGAAAGATAAAAACATGAAACTTTATGTTTATAGTTTCAAAGATATGAAACGTATTATGAAATTTGAGTGTCCAAGTATTACTGGACTCCACAACGATAAAGATTATCTTTTTCTTCTATTTCAAGGCTATCGAGATCTTTATATAATGAATACAAAGTCATCTACAGTTATTAGAAAACTGTTACCTCTAGGATTTGAAGACAATTACAAAATAACAACTATCAATACTCAGTTTTTAGTAATTCGAAAGAATCAAGAATCACTATCATTTTACGATTGGTCTGATCACTTTACTAAAGTGAAACAAATAGGTGTTACTATGAAAGAGATAGGAGATTCACTACATGTAGTGGATGCTTTTCATCCACAATTAGGATTAAGTTCATTTAGAACACAAGATAATGAATCGATTTATGTTTTCGACGATAAAACGAAAAAGGGATTTGAAATCAAATTCAAAGAAAGAGTGTATGGTATAATCGGAGACAGATGTTCAAAGATTTATTGTTATTTGTTGGATGGTAAAATCCTTGTATTTGATTTTTCCTTTTAAAATAAAGTACATTCAAACTACAATCGTTTTGCTATTGAATCCAAGTTATTCTGCCACTGATTCAATTCCGATTGAAAATCAGAAAAGAGATGTTCAAAATGAGACTTTAATTTAACTAAATAAACAAGTTCAGACTTCATACTACATTTTGAAAGATTATCAAAGATTTCTTGACTTCTTTCTTCAAAGTTTTGTTTCTTTAATCGTTTCTTTTTTTCATAAACTTGATCGTCTTCTTTGTAAAACAAAGCCTTATTATTCACATCGTTTTGTTTTTTAACTTTTAATAAAGATTCTAAAGAAATCGAAGATAAGGAGAAAGATTTTTCAAATTGCTTTTGTTTTTTTGTTTGTTCTATTGTTTGTTGCTCTTCATCTACTTTTCTTTTCAAACTAGTTTGATTATTGTTCTCATTATTTGTTTCTTCTATTACGATTGTTTCATCATTTGAAAAAACTTGTAAAGGATCCAACTTTGAATCGAAAACAAACCTTTCTTTCTTAACAACCTTTTGTACATAGTGAAACATTTTTTTTAAAATCGGTTGCCTCTATTATCAAACAAAGTATATAAGATGGTAGAGATAAATAAGATACTTGAATGGATGAAAAGGGTAGATAAAAGACTAGATTGTATAGAATCTAGACTTTCGTTACTTGAAAATAAGTTTACTTTTAAAAATGCGATTTATTATGAACATGATGAAGACAAAAAGAACATTGAAGAATTGATATTTTATAAGAAAGAAATTCTTACATTTATAGGTGTAAAGGATTTAGAACACTTGAAAGAAATATTAGATTTTGATACCTACGATCATGATTTGCCAAATTACGATGAAAAAAGGAAGGAAAAAAACAGAGTAACAGCTTTATGGGATGAAGCTCTAGAAGAATACAATCTATACGAAGAACAAGGTTTTCAATTGTTATCGATTCCAGATAATGCTACTTGGAATAATGAAAACGATGTTACCTACCAACTTTTAATTGATGCTTTAAATTCTACAGAAGAATAAATAGTTAACAAGACCACTTTTTTATTTTGATTTCTAGTTGCTTTTAATCGCTTCATAATAAGTAGAGTTAAATCAGTTTGAAAATAAAAAACGGATGGAAACAATCTATTTAGCAAAAGACAGTCCAACAAGCATTCAATTTCAAACGATAAAGAATGGACAAAAATTTGATTATATTGACATTCAATGTTTAGAGCAGCAGAATAATGAACAAAGATTATTTATTAATCACTTTAGAGTTCGTTTCTTTTCTGGAAACAATCAATCCGAATTAGTAAACTATAATTCAATCAATGGTTGGTCTTTAATAAAGCTACTTACAACTATTTTCAACGATGTACAAACCTTTTCCAAAAAACATTCATCTTACGAAACATGCCATAACTTATCAAGCCTTGTTAAAAACGAAGTAGAAGATGTTTGGTATCTTTGTTGGAAATAAAAGTTTTATTTTTTCATTGCTTTACATAAATTATATAAGGAAGATAAATGCTTTGTCTTTTTTTGATTGTTTGTTTCTTGGTTAACTGGATACTGTGGTAATCTTAAGACTTGATTTTGATTCGATGATGGTGATTCAAATAAAGATAATACTTTATCTTGAACTTGCGTTTCTTCTAAATAAAAAGAAATCCAACAAAAAGTTTTCCAATCTTCTTGTTTTGTAAGTTTAGGTTTCCAGTTTTTTGGATCTTTTTCATAATCTTTCATCCATTCTAACCACATAGATACTTCGGATTCACAATAATTAATGTCTATCGTCCAAGATTTTTCTCGATTATCTTGTACAAAGTTTACAAGAGTTTGGCATTTCTTCCAAACATAATGCGGACAAACTACGTCTTTTTCATCTTTTGTTTTGATAACCAAGCTTCTTGTTTCTGTGTCCATCTTCTTTCTTATTGTTTTTTGTTTTAAAAATTAATCAAGTAATAAAAACGAAAACTATAAATCCTTTGGAATACGAAAAATAATGATAATGAATGCTTTTATTTTAAAGAAAATGCTTGTTAAATCTTTTTCCAAATGTAGGTTGTAGCTCGGTGAAATCCATCGCCCATATAACCTTCTTTATCAACTAATGAAGTATAATAAATATGACTATTTTCTTTTTGTAAACTTTTCGGTATTTGGCAGTAAATCTCAGAAGGAACTCCCGCGAAAAAGACTGGAGCGTTATAATAATGAATAGTACATGCTTTCCATATTAATAGGTATTGTTGACTCGAATAGTTGCATTCTTGTTTTGCGGTAAATAGTTTTTTTTTAGGCGAATATCTACTCCATATCGAGTCTTTAGATATGGGTTGCTCTATATCATGAACATCAAAATCATTTGTTCCTTCAATTCTAACTCCTTTTAATGCAGTTGAACGATTAAAAAAAGATTCCATCTTTTCTTCGTTTACTTTATCAAGTCTTTCCATAAACTGCTTCAAACATTTGGAATAATCGTTTTCAAAAGTATCTCCATTTCTTATGTCCCTCAATTCTTGTCCCTTAATAAAATCAAAGTTTGGAAACTCTTCAAAAAAGGAGTTCTTTTCAAAAGAGTTGTTTGTTTCTGAAATCATGTTTATCGTTCAAATTCTATTCTTGTGTTTGAAAGTTTTTTCAAGCTAAATGAATAGGAATTGAAAACAAGTTACGAAATAAAAATTCGTATTTGAAATCGAAAATAAGAACGAAAATGCCAGCCAAAAGAAAATCTACCAAAAAAAGTGGACGAAAGTCAACCAAGAGACAATATTCTAGATCGAAAAAGCCTATTAGACGATCACGATCTAAAGCTCCAGCCAAAAGATATAGAAAGAAAGTAGCCCCATCACCCGTTGGTTATGGAATTCATGCGAGATATACTAGAATAGGAGTCATCCGAGAAGGAACTGATGGAAACCTTTGGATTGTTACCCGACGAAGTAATGGATCTCATTTTTGGAAGCGATATAATTAACTCACCCCCTTCATCCTTGTTGTTGTATAATTAGCAAAAAAAAAAGAAGTCTCAAATAATAATGACTTTTTATAAAAACCATTGTCTTTTAGTTTTTTTTTGTGAATGAGTTTTGTAGTAGTAATAAGAAAATGGCAGAGGCTGTAATTGCTTCTCAAGTTGCATCAAAAGCATATGAAGAAATCGGAGGAGCAAAAGGAGTTGCTTTGTTAACTTTGTTCTTGGTTGCGGTTTTAATCATTATTGCATTAGCAATTACTGTAGCCGTTTTTGGAGCGAATCAAAAGAATACTAGTTTCGACATTACTCCAGGAACGTATTTAATAAGGCTGGTAAACGAAACAAATAACTTTCAGCCTTGTTCAACTTGTTATACATCACCCGCAGATTGTGTAACTCTGGGACCTGCTGTTAGTAACACTACTTCAAGTGTTACAATTAGTAATTCAGCTACATTATTACCTGCTGGAGCCAAGTTAATTCAGGATACTGCAACCTCTAGATTCTATTATTTAACTTCAAACATTCAAATTTGTTCAAATCCAGACACTCAACCAAATGGATTAAGTGATTGGTTCTTTTCTATTATTCAAACTCTTTCTGATAAGTCTGTTCAAGTATTGATAAGTAATGGAAATACTGGAAAGTTTTGGAGAAAATGTACCGAATCATGTCAAGGATCAAATGGTTCTTCTCCCGTAGTCTTGTGTGATTTAACAAGAGAACAAGCTATAGCCGATCCAAACGCAAATTGGATTTTAACCAAGTTATAGAAATAAACAAAAGTCGATTATTAAAAATCATTCTTTTATTGTGGTTTTTTGAGATTTAAAAGAATTAGCTGCTTGATTTGCAAGTTTATCTACAATAGAGTTTCCTTCGTCACCTGAATGACCTTTTACCCATTTCCATTCAATAAAGTCTTTCTTAACAGAAACCAAAGAATCTAATTCTATCCATAAATCTTTGTTTAATACAGGTTTTTTATCCGCTTTCTTCCAATTTTTAGCTTTCCAACCATGAATCCAACTTGTTATTCCATCTTTTACATATTTCGAGTCTGTATAAAGAACAATATTTTCACACAACTCTTGAGAAATAACTTTTAAGCATTCTATCACAGCCATAAGCTCCATCCTATTGTTCGTCGTAAATTCTTCACTTCCAGATTTTGTTTCTTTACGTAATGATTTTTCTGATTTATCAAAATATTCAATTGAATAAGCCCATCCTCCATTCCCTGGGTTTCCAATACAACTTCCATCCGTATATATGATTATTTTATCAATCAATTCCTTAGCGTTTTCCGTATTCACTTTATAATCTTCTTCTCTAGTCTTTCGTTTTAGACTCGTTGATATCATATCTTCCATTCTCTCTTCCCTTTTTGACCGTGTTAAATGGTGGGAATAAATGTAGAGTTTTGGTTTTTGGTCTTCAAAAAGAAAAGAAACTTTACGTTCAGTCGATTCTCTTGTTGGTTGATTTAGAGTGTAAAGAAAAAACACTAGAATGGCGTCTTTTAAATTCTGGTTCTTTCGTAAAGCACTTAAGAATAATGTTGAAAAACCAGAATCTGAACTCATTTCTTGGAGTAAAATTGAAAGCGATGTTATCAATGATTTATTGAAAAAGGGTTATTCAGAAAGAGATGTTATGATGGCTTATGGTTATCTTAAACATTCCAAACAATCGATAACAACAAGTTTGTTACTAAAGAAAATGGATGATTTAGAATTAAACAAGACTTCTTGTGTGATTTGTTACGAAAAAGAAATCAGATATGCTATTCTACCTTGTGGTCACTACGCCTTTTGTAAAGATTGTATTATTAAAATCAACAGCTTTTGTCCTATTTGTAATCAAAAGAAGACTTCTCATACCATCATCTATCCTTTTTCTGTATAATAAAAACCATAAAACGTTTTAGTTTACATAAATTACTAAAAATAACTACAAGTAAACTTTCTGAGAATGTTCTTTATTAGCTCGCAGTTCCAAGTATTTGCGAGCTAATCACGTTTTATAGAAAAATATCAGAACGTTTAATGTTCTGATAATTGCGAGCTAAAGTTTCAAGATGAAAGTTGAAATTGCGAGTTGAAAACTAAACTTTCAACTTAGTTTTCAAGTTTCATCTTGGTTTTTCAACTTACTAAGTTGAAAAAAACTGATGATTCGCAAAACGTTTTGAATTTTTAAAAATGATTGTTTATTAGTTGATTAAAAGTTTATCATAAGCAATGCAAAGTAATCAAGAAAAAGAAAATCAAAAGCCTGATATTGGGTTTAACGATAAACAACAATCCTCGAAATATAAAGATTTGGAAAGAACAAAAAAAGGAGATAAAACGAAAACAAATCAAAAGTTTGATGACAATGTTAACAAAGAACCTTGTTTGAGATACATAGCTTTTAGAAGAACAAAAGAAGGAGATGAAATCTTCGTGGACGCTATAACTGGTTTTAGTCAAGTGGTCAAACATTGTGATGGATTGAACCACAATACGTACTCGGATGAATTTATCAGAATCATGACTTATGATGCTTATAAAGAATTTATTGAAAATTAATCCATTGATTGTTCGATTTTATCATGTTTATAATCAAGAGAAAAAGTCATATATAAAGATTTTTCGTTCTTGTGTTTAAAAAACTTTAATTCGTTTTCTATTCAAAATTTATCGAATATTACTTTAAATCATCTAGAATTCAAAATAAGATGAAAATAAAAAAGAGAATAGAGCAACGATATGTTTGCTTTAAAAGAAGTAAAGAAGGAGATCAAATCTTAATGGATGCTATTGCTACTTTTGATCAAATAACAAGCTACTTTCCTCCTTCAAACAATTGTATTGATCTAGATCAAATGGTTAGAATTATGACTTATGATGCTTATAAGGAATGGTCTTATTTAAAACAAGAAGTTAAAGTTGAAAGTAGCGAAAAGAAACCAGAAGAAAAAAAGAAAATATTCAATTATGATTCAGGAAGCTATTGTTGTTCAGATGATTGTGGATGTTTTGCGACTAAAATTATGGTCTTTGATGATAAAGAAGGGTTTTGGCTTTGTCAGAAACATTATTATAAAAACTTTATGTATTATTTAGAACAAAAAGATGGTTATAAGCTTCATCATATTGAAGCGTGGAATGGTTCAGGTTGGGAATTATATACAATGGGCGTGAAATATAGATTAAAGGAAGATTCAGTTGTTTGTATAGGCAATACATCTCAATAAAAATAATAACTTTTACTAAGATTATAATCTTTTTTGATCTTTAAAAACATAAAAAGAACAAAAAAGAATGTCCACAAGCGAAGAGAAGATGGAATCTTCCAAAAAAGATGAATCATTAAAAGTTATCAATGAAAATAGAAATGAAATCAAACAACGATATATTTGTTTTAAAAGAACAAAAGAAGGAGATGATATTTTAGTAGACGTAGTATCTACTTTTGAACAAGTTGTTGATTATGTGAAACCCTGGATGATTTATAAAGATTTGGATCAAATGGTTAGAATTATGACTTATGACGCTTATAAACAATGGAATTCTTTCAAAGAAACAAAAAAGGAAGAAAACACTCCTCAAGACTCAGGATTAGTATGTGAAATTGAATCATGTAAACTTTCTGCGGATATAATGGTTCGTTTAGATTCAGAAAATAGAAAGTTTTATTGTAATACTCACTTTTGCAAAAACTATTATCTTGAGTTCAATGGTGGATTAGATTCAGAAAGGTGGAACGGAATTGAATGGCAATCTTATACAACTTGTAAACGTTACCATGAAAAAGTTACAATTCAATAATATTTTTAATAAACTATTGATTTTTCTAATGTAAAAGCGTTTTTTGAGTTTTCATTGTTAAAATTATTTAGAAAATAACCAACGATGTCTACAACTAACGATTCCTTTGAACCTCCAACTCAAGAAGAATTAGCATTAGCAAAAGCAATGTCTAAAGGAGATATATATCAAAAAGCAAAAAAAACTACGGAAGCATATAATGAAAACAAGAATAACTTGTTATCTTTTGCTAACAAAGAATTTGCAAAATCTATTTTCTTAGGAAGTATTACTTATTCAAAGACAAATGAATCGAATGATTACCTCGAAACACAAACCTCTTGGAGAAAAGAATCTCCTGAAAGATTAACACAAGATCAATTAAAGGGCATCAAAGAATTTTTAAAACTAAACATGAAGTTTGCTCCAAGTCATGACTTTTTCCATGTTGAATATGTTTACAATACTGCTCTTATGATTGGCCAAAGAGAACTCGAGTCAAAAAAAGATATCAACCTGTTTATGGTAGAATTAGGAGCTTTATTTCATGATTTCTTAGATCACAAGTTTACGTCAGAAGAAGAATATAAAGATTTAGCTGGAAAAATGTTCGACTTTCTTTATAGCATCGAAATCGATTATGCTCAAATGAAAAAATTAATGTTTATCATGGCAAACGTTTCTTATAGCAAAGAAAAATCAGGAACCCAAACCTTTGATTATTTTAAAGAACCCGAGCTTTGTTGTGTACAAGATGCAGATAGATTAGCGGCCATGGGACCTATTGGAATCGCTCGAACCTTTTGTTTTGGAGGAGAAAGAGGGAATCCAATTTTTGATCCTGAAAACTCAAAGAATACGATTCAACACTTTGATGATAAACTTTTACTTTTATACTCGATGCTTAAAACAGAAACAGGAAAAATCATGGGTAAACCTCTTCACGATTACATGGTAGAATTCGTAAAACAATTCAAAGCTCAATTCGAGAACAAAACTTTCTTCTAACACGTAATAATTTCTAATAAATATTCATCAAAAGCATAATTATGACGTCATAATTTATTAAAATTTTCGGCTGATTATTCTTCATCTTTCAAATCCATTTATTATCATCTACAATCATTTTTTCAATAATTATATCAAATGTTTCTGGATCGTCAATCGAGCAACCTGGAAACTTAATTTTGAATTCTTGCGCCTTTTCTAATGATGAAAACACTGCTAGATTTTCATTTAGATTAGATAATGATTCATCATGGAATTTTTTTTTGCAAATAAACACTTCCATTATAGTCTATATAGATTAAACCAAAATACACAAATGAATTGAAAAATTTATTAACATGTACTTCCTTTAATCATGTTGAATTCTGGATGGTAACCTAGCGTTTCTTCAACACATTCGATGAAGGAATTTTCACCTACATTTGTGAATTTAATTATACGTATTGTTCGAATTTCGATGAAAAAGATACTAAAAATCTAAACGACTTATTGAAATGAGAGGTGACCTGGGTGTCGTAAAAACCGAAATTATACCGAAAGAAGAAGGCGAATTTGATTGTCATATTCGAGTCTTTACCATATATACCAACGATTACAACAACCTAAATTTATAAAGAAAATTTTGCTTTGAAAGAGAAATTAATCGTAGTTTATTATGTCATTGATGTTCTAAAAAGATAAACTTTGTCATTTTCTCTCAATTTAGAATAAATTCTTGATTTTCGATCTCCAGTTATAGCTACATGATTACTTTCTAAAGAAATTTCAGCAACTTTTTCTTGTGTTTTTTTTGAATAGATCCAAAAACGAATCGAATGATCTTCAAAATGATTAAAAATTGAGAAAAAGGGTATGGATGGATGAAACCAATCAATGTGGTAATATGTGAAACTTTCTGGTACTTTTGTCAAAAGCGTAAGACCACTATAGTCGCGATTCCAATGGTAAATTTTAAATAAATTTTCTTTGATTTTGATAACCAAAGCAATGTCAGTGATACAAATCACACTGCAAGCTGATTTAATGTTTGGAATAGTAACGTCATTCATCATGCCTGATTTAAGATCAAAACAACGAATAATTATAGAATGATCGTCATCCATAGCGATAAAGCATTTTTCCTTGGTCATAAAACGACGTAGATAGTTATTGCAAGGAAATAACAATGGTGGTTTTGTAAGGTCATAAAGATCATACAATAGATCTTGAGGTTTGTTTTTTAGGGTTTTGACCGAAAGATATCTTTGATTTAATATTCTGAAAATAAAGGCTTCAGGAAATTGAAATTTCTTTTGATCGATGTTATCTTTGGAATTACGAAGATCCATCACCACTAAAGAATTGGGGATTTCTACACTGGGAAAAACTATAAACGGCATGTAGGCTCCGTGCTTCCAAGCAGAAGGTTTCTGAGCTTGTGGAGGAGGTTTTAATTGAATAACCAGGCTTTTTTTGGGTGGCTCTTTTTTTTCTTCGATTAAAGGTGGAAAATTCAATACTATAACTCCATAAGGCACATCAAGAATAAAAATTTTGTTTTCATAATATTGGAGTTTTTTGAAAGGCGTATTCCAAGAATAAAGTTTTTCAAATGAAGTTTCGGAGTAAATCCAAAAGCCATTATAAAAACCCAAAGAATTATTAATACCAACCAAAATAATTCCAAGTGAAGAAGCAGTTAAAATTTGGCTAAATTCATGATCAACTTTTGTTTTCTCGAAGCTACTTCTCCCAAGCGGAATATTTCGAACAAGTGAAGAGTAAAGAGGATATTCTTCAAAGAGTTAAAAACGAAAAAAGTAACTTTTTTACCGAGAGGCCAAAAGCGTTTAAACTCGATAATCCAAAGATTCCAACTTTTACAAACTTGCCGATACTTTTGTCTTTCTTCAAACGAAACCTAAACAAATTTTAAAATCTAATAAAACAAAGTATTACCCAAGAAAATATTTCTCTCCAAACATCTTGACCCAAAGAAAACCAGTTAATTATTTTTTCTTCTATTTTGAGTCGTTTAGCTTTTTGTAAATTTTCCATGGTTTTTCCTTCGTGTAGAATAAATGTTTTTTTCTTGTAAAGCGTTAAAAGTTTCTTCTTAAACAATATTGATTGGTTTCAAATTGAACTTTACACTTGAAAATTTCATGTTATGAACCTTATTTTTTTAAACGGAAAGTAAAAAGAATCTGAGAAAAAAATAAAACTGAAATTCTACCGAAAGAGGAAGGTGAATTTGATTGCCGTATTCGAGTTTTCGTGGTATACACCAACGATGATAACAATCTAAATTTATAAAAAGAACATTTATTTCAGAAATATAGATGCCATGTTTGAACATGAATTTCTTTTATAAAGATGTTGAAACTTGGCGAGCCTCTTCATGATTACATGGTAGAATTCGTAAAACAATTTAAAATGCAATGGAATAACTAGCTTATATTCTTTATTCATTCGATTCAATAAAAACATCGCAATTCGTTAATTTTGTTGTTTCTTTTTTTTCAAGAGCATGTAGTTTGAAAAGCTATTCATTTGTTGTTCAAAATACTCAAAAGCTACAAGTTTAACCAAAAACTCTTGATAGAGCCATTCTTCAAAGGTAATCTTATAATCTTCCATAAAATCCATCATTTTTTCCTTAATAAATGTATTCCCAGGAACCTTTTCGTTCTTTTTGTAAAACGCAAAAATCAAAGTCATAAGAGAAACACCCTCGATAAGTTTTATAAGTGAATCGATAAACATTCGTGACTTTTGTTGAAATGCTTCTTTAAACTCAAAGCCAAACTTGTCTTTAAACTTTTGACTCTTGGCTTTAATAAAATCAAGTTCTTCCTTTGATTGAATGTGATTAACATAACCAAATTGAAGGGTATTCAAAATCGTAGCTTCGATCATCATTTGTTTGTAAAATTCGTTATTCATTGTTTTGTTTTGTTGAATAAATGAACTTATTTACCATTGCGTTAGTTAAAGTTCATCTGTATTCTGAAATCTCAACTTGAAACCACTAACAAACCTTTACATTCAAGTTGAAAGATAACTTTTCTATTTTTAAAAACAGACATTCAAGTTGAATGTCCAAAAGTTTCTACTGTTCTCGAATGAAGGAAAAAAGTAATGTAAGATCAAAAATTAGTAGAGATAGAAATATAAGAGCTTGTTGACGAAAAAGTTTATTTTTATTAGAGAAGAATGTCAAACAATACTTATTGTGGTTTGTGTGGTCAGTATGTTAAAGCAAAAGAAAACTATCAAAACATTGTAATACCAAATGCTAAAAATTTAACAGAAATACAAAGAGCCTACGAAAAGATAAAACAATTGGATTATTACATTTTATTGTGTAAAACTTGTTCTTATGAATGTCAACAAGGAGTTTCAAAATCTTACGCTTGCGCAAGAAAACAAGGAACAAATGTAAGTAAAGCTAGTTTCTACGAAAAAGTAGCCATGGTAGAAAGATCTAGAGAAGAAGAAAAATTGAAAAAGTTAGCAGCAAAGGCTTCCGAAAATATAGCAGCCGCTAGATTACAAAAACAACTGCAACAACTACCTAATGCGCCTCAAGGCTTTTAAAATCAAAATAAAAAAATCTAATAGACATAAGCATTAAGTTTGTTTGTCTTGTTGTTTGAAAGTGTGAGTCTTTGAAAAAAAAAAAGTTGAAAGTTTTCTTGTTAGATACACAAAAAAGGTGGTTTCGTAATAATTACTTGATGGAAGGATCAAAGAAAACAAATAATTTAGAACCTTTATTATCTGAACAAGGAGTTATCGTAGTTACAGTTGTAGTTATCGTTGTAGTTGTTCTTGTTATTGTTTTGGCGGTTGTAATAACTCAAGTTGTTTTGAAACCTCCCCCTGTAGGTTCCGGTTCTACACTTCCTGGATTTTCTTCTTTACCGGTTACAAGTAGTTCTACTTCAGGATCAGCTTCTACAACATTAGAACTCGAAGATGGTGGAGTTTATAGAATTACAAACTTGGAAAGCGGAGGATCATTTGCTTTAAGAGGATCAGCGTTTCCTTTAGTAGTGATTAATTCAAGATGTAACACTGGAGGATTAATAGCATTAAATTCTACCATTTCTGTTGGTGATAACTTTGCTTTTCAAAGACCTACAAATAGTCCTTTTGTTATTCCAGACGATACTTATTTCTTAAATGATCTTACTTTTGGAAATGGAACAAATTCAATCTTTGCAACTCAAGCAAACACGGCTCCTAATAATGTTTTCCAATGCTCAGCAGAAACGATTGATGTTAATTCATTAGCATTTTATTATACTTTTGAAAAGATTCAAGATATTTCAGCAACAAGTGCTTTGTTTAGAATTCTTTCTAGATCGAATGACTTGTATCTTCGAATTTGTACAGAAACAACAAGTACATGTTTAAGCGCTGTAGCTGCTACGGCTAACTTTTCATCGGGTCCTCCAATCTCTGCTGATTTTACTTTATTACAAACGAATACAGATAACCGAGGACGGTGGATCATTACCAAAGTTGGATAAATCTCCAATTACCTTTGTTGTTTTTTTTTTCTTAGTCATAAATAAAAAAGATTTCATTCTTATTCGATTTTGTTGGTTCATACTAACTTACAATAACAATCAAGTAAACCAAAAACTTAAAGTTTCTTTTATATTACTTAATACTTAAAACGTATCCTTGTATAGTTTTTACTGCTACTAACCTTCGAGGGACAGACTTGACAGGGACTTGTTCATGCTTTGCCTGCATCTCATGGGAAGTAATAATTTTTTTCTTCCTCGTGTCCGAGTTCATTTAGTTGGTTTTGCCGGCAAGAAAGTAACAAGAAAATTCCACAAGAAGAAAAAAAACAAGATATTAATTTTCTATGTCCGTAGAGACTTGTTATTTTAAATGTTCTTGGTGTAACTTGCTATCAAAAGATTTAGAGTCCGCCATCTCGTTTTTGGTCAAAGATATAGAGTTTAAAAAATGGTATATTTGTGGCGAGTGCAAAGTGGAGGTCCTATCCTTGTTAAAAATGAAAAGTCCTTACGACCTTCCATGTTTTGCTAGAAAACTCGAAGATGAAGAAGAAGTATATAAAGTCTATTCTTCCTTTAACGAACTTGAACAAAAGTTTAAAACTTTAGATCCGTTATTTTATTCGTTTGGCTTGATACTCGAAAAGCCGAAAAAGATTTGGTTACAAATCTTGGAAGAAGGAAACCTTTTTCGACAATCAGAAAAACAATTAACCGAAATAGAAGATTTTATTCTACAAAAGTCCCAAGATGACCATGAACTATGTGATACAAATCCTTGTGGCATGGTTCGAGTAGGATGGAAAAACTTTGTAAACGAAAAAAACTTACCAGCCGAAGTTGCTTTGATGTTATGTCCTAAAGATGTTAAACGTCAGGGCGATTTAGCGAGCCATATTAAAGAATTTGCTTATAAACATAAACTCGAAAAATCGAGCTTCTTAGTTACAAGCGATTATTCTATTCAAGATTTTCCAAATTTACAAGATCTCCAGTTTTTTTGTTTTCCTCAACGTTGTGAAAAGTTAATCTTTTGTCAAACGATAGAAGAGCTTCGAGAACTTTACTTCTCTCCAAGTTTGATACCAAACAAAATTCAAGAGTTTCTTCCTACTTGTTACTTTATTAAAGCTATTCTTTCTAAATACGAACTCAAAATTAATAAGATCGAATCCTTAAAAAAGGAAGTATTATATCTTCAAGAATTAGAAAGAAAGATATCCGAAAAGCCCCAAGAACCCGTTTTTATGTCCTAAAAGGAACCATTATTCTTTTTGTTTCATTAATAAAACCCTCGACTTTTTTTGTGTCTACGAAACTTGGGTAATTTTTATTTAGATACTAACCAAAAGTTAAGTACGAACCATAAAGTTAGTTTACATAAGAAGAAAAAAAAGTTTTTTTTAGGTTCTTAAAGGTTAGTTTTTACTTTTCATTAAACAAAACCAAAAGAAAAACAACCAAATTAGAACAAAAATCAAAACAAACATGATGATTACTACCTTTGAAAATAATAACGGAGAGAAAAAGAGACCTTTCAACGAAGAAATGGGAAAGGATGGTCAAGAGAAGAAACGATTTTATAACAATACCAATGGTGGAGGATATAACCGGAATTACAATGGACATTGGAAAAACGGTTACCAAGGAGCTCCAAAAGTTTACAATAACGGAGAAAGAAGAGAATGGAAACCAAGACATTACCAAAATTATGGTACTGAGCTGAAAAAAGATGAACAAATATCTGTATCTGTTGATCTTGGTTCATCGAGTCCAAAAAACGAACAAGTTATTTTAAACCCGTCGTTAAGTCCTGTTCAGAGTGGTAACATATTATACAGTTTATATCGATTTTAAAACAAATCAAAGAAACGAAACAAGGCGAAGTATCATCTCCTCCAAGCTCGAAACTTTCTTCTTCGCAAACCAATGTAAAACAGGCATTTTATTTGTCAGCTCCAGGAAACATTTATTGTAAAAAATGCTTTGCGAGCGGGAAAAGCAAATGTTTTAGATGCCAACCTATATATACTGTGGATATCGATAGTCGCTACTCTTCTTTCGATTTTACATTGGAAAACAATGTTTTAAGAGTGAGCTTTGAAGTTCCACCTACCCAAAAACCGGGAAATGAAACTGATTATGCCATTAAATCTTTATCTAACTTTTTACGCGACCATTACCATCCGGTTTCTCGATCCGACCCTTATCCTCCAGAAAACTTTTGGGATCGATTTCGTTGCAATCATGAATGGGCTTTTAAAGAAGATAAAGTCCCCGAAGTTAGCTGTGAATGCTTAAAAACGAATCCTTCAAAAGATCCTTTTGAAACAGCCAAATTCAAGAAGGGAGACCATGTTATGATTAACATCGGAGAGCTAGATACTCATGGAACTCTTATTATTTCCGAAGCCTTTATTGTAGGAAAGGATATCTATTATAAGATCTATAGTGAGGCTAACAAAAGCAACTTAGATGGCTTATTTCCTGAACATAAATTAATATCCTTTGGATAATCAGTATGTACATTTTACAAAACAAATGATTCGAAAGAGGAATTTATTATACTAAAAAAGTATTATTTTTGAAAAACTATGTTATGAGTTTTTATTTCCTTTTTGAAACGATTAACAAAAGAATAAGGCTATACAAAGTCCTAGAACTGGGAAGAAGCAAGGCATGATAATCAAAAGTAATCGTATCAATCTTTCATACAGGATTTCAGAGGATATATCAATACAAGTAGAAGAGTTTTTACATTGACAGCCCAAACTATCTCCAAAGTAATTAGTTAAGCCCCAAGAATCCCTTTCTGAAGTTTTATCTATCAAAGCATTCACATCACAATTTTCGATTAAAACAATAAAATTATTATCATCACAAAAACATAGTTCAAAGTTTCCTTGTTCACATTCATCTTGAAATTCTTGAATACAAATCAGTTTTGGATCAAACTCTTTCGACAACAAGATGAAACCAGAAACGATAAAAGTAATACTAATCAAAGTACAAAAAGAACACCAAATAAAAGCAAGTCTCTTGTTTCCCATTTATCTAATCGAGTAATTAGCAATCTCAATTTATCTTTTTTTTAAGCGATTATGTAAAGTTGATACTTTAACAAAGAACAAAACTAGTTTTCTTTTTCATCAAACGAAAAACTCTTCAAATAACTCGAAATGTATGAATGTCTTTTTATTTGTTATTACATAGAATAAACAAAGATGTATCTTGATTTAATATTCGACCAATAAACTTTACAAGATCCTAATTCCTTTTTCCAATCGTTATTCATTATCTTTTAAATCGTAATAGATTAGAAAAAAAAAGAGATGTGATGGTAATCATGTTTATTAAGAGATTAACAAGAAAATTATTTCCACAACTGTAAAGATTCTAGAGCCTTTTCAAATTCTTGATTCGAGATCCCAATATGATTTGGAAAATCTTTGCCTAAATAATTAACGTCTTCTAGATCGATGTCCTCTATCGGGGAGTTAAAAACAAAGTATTTTTTCCACCACGTTTTAAACTCTATTCCACAAGTTTGATTTTTCAATTGTTCAAGAACCAAATCAAACAACGTCTTAGCAGTACAAGATTTATCTTTCAAAAGCTGCTCCCAATGTTCAACAAAGAACTTTGTCAAACGAGCTCTAGTATTTCCAGAAAAGTATTTAATAATAAACAATATTTCGGAATAAAGAACATTATTCTTTTCTAAAACAGCATGTTGATCGCAAAAAAGATCCTTCAAGGCTTTTTTCAAAGTATCGTGTTCCTAGTTTTCAACCCAAATGAGTTTAATTTCGTACTTGTTGGATCCGAAACTAAATTCTAAGATTTTAGGATGATCTTCAATGTTCACTTTCACGGCATAATCAAATTCGATAAAACCATCATGGAAGTTTTTTCTCTGTAATATAAACTTTCCATTTGTTCTGTCTTGGAGGATATCCCTCCAAAATACTCTAACATAAACCAAAGGATCTTCTTTCGAAACGATAGCTCCCAAACTAGTAAAATGAAAAAATCTATTCTTCCAGGGTTCAGAAGAAACATAAATTAAAAGTGGGATATTTGCCATGGTTTTTGTGTTCTTTTAAACTCTTCTCAAATGCGAATGAGGAAAAAACTTTTGGTAATGTGACTTTTTTATTAACGTTAGTAAAGAAAAAGTTTCATTCGTTGTTCTCTTCTTCGTTCAGGTTAGAAGCATCAGGTTCTTGGTTCTCCATGTATTCTGTAACTAAATCAACCTGATAAAGTATTTTAAAGATAGAATTTGTATCGGTTATATCCAAAGAGAAAAAGCTAATCATGTCTTCATCGTTAATCATTCCTAATAAAGTTTTCATCAAACTTTCAAACTTTTTGTTAGATGATTTTTCTAACTTTCCATACAAATAACCGGGATCACAATCAAGAAAGTATTCAATATTATCTTCATCTTTTTTCTTTTCTTTACATAACTGTTTGTAAAGATCCATCTTTGTAACTAAAGCGATACAAGGAACTGTACTTGCTTTAGCCATAACCGATAAACAAGAAAAAACACCAGCAACAAATTTGTTTGGTTCAAAAGAATATGTAGCATCCAAAACGAAAACAATAGATAATTTGTACTGTAGCTTATCTTGTAATAGTTTGATCATGTTTTCTAGAAAATCAAGATGAACATAGAGTTCGATTTGTCCAGGACAGTCAATCCAAAGATAGTCGTCTGAATAATCCTCAATTTCTTCTTCTAAGACTTCTTCGTATTCTTTAAAGAAATGTTCCATAGCAGCTACAAGAGCTCCATTGGGTCCTAAACCTTCATAGTCCATAAATAAATCAGAAGTAATATAGTTTTTAATGTCGATCGTAACAGCATAAGGAAGTGATTCTGCCGCAGGATCAAAATTTACACAATGTACGTTTCTTCCTCTACGAAGACACTCATCTAACATTGTCTTACAAAACGTACTCTTTCCAACTCCAGCAGGTCCTATTACCAAATTCGCTATTTTACTCATTCTTCTTGTCTTTCTTTTTTCTTTTGCTTGATTTTTACTTCGTTAAAACGAAAATCAGAATAAACAAAAACATCTTGTTAGAACATAAAAAAACCTTTTGAAATGGAAAGCCTTCCAGATGAAATATTAGAGTTATTGATTGCAACTACGATTTTGGACTTTAATTTAGCAATTAAAGAAAATGAATACAATGAACAATATTACAGACAAATCTTGAATGTAATAAAAAGTATGAGATTAGTATGTAAACGATGGAAAGAATATATTGATTCTCCAAACATCTCTATTTATCAAGATGTGATTCGATGGAATATCTTAGGAAAATATATAGAAGACTTTCATTTATATAATTCTAAACAATATGAAGAAATAGCAAAGAAAATCACTTCTCCTTTAATGTTTATAGCAATAAATTTAACAATTAAAAAGTTTTTTTTCGATGAAACGCAGAATGAAAAAAAGATACATCCCTTGATCTACTTTTTAGACATGGTAGAATTTACTCGAATTGTATATTGGTATCAGAATCCTAATAAACTCTCATTACCAAAACCATAAAAAAAAACTTGTTTCTTTCGTTTTGTTGAAGGTTAATTAATTGTCCAGAAAAGAGGAAAAACTTATGGAGTTGAGTGTTCCAAAAGAAGAATTAGAGATCGTTTTACAACGTTTGAACCCTATTACTTATGTTTCAAAGAATGGAGTTATTGTCGACAATGAAGGAAATATTTATCTCGAGTCATCTTCGAAAAAAATGATCAAACTTATTGAATCAAAGCAAGAAGCAAAAGAAATTTTCGGGTGTGATATTATCTTATCAAAGAAAGGTTGGATACATATAAAGATTTTATTGTGGCCGTATAAGTTTTGTATCTCACAACACTTTGTATTTTGTGAAACATGGGATCAAGCGTTAGATTTAAAAACCTTAATTTCAAGTTTTGATGATCGTTGTTCTGAATGGATAAAAGCTATTCATTTATTTTATTCTTTAAAAGGCCTCGATTTAAATCGATTACAAGAAGTTTATTTGTATCGTTTGTACAAACGAAAGACAAAAACAAACAAAAAGATACTTTGTGTTGAATTGAAAGTTTATTAAAATAAAGAACAACTTTTTCAATCAATTGTTAATTTTTGTTTTACATAACTAACCAAATCTCTGTAGCATGATCAGTTTGAGGGTAATGATCTTTAGCTAAACACCGACAACAAGTCCAAATGTATTGTGTTTCTTTATTTTTGTAATAAAACGATATTCTTCCATAATTATACGTTGTATTAAATTCTTGAATGACTTTTGTTCCTTTATTCGTTTGTGTTTCTCGTTTTAAATCGAATTGACTTGAATTGTTTTGGTTGATTTCTTTTTCTTCCAATTGAATCTCTTTAATCTTCTTTTTCCAACGCTTCAAATTATCAATAACTCCTTCGTTTAACAAAAAGCTTTGAAACCACGTAAGTTTTTTTCTTTTCTCTTTTATTGTTTGTTCATCAAGATCTTCAATGGGAGAATAAAGATGGTTACTCATTCTTGGTTTTTATATCACAATTAAACGATTGACTCTAGTAGTTAGCTTGTAAGAATAGAAAGAATGTGATAGATAGCTTTTGAATTTTTATTAAAGAATAAGTTAGCGTTGAAAACCATCTTTTCTAAGAGAATATAGTTTTGTTTTTGCTTCTTCGTGTCCTTGATTTGCTGCTTTTTCTAACCAATAGATTGCTTGGTTTTCGTCTTGTTTTGTTCCTTGTCCTAGATAACATAACATTCCCGTACGAAATTGATTATTTTTATCGTTCAATCTTGCCGATCTTTCAGACCAATAAAATGCTTTTTCATATTCATGTTTTCCATAGTAAAAAAAGCTAAGGTTATTTTGTGCTGTTATGTTTCCATTTTCGGCAGCTTTCGTAAACCAATATAAAGATTTTTCTGGTTCGTCTAAACTTGAATAAATCGATGCAAGAATACATTGTGAATTAGTATGTCCTGACTCTGCTGCTTTTTTTATCCAGTAAATATGTAACTTTTGATCTCCTAAAGTAGGTCGATTTTTATATATTATTCCAAGGTTAAACTGAGCCTCTTTATATCCTTTTTCTGCGGCTTTTTTAAGCCAATAAATTGCTTTTTCTTCATCTTTTTCAGTTCCCGTTCCTTTTATATAACAAGATCCGAGACTAAATTGAGCAACGATACTTCCTTGTTCAGCTAACTTTTTATACAAGTCAAAAGATTCTTTTTCGTTCTTATGTGTTTCTTCCATGTAGAGGTGTAGTTCTATGTCTTTTTTCTTTTTATTTATCAAGTAGTAAAACGTTATAAAGTAACATTTGTAGAATCTCATTTATTTATCGTTGAAAATGATCTTTAGAAAACATGTCCAAGTAATTTTTAGAACATTCATGTCCTTGTTTCTCTGTTTTTTCAAACCAATAAATTGCTTGACCTTCTTCGTTTTCGCGATTGTTAAGTGGGTTTTGTGCTCGAACAAGGTGTTTTAATCCCAAAAGAAACTGAGCTGCAATATGTCCTTGGTTTGCTGCTTTTTCGTACCAATAAATTGCCATCTTGTGATCTTTATTTACTTCTTTTCCAGAATCGTAACAATCAGCCATGTAAAATTGAGAATCCATATCTCCTTCTTCTGCTTGCTTTGTATGTTTAATAAAATCATCGCCTTCCATTTGCTTTTGTTGTTCAATGATGTAGAACTTCAAATTTTTTAAGCCTCAAAAACGAATGTTTAATTGTTTGATTAGTAAAATTGTACAAAGAACCTACTAACCTTTTCCTCTAGAAAAACACTCTTGGACAATTCTTTTAGTTTTATACACGTCCTTGTTTAATTTCT